>Ga0209902_100457_pt1 | contig 44618 bp, 42 predicted proteins | sample FECB27metaG_FD_188304 | JGI IMG/M metagenome (GOLD analysis project Ga0209902, IMG submission 188304) | Cyanobacterial communities from the Joint Genome Institute, California, USA - FECB-27 (SPAdes) (version 2) | ecosystem: Environmental > Aquatic > Thermal springs > Hot (42-90C) > Microbial mats...
GGGCCGACAGCGCCGCGGCGAAGCCGGCTCCGGCCTCGAACGGGATCTCGAGCACGCCCGTGAGCCCGACGGCGCGGTCGGGCGGGCCATAGGAGACGGCGAGGTTCTGCATCGAGAAGCCCCGGGCGTCGAAGCGGAAGCGACCCTCGCCGCGCGCCGGCGCCTCCTCCGGCGGCGGCGCGCCGTCGGCCTGCGGCGGCAGCACGCGCACCGCCGACACCGTGCCCTCGTAGACCGGCACGCCGTCCGGCGAGGTGACCGTCCCGTCCGCCGTCACCACCGCCGGCCACAGCGCCGGCCAGAGCTCCGTCTGCACCTTGAAGACGCCCGAGCCGTCGGCGGCACCGGTGGCGACGCGGAACCGCGACTGCAGGCCGGCGAGATTGGCCGTGCCGTCCGCCTTGAACGGCCCGAGCAGGCTGCGCGCCTCGAGCGTCATGTCGATGTCGCCGACGCGCAGCGGCCCGCCCGGCCGGCCGTCGTCGAGCTCGATGGTGCCGTCGGTGATCGTCACCTTATCGAGCGCCACGCCGGCCGGATCGAGGGCCGCCGGATCGGCCGACAGGCCGAGATCACCGACGCGGCCGTCGGCATCGAGCGCCAGCCGCAGCACCGGCGAGCCGATCTCCAGCGCCGTCACCTCCACCTCGCCGCGCAACAGCGGCGCGAGCTCGATCTCGGCGAAGACGCGCGCGGCGGACGCGACGGGGTCGCCGTCCGGGCCGAGCCGCACGTCGGCGAGCACGATCGTCGGCGTCGGCAACAGCCGCAGGTCGGCGTCGCCGAGCACGCGCACGCGGGCGCCGAGGAGGCGCGTCGCCTGCCCCTCGATCTCCGTCCGGTAGGCCGACCAGTCGATGAAGTACGGGCCGATCAGCGCCGTCACGAGCGCCAGGATGGCCGCCACCGCGATCGACATCAGGAACGCGTTCAGCAGGTCTCTCCCTCGCTGCCGGCAGGGGCGCGCAGCGTCACGACAGCGCCACCACCTTGCCCGGATTGAGGATGCCGTCGGGGTCGAGGGCGCGCTTGATCGACCGCATCACCTCGAGGCCGGCGCCGAGTTCGCGGGCGAGATACTTCATCTTGCCCTGGCCGACGCCGTGCTCGCCGGTGCAGGTGCCGTCCATGTCGATCGCCCGGATCGCCAGCCGCTCGAGGAAGGTCTCGGTCGCGGCCATCTCCGCCACGCTGTTGCGGTCGACCAGCACCAGCACGTGGAAATTGCCGTCGCCGGCGTGGCCGACGATGGTCGTCACCAGCCCGAGCGACTTGATGTCCGCCCGCGTCTCCGCCACGCAGTCGGCGAGCCGGGAAATCGGCACGCAGACGTCCGTCGACAGCCCCTCGGCGCCCGGCCTGAGGCCGCGACCCGCCCAGTAGGCGTCGTGGCGCGCCTGCCAGAGGCGCGAGCGATCCTCCGCCCGCGTTGCCGACGAGAAGGGTCCGCCGCCGAACTCGGCGGCGATATCGCCGAACAGCGCCACCTGCTCGGCGACGCCCGCCTCGGTGCCGTGGAACTCGACGAACAGCGTCGGCCGCACCGGCAGGTCGAGCTTCGAATAGAGGTTGGTGGCGCGGATGGCGTCCTCGTCGAGGAGCTCGATGCGGGCCACCGGTATGCCCGACTGAATGGTGGCGATGACGGTCTGGCAGGCGTCTTCGACCGAGCCGAACGGGCAGACGCCGGCGGCGACCGCCGGCGGGATGCCCTGCAGCCGCAGCGTCAGCTCGGTGATGATGCCGAGCGTGCCTTCCGAGCCGACGAGGAGCCGCGTCAGGTCGTAGCCGGCGGACGTCTTGCGGGCGCGCCGGGTGGTGCGCACGATGGTGCCGTCGGCCATCACCGCGGTGAGCGAGATGACGTTGTCGCGCATGGTGCCGTAGCGCACGGCGTTGGTGCCGGAGGCGCGCGTCGCCGCCATGCCGCCGAGGCTCGCGTCGGCGCCGGGGTCGATCGGGAAGAACAGGCCGCTGTCGCGCAGGTGCTCGTTCAGCCGCTTGCGCGTCACCCCCGCCTGCACCGTGCAGTCGAGGTCCTCGGGGTGGACGGCGATGACGGCGTCCATCCGCGACAGGTCGATGCAGATGCCGCCCTTCGGCGCGTTGACGTGGCCCTCGAGCGAGGTGCCGGTGCCGAACGGGATCACCGGCACCCGGTGCTCGGCACAGATGCGGACGATCTCGGCCACCTCCTCCGTCGACAGCGCGAACGCGACCGCGTCCGGCGGCTGGTTCGGCAGCCAGGTGAGGATGTTGGCGTGCTGCTCGCGCACCGTCGCGTTGACCGTCAGCCGGTCGCCCAGCCGCTGGCCGATCGACGCGATCGCTCGCGCGAGCGCCTCGTCGCCGGCCACTTCTCTCGCCTGCACAACCGTCGCGACCATTCCCGAGACCTCGTGCCCGTCGTTGACGGCACCCTAGCAAAATGCATCGCTGCGGCCAAAGCCGGGCGGATCGCCCGATCCCGACGCCGCGAGCCGAAACGCCCACGCCGACACTTCCGAGCCGACACTTCCGAGCCGAAACGACCGAGCCGAACCCCCGATGACCGCAGCCGAATCCGTGAGCCCCTTCCGGCCGCCGCCGCAGACGGTGGAGGATCAGTGGCTGGACTTCAACGGCCACATGAACATGGCCTTCTACAACGTGGCGTTCGACCGCAACCTCGACGCCTTCTTCCGCCACCTCGGCATCGGCGAGGGCTACGGCGAGGCGCGGCGGCTGTCGTTCTTCACCGCCGAGGTGCACGTCGTCTACAAGCGCGAGCTGCCGCCCCGCGCCCCGATCGCCAGCACCATCCGCCTCGCCGGCCTCGACGCCAAGCGCATCGTCATGTTCGGCGAGCTCCATCACGGCAGCGAGGGCTATCTGTCGGCGACCTCCGAGCAGTTGCTCCTGCACGTCCACCTCGACGAGCGGCGGGTGGTGCCGATCCCGGACGACGTCTTCGCCACCCTGAAGGCAGAATACGAGCGCACCGCAGTCCTCGGGCGGCCGGACGCCCTCGGCCGCTCGGTGATGCGGCTCGACCCGGGCTAGACGGCCACGGCAATTTCCGGCCGTCGATCGACCCGCCCGCCCGCCCGACGGCCCGCCGCCTCGGCCCGCAGGGCATTCGCAGCCTCGCTGTCCCGCATCACCCCCTCGCGCAGTTCGCAGGCGAGGAAGAGGTGGAAGCCGTCGTGGCGGAGCATCAGCCGGTCGTCGACGAGGCGGTCGATCACCGCCTCGATCTCCTCCTCGCCGACCGAATGGCCGGCCTCGCGGACGGAGGCAAGGATCTGGTGGGACTTCACCACCTGGTCGCAGGCGAGGCAGACCGCCCGCTCGAGGGCGTCGAGGCGATGCACCGGCCGCAGGGCGACGGCCCGCGTGTCGGCGACGACGAGCCCGCCGCCACAGTCGAGGAAGGCGAGGATCGGCTTCGTGGTCCGGCCGGCGGCCATCCAGGCCAGCACCTCGGTGCGCAGCGGCTCGATGTAGGCGCCCTGATCCTCCGGCGGATCCCAGTCGAAGTTGTAGGCGAGCTGCTCGACGAGCTCCGGCGCTACCTTGTGGACGAGGGCGTAGACGGGCCGCGGCCTGAGGTTCTTCACCCCGAAGTGCTCGGCCTGGGTGAACAGCGGACTGTAACGCTGGATGCGCACGTCGATGACGCCGCCCGGCGGCGACAGGTGGGTCAGGAGCGGCACCCATTCTGTCTGGCGCCGGTAGAAGGCGGCCTCGTCGAAGGGGAAGCCGTAGAGGATGGACCACCGCGCGCGGACGTCGAGTTCGCCCACCCACTTGAGCATCTGGATGTTGCGCAGCCCGGTGACGCCCTTGCGCATCAGCGTCAGCACCTCGTCGGCGAGGCTCTCGACCCCCGGCTGGATAGCGTTGACGCCGGCCCGGGCGAGCGCGCCGAGCTGGTCCTTGCGGATGTTCGACTTGATCGAGAAGTAGAGGTTCGGACGGCTCGGCAGCGCGGCGAGCCTGTCGGTGATCGTGCCGATGACCCGCAGGTCGAGGATGTCGTCGGTGGCGAAGAACTGCATGCCCGGATGGCGCTCGTTGAGATGGACGATCTCGGCGAACAGGCGCTCCGGGTTCTTCGAGCGATAGTGGATCGAGTGGTTGAGGGAGCAGAACACGCAGTGCTGCTTCTGGCCCCACCAGCAGCCGCGCGAGCCCTCGAACGGCAGCAGCTTCGGGCCCTCGCCGTCGTCCGGCCAGGCGGCGAAGAAGTCGTCGTAGTGCGGGTACGGGAGGTCGTCCAACTTCGGCTCGGGAGCGACGCCGGGATCGGCCGGCGGAGCCGTATCAGCCGCATCGCCGCGCCAGTAGACACCGGGGATGCGGATGTCCCGCCGCCCTTCCCCGAGCTCCTGCAGGAGGCGCGGGAGGGCGATCTCGCCCGGGCCGACGATGACGGCGTCGAACTCGGGATAAGCTCGGAACATCGCCTCGCCCATCGGCGCGCTGCAGTTCGCGCCGCCGAGCACGAAGGTGGCGTCCGGCAGCATCTCCCGCAGCCGCCGGGCCAGCGCGACCGACGACATCTGCTGCTGGAAGGTGCTGCTGAAGCCGACGACACGCGGGGCCAGCCGGGCGATCCGCTGCGCGGCTTCCTCGACAAGGCCCGCCGCGATCGGCGACGCCTTCTCGATGATGCGGCGGAGGTCCTCCCGCTGGTGCGGCGCGATGCTCGCGTCCGACAGCGCCAGGTAGTCCTCGATCGTGCCGACCGGGTCGACGACCCGGGAGAACAGCCAGTCTCCGAGTGACAGCTTGCCGAAGGCGTAGACGATCAGGTCGTAGTCACGCTCGCCGACGCTCTGGAAGAAGTCGAGGATCGGATACTCGACACGAACGCTCGTGCCGCTCTGGCGCAGCACCTCTGCGAGCACCGACAGCCCCAGCGATGGCATCTTTGCCGGGCCGAACGGCATCATCACGAGGACGACGTGCGGATCGGCGCCGGCAATGCGAGCCGCAGCGGCAGTGCCGGCTACGTGTGCGTCCATCGTGGCTTGCCCATTCCGATGTGACCCAGCAGAGGAATTCTAACCGCTACCGCCTCTGGATGAAACCGCCGGCACCGCACATGCCTGGGGCGCAGACTTTCCGGCACCCCGGCCTCCTCGCGCTTGCCAGGCGCAGACGCCCATGTGACACGAGGCGCGACACGAGGCGCGGGAAATCGCCCGGCAGGGAGGGTCGCGGTGGGCACGGTCACGCAGCCGCAGGCGCTCAGCGAGGCCCCGCTCGGGCAAGGCGACCGCGCGCGGTTCTTCCGGGCGCCGCGCCAGCGCGACCTCGAGTGCCTGACGGCGCGCTTCCGCAGCCACGTCTACGCACCGCACAGCCACGACACCTTCGTCGTCGGCGTCATCGAGGCGGGCTGCGAGACCTACCGGCTGCGCGGCGCGCGCCACTATGCCGGCCCCGGCGACCTCTGCTTCGTCAATCCCGGCGACGTCCACGACGGCGAGCCGTTCGGCGAGGCCTACGCCTACCGCATGACCTATCCGACGGTGGCGCTGCTTGCGGCGCTGGCCGAGGACGCCGGCGAGAGGCGATCGTCCGGCGCCCTGCACTTTCCAGTGGGACGGGTGCGCGACCCGGAACTCGCCGCGGCCTTCGCAACGGCCCACCGCAGCGCCGAAGGGCGCACCGACGCGCTCGAGAGCGACGAGCGGCTGCACCGCGTCTTCACCGCGCTGATCCACCGCCACGCCGCTGGCGCCCCGGCCGCCGCCGGCATCGGTGACGAGCGCGGCCCGGTCGGCCGCGCCGTCGCCTATCTCGATGAACACTTCTCGGAGGACGTCGATCTCGCGACGCTCGCCGCCGCCGCCGGCGTGCCGCGCACCCGGCTGATCCGCGCCATGAAGCGGCAGACCGGGTTGACGCCGCACGCCTTCCTGACCGACCGGCGCGTCCGCGCCGCCCGCGCCCTGCTCGCCGGCGGGGAGACCCCCGCCGCCGTCGCGACGGCTTGCGGCTTCTATGACCAGAGCCACCTCAACCGCGCCTTCAAGGCGCGCATCGGCGTTACCCCCGGCGCCTTCCGCCGCCCGTGAGGCGGCGGAACGTCGAGCCGGAGGCGCTCAGCCGTTGGCGATGTACTGGGCGCCGTTCACCGTCATCACCGCGCCGGTGACGAAGGCCGCCTGTTCGGAGGCGAGGTAGACGACCATCGAGGCGATCTCCTCGGCCTTGCCGAGACGGCCGAGCGGGATGGTGGCGATGATCGATTCCAGCACCTTCGGCGGCACCGCCTGCACCATCTCGGTGTCGATGTAACCCGGGCAGATGCAGTTCACCGTGATGCCCTTCTTCGCGTTCTCCTGCGCGAGCGCCTTGGTGAAGCCGATGATGCCGGCCTTCGCCGCCGAGTAGTTGGTCTGGCCGGCCTGGCCCTTCTGGCCGTTGATCGACGAGATGTTGACGATGCGGCCGTAGTTGCGGTCGCGCATGCCCTCGATCAGCGGCCGGGTCATGCAGAACATCGAATCGAGGTTGGTGCGGATGACCGCCGACCACTGGTCGAAGGTCATCTTGTGCAGCGTGCCGTCGCGGGTGATGCCGGCGTTGTTGACGAGCACGTCGACGGGGCCGAGTTCGGCCTCCACCGCCTTGACGCCCGCCGCCGCGGCCTCGGGATCGGAGACGTCGAAGCGGAACACCGAGATCCCCGTCTCCGCCTTGAATGCCTCCGCCTTCTCGACATTGCCGGCAAAATTCGCGGCGACCGTGAAGCCCGCCGCCTTGAGACCGGTGGAGATCGCCGCGCCGATGCCGCGCGTCCCGCCGGTGACAAGTGCAACCCTCGCCATGTGCTCTTCCCTCTCTGGCGGTTTTCCGCCTTTTGAAACGGGGCCGGCGGCACCGCCGCCGATCCGCCCGAACGATTTCCTCCGGCCTGCCTGCCGCCCTTAAACGGCGCCCGCAGCGATGTCCTTGGGATGGATCAATCGGGCCGCGCGCCGAAGGCGCCGCGGCCCGCCGGCCCGATCAGTCGCGCGCCACGCACAAGGCGACGCCCATGCCGCCGCCGATGCAGAGCGTCGCGAGGCCCTTCTTGGCGTCGCGGCGCTGCATCTCGTGCAGGAGCGTGATCAGGATGCGGGTGCCGGAAGCGCCGATCGGGTGGCCGATGGCGATGGCGCCGCCGTTGACGTTGACGATGTCGGGGTTCCAGCCGAGGTCCTTGTTGACGGCGCAGGCCTGCGCCGCGAACGCCTCGTTCGCCTCGACGAGGTCGAGATCGCCGATCGACCAGCCGGCCTTCTCGAGCGCGCGGCGCGAGGCCGGGATCGGGCCCGTGCCCATCAGCGACGGCTCGACGCCGGCCGTCGCCCACGAGACGATGCGGGCGAGCGGCTCGATGCCGCGCCGCTCGGCCTCGCCGGCGCTCATCACCACCACCGCGGCGGCGCCGTCGTTGATGCCCGAGGCGTTGCCCGCCGTCACCGTGCCCTCCTTGTCGAAGGCCGGGCGCAGCTTGGCGACGGCGTCGATCGTCGTGCCGTGGCGGATGTACTCGTCGGCATCGACGACCTTGTCGCCCTTGCGGTCCTTGATGGTGACCGGGACGATCTCGTCCTTGAAGCGGCCGTCCTTGTGGGCCGCCTCGGCCTTGTTCTGCGAGGCGACGGCGAACTGGTCCTGGTGCTCGCGGGTGATCTGGAAGTGCTTGGCGACGTTCTCCGCCGTCGTGCCCATGTGGTAGCCGTTGAAGGCGTCCCACAGGCCGTCCTTGATCATCGTGTCGATGAAGGAGACGTCGCCCATCTTGTGGCCGGCGCGCAGGTACTGGGCGTGCGGCGACAGCGTCATGTTCTCCTGGCCGCCGGCGACGACGATCTTGGCGTCGCCGGTCAGGATCTGCTGCATGGCGACGGCGACGGTGCGCAGGCCCGAGCCGCACACCTGGTTGAGCAGCCAGGCGGTGGTGCCGACCGGCAGGCCGGCGCCGATCGAGGCCTGGCGGGCCGGGTTCTGCCCCTGGGCGGCGGTCAGCACCTGGCCGAGGATGACCTCGTCGACCTCCTCCGGCGCCAGCTTGGCGCGCGCCACCGCTTCCTTGATCACGGTCGCGCCCAGCACGTGCGCCGGCACCGTCGAGAAGGAGCCGTTGAAGGCGCCGACAGCGGTCCGCGCCGCGGCGGCGATCACGATTGCATCCTGAGCCATGGTTTGCGCTCTCCCGTCCGTTCGGCCTCCGAGAGGCCGGCGCATTGCAGTGTGGACCACGTCGATGGCCCTCGCTTTGCGGCCGATCAAGACGGAGCCTCCCGGCGCTGTCAACCGCAGCGCGGCAGCTTGTGTGCACTGCCGAGAAAGCGGTAGCCACCCGCCCCGCGAGACCCTATCGTGCCGAAAAAGACAGGAGAGAAACCGTTACTTGGAGTGTGATCAGTGGCACGACCCGTCACCAAGCCCGATCAGCCGACGATCATCAAGAAGTACGCCAACCGTCGGCTCTACAACACCGGCACGAGCACTTACGTCACACTCGAAGATCTCGCTTCAATGGTGAAGAGCGAGGAGGACTTCATCGTCTATGACGCGAAGTCCGGCGAAGACATCACTCGGCCGGTGCTGACTCAGATCATCTTCGAGCAGGAAGGCAAGGGCCACAATCTGCTGCCGACGACCTTTCTCAGGCAGCTGATCCGCTTCTATGGCGACTCGCTGCAGAACATGGTGCCGAGTTACCTCGAATACATGATGTCTTCCCTCACCCGCGACCAGGATCAGTACCGCACGCAGATCGCCAAGTCGTTCGGGACCAATCCTTTCGGCGCCTCCGCCTTCGGGATGATGGAAGAGCAGGTGCGGCGCAACACGGAAGTCTTCGAGCGCGCGATGCGGATGTTCCTGCCGTTCGGCGCGGCCGGCGCAAGCGGCGCGGCCGGCGGTGCAGAGGCGGCCGAGCGCGGCGGCGGTGGCGGCGAGGCCCGTCCGGCCCCCGGCGCCACCGACCTCGACGACCTGAAGCGCCAGCTCACCGACATGCAGCGCCGGCTCGACACGCTCGACAAGAAATAAGGCTCGCCCACCGATGCTGACCCTCGCCGTTGCCCGCACCATCATCGACGCCGCCTTCGACCGCGCCGCCGAGCTCGGGCTGAAGCCGCTCGCCGTCGCCTGCCTCGACGGCGGCGGCCACCTCGTCGCCTGCCTGCGCCAGGACACCTACGCCATCCTGCGGTCGGAGATCGCCATCGGCAAAGCCTACGGGGCGCTCGCCGTCGGCCAGGGCACCCGCTGGCTGGCCGCCGCGGCGACCGAGCGCCCGCACTTCGTCGGCGCCCTCAGCGACATGTCCGGCGGCAAGATCATCCCCGTCCCCGGCGGCGTGCTGGTGAAGACGGCCGACGGCATCGTGCTCGGCGCCGTCGGCATCTCCGGCGACACCTCCGACAACGACGAGATCTGCGCCGTCGCCGGCATCACCGCCGCCGGCCTCATCGCCGACACCGGCGCCTGAGGCCCGCGCGGCGGCGGGTTTCCGCCCGCCGGCCGGACGCGCGGCACCGTCAGAAGAGGCGGCACCGTCAGAAGAGATTGCGCAGCCGCCGTCGCCCGACGGCGCGCGCGCTCACGCAACCCGTCGCCACGCGAGCCCGGCGAGGCGGACGGCCAAACCGAGGGCGACGGCGACCACCAGGTCGTCGGCCAGCACGCCCCAGGCGCCCGGCAGCACCTCGAGGGTGGAGAACGGCCACGGCTTGAAGCGGTCGAGCGCCAGGAACGCCACGGTGAACAGCGCGAGCGGCGCCAGCGCCAGCCTGCCCGCGATGGCCGCGCCCGCCAAGATGCCGACGACCTCGTCGACGACGATGCGCCGGTCGTCGGCCGTGCCGGTGGCGAGCGACCATGCGTCCGCCGCCCACCATCCCGCCGCCGCGAGGGCGAGCAGCCCGACGCCGACCTCGATGCGCACACCGAGCCGGTTGACCGCGACGATGAGCGGAAAGGCGATCAGCACGGCGAGCCCCGCCCGCAGCGGCTCGACGACGCCCGCCCCCAGCACCGATGCGACGAGAAAGGCTGAGACGGCCACGTCCGGTGCCGGTGAAATCGAGAAGCTGTCCATCGCGGGATCGAGATCTCGGCGTCCATCCACCGGCACCAGCGCCGGCGTCGCGTCATGTGGCGACGACGACTGCCCCCTTCAGCCGGCTGCGGCGACATGGCCCGTGCGATCTCCTCCGCCGCCGCGACCGCCGGGCATCGCGGCGGCACGACCCGGACCAGGGCCGCGAGGGCGCCTAGTCGGCCGGCGCGGGCGTGTCTTCTCCGGGCGCTTCGCCAGCCGCATCGCCGCCCGCAGCGGCTCCGTCGCGCGGCCCGCGGCCGGCCCGGTTCCTGCCGCGGTCGTCGCCCTTGCGGACGCGCTCGATTTCCGCTCGCTCGGCGGCGGGGGCGGCGGCGATCACCCGCTCCAGCACCGCGTGCCCGCCCTCCTGCAGCCGCGTCACCGCCGCCCGCTCGGCGGCGAGCGCCGAGGCGAGGCGCGACGCGTCGAACGGATCGGCGCGCATCGCGTCGAAGCTCTCGCGGCGGGCGCGGCGCAGATCGCGCAGGCGGTCGCGGATATCGGCGCGGTCGGCCTGCATCTCGGCCTTCAGCGCGCTGCGGATGGGCGGCGGATAGCCGTGGCCACCGAGCAGGATGCCGCGGTCGAGCGATGGCATCGGCCCGTCGCGCGTCGCCTGCGCCATCATGTAGCCGCCGAGGAAGACGTTCGCCGCCAGCGAAAGGCCGAGCGCGGCGATGACGACCGCGGCGGTGGTCCCCCGGATGATCACAGCAACTCACCGCCGAGCGTGTCGCCAAACAGCGTCTCGCCGTCCTCGGCGCCGCCGAGCACGAACACGGCGATGTCGGTGCCGTCCTCGGCCGGCAGCACCGGCGCCACCAGCCCGACGGCGACGCCGGCGACGAGGCACAGGGTCAGCGCCGTCACGGACGCGAAGGCGAGCCGGCGGGTGAAGCGGAAGGCGGTCTCGCGGACGCCGACGGCACCCTCGATGCGGCCCATGACGCGGCCGACGAACGCCGCGTCGAGCGGCAGCGGCTCGGCCACCGCGGCGACCAGTTGCTCCATCCGGCGCGTCTCGTCGTACAGGCGGGCGGCGTCGGGATCCGCGGCGATCAGCGCCTCGGCGGCCGGGCGGACGTCCGTCGGCCAGCGGGCGGTCGCCGCGCCGTGGCGATCGAGCAGATCGCGGAACGTCGCGAGGCTGAGGCTCATCCCGGTCATCGCCCTCTTTCCTCTGTTCTTGCGGGGCTCGATTCGCGCGCCGCCAGGCGCTCGCGCAGCGTCCGCCGCGCCCGCACCAGTAGCTGTTCCGCCGCCCCCAGCGAAATGCCGAGCGCGTCGGCGATCTCGATGTTCGACTTCTCCGCGTCGGAGGCGAGCAGGATCGCCGCTCGCTGCCGCGCCGGCAATGCCCGGATGTCGGCCAGCACCGCCGTGAGCGTCCGTCGTCCCTCGAGGTCGCGGTCCTGCCCGACGGCGGTCTCGCGCACCTCGGCGGCGTCCTCGAGCCCGACCAGCCGGCGCAGCTTGCGCCGCCGTTCCAGATCGATGCAGCGGTTGATGGCGATGCGGGTGATCCAGCTCGACACCTTGACGCCGCGCGCTTCGAAACGGCCAGCCGTCCGCCAGACGGTGAAGAACGTCTCCTGCACGACGTCGTCGGCATCGGCCGCCGCCGCCGAATAGCCGCTCGCCAGCGCCCGCAGCCGCGCGCCGTGGCGGCGCACCAGCTGCGCGAGCGCGCGCTGGTCTCCACCGGCGACGGCGGCGATCAGTGGCAAGTCGGGATCGTCTGGCTCGACGGCTGACAGCTCGGCCCCCCGGCCGGCCATCGGGCCGGCCCCTCGATACGTCGCGCTGGAACCCGCCCTAACCGACGACGCGTCGGCGAACAAGCCGTGAGCGGCGACATCGAGGCTCCCGGCTGCGGTCGCAACGGTGCGGAGCATGCGAAGTTCCATTCCCCTGCCGCCCGGCCGGCGCGCGCACGGCGCGCCGGCGGACGCCCTGATCAGCCGTCGGTGCCGTCGTCGGGCTCGAGAGCGTTGTCGAGATCGGCGTCGTCGGGCTCATCGGCCGCCGGCGCGGCGCCCGTCGCGGCGGCACCCGTCGTCGCTGCGGCCGGCGCGGTCGCGGCCGCCTGCTGCTTCTGTTCCTGCTTGGCGGCGCGCTTGGCACGGCGCTCGGCCGACTTGTCGCTGAAGGCCTTTACCTCGGTCATCGTCAGCTTGCCGTCACCGTCGGCGTCGATGCGGGTGAAGGCCGACTTCTGCGCCAGGAACTCCTCGCGCGTCATGCCCTGCGGCGTCGTCACACCCATGTGCGCGACCCACTTCGCCTTCTTCTCCTCCGTCCAGCCGGCCCGCTTCGCCCGCTTGTCGGCCAGCACCTCGATCTCCTCGACGGTGATGCGGCCGTCCTTGTTCTTGTCGATGCGCTCGAAGATCTTCACCCGCGGCGCGTCGAACTCGATCTTCTCGATCACCTCGTCGTCGTTGGCGTCGAGCTTCTTGAACATCACCTCGGTGCGGTCCTTCTTGGCCGCATCGTCGGCGAAGGCGACCGGGCCGGCGACAAAGGCGGCCGCGGCAGCGGCGACGACCAGCGTGGAAAGGCGGATCATGTGGTTGGCTCCCAAATCGAGACCGGCGCGCGTTCTTCCGTGCGACCGGCCGATGCACCGAATAACGCCGGTCCTCGCCCCACCCTACGCGGTCTCGACGGCGCAATCGCGGGTTGCCAGCGGGCGCCGGAGCCGGTTTCCTGACCGCGGCCACACCCGAACCGCCCTCCCCTGCCGCGCCACCGATCGCCGACCCTCGTCGAAAGTGCGAGGCGGCTTGCGTCGCGCCGCGCGAAAGCGTGTGTTATGCAGCCGCCGAATTTCGTTACAGACCGGGCCGAGACAAGGCGAAACTGCCGCCGGCTTCCACCAGAGGGAAAACGCCCGTGGCACCACTTTTGGCGCTCAGCCGAGCGATCGACTTCGTCAACCTGAAGATCGGGCTCGCCGCCCGCTGGCTGATCCTCGTCGCCGTGCTGATCTCGGCCGCCAACGCCATCGTCCGCAAGGCGTTCTCGGTCTCGTCGAACTCCTGGCTGGAAGCCCAGTGGTTCCTGTTCGGCGCGGTCTTCATGCTGTGCGCGTCCTACACGCTGATGCGCAACGGCCACATCCGCATCGACATCGTCGTCTCGCACTTCTCGAAGCGGACGCGCGACTGGATCGACGTGTTCGGTCACCTGTTCTTCCTGCTGCCGTTCTGCCTGCTGATGATCGTCGACAGCTGGCCGTTCTTCCTGCGCTCGTGGGAGCAGAACGAGCAGTCGCTGAACGCCGGCGGCCTGCCGCTGTGGCCGGCGAAGTTCCTCGTGCCGGCGGGCTTCTTCCTGCTCGCCTTGCAGGGCGTCTCGGAGCTGATCAAGCGCATCGCGGTGATCCGCGGCGAAATCCCCGAGCCCTACGAGAGTGGCGAAGGCGCCCACTGACCGCGCCCGCCGCCGCCTTCTCGCCCTGCACGTTCACGCCGTTTCGCTCGAGGCCTCCCCCATGGTGGAATTCCTGATCCACAACATGGCTCCGATCATGTTCGCGAGCCTCGTGGTCATCCTGCTGCTCGGATACCCGGTCGCCTTCCTGCTCGCCGCCAACGGCTTGATCTTCGCCATCATCGGCATCGAGCTCGGCCTGTTCCAGAACAACTTCCTGCAGGCGCTGCCCGAACGCGTCTTCGGGACGATGAACAACGACACCCTTTTGGCGATCCCGTTCTTCACCTTCATGGGATTGATCCTCGAACGATCGGGGATGGCCGAGGACCTGCTCGATACCATCGGCCAGCTGTTCGGCTCGATCCGCGGCGGCCTCGCCTATGCGGTGATCTTCGTCGGCGCGCTGCTCGCCGCCACCACCGGCGTCGTCGCCGCCTCGGTCATCTCGATGGGCCTGATCTCGCTGCCGATCATGCTGCGCTACGGCTACGACCGGAGGCTCGCCTCCGGCGTCATCGCCGCCTCCGGCACCCTCGCCCAGATCATCCCGCCGAGCCTCGTCCTCATCGTGCTCGCCGACCAGCTCGGCCGCTCGGTCGGCGACATGTACGCCGGCGCGCTGATCCCCGGCATGGTGCTGACCGGCCTTTATGTCGGCTACGTCATGCTGATGACGATCTTCTTCCCCGGCGCCGCACCGGCGCTGCCGGAAGAGGCGCGCACCATCCGCGAGGATCCGCGGCTCATTCCCCGTCAGGGCATGCTGTCGGCGGTGCTGCTGTTCATCGTCGCCGCCGCCGTCGGCGCCGGGCTCTCCGGCATGGTGGCGAACGCCGCCGTCGGGCTCGGCCTGCTCTCGGAGCCGCCGGCGGACATCGTCCGCTGGGTGATCGGCGGCATCGTCGGCGTCGCCGCCGCCGCCTTCGCCGTCTCGCGCCTCGGCATCAACGGCCTCGGCGACGCGCCCCGCTTCAACACGCTGATGGTCGCCGCCCTCGCCGTCATCCTCACCGGCGCCGTGGTGGCGGAGCTGCGCATCCTCTATCCCGACATGCCGCGCGACAACGCCGCGATCTGGGGCACGTCGGCGGTGATCGCCGTCCTCTATCTCGTCGCGGTGGTGAACACCTGGCTGAAGCTCGGACTGCTGTCGGAGATGGCCACCAAGGTCATCATCGTGCTGGTGCCGCCGCTGGCGCTGATCTTCCTCGTCCTCGGCACCATCTTCGTCGGCATCGCCACGCCGACCGAGGGCGGCGCGATGGGCGCCACCGGCGCGCTGATCCTCGCCTTCGCCAAGGGCCGGCTGAAGTTCGACCTGATCCGCCAGGCGGTCGATTCGACCGCGCGGCTCTCCGCCTTCGTGCTCTTCATCCTCATCGGCGCCCGCGTCTTCAGCCTCACCTTCTACGGGGTCAACGGCCATAAGTGGGTGGAGGAGCTTCTCGTCGGCCTGCCGGGCGGCGAGATCGGCTTCCTCATCGTCGTCAACATCATGGTGTTCCTGCTCGCCTTCTTCCTCGACTTCTTCGAGCTTGCCTTCATCATCGTGCCGCTCTTGGTGCCGGCGGCGGAGGCGCTGGGCATCGACCTCGTCTGGTTCGGGGTGCTGCTCGGCATCAACATGCAGACGAGCTTCATGCACCCGCCGTTCGGCTTCGCGCTGTTCTTCCTGAGATCGGTGGCGCCGCTCCGGCCCTACATCGACAAGGTGACGAAGAAGGAGATGGCGCCGGTGACGACGGCGCAGATCTACTGGGGCGCCGTGCCGTTCGTCTGCATCCAGATCATCATGGTGGCGCTGACGATCATGTTCCCGGGCATGGTCATGCACTACAAGGGCGACGCGCCGACCATCGATCCGGCGACCATGCAGATGCAGGGGCCCGCCGGCTTCGGTTTCCCCGGCGGCTTCGAGACGCCCGGCGGCGGCCCCGGCGTGCCGGGCCTCGGCGGCCCCGCCGGCATCCCCGGCCTCGGCGGACCGTCTCCGGGCGGCGCACCGGCCCCGGGTGGAATGCCGGCCCCGGCGAACCCGCTGGCGCCGGGTGCGGGATTGCCGGGCGCAGGATTGCCGGGGGCCGGCCTTCCGGGATCGGGTCTTCCGGGCGCTGCGGCGCCCTCCCTCGAGGCCCCGTCCCCGCAGCTCGGCGCTCCCCCCGCCCTCGAGGCCCCCACGCCGGCCGCCCCGGCCAACCCTCTGGCGCCGCAGCCGAACATGAACTGACCGGGCGGGGCGTCACGACGGCCTGCGAGTTGTCCCGCCCTTCGCGTCTCCCAACCCACACTCGGGGTCATTCCCGGCCTTGTGCCGGGAATGACTGCGGAGAGGGGGGGCGGACCCGGCAAGAGCTTGGTTGGCCGACACCTTCTCGCGCTTCCCCGTCCTTCACACCGCCGGCAGATACCCCTCCAACTCCTCGGCGCTCATCACGCTGCAGTAGATCATGTTGAGGATCTCGAGCTCGCGCCGGTGCAGGTCGTCGGTGCCCGCCGCGCAGGCGTCCTCGACGACGATGACGTCGAAGCTCTCGTCGGCGAGCGAGCGCACAGTCGACGACACGCACTGGTCGGTGAAGATGCCGACGCAGACGACGTGGGTGATGCCGAGGTTCGCCAGCACGAGGCGCAGGTTCGTCCCCGTCAGGGCGCTGTCCGTCGTCTTCGTCACGACGATCTCGGAACCCACCGGCCCGATCGCCGGCACGATCTGCGACGCCGCCTCGTCCTTCGGCAAAAGCAGATTGTTCCAGCCCGGCTTCTTCTGGCTGAGCGAGCGGTCGCGCCCGTCCGGCAAGAGGCAGGCGATCCGCGCATAGAGGACGTCCATCCCGCGCGCCCGGAAGGCGTCGGCGAGGCGGGCGATGGTCGGGATCACCGTCCCGTGCATGCGCTCGTGGAACGGCGTCCAGGCGTGGTACCGTGCGAGTTCGGCGCCCGACAGCGTCGCCGGGTCGGGCCGGTCGAGATAGGTGTTCTGCACGTCGATGACGAGCAGCGCCGTCTTGCCGGCCACCAGCACCGGGTCCTCGGGCTCCGGCGCACCCTCGTAGTAGAACGATCGCCAGGCGCTCTTCCAGCCGCTCATCGCCATCTCCGCACCCGCGCCACCCGGACCGGCGCCGACTGTTGACCCTACCACAGCGGCTGTTTAACTTGCCACACGGCAGGACGGGGGGCAGATGCGGCCGCTTACGGGCCGCCGGCGGGAGGAGCGATGCTGGACAAGCCCCGGCTCGCCAAGAGCGAGCGCCACGAGCGCATCGTCGCCGAGCTGCGCGTCGGCCATCCCTTGCGCGTGTCCGAGCTCGCCGCCGAGCTCGGCGTCTCCACGGAAACCATCCGGCGCGACCTCGACGAGCTCGAGGGCCGCGGCCTGATCTCGCGCACCTATGGCGGCGCCGTCCGCCCCTTCGCCACCGAGCCCGCCGTCAGCGAGCGCCACACCTTGATGGTTGCCGAGCGCGAGGCGATCGCGGTCGCCGCCGCCGCCCTCGTGCGCCCCGGCGAGGTGGTCGCCATCGGCGGCGGCGCCACGACGCTGCACGTCGCCCGCCGCATCGCCGCCGAGTGCCACGACCTCACGGTCATCACCCATTCCTACGGCGTCGCCACCGTGCTCGCCGCCAACCCGACGATCACCGTCATCATGTGCCCCGGCCGCTACAACGGCCTCGAAGGCTCGGTGTTCGGGCCGGAATGCATCGACTTCGTGCAGGGCTTCCACGCCAACCGCGCCATCCTCGGCGCCTCCGGCCTCACCACCGACGGCGCCAACGACGCCGACGCGATGGCGGCCGCCGTCTACCGTGCCTTCATGAAGCGCGCCGCCCACACCGTCATCGTCGCCGACCACACCAAGTTCGACCGCCCGGCGCTCGCCGTCTACGGCCGCTGGACCGACATCAGCACCCTCGTCACCGACGTCGCCCCCGTCGGCCCGCTGGCGCGCGCCATCGACCGGGCGCGGGTGCTGGTCGAAGTGGCGCGGCCGAGGCTCGCGGCCTGAGAGACACCACGGGGGCGCCGTCGCCGGCGCCCGGGAGACAAGACGATGGACAGGGCAAGCCCCGGCGCCGCCACACCGGGCGCCAACCGCTGGCGCCGCTTCGAGGACTGGGACGCGCGGCCGCTGCGGCTCGACAAGTTCGCCCGCGAGAACCCGGAAGCCGGCTTCTGCGCCCACGGCAGCCCCTATGACCCGAAGCCCTCCGTCGTCATCGAGAACGGCCGCCTCGCCGTCATGGACGGGGTCAGGGCCGAAGACTTCGACATGATCGACGCCTTCATCGCCGCCCACCACCTCGACCTTTCGGTGGTGGAGGAGGCGATGGCGATGGATTCGCGCCAGGTCGCGCGCATGCTGGTCGACATCAACGTGCCGCGCGCCGACGTCGAGCGCCTCGCCCGCGGCATGACGCCGGCGAAACTCGCCGAGGTGGTCGCCCACCTCTCGGCGATCGAGGTCGCGTTCGCCTATTCAAAGATGCGCCAGCGCAAGACGCCGGGAAACCAGGCGCACGTGACGAACGCCAAGGACGACCCGCTGCAGCTCGCCGCCGATGCCGCGACCGCGGTGGCCTTCGGCTTCGACGAGATCGAGACGACGATGCGGGTGGCCGAGAACTCCTGGTCGAACGCGCTCGCCTGCCTCGTCGGCGGCGCCGTCGGCCGGCCGGGCGTCTTGTTCCAGTGCTCGATCGAAGAGGCGGAGGAGCTCCGCATCGGCCTCGCCGGCCTCTCCTCCTATGCCGAGACCGTGTCGGTCTACGGCACCGAGCGCACCTTCATCGACGGCGACGACACGCCGTGGTCGAAGGCCTTCCTGACCGCCGCCTACGCCTCGCGCGGCATCAAGGCGCGCTGCACGTCCGGCGCGGGCGCCGAGCTCCTGATGGGCGTGCACGAGAAGAAGTCGATGCTCTATCTCGAAGCCCGCTGCCTCTGCCTGCAGCGCGGCATGGGCGTGCAGGGCACCCAGAACGGCGGCATCGACGGCGCGCCGATCGCGGCCTCCGTGCCCGGCGGCCTGTACGAGATGATGGCGGAGAACTTGGTCGCCGTTTGGCTCGGCCTCGAGTGCGCCTCCGGCAACGACGCTCGGCCGACCGAATCGGAGATCCGCGTCGGCGCCAAGATCGCCCCCTACCTGCTCGCCGGCTCCGACCTCGTCTGTTCCGGCCTCGGCTCGATCCGCAAATACGACAACTCCTTCAACGCCTCGCTGTTCAACGGCGAGGAGATGGAGGACTTCCTCGTCCTGCAGCGCGACTTCGAGGCCGACGGCGGCCTGGTGCCGGCCGGCGAGGACAGGGTGCTCGACGTCCGCCGCCGCGCGGTGGAGGCGCTCGCCGCCGTGCTGGAGGAACTGGGGCTCGGGAAGCCGACCCGGGCGATGCTGTCGTCGGTCATCGTCGCCTCCGGCTCCGACGACACGGTGAGCTACACCGCCGGCGACGCCACCCGCATCTCCGAGGCGATCCGTGCCCGCGGCCTGACCGCGCTCGACGTCGTTGCGGCCCTGTCGAAGCGCGGCTTCGCCGAGGAGGCGGAGAACATCCTGTTCATGCTGCGCCAGCGCGTCGCCGGCGACTATCTGCAGACCTCGGCGGTCATCCGCGACGGCCACGTGCTGTCGGCCGTCAACGACCCCAACGACTACATGGGCCCCGGCACCGGCTACCGCATGAGCGCCGAGCGCTGGGCGGCGGTGAAGGACATCCGCGGCCAGCTCGACGAGCGCGAGGTGCTCGCCGCCCAGGCCGTGCACGCCCCCGACGAGGCCGCCGCCTGGCGCCTCGCCGAGCGCGGCCCGGCCCGCCAGGGCGGCCCGGCGAACGAGGTCGTCATCGGCGTCAGCCCGGCCTTCGGGCTGAAGCTGCACGTCACCACCGCGGGCCACCGGCTGTCGGCGCTGATCGCGGCCCTGATCGACGGCGTCGCGGAGGGGGGCGGCGTCGCCCGCGTCGTGCGCTGCCGGCACACCGCCGACACCTCCTTCCTCGGGCTGACGGCGGCAAAGCTCTCCGGCTCGGGCATCGGCATCGGCGTGCAGTCGAAGGGCACGCTGGTGCTGCACCGCGCCGACCGGCTGCCGCACATGAACCTCGAGATCTTCTCGAACGCGCCGCTGGCGACACTCACCCACTACCGCGCCATCGGCCGCAACGCCGCGGCCCACGCCCGCGGCGAGAAGCCGGAGCCGGTGCTGGTGCCGTTCCGCGGCGAGGCGCTCGGCGCCCGCTTCCACGTCCCCGTCGCCCTCGTCTACGCGGTGGAGACCGGCCTGATCGAGCCCGGCGCCGACCCGGTCGAGCTGTCGATCGAGTACCTGAAGGAGCAGGCGGCGTGAGCGCGACGATCCCTCTTCGCGGCGGTGAAGCGGCCGGCCCGGCCGCTCGGGGCGATCAGTCGTCCGAAGGATTGGAGGCCGCGTCTGCAGCCGCCGACGGCGACCTCCCCTACCCGATCGCCGACAAGCGTCCCGACCTCGTCCGCACGGCAAACGGCCTCGGCCTCGATGCGCTCACCGTCGAGGCGGTGGTGGCGGGCAAGATCGCCCGCGAGGACATCGCCATCACGCCGGAGGCGCTGCGCCTGCAGGCCGACATCGCGCGACGCGTCGGCCGCGACCGGCTGGCGGAAAACTTCGAGCGCGCCGCCGAGCTCGCCCGCGTGCCCGAGGACGAACTGATGGCCGTCTACGAGCTGCTGCGCCCCGGCCGCGCCACCGGCCCCGAGCCGCTGCGGGAAGCCGCCGCCAAGCTCCGCCGCGACTACGCCGCCGACCGGGTCGCGTCGCTCGTCGAGGAGGCGGCCGACGTCTACGTGCGGCGCGGGCTGTTCACGCGGCGGTTTTGAGGGAGCGGCCGAGGTGCAGGGTCTCCTCAAGGTCTTCGTCTGGTCGACCGTCGCGTTCGCCGGGTTTGTCGTGGCGGGTTATCTCTCGCTGCCTTTGATCGAACGGAGCCTCTCCACCTGCGAAGAGACGGACCACCGCACCATCCCCTCGCCGGACGGAAGCCACGAGGCCGTCATCCATGAGAGGGACTGTGGTGCAACGACCCCGTTCAACACGCAAGTCTCCGTGGTGAAGCGGCTGCCCGTCGCTGAAGCCTCCCGTGAGCCGCTGTTCGTCGTCCATGGCGAGTACGACCTGCCGGTCCGCTGGATCGACGACGCTACCGCCGCGATCGGCGTCCCAGCCGGGGAACAGGTCTATCGCAAGGACACCATTTTCGACGGCGGCCGGGTCGTCTACGAGGACGGCGTGATGGTCCCGCCGCGCTAATGATCTCACGAAGGTGAGGCACCATGGACCGCTTTATGATGTGGAGCATCGTTGCTTCCGTCTGCATCGTCCTGATCGCGCTCGCGGTTCCGGCGACCTTTCTGTGGTGGCTGGCAAGTACGTTCTGTTCGGCGTGGGACATCGAGTCGGTCCCGTCGCCGAATGGAAGCCTGGAGGCAGTCATCCACCAGAGCGACTGCGGTGCGACGACGCCCTTCACCACGCGGGCCTCCGTGGTGAAGCGAATCTTCGGCATCGAGACCTCCCGCGAGACGCTGTTCATCGTGCACGACCTGTACGACCTGCCGGTCCGCTGGATCGACGACGCCACCCTGGCCATCGGCGTCCCGGCCGAGGAGCGGGTCTATCGCAAGGACACCACGTTCGACGGCGGCCGGGTCGTCTACGAGGACGGCGGGGTGGTCCCGCCGAGCACGCGGGCCGGGCCGTAGGCGGCTCCGCGTCGCTCGCGCGACACGGCGCGCGCAGCGCGCCGTGCGGCATCCTTGGCGCCACTGCGCCCCGCCACCGACCTCCCCACCCTTGAGGCCCCCCGCGTTTCCACCCACACTCCCGCCGCGCCACGACGCCCGGGGCGCCGACGGGGGACACGACAACCATGGCCGACCGCATCGCGCTCGAGGAGCACTTCATCTGCGACTGTCTGCTTCCCTACCTCGAAGCCGACATGCCGCATGTCTCCGGCGACGCCCGCGCCCGCCTCCTCGCCGACCTCTCCGACCTCGGCGAGCGGCGGCTCGCGGCGATGGCGGCGGCCGGCGTCTCCCGCGCGGTGCTGTCGATTTCCGGCCCTGGCGTGCAGGCCGAGCCCGACGCGGCGAAGGCGACCCGTCTCGCCCGCGAGGCGAATGACGTGCTGGCGGCCGAGGTGCAGCGCCGGCCCGGCTCCTATTCCGGCTTCGCCCACCTCGCCATGCAGGACCCGGCCGGCGCGGCGGACGAGCTCGAGCGCTGCGTCCGCGACCTCGGCTTCGTCGGGGCGATGGTGAACGGCCACACCAACGGCGTCTATCTCGACGACCCCCGCCACGACCCGGTCTGGGAGCGCCTGCAGGCCCTCGACCTGCCGCTCTACCTCCACCCCGGCGATGCCTACCGCCTGCCCTACGTTCTGGAGGGCTGCCCGGAGCTGCGCCAGCCGGTGTGGGAGTGGACCACCGAGACCGCCTCGCACTTCCTCCGCCTCGTCTATGCCGGCGTCTTCGACCGCTTCCCGAAGCTCAAGATCGTGCTCGGCCACATGGGCGAGACGCTGCCCTTCATGCTGTGGCGGCTCGACAGCCGCACCAAATTCCTCGCCGACAAGCGCCCGCTGGCGCTGCCGCCCTCGGAGTACCTCAAGCGCAACCTGTTCGTGACGATCTCCGGCCAGTTCGACGACGTGCCGCTCGCCGCCGCCCTGTCGGCGCTTGGCGCCGACCACGTCATGTTCTCGGTCGACTACCCCTACGAGGACAGCGCCGAGGCCGGCCGCTTCCTCGATCGTGCGGCGATCGACGCCGAGACGCGCGACAAGGTCGGGCGCGGCAGCGCCGCCGCCCTGATGCGGCTCTGATCCGCCCCGGATGCTTGCTGGTGGGCGCGCCCGCTCAGGCGATGCACTCGCCGCCGTCGATGACGAGGGCGTGCCCCGTCATGAACGACGAGCGGTCGGAGGCGAGGAAGAGGATCGCCTCGGCGATCTCGTGGACCGACGCCCACCGCCCCATCGGGATCTTCTCGCGGATATAGGCCTCGATCGCCTTCCGCCCGCCCATCTGGCGGATGAACGGGTCGTTGAACGGCGTGTCGACCCAGCCCGGGCAGAGCGCGTTCACCCGCACACCATAGCGGCCGTAGTCGATGGCGATCTGCTTCACCATCGCCACCACCGCGTGCTTCGTCGTGGCGTAGGCGACCATCTCGCGGTCGTAGAAGACGCCGGAGTTCGACGCCGTGACGAGGATCGAGCCGCGGCCGGCCGCTCGCATCACCGGCATGGCGAGCTTCGCCAGCACGAAGTGCGCCCGCACGTTGAGCCGCCAGGACGCATCCATGCCGTCCGCGGACACCGCCTCGAGCGGCCCCTCCACCTGCACGCCGGCGTGGCTGTGGACGATGTCGAGCCGGCCGTAGGCGTCGAGCGCCGCCGCCACCAACCGCTCCAGCGCCGCGTCGTCGGTCACGTCGGTCGCAACCGCCAGCGCGCGCCCGCCGGCATCCGTAATCGCCTCGGCCGCCGCCGCGCCCGCCGCCGCATCGCGATCGGCGACGACCACCGCCGCCCCCTCGCGCGCCATGGCCAACGCCCCGGCCCGCCCGATCCCGGACCCCGCCCCCGTCACGATCGCCACGCGGTTGTCGAGAATCATGCGCGCACCCGCCCTGTCGTTTCAGCATCCACACCTGTAGAAATCGGCATACTCACCTCAGCCTTGAACGCTGGAGTCCGAAGGATTGTCCCACAAATTCGTCACTTCAAACTGGGTGAATACCGTCGCGCTGTCGTCTTCATTAACAAACAGCGCGGCACCGAATCGACCTACTTGATAGGATTGCATTTCAGGTGGGACACGGCGTGCGCTTCGGCTAACGCTGAAGTCTCTCAGATTGTCGAGAACATCATCGATCTTCTGCAGGTAGAGGATGTCGTGACACTCGATGTCGAAGACGCCGTCCCCCTGCACGATCCCTTCGGACTGCCCGGGGCAAAGGACGAAGAGAACGATTTCCAGTCCTCTCGCTGGGTCCATCCGTGAGCAGTGAATCTCGAAGTCGCCATAGCGATAGCGGGCACCGATCAGCGAGCCATCGCAGTCACGAGACTCGCCATCGAAACCAGCCGCGAGCGCCTCGACCGCGTCGATCTTGCTTTTCGGATCGCCGAGCGCGAGCGGACCGACGCGGCCGTGATTCAGCAGGTGTTCGAGCGTCAGCTTGATCAAGCGCCATCCCTCGCGGGCTACCGGGAACAGGACCGCGAACCTAGCGTTGCCGCAAGCGCACCGCCACCCGTCGCTCCCGGCGACGGGATCGGTCAGACTGGCGGACGGAGACAGGAGACCCCCCATGCACATCGACGGCGGCTGCCATTGCGGACACGTGCGCTACGAGGCGGAGATCGATCCGGCCGACGTTTCGATCTGCCACTGCACCGACTGCCAGAGCCTCACCGGCTCGGCCTTCCGCGTCACCGTCGAGACGGCGGCCGACAGCGTCCGCCTGACCGCCGCGCCGCCGAAGCTCTACGTCAAGACCGCCGCGAACGGCCGCAAGCGGCTGCAGTCCTTCTGCGGCGAGTGCGGCTCGCCGCTGTTCACCACCGGCGAGGGCGCGGCGGCGGCCTTCTGGGGCATCCGCTGGGGCAGCATCCGCCAGCGCGGCGAGCTCGTGCCGCGCCGGCAGATCTGGTGCCGTTCGGCTGTCCCTTGGATTGCCGACGTGCCAGGGCTGCCGGGGGTGGCGGGGGATTGAGGCGGGGGCACCCCCCCGGCACGCCCCGCGCTCGCGAACTGCCAGCGCGCTCGGGAGGGTCGGCCAGAGGATCGGCACACCCTCTCAACGGGTCATTCCCGGCCTTGTGCCGGGAACCTACCCCTCGCCGCGCGCTCGTCGCCAAACGCGAGCACTTTCCTCGCTGCACCCTCGCATGGGTTCCCGGCACAAGGCCGGGAATGACCCCCGAGAGGGGGGAGACATGGGTGCCGAGCGCACTCGGCCCGCCGCAGCCCCGCCTTACCCCTCCCGGAGTGCGTGGCAGCCGCTCACCCCTCCCGGAGCGCGTGGCGGGCGTTTTTCATCAGCGGCTCGACGAGGTAGTCGAGCACGGTCTTCTCGCCGGTGGCGATGAAGGCCTCCACCGGCATGCCGGCCACGAGCTGCTTGTCGCCGAGGCGGGCGAGTTCGCCCGGCTGCAGCGCCAGCCGCGCCGTGTAGTAGCTCGCGCCGGTCTGCGGGTCCTTGGAGAGATCCGGCGACACCCAGACGACGTGGCCGTGCAGGATCGGCGTGGTGCGCTGGTCGAGCGCCGCCACCATCAGCGTCGCCGCCTGGCCGACGCTGAGCTTGTCGATGTCGGTGGCGCCGATGCGCACCTCGACCAGCAACTCGTCCTCGTCGGGCACGATCGTCATCAGCGTCTCGCCGGGGCCGACGACGCCGCCGAGCGTGTGCACCGTCGCCTCGAGGACGCGGCCGGAGCGCGGCGCGCGGATCTCGGTGCGCTGGAGCTCGTCGACGGCGGCGACCTCCTGCTCCATCAGCGGCGCGATCTCCGCCTGGGCGGTACGGATCGCCTGGGTCACCTTCTCCATGAAGTCCGACGTCACCTGGATGACCTGCAGCTCGGTCTCGGTGATGCGGCCGCGCGTCGTGGCGATCTGCGAGACGAGGGCACCGAGTTCGCCTTCCAGCCGCGCCTTGTCGCGCTTGAGCGCGATCACCCGCGTCACCGGCACGTGGCCCTTGGCGAGCAGGTCCTCGAGGCCGACGAGCTCGCCCTCGATCAGCTCGATCTCCTGCTCCTTGGCGACCTTCTGCGCCTCCAGCCCGGCGATCTGCTCGCGAAGCTGCAGGATGCGCTCGTCGAGCTGGCTGGTCTGGCCCGACAGTGCGTCGCGGCGCGCCTGGAACAGCGTGCGCTCGCCGTCGAGCACCTTGGCGACGGCGGGATCGGCGGCGCGCGCGGCGAGTGCCGGCGGATAGGTGACGGTGTCGCTGCCGGCCCGCTCGGCCTCGAGCCGCGCCAGCTGCGCCTCGAACTCGACGAGCCGCGCCCGCACGATGGCAAGGTTCGCCCGCGTCGTCGTGTCGTCGAGGGTGACGATCACCTGTCCGGCCTCGACGTGGTCGCCGTTCGAGACGGAAATCGTCTTCACGATGCCGCCGGTCTTGTGCTGCACCTTCTTGTTGTCGCTCTCGGCGATCAGCGTGCCGGGGGCGATCACCGCCGAGGCGAGCCTCGCCACCGCCGCCCAGGTGCCGCCGCCGCCGACGAGCAGAACCAGCGCCAGCACACCGACGGTGACGGCGCGGCGGATCTCCGCCTTCGCCGGCTGGCGGGCGGGCAGTGCGGCGGTCGCCGGCTTCGCGGCGCGGGCGGGCACCGGCGGCGTCGGGCCGGTCTTTGCCGGGACCTCAGCCATGGGTGCCTCCGATCTGCTTGCGCTCCTCGGGCGGGGCGACCGGCTCGGACGCGGCATCCACCGGCCGGCGCCTGAGCTCGGCCAGCACCTGCGCCTTCGGACCGTAGGCGACGACGCCGCCCTTCGACAGCACCAGCAGGTCGTCGACCGCCTGGATGGTGCTCATGCGGTGGGTGATGATTACGGCGACGCCGCCGCGGCCCTTCACCACGTCCACCGCCCGGCCAAGCGCGCTGTCGCCGGCGCCGTCGAGGTTGGAGTTCGGCTCGTCGAGCACCACCAGGAACGGCTCGCCGTAGAGCGCGCGGGCGAGGCCGACCTGCTGGCGCTGGCCACCCGACAGCACCTGACCGGATTCGCCGAGGCGAGTGTTGTAGCCGTCCGGCAGCGACAGGATCAGCTCGTGCACGCCCGCCGCCTGGGCCGCCGCGACGATCGCTTCCGGCGTGCGATCGGGATCGAAGCGGCCGATGTTCTCCTCCACCGTGCCGTCGAACAGCTCGACGTCCTGCGGCAGGTAGCCGATGTAGCGGCCGAGTTCGTCGGGCGCCCACTGGTCGATCGGCGCACCGTCGAGCGACACCTTGCCGGCCGCCACCGGCCAGACGCCGACGAGGGCGCGGGCGAGCGAGGTCTTGCCGCAGCCCATCGGCCCGATGACGCCGAGCGCCCGGCCGGCTTCCAGGCGGAGGCCGATGCCCTTCAGCACCGGCCGGCTCGCGCCCGGCGGCACCACCGCGACGCCCTCGGCGGTCAGCGCCGCCACCGGCCGCGGCAGCGACATCCGCTCCGGCGTGGTGATCGCCTTCAGCGCGCCGTTGAGCCGCTGGTAGGCGTCGTGGGCCTGCACGAGGTTGCGCCAGTTGCCGACGATCTGCTCGATCGGCTGCAGCCCGCGCGACATGATGATGGAGCCGGCGACGATGGCGCCGGCCGAGATCTGCTCGTGGATGGCGAGCCAGCCGCCGACGGCGAGGGCGCCCGACTGCAGCGTCAGCCGGAACACCCGCGAGATCACCGAGTAGCGGTTGACGGTATCGGTTAGCGCGCCGGAGGCGGCGAGATAGGCGTCGTTGGTGCGGCCCCACAGCCCGGCGAAGCGGCCGAGCATGCCCATGCCGGTCAGCACCTCGACGTTGCGGCGACCGGCTTCGGCGAGCGCCGCCCGCTTCTGGCCGAGGTCGGAGACCGTCTTGGCGCCGTTGCGCGAGGCCGCCTCGGTGGCCGCCGTCAGGCCGATCAGCACCAGCGCGCCGGCGATGCCGAGCACGCCCAGCATCCAGTGGAAGAGAAACAGCACGCCCATGTAGACGGGCAGCCACGGCAGATCGAAGAAGGCGATGATGCCGGTGCCGGCGCTCGCCTGGCGCAGCTGGTCGAGATCACGCAACGGCCGGATCGCCTCGCCGGTCGGCCCGAGCTTGAGGGCCGCGCCGACCTGGGCGTCGAAGGCGGCACGGCCGACCTCCTCGTCGAAGCGGTGGCCGACGCGCACCAGCACCCGGTGCCGCACCGCCTCCAGCACGCCCATGAAGGCGAACAGCACGACGACGAGCACGAACAGCGCGATCAGCGTCGGCGTCGACCGGCTGGACATCACCCGGTCGTACACCTGCAGCATGAACATCGGGCCGGTGAGCATCAACAGGTTGACGACGAGGCTGAACAGCCCGACCGCCCACAGGGCGCCGCGACAGCTCGCGAGCACCCTGCGGATCGGCGTCTGTCCGTCGTCCTTGGCCGCTCTGCCCTGCATCATCCTCACCGGCCCGTCCGACGAAACGCCAATCAGGCGGGAACAGTCTCACCCGCCGGCATAACTTCCTGAATGGTCTCGAAGCCCTCGAACTCCGGGTGCCCGACATAGAGCCCGCCGCTCGCTCCGATGTTGCGATGAGCTTTGGCGAACGCTTCCGAGCGAGTCCAGTCCTCGAACGCCTGCCGCGACGACCATAGCGTATGCGACGAGTAAAGTGTGTGGTCGTCCTTGCTCGGTCCGCGCAGCATGTGGAAGCCCATGAAGCCGGGCTCGCGATCGATGTGGACCTCTCGCGACAGCCACACGGTCTCGAACTCGGTTTCCGAGCCCTTCGTCACTTTGAAGCGGTTCATGGCGATGAACACCGGTGTCTTCTCCTCAGCCGCGCCCGACGATCATCGTCAGAGCTTGATTCCGATGGCCAGACGCGCGTTGAACCCCGGGCTCGCACTGAGATCGAGGTACTGCGTGTACTGGCGATTGAAGATGTTGTCCAAGTTCAGGTTGGTCGAGATGCGCTCGGTCACCTGGTAGCTCGCGAACAGGTCGACCGTGGTGTAGCCGGGCGATTCCGGCCAGCCCGACGGCGAGCCGTCCTTGCCGGCCACCATCGAGACGCGGGTGCCGGCGACCAGGCGGGCGTCGAAGGCGCGGCCACCCAGCGTCGCGATCAGCCGGTCCGGCGGTACCGAGGCGAGGTCCTTGCCGGTGTTCTGGTCGACGCCGCGGACGATCTGCCCCGACAGCCCCGCGAAGGCGAAGCCGACGTCGTAGATCGCCTCGAGCTCGCCGCCCCACAGCACCGCCTTGGCGACGTTCTGGTACTGGTAGTAGTAGCCGGGGGTCGGCGGCGGCGGCGGCGGGTCGATCTGCACGGACTTCAGGTCGATGTAGTCGTCGACCTGGTTGTAGTAGGCCACCGCCTTCACCCGCACCCGGTCGCCGTCGCGCAGCACGTCGTCGAAGCGCAGGTTGACGCCGCCCTCGAACTCGTGCGCCACCTCGGGCTTGAGGTTCGGGTTCGGCTTGAACTCGAACTCGACGCCCGGGTGGATGCCGTTGATCAGCGTCTCGGTGATCGCCGGCGCCCGGTAGGCCTCGGCATAGGTGCCGAATACGGTGATCCACGGCACCGGCGTCACGCCGATCGTCAGCTTCGGCGAGGCGCGGCCGCCGGAATTGTCGACGTTGCCGCCGGTCAGCTCGTAGCCGTCGAGGCGGACGGCGCTGATCACCTCGAGCCATTCCCAGGTCGCCTGGTCCTGGACGAAGCCGCCATAGACCGAGCGGCGGCCGTTCGGCGTATACTTGTTGGAGTTCTCAAGGTCGTCGGTGTTGTCGACCTGGTCAAAGAAGCCGTCGACGCCGTAGGTCAGCGCATGGCCGATCTGGCCGGTGGCGAAGCGGCTGGTGTTGTTGACGTCGAAGCCGGTGGTGGAGACGTCGAACGTCCGCTTCGAGCCGACATTGCTGCCGGCGACCTCGGTCTGCTCGGTGCGCGTCGTCGTGTAGTAGAGGTTCGAGCGCAGGTCGACGAGCGGGTTGTCGAGCGGCGCAAAGGTGTGGCCGAGCGAATAGGTCTCCGTCATCGCGTCGGTGGCACGCACCGTCGAGGTGCCCTTGTCGAAGCTCGCCCGGTAGAGCAGCGCCGAGGCGGTGATCTGCTGGTCTTCGGTCGGGCGGAAGCGCGCCTTGGCGAGGCCGCTCAGGAGATCGTCCCAGGAGTTGGCGATGCGGTTGTAGTCGCCGTCATGGTAGTCGGTGGAGCGGCTCCAGGTGCCGGCCGTCACCACGTCGAAGGCCTGGCCGATGCGGCCGGCGGCTTCGGCATGGCCGAGCGGCTCGGCGCCGTTCGTCGTGTACTTCGCCTTGACGAAGCCGCCGACGACCTGGTCGGCCGACAGCACGTCGTCGGCCGTCAGCGTGCGGAAGTCGACAACGCCGCCGATCGCGCCCGAGCCGTAGACGGTGGCGGTGGCGCCGCGGGTGACGTCCACCGAGCGGATCATCTCCGGGTCGACATAGAACGCGCCGTTGGCGTTGTGGCCGCTCGTCTGGAAGTTCTGGCGGGCGCCGTCGACCATGACGTTGACGCGGCCGAAGTCCTGCAGGCCGCGGATGTTGATCGCCGTCGCCGGGTCGCCACCCTGCTCGGACGTGGTGACGCCGGGGATCAGGTCGAGGAAGTCCGAAGGGCGGTTCGGCTGGGTCTGGGTCTGGATCGTCGAACGGTCGAGCACGCTCGTGCCCGACAGCGCGTGATCGACCGGCTCGGCCGTCCGCGTCGCCGTGACGGTGATCTCGTCCAGCACGCCGTCGTCGTCGACGCCGACCTCGCCGGGCGGCACGGCCTCCTCGGCGGGGGCGGCGGGCGCCGGCTCTTCGCCGGGCTCGATCGTCTGCGCGACGGCGGGCGAGGCACCGCTCAGTCCGCCACCGGCGAGGAGGGCGAGGACGCAGCCGAAAGCCGCCGCCGCTGCGGCGCGATGCGCCGGCACCGGCGCTGCGGCCGCGCGGGTCGACAAGCGGGAAGAGGCCATTGGCGGCAGTCCAATCCACTCGCGGCGCCCGGCCCGAGGCCGGCCACCGCCGCACCCCGGGCGGCAGGGGCGAACGCTTCACACACGCGGGATCTGGCTGGCTGGGCGACGGGTCGCCGTGGCTGGCTGGCTGCACGAACACTGTTGGGAGTGGTTCGCAGCAGCGACGCGACGCTAGGTAACTGGTGGTCACGAGTCAAGGAATGCCGTCGACGTCATCAATCATCATTCTTCGACCGCCCCGGAACTCCGGTGTCGACATCCAGTCTTTAATAATTCTACTTCCAGTTTTTAACTGATCCAATGAAATGGTATAATAACTATAAGTATAATCTGTGGAATCACCTTTGACGTTGCGAGCGGTTCGCACTATCAGCGTGGACGGACAGGCGCCGCGATCCAGCCGGCGCCGCGACTGCAGCGAGGACCGCATCGATGGCGATCAAGATCAAGGCCGGCGCCGGACTGTCCGGTGGCTTGGACTACAACACTTTCATCAGCGATTATCTGGCGACGACGGAAACGGCCGACTACAAGTTCTATGGCGGCACGCCGGACAGCGTCTTCGGCCAGACCTACTACATGAACGGCTCGCAGGTCGCCTACCAGTATGGCGACGAGGCGGCCCGCGTCGTCATGCAGGGCTCCGATCTCGCCTATGACTGGATCCACTACGGCACCAGCTATCCGCACGCACTGTCCGGCGACCTCGACCAGTTGATCTTCGGCGACTGGGTCGACGGCGTGACGGAAGGCGAGCAGGGCACCGGCGAAGAGGGCGCCATCACCGGCCTCGACGAGATGATGGTGATCAAGGGCCTCGACATCTCCGTCGAGCCGGGCCAGGGCGCCGAGGACAACGGCGTCATGGACGTCTACAACCTGCTCGCCGCCGGCGATGTCGAAGGTCTCTACGCCTTCCTCGCCCAGCAGGCGCAGATCTTCGTCGGCACCGACGGCGACGACAGCTACACGGGCACGGCCTTCGACGACAAGATCGTCGCCACGCTCGGCGCCGACACCTATGACGGCGGTGACGGCAGTGACATGATCACCTTCTCGAACTTCGAGACGGGCGTCACGGTCGACCTCGGTGGCGGCACCGGCCCGAACGGCACCGTGCTCGCGAACATCGAGGACGTCGTCGGTTCGTCGTTCAACGACATCATCCTCGGCTCCACCGAGGCGAACTCGATCAAGGGCGGCCACGGCGACGATCGCATCTACGGCCTCGACGGCGACGACGTGATCGCCGGCGGCAGCGGCAACGACGCCATCCACGCCGGTTCCGGCAACGACAGCATCAATGGCGGCGGCGGCAACGACGACATCACCGGCCGCCTCGGCGCCGACGTGATGACGGGTGGCACGGGCGCCGACATCTTCCGCTACTACAACCCCACCGACGGCGTCTTCGACTCGGGCCTCGCCCAGGCCGACCGCGACCTCATCACGGACTTCAAGTCCGGCCAGGATGATCTCGACTTCTCGGCGATGGACGCCAACCAGACGACCGACGGCGACGATGCCTTCATCTTCCTCGGCACCGAGAAGTTCTCCGGCGAGGCGGGCGAACTCCGCTACCAGATCAACAACAAGGTGACGGTGCTCGCCGGCGACGTCGACGGCGACGGCAAGGCCGACTTCAAGATCGACCTCTCCGGCAAGATCGACCTGACCGAGCTCGACTTCGTGCTCTGACACGACCTGCCAACCGTCGGCGGCCTCGGCCGCCGACGCCCGGCCGGCCGCGTCCGCGGCCCGCCTCCTCGCTCACTCGCAAGCGGAGACCCTCGCCATGGCGATCACCTTCAAGGCGGGCAAGAACGCGCCGTCGTCCGGCATCGACTTCAACAAGTACATCGAATCGTTCCTGCCCGACACGTCCGGCCAGCCAACCTTCTATGGCGACGACAGCCAGTTCGATGGCGACCAGATCGTCAACGGCTATGACACCGGCGGCGGCAATGCCGCGAAGAACAAGCTGGTGTCGCTGTGGGGCGAGGACTTCGCCTACGTGCTCGCCACCCACGAGCTCGCCGGCACCATCGACAAGATCGACTTCGGCACCTACGGCAAGGGCGCGGTCGACGGCGATGGCAACTTCACCGGCTACAACACCGAGCTGACGATCTCCGGCTTCTCGATCGACGAGAACGATGATCCGAGCTCCGGCGACGTCATCTACGCGCTGATGGGCTGGGCCACCGGCGAGGCCGACGGCTCGCTGCTGCTGGAGGCGCTGAAGGGTCAGGCGCAGAAGATCGTCGGCTCCCAGGGCGACGACCGCTGGACCGGCACCAAGTTCGACGATTCCGCCACCGGCAAGAACGGCAACGACAACTTCTCCGGCGGCAAGGGCAACGACACCCTCAAGGGCGGCGGCGGCAACGACACCCTGAAGGGGGGCGCCGGTGACGACCACATCGAGGGTGGCGCCGGTCGCGACAAGATGTCGGGCGGCACGGGCGCGGACGACTTCGTCTTCAAGAAGGCCTCCGACCTCGGGTCGAAGTCCGGCAAGACCGACGTCATCACCGACTTCACGGTGAAGCAGGACACCATCGACTTCTCCGGCATCGACGCCAACGAGACGAAGAAGGGCGACCAGTCCTTCAAGTTCGACGGCAAGGGCGACCTTTCCGGCAAGGCCGGCTCGCTCGTCTACCAGTACGTCGACGGCGACACCGTCGTCTTCGGCGACCTCGACGGCGACGGCAAGGCCGACATCGCCCTCGATCTCGACGGCAAGCTGAAGCTCACCGCTGGCGACTTCGAGCTCTGAGAGGACCGAGCGGCGGCGGCGGCCGTCCGCAGGACACGCCCGACGGGCGGCGCCACGCACCGCCCCCCGGACACTCAACGGGCGGCGCCATGGGCCGCCGAGATCCTCTCAATGGGCGGCGCCATGCGCCGCCCGTTCGCGTTCGAGCACCTCCGCCGCCCGGTGGCCGGGCGTCACGCCGTCGATCAGGACGACGTCGCAGACGGCACTGCCGGTCCGCAGCGGCAGGATCTCGCGATAGGCCGGCGAGGCGTACCACCCCTCCGCCGCCGCCCGGCTCGGAAAGCCGATGACGACGAGATCGCCGTCCCACGCCCCCTCCAGCACCGTCACCGGCCCGCCGTGGATGACGAAGTGCCCGCCGAAGGGCGCGAGCGTCGCGTCGATGCGTTCGAGGTAGGCGACGATGTCGGCACTCAGCGTGACGTCGCGCAGCCGGCCGATGGCGAAGGTGTGCATGTAGGCCTCCCATGTCCGGGGCGGCCGGACCGTCCGGCCACCGCTGAGCCACCCTCGCCGCCCGCCGGCCGCGGATCGATGACCTCGCAGGTCATGCGCCGCACCCATGCTGTCGGTTTTCGGAATGCACCGCCGCCGGGATTACGATACAGGATGTACCGTAACACGATCGTCCCGGACCCACCGATGACCACTGCCACAGCGCCCGTCCTCGAACCCGTCCTGCCCGCCCGCGAGGCCGTGCGCGGTCCGGGCCGGCCGCGCTCGCGCGATGCCGACCGGGCGATCCTCGACGCCGCCCTGTCGCTGGTGCGCGAGACCGGCTACCGCGCCGTCACCATCGAGGCGGTGGCGGCACGCGCCGGCGTCGGCCGCCCCACCCTCTACCGCCGCTATGCCGACCGCACCGCCCTGTTCATCGCCGTCTACGACCGCTTCGCCGCCGACGAGCGATTCGATCCGCCGACCGGCGATCCGGAGGCCGACATCGCGGCGCTGCTGACGCGGCTGTTCGAGCTCTTCGAGCGCACCGGCCTCGTCGCCGTGCTCGCCGGGCTGGTGGTCGACGCCCAGGCCTCTCCGGAGGAGCGCACGCGCCTGCTCGCCCGCCTGGTCGAGCCGCGCCGGCGCATCGTCGGGGCGATCGTCGCCGCCGCCCGCCACCGCGGCCGGGTGCGCCGCGACGTCTCCGCCGACACTGTGGCCGACCATGTCGCCGCGATCGTCTGGTTCCGCGTCCTCGCCGGCGGCGGCACCCTCGACGCCGCCTTCGCCACCGAGACCGCCGCCCTCATCGTTCGCGGGCTGGCGCCGCGATGAGCCCGGACACCGCCACCGCCCCGCTCGTCGTCACCGGCTGGACGCCCGGCGCCATCGGCCGCATCGCCCTCCTGCACGCCCGCCACTATGCGACGAGCCACGGCTTCGGCCTCGCCTTCGAGGCCCGCGTCGCCAGAGAGCTCGCGGCCTTCCTCACCGCCTTCGTGCCCGGCCGCGACCATTTCGCCACCATCCTCCTCGACGGCGAGGTGGAGGGCGCCATCGCCGTCGACGGCAGCGGCGATCCCGCCCGCCTGCGCTGGTTCATCCTGTCGGAAGCCCTGCGCGGCCGCGGCCTCGGGCGGCGCCTGCTCGCCGAGGCGATCACGGCCGCCCGCACCGGCGGCCACACCCGCCTGCGGCTCTCCACCCTCACCGGCCTCGACGCCGCCGACCGCCTCTACCGCGACGCCGGTTTTCGCCTCGAGGGCGAGCACGCCGGCGCCCACTGGGGCACACCGGCGGTTGAGCGCACGCTCGTTCTCGACCTCGCCCCGCCGCCCCGCTGACGGACGGCCCGCGCTTTCCGTTTGGAGGGCGCCGGCCGAGCGACTAGAACCGCACCCGCAATCCACCCGTCCGATCCGTCCGGATCGACGCCGCCGCGCCCTCCCCCGGCGCGCGATGGAAGGGCACGATGATCGTTTCGTTCGAGCGCCGGTTCATCTTCCTGCGCACCATGAAGACCGGCTCCACCAGCGTCGAGCTCGCGCTCGCGCAGCTCTGCGGACCCGACGACATCCTCACCAACGTCTCGAAGTTCGAGGCGCACCGCCAGGGCCGCGGCCAGCAGAACAACATCGTGCCGCTCGAGACGGTGCCGTTCTGGTCGCGCCTCGCCTGGGCCTTCGGCATGGATGCCAAGAAGGCCGGCATCCAGCTGCCCAACCACGCCTATGCCAGGACGGTGCGCCGTCTCTGCACGCCGGAGCAGTGGGCGACCTTCACCAAGATCACCATCGAGCGCAATCCGTGGGACCGCGAGGTCTCCCACTACCTCTACCGCAAGCGCAACGGCAAGGAATCCGGCACCTTCGCCGAGTTCGTCCGGCGCGGCTGGCGCCGCCGCACCATCCCGAACTTCGACATCTATGCCATCGGCGGCAAGATCGTCGCCGATGAGGTGATGCGCTTCGAGAACCTCTCGGCCGACTTCGACGCCGTCATGCAGCGCCTCGGCATCACGGACGCGCCCAAGCTCGCCCACCTCAACGTGTCGCGGCCGGGCGAGAAGCCGGACTATCGCAGCTACTATGACGACGCCACCCGGTCGGCCGTGGCGCGCCGCTACGCCCGCGAGATCGAGGCCTTCGGCTACACCTTCTGACGCTCGCTCACACCCGGCGGCTTCGCGAAACCGGCGAACGTCCCCAGGCGCACTCTCCCCGCCTCCCCTCCGCCGAGGCTGTCGCCGGGCTGCCACGGGGCGCCGCCGACGCCGCACGCGGTCTTGCGTTTCCCCCGACATCGCTGTTAGTCGGCGCGGCCTCTACGCGGCGGGGACGCCGCGGCCGCATTGTCGCCATTGCTGCACTGCAGCATGGATCGGGTCCGACGCCGGCCTCCCCCGGCGCCGGCACGAGAAGGATCGACCCCGTGATCGCTCGCACCATCGCCGTCGAGCCGTTCGACCTCGTCGTCTTCGGCGCCACCGGAGACCTCGCCCGCCGGAAGCTCATCCCGGCGCTCTATCACCGCTATCTGGCGGGGCAGATGCCCGAGGAGGCGCGCATCATCGGCGCCTCCCGGCGCCCGGTCAGCGACGAAGACTTCCGCGAGGAGGCACGCAAGGCCCTGTCGGAGTACGTGCCGGCGCACGAACTGCACGCCGACGTCGCCGCGAGCTTCATCGAGCGGCTGTCCTACGTGTCGGTGGACGCGACCTCGGACGCCGGCTGGCCGGCGCTCGCCGAGAAGCTCGCCCCGAATGCCGACCGCGTCCGCGTCTTCTATCTCGCCACCGCGCCGGAGCTGTTCGGCGAAATCTCGCGGCGCATCGCCGAAGCGGGCCTCGTCACGCCGCTGGTGCGCGTCGTGCTGGAAAAGCCGATCGGCAAGAGCCTCGACACCGCCCGCGCCCTCAACGACGAGGTCGGCGCCTACTTCCCGGAAGAGGCGATCTACCGGATCGACCATTATCTGGGCAAGGAGACGGTGCAGAACCTGATGGCGCTGCGCTTCGCCAACGCCCTGTTCGAGCCGCTCTGGAACGCCGCCCACATCGACCACGTGCAGATCACCGTCGGCGAGACGATCGGCGTCGGCGGCCGCGCCGGCTACTACGACACCGCCGGCGCGCTGCGCGACATGGTGCAGAACCACATCCTGCAGCTCGTCTGCCTCACCGCCATGGAACCGCCGGCGTCGCTCGACGCCGACGCGGTGCGCGACGAGAAGCTGAAGGTGCTGAAGGCGCTGAAGCCGATCGACCCGGCGAACGTCGGCGCCGTCACGGTGCGCGGCCAGTACCGCGCCGGCGCCAGCGACGGCGGCGCCGTGCCTGGCTACCACGACGAGCTCGGCCGCACCGACAGCACCACCGAGACCTTCGTCGCCATCAAGGCGGACATCGGCAACTGGCGCTGGGCGGGCACGCCGTTCTACCTACGCACCGGCAAGCGCCTGCCCGCGCGCGTCTCGGAGATCGTCGTCGCCTTCCGGCCGATCCCGTTCTCGCTGTTCGGCAACTCGGCCGGGCCGATCTCGGCCAACCACCTCGTCATCCGTCTGCAGCCGGACGAGGGCGTCAAGCTCTGGCTGATGATCAAGGACCCCGGCCCCGGCGGCATGCGGTTGAGCCACGTGCCCCTCGACATGAGCTTCGCCGAGGCCTTCAACGTCCGCCACCACGAGGCCTACGAGCGGCTGCTGATGGACGTCGTGCGCGGCAACCAGACGCTGTTCATGCGCCGCGACGAGGTCGAGGCGGCGTGGGGCTGGATCGACCCGATCCTGGAAGCCTGGAAGAGCTCGAGCGACGCACCGAAGCCATACACCTCCGGTACATGGGGACCGTCGGCCTCGATCGCCCTGATCGAGCGCGACGGCCGCACCTGGCACGAGGACGAGCGATGAGCGATCCGGTTCTGCGCTGGCACGAAGCGGCCGACCGTGAGGCCCTGGCGGCGGAGTTCGCCGCCTTCGTCGCAGGCAAGCTTTCCGCCCGCATCGCCATCTCCGGCCGCGCCAGCCTCGCCGTCTCCGGCGGTCACACCCCGTCGCGCTTCTTCGAGAAGCTCTCTGAGGCGGCGATCCCGTGGGGCCAGGTGCTCGTCACGCTGATCGACGAGCGCTGGGTCGACGAGAGCTCCGACCGCTCGAACGGCGCTCTGGTGCGCAAGCACCTGCTGCAGGGACCGGCCGCCGCCGCCACCTTCGTGCCGCTCTATACCGGCGACGCGACGCCAGAAGAGGGCTTTCCCGCCCTCGAGCAGGCGCTCGACGCGCTCTCCTGGCCGCTCACCGTCGCCATTCTCGGGATGGGCGACGACGGCCACACCGCCTCCTACTTTCCGCACGGCGACGGCCTCGCCGAGGCGCTGTCGCCGCCGCGCGACCGCCGCGTCGCCGAGGTCAGCGCCAAGGCCGCCGTCGAGCCGCGCATCACCCTGACGCTGCCGGTGGTGCGCGCCGCCGACACGCTGGCGCTCCACATCGAGGGCGCCGGAAAGCGGACCACCCTCGACGCCGCGCTCGCCGACGGCCCCGTCGAGGACATGCCGGTGCGCGCCGTGCTGCGCAGCGCCAGCCGCGGCATCGACGTCTTCTGGTGCCCCTGAGCACGGGCTCGGGACACCGCGCCGCCCCGTCGCAGAGGGCGGCACACCCGCGGCACGCCGCGTGCATCGCCCTCCGACGACACGCGCGCGTCCCGCTTAGTCCAGGAGGTCAGCCATGACCGACCATTCGCAACCGCCCGTCGATCCGGCCCTGATCGGCACGTCGAACGCCGGCCATCGCTCCCCCGGCGCCCTGCACGCCCGCATCAGTGAGGTGACGCACCGCATCGTCCGCCGCAGCCGCACGGCCCGCGCCCGCTATCTCGACCGCATCGCCGCCGCCGCCGAGCGCGCGCCCACCCGCAAGCGCCTCGGCTGCGCCAACGTCGCCCACGGCTTCGCCGCCTGCGGCCCCGGCGACAAGGCGGAGCTGCGTTCGGGCGAGGCCCCGAACCTCGCCATCGTCACCGCCTACAACGACATGCTGTCGGCCCACCAGCCGTTCGAGCGCTTCCCCGACGTCATCCGCGCCGCGGCGCGGGAAGTCGGCGGCACCGCCCAGGTCGCCGGCGGCGTGCCGGCGATGTGCGACGGCGTCACCCAGGGCGAGGCGGGCATGGAGCTGTCGCTGTTCTCCCGTGAGGTGATCGCGCTGTCGACGGCGATCGCGCTGTCCCACCAGATGTTCGACGCCGCCGTCTATCTCGGCGTCTGCGACAAGATCGTGCCGGGCCTCGTCATCGGCGCCCTCTCCTTCGGCCACCTGCCGGCGGTGTTCGTGCCCGCCGGGCCGATGACCTCGGGCCTGCCCAACGACGAGAAGTCGCGCATCCGCCAGCTCTATGCCGAGGGCAAGGTCGGCCGCGACGCGCTGCTCGAGGCGGAGGCGCAGTCCTATCACGGGCCGGGCACCTGCACCTTCTACGGCACCGCCAACTCCAACCAGATGCTCATGGAGATCATGGGCCTGCACCTGCCGGGCGCCTCGTTCGTCAACCCCAACACGCCGCTGCGCGACGCGCTGACGAAGGTGGCGGTGAAGCGCGCTCTCGCCGTCACCGCCCTCGGCAACGCCTACACGCCGGTCGGCCGGGTGCTCGACGAGAAGGCCTTCGTCAACGGCATCGTCGGCCTGCACGCCACCGGCGGCTCGACGAACCTGACCATCCACCTGATCGCCATGGCGGCCGCCGCTGGCATCCGCCTCACCTGGGACGACTTCGCCGATCTCGCCGAGGTGACGCCGCTGATCGCCCGGATCTACCCGAACGGGAAGGCGGACGTGAACCACTTCCACGCCGCTGGCGGCATGGGCTTCCTCATCCGCGAACTGCTCTCCGCCGGCCTCCTGCACCGCGACGTCACGACGATCTGGGGCACCGGCCTCGACGGCTACACCGTCGAGGCGCGCCTCGATGCCTCCGGCGAGGCCGACTGGACGGACTCCCCTTCCCTCTCCGCCGACACCGCCGTGCTGCGGCCGGCGGCCGAGCCCTTCCAGGCGACCGGCGGCCTGCGCGTCCTCGACGGCACCCTCGGCCGCGCCGTCATCAAGACCTCGGCGGTGGCCGATGAGCGCCACGTCGTGCAGGCGCCGGCGCGAGTCTTCCACAGCCAGGAAGAGCTGCAGGCGGCCTTCAAGGCCGGCACGCTCGGGGGCGACATGGTCGCCGTGGTGCGCTTCCAGGGGCCGCGGGCGAACGGCATGCCGGAGCTCCACAAGCTGATGCCGCCGCTCGGCGTCCTGCAGGACCGCGGCTTCAAGGTGGCGCTGGTCACCGACGGGCGGCTGTCGGGCGCCTCCGGCAAGGTGCCGGCGGCGATCCACGTCACCCCGGAGGCGGTCGACGGTGGGCCGATCGCCAAGGTCCGCGACGGCGACATCATTCGTGTCGACGCCGTCCGCGGCAAGCTCGAGGTGATCATCGACGAGGACGAGTGGGCCGCCCGGCCGCTCGCCACGGCGGATCTTTCCGCCATGCACGAAGGTGTCGGCCGCGAACTCTTCGCCCCCTTCCGCGCCACCGTCGGCCTCGCCGATGCCGGCGCCAGCATCTTCGCCGTGCACGAGACGGAGGACGCCGCATGACCAACGCCGACGTGCAGCCCGGCCTCGCCCCCATCCTGGCGCTCGCCCCGGTCGTCCCGGTGGTGATCGTCGAGAATGCCGCCGACGCGGTGCCGCTCGCCCGCGCCCTCGTCGCCGGCGGGCTGAGGGCGATCGAGATCACACTGCGCACGCCGGCCGCGATGGAGGCGATCCGCCGCGTCGCCGGCGAGGTCGAGGGGGCGGTCGCCGGCGCCGGCACGGTGCTCGACGCCGCGCAGTTCGAGGCGGTGATGAAGGCGGGCGCGAAGTTCGCCGTTTCGCCCGGCGCCACCGAGCGCCTGCTCGACGCCGCCACGGGCTCGCCGATGCCGCTGTTGCCGGGCATCGCCACCGCGTCGGAGGCGATGGTGCTGATCGAGCGCCGCTACTGGTTCGCCAAGTTTTTTCCGGCCGAGCCCGCCGGTGGCGCGACCTATCTCGCCGCACTCGCCTCGCCGCTGCCGCAGCTCTCGTTCTGCCCGACCGGCGGCATCACGCCGGAGAGCGCACCGCGCTACCTGAAGCTCGGCAATGTCGTCTGCGTCGGCGGTTCCTGGATGATCCGGCGCGAGCACGTCTTGGCCGGCGACTTCGCGGCGATCACCGCCGCGTCTGCGATGGCCGCCAAACTCGCCGCCGGCTGAGCCGCACGCCGCGATCCGCCGGCTGCCGGACGACAGCCCTGTGCGACCGGCGCTCGATCCTGGTCCGTCCACCAATCGGGGCCATGCGCGCGTGCATCGGCGATGGCCGTCGTCGTCCCGCCGCCGGTGATGCACGGCGCGGCAGCCTCGTCGCCGAAGCCCGCTTTCAGGCCCAAAACGGGAAAGGGCAGGCGGCCGAAACCACCTGCCCTCCCAACCCCCGTTCAGCGTGATCGCGCGGCATAACCCCCTGCCGATGCGTTCTTGCCGTTCTGCCCCCGCCAAAAATGCATGTCGACGGAGCGAGACAGTCAGAAAATGACGCATCGCCGCTCAGAAGGCAATCTGCAAGACAGCTTGCCGTTCTGGTCGGACCAAAATAGTTGCAGAATTGCAACGCACAGGCCGCCGCGGGCGCGGTCAGAGGGCGAGCGCCGCTCCGAGCAGCAGCACGCCGAGCGACAGGATGCCGAACGACGCCGCCCCTTCGAGCACGGCGATGGCCGTTCCGGCATTTCGCCCACCGCCGAAGCCGGACAGCCGCATCGCCACGCCCTTGGCGCCGAGCGCCAGCATGCCGAGGGCCGACGTCGTCAGCGCCGTGCCGATCGCCATGGCGAACACCGCCACGACACCGGCCAGGAACATGCCCTGGGAGAGCGCGAAGACGAGCGCCACCAGCGCGCCGGTGCAAGGTCGCGCCCCCGCCGACAGCACCGCCGCCACCGTCGTGGCACGGCTCGCCGTCGCCGAGACCTGATCGGGCAGCACGACGTGGCCGCAGCTCGGGCCGTGGACGTGGTTCGGATCCGGCTCGTCGCAGACGAAGCGCGACGTCGCGGACGAGAGCGACCGAGGCTGCGGGCCGCTCACCGCCGCCGCCGACAGCGACATCTGCGGCCGGCGCAACCGCGCCGTGATGGCGGTGGCGACGGGCAACAGCACCTTGCGCGTCACCAGCACCGCGCCGAGCAGCAGCACCAGCACCGCCGAGCCGATCTCGGCGACGCGCGCCGTCGCGGTGACCGCGAAGCTCGTGAGGTTCAGCAGCGCCGCCGCGATGCCGACGATGCCGATCGCCACCACCGCCTGTAGCATCGCCGCCAGGAACGACAGCGTCAGCGCCCGCCGGGCGGACGCCTCGTTGGCGACGAGATAGGCGGCGATCACCGCCTTGCCGTGGCCGGGGCCGGCGGCGTGGAAGACGCCGTAGCCGAAGCTCAGCGCGATCAGCGTCAGCACCGCGAGCTTGTCGACCTTGAGCTGCTTCACCGCGTCGGTGAGGCGCTCGTAGAAGGCGCGCTGCCACTCGGCGATGACGGCGAAGACGCCGGTCGGCGGAATGCTGCCGGCCTCGTTGATGCCGACGCCGAACGGGCTCGCCGCGCCGAGCCGCGGCATCAGCGAGCCGCTCGTGCCCGGCGACACCGGCGCCGCCGTGGCGGGACACGTCACCACCGCGGAGTTGGCCAGCGCCGAGGTGACCGAGCGCAGGTTCGGCGGAATGTTGCGCACGTCGGAGGGAATCACCGCCAGCATCGCCGCCGTCTGCGGGTCGAGCTCCTCCGGGGTCTTCACCTCGAGCTTGCAGCCCTTCGGCACGTCGCCGGTGAGCGAGAACGGGTTCTTCGGCACGAGGTCGATGGCGACATAGTACTGCGGGTCGTAGACGTCGACGCGCAGCGTCCGCCCGGCGAGGCTCACCGGCTCGACCAGCGGCGTGTCGAAGAACAGCGTCAGCTGGCCGTTGTCGTGGTGCAGCCAGTAGCGCGTCGGATCGCCGATGGCGACCTGCTTGCCGTCCACCTCGACGAAGGTGAAGTAGCCGTATTCCTTCAGGGATTCGACGTTCACCTGGGCGAGCGGCGCGAGCTCCTCCTGGGTCAGGACGCCATCGCGGTCGGCATCGAGACCCTGGCTCGCGAAGGCCGAGAAGCCCTCGTCGAACTGCCAGGCGTGACCGACCGAGGCGGCGCGGCCCTCGGCATCGAAGGAGATCTCCTCGCGCGCCACGACGAAGACGTGCGGATGCGCACTGGCCGGCCCCGTCGTCGCGCAGACCGCCAGCACGAGCAGCAGCAGCGCACCCCCGCGCCGCAGCACCCGGTTTCCACTCAGCAAGAGATCCCGCACGGCGCTTCCTGGCTCGACCCGCCGCGACCCTGCCGGCCGCCGATGGCGGAAGCGTGGCGGCACCCGTTGATCCCCGAGCCGGCGGTCGGCGTCAACAGCCCGCCCGCCGCAAGCGTCCGGCCGAAGCCTCAGCAGGTGCGGCCGGCGCGCTGGGCCTTCTCGAACCAGGCGACGAGGAAGTCGACGAAGGCGCGCACCTTGCCGGACAGGTGGCGGCGGTGCGGGTAGACGACGTGGATCGCCGAGGCGCCCACCTCGAACTCCTCCAGCACCGCCACCAGGCGGCCTGCGGCGATGTCCTCGCGCACCGTCATGTAGGGCACCTTGGCGAAGCCGAGCCCGGCCAGCGCCGCCGCCCGCACGGCGCGCGGGCTGTTCACCTCGACGCGGCCGCGCACCGTCACCGTCCGCCGCTCGCCGTCCACCTTGAAAGTCCAGTTGGCGCGCACCTTGGCGTTGGTGTCGACGATGCACGGCATCTCGGCGAGTTCGGCCGGCGTCATCGGCCGGCCCGAGGCGGCGAGCACGTCCGGCCGCACGCAGACGAGAATGCGGAAGGGTGCGAGCGTGCGGGCGATCAGGCTCGAATCGGTCAGCTCGCTCACCCGGATGGCGACGTCGAAGCCCTCCTCAACGAGGTCGACGAAGCGATCCTCGAGGCGGACGTCCACCGTGATCAGCGGCTCCTTCTGCAGGAACTCCATGATCGCCTGGCCGATCTCGCCGTCGCCGAGCGTGCGCGGGGCGGCGATGCGCAGGAGGCCGCGCGGCTCGCGGTGGGTGTCGTGCACGGTCGACTTCAGGTCGTCGATGCGCTGCAGGATGTCGACCGCCTCGCGCAGATAGACCTGGCCGGCCTCGGTCAGCGACAGCTGCCGCGTCGTGCGGTTGAGGAGGCGCGCCCCGAGTTCGTCCTCGAGCTCGCGCACATATTTCGACAGCAGCGCCTTCGACTTGCCCTGCCGGCGCGCGGCGGCGGAGAAGCCACCGGCCTCGGCGACGCGAACGAAGGCCTGCATGCGGGTGAGCGTGTCCATGCGTTCAGTGTGAGTGAACAAACAGTCACTGACAAGCCGAATTGTTTACTTTGACAACCGAGCGCATCTGCTGTGGCGCGGCATTGCCGCCACCGGCCTCCCCCCGGCGACCGCACTTTCCGCCGGGTCCGCCCGGCGCCACACGGATGTTCGCCATGATCGACACGCGTACCGCCCCCTACGGCGCCCTCCTCGTCCGCCTCGCCCTCGGCGCGATGTTCCTCTCCCACGGCCTGATGAAGGTGTTCGTCTTCGGCTTCGCCGGCACGGCGGGCTACTTCGAGAGCATCGGCCTGCCCTCCGCGCTCGCCTACCTGACGATCCTCGCCGAGGTCGGCGGCGGCCTGCTGCTCATCCTCGGCATCTACGCCCGCGTCGTCGCGGTGCTGCTGATCCCGGTGCTCGCCGGCGCCTGGATCTTCGCCCACGCCGACAAGGGCTGGCTGTTCTCCAATGCTGGCGGCGGCTGGGAATACATCGCCTTCCTGATTGCCGCCTGCGCCGCCGTGGCGCTGACCGGCCCGGGCGCGATGGCGCTCGTCAACGAGCGTCGCTGAGACCGCCGTGCCGCGGCGGCGAGGAACGCCGCTGCGGCCAGGCCGCGGGTGCCGTCAGTTGTAGCCGGTGAGGCGGGTGACGACGCGGTCGTCGTCCGCCTCCTCGGC
>Ga0209902_100458_pt1 | contig 44438 bp, 37 predicted proteins | sample FECB27metaG_FD_188304 | JGI IMG/M metagenome (GOLD analysis project Ga0209902, IMG submission 188304) | Cyanobacterial communities from the Joint Genome Institute, California, USA - FECB-27 (SPAdes) (version 2) | ecosystem: Environmental > Aquatic > Thermal springs > Hot (42-90C) > Microbial mats...
GCGACCCCCAGGCCGATCCCGGCCATCATGCGATTGATACCTGTCATACTTACCTCCGACAGTTTGGTTGTTTGCACCGGGGAGGAAGTTGCAATCGCCGTGCCAGCGCCGAAAATCGCCGCCAAACCGCTGAGTCTGCTGGGGTCTTTCGATGCCGGTCGGTTCCGTGCGATGGAACGAATGCATACCGGTCGGCTTGCTCTGCCGGTTCTCTGGGCAGCGTCGTTAGGGTCTGCTTAAGATTTGTGCAGCGGCTTTGGTTGCCGCAGAACTGGGCGGCCTCTGTTGGGCGCGAGGGACTTTCACCCGACAGGCGTTGTCATGCACCCTGGCGTGACCGCGATTTGTAGTCCTGCTAAAAGACGGCCACCGGAAGTTCGCTTTCGGCAGAGGTTGTTTGCACCAACACCTCGGCCCCGCACCGGCAACGGCGCGGGGCTTTGCATTTTCTCAGCGTGCATCGTCATTGCCAGCCGCAACCATCCGCCCCGTTCGCCGTTAAGCCAGCAAGCCGCCGGCGAGCAGTTCGCGGTGCACAGATATCGGCCGATGTTGCGAGGGCTGACGCTCCCTCGTGGTTGACGCCGGTGGGGCGCGGAGCTTCGGCTTCGCGCCTTCTTTGTTGGTCGGATCGACGATCGCGTAGCGAATCTACGTATTCGTCGTGATGGCGCTAAGCAGTGCCACCTAGCAATGTCGCAACCTGCCGTTTCGCCTGAATCGAAACGACGTGCGAGGGCGGTCTGGACCGGCGGCGGAGCGGGTCGCGTGGCGGGTATCGAGGCGACCTCAGTGCTTGTTCATAAGTTGCGAAAAGCTGTCAGCATCCTGTCATCTTGAACCGGCAAGTTCCGGCGCCGCCGCCGAAGAGGTTACCAAAACACTTCCAAGCATCGAAACGCCCGTTCCGCCTGCGGTTTTCATCCGCTGCAATATTCGCGGCAAGCGCTGGGGGTGGAACGGATGTCTCCCGGCCTACGCGCTGGTGCGTAGGCCGGCGCGCAGCTTCCGGTGACATCTTGCATTGGACTCAAGCTTCAAGAAAATTGTCTGCACTCTACGTAGCAGTGCGTATAAGTATACGCAAACTATCAGTATAAGTGTCACTGCGTAATCTGTGCAATTGGCCAAGATATCGAATATATTGGCCAACCAATCACAAGTTGATCAGCTTTCGCTCCGAAGCTTTACAACGGCCTCATACCTGCATATTCATCAGCCGACGGGCGGCGGATGTAGCGGAGAATGGTCATGAGAAGCAACGTTTTTGCGGCCCTGGCGACGTTCGCAATCGTCGCGGGTATGAGTGCAGCCCCTGCCAGTGCACTGGATCTGGGTGGCGCGCTTGGCGGCGTCGTGGGCGGGGTCACCGAAACGGTCGGCGGCGTCGTGGGCGGCGTGACCGAAACCGTCGGCGGGATAGCCGGCGGTGGCGGAGGTGGGGGTGGGGGCACCAATGCCGGTGGCCTGCTGTCGCTCAACGACGACGACAATGATGCGCTGGTCAATCTCGACGTCGGTGGCAGCAACAACAACCTGTTGAATGCGGCTGTCGGCAAGGGCAACAACTCGCTGGTCAACGCCAAGGTGTCCACGACCGGCCTGCTCAAGAGCACATCGATCTCGCTCGATCTCGCCGGGCTCGGGCTCGACCTTGATATCGACCTGGGGATTCTCGACCCCGACAATCCGAATAACCCCGGTGGCCCAAACAACCCGGGCGGCCGTCCCGTGCTGGTCGGCAGCCTCGGTGGCGGCGGCACCTTCGTGATCAACTGCACGGTCAACAACACCAAGCAGCTGCTGCAGGTGGCGGCGGCCGGCAAGATCAGTGGCGCCGAGATCAAAGCCTGGATGCGTGCCGCCAATGTGCAGGTGGTGCCGATCAAGCTCTGCCCGGCCGCCAAGAAGCAGGTCGCGGCGCTGCTCGCCAAGAGCCAGAAGATCAACCTGCTGCGCCGGGCGGTGATGTCCGACGCGCTGATCACTGCCTCGCTCGGCCGGACTCGCTATGACGCCAACGACGTCGTGGCCGTGCAGCGCAAGGGTGGCCAACTGGTCGTTTACGTTTACTGATACCAGCCATATCGCTGAACGGAACGAAGGGGCACGACCTGCGGGTCGCGCCCCTTCCGATTCCGTTGACTACGTATTCGATACGTAGCGCATAAGTATTATCTGCTAATCGATGCAGTCTGATGGAATCGCGGAGTGTTTTCGATAACTGTGCGCTCTGTCGACAAAGCAACGTCGTACTAGTTGACAGCGTCCTGTCAGGTTGACGGGAGCACTGTCGCGTCATGTTTCGCAGAGGAGAAGCGTGATGCAATCCAAAAAGATTACAGTACTCGCGGCGATTGTGCTGATGGCCAGTACCAGTCTGGTTCCAGCAAATGCCGCCGGGCTGCTTGGTGGCCTTCTCGGAGGCGACGACGGTGGTGATTCGGCTGGGGTCGACGTCGGCGGCATCGTCAGCGTCGGCGGCGACGGCAGCTCGCTGGTCAATGTCGACCTCGGTGCCGACGTCGATGGCGGTAGCGATGGCCTGCTCGGCAACCTCGGCGTAACCGGGGACGATGGCGTACTCGACGACCTCACCGGCGACGAGGGACTGGTCGGGGGCCTGACCGGTGATGACGGCCTGCTCGGCGATGTAACAGGCGACGATGGTCTGCTCGGCGACGTGACAGGCGAGAACGGCCTGCTCGGTGACCTCGGCGTCACTGGCGAAGAAGGAGTGCTCGGTGACCTCGGCCTAACCGGCGGCGACGGTCTGCTCGACGATCTTGGGCTCGGCGGTGGCGATGATGGCCTCGTCGGTGGGCTGATCGACGACCTCGATCTTGGCGGCGACGATGGCCTGCTTGGCGATCTCGACCTCGGCCTCGGCGGCGACGATGGCCTCTTGGGCGATCTCGACCTCGGCCTCGGCGGCGATGATGGCCTGTTGGGCGATCTCGACCTCGGTCTCGGCGGTGACGATGGCCTGCTTGGCGATCTCGACCTCGGCCTAGGCGGGGACGATGGCCTGTTGGGCGATCTCGATCTCGGGCTTGGCGGCGATGATGGCCTCCTGGGCGATCTCGACCTCGGTCTCGGTGGCGACGATGGGCTACTTGCCGATCTCGATCTCGGTCTCGGCGGCGATGATGGCCTCCTGGGCGATCTCGACCTCGGTCTCGGCGGCGATGATGGCCTCTTGGCCGATCTCGACCTCGGCCTCGGCGGCGACGATGGGCTGCTGGCCGATCTCGACCTCGGCCTCGGTGGTGACGATGGCCTGCTGGGTGACCTGAACCTCGGTCTGGGCGGCGATGATGGCCTGTTGGGCAACCTCGACCTCGGCCTCGGCGGCGGTGAAGGGCTGCTCGACGGCCTGAATCTCGCCGATATGGGCCTCGGCGATATCACCGGAGACGTTCTTGGTGGTGACATTCTCGGAGGCGACCTGCTTGGCGGCGGCGTGCTCGGCGACAACCTGCTCGACCTGGGCGATCTTGGCCTGTTGGGCCTTGGTGACGTCACCGACCTCGTCGGTGATATCGGACTGGGTGGTGTCACCGATCTGGTCGGTGATATCGGACTGGGCGGCGTCTCCGATCTCGTCGGTGATATCGGGCTGGGTGGTGTGACCGACCTGGTCGGCGATGTCGATCTCCTGGATGCGCTCGAGTTGAACGACATCCTGAGCGGTACGGACCTCAGCGGCCTGCTCTCCGATCTCGACCTGAGCAACCTGCTCGACCTCAGCAGCCTGCTCAATATCGGTGACATCAACATCGACCTGGGCGGCGGCAACGGTCCTGGTGGCCCCGGCGGCCCTGGTGGTCCTGGTGGCCCTGGTGGTCCCGGCGGTCCTGGCGGTCGCGTGATCGTGGCCGGAGGTGGCGGCGGTGGGTTCGGCATGAACCGTGCCTGCAACCCGCAGGACGCCAAGCAGGTTATCGCGCAGGTCAAGCAGATGCAGCTGAACCGCGCCCTGTTGAGCAACGTCAATGGCGTCAAGGTGGTCAAGGTCCGCCTCTGCGCTGACCTCAAGGACAAGGTGGTGAACGCCGTTACAGCCAGCAAGAAGGTGCAGATCCTGCAGCGCGTACTGGGCGGTAGCGGCAAGCTGGTCGCCGAACTGCAGCGCTCTGGCGCCGGCGTGAACGACGTCTACGCTATCGGCCGCAGCGGCGGGCAGCTGACAGTCTACGCGTTCTGATCTCGCCCCGATCAGGACCCGAAGAAGGGCGCGGCCTGGATGGCTCCACCGCGCCCTTCGCCTTTTGGCGGTGAGCTGTGGAGCCACCGTGCCCCCCAATATCCCCTCTTGCGATCTCTGGGACTTAGCAAACGCTAAGCCCAAGAAATCGCTTTCTCCCCCGCAAGGGGGGAGATGATCGGTGGCCACCATTCGCATCGGAGCATCAGTCGAGACTCTCCCCCTTGGCGGGGGAGAAAGCGAAAACTTGGGCTTAGCGAAGCTAAGTCCTTAGTTTTCGCCAGAGAGGGGGGCGTGGGGAGCCACGTGAGATGACCGAGAGAGCTATTCAGCCGGCGCAGGGTGCGCGTCGGTCTCGGCAGCATCTGCTGCCGCGAGTTCCCGCCTCAGCCGCTCTTCTTCAAACGCCTTGGGCTTCGAAAACCGGGCCAGCAGCAGATAGGCGACCGGCGTCAGGTAGAGCGTCGCGACGGCCGCGAGGCTCAGCCCACCGACCATGATCCAGCCGAGCGCGGCACGGGCTTCCGAGCCGGCGCCGCCGGCGATGATCAGCGGCACGCCGCCGAGCACGGTGGCGATCATGGTCATCACCACCGGCCTGAGCCGGATGTTGGCGGAGTTCTCCACCGCCTCGCGCACCGATTGGCCGCGATCGCGCAGCTGGTTGGCGAACTCGACGATCAGAATGCCGTTCTTGGCCATGATGCCCACCACCAGCACCAGGCCGATCTGGCTGTAGACGTTGAGCGTCACCCCGGTCAGCAGCATGGCGAACACCGCGCAGGCGAGACCGAACGGCACGGTCGCCATGACGATGATGGCGCTCCAGACACTCTCGAACTGCGCCGCCAGCACCAGGAGGATGACGATCAGCGCGAAGCCGAAGGTGATCAGCAGCCCGTTATTGCTCTCGCCCAGGGTCTTGGCCTCAGCCATCGGCACGATGGTCGCGCCGTCAGGCAAGAGCGGCTGGGCGATGGCCACCGCCTCGGTGTAGGCGTCGCCGAGGGTGAAGCCATCGCTGAGCGCTGCGGTAACGGTCACGGCGCGGCGCTGCTGTTCGCGACCGAGCGAGGGGGCGATCGGCGCTTCGGTGAGCGACGCGATGGTCGACATCGGCACGTAGCGGCCGTCGGTGGTTTTGATGAATATCGACTCGAGGTCGCCGGGGTCGTTCACCGGGCTCGAGGTCGAGGTCATGCGGACCGAATAGCTGGAATCGTTGATGAACACGGTGCCGACATCGGAGCCATCGATCATGGCCTGCATGGTGGTGCCGAGCCCATTGATGTCGATGCCCAGTTGCGCCGCCTTCTCGCGATCGATGGTCAGCGTCATCTGCGGTTGGGTGGTCTCGTAGTTGACCGAGACGCGGCCCCATTTCTCGTCTTTTTCCAGCTCCGCCTTCACCTTGTTGGCGGCATCGGAGAGGGTCTGATAGTTGTCGCCGAGCAGGGCGAACTGCAGGCCGGAGCCGCCGCCGCGCACGCCCAGGCTGTTGCCCTGGCGGATATTGGCGCGGACACCCGGCACCTGCACCAGCTGCTGGGTGATCTCGGCGGCGATCTGCTGCTGGGTGCGGGTGCGGTGCTCCCAATCGGCCAGCGTCATGATGATAAAGCCCGAATTGGTGTTCGAGCCGAACCCCGAGATCGAGAAGATGCTCGTTGCCTCGCCGCTGTCTTTATAGGGCTGCAGCATGTCCTCGATCTTCTGCATCTGGGTGCGGGTGAAATCGAGGCTTACCGTTGCCGGGGCGATGACGTTGATGGCAACCTGGGCGCGGTCTTCGGGCGGGGTGAGTTCCTGCTTCAGCGTGCCGAACACCGCCCAGGCGGCGCCGGCGAACAGCACGGCGATGACAATCACCACCAGCGAATTGTCGAGCGCCAGCTTCAGGGTGCGCCGGTAGAGCCCGGCCAGCACGCCACCGAAGCGTTCGAGTGCGTTGGGCGGCCGTTCGACATGCGGCTTCAGCATGCGCGACGCCATCATCGGCGCCAGCGACAGCGCGACGACCGCCGACAAGCCCACCGAGATGGCGAGGGTGAAGCCGAACTCGCGGAATAAGAGGCCGGTCTGGCCGGGGAGGAAGGAGATCGGGATGAACACGGCGGCCAGCGTCAGCGTGGTCGCGACCACGGCGAAGAACACCTCCTGGGTGCCCAGCACCGCTGCAGCGCGGGGCCCCAGACCCATGCCGCGCCGTCGGGTAATATTCTCCAGCACCACGATCGCGTCGTCGACGACGAGCCCGGTGGCGATCACCAGCGCCAGCAAAGTCAGGATGTTGAGCGAGAATCCGAAAGCATAGATTCCGGCAACCGTGCCGATCAGCGCCACCGGCATGGTGACCGCCGGAATGATGGTGGCGCGCCAATCGAGCAGGAACAGGAAGATGATGACGATGACGCCGACCACGGCGATCAGCAGCGAGCGCTCGACCTCGTGCACGGCGCCGGCGATGAACACCGACTCGTCGGAGGAGATCTTGATGTCGACGCCTGGGGGCAGGGTGGTCTTCAGTTCGGCGACGGCGGCCTTCACCCCCTCGGAGATCTGCATGGTGTTGGATTGCGCCTGCCGCACGATGCCGAGCCCAATGCCCGACTTGCCGTCGCTGCGGAGGCCGGAATTGGCGGCGGCCGGCGAGAACACCACGCTCGCCACGTCGCCGAGCCGGGTGGTGCCCTTTACCACGATGTTCTCGAACGCCTCGGGGGTGTTGACCTCGGCGATGGCGCGGATGGCGATGTTCTGGTTGGTGCCGTTGAGCGAACCGGCGGGACTATCGAAGGCAATGGTCGAGAGCGCGTTGCGGATGTCGCCCACGGTCAGTCCGAGGCTCGCGAGCTTGATCTGATCGACATCGATCTCGAAGCTGCGGTTCTGCGTGCCGTTGACCTGCACGTCGGCGACGCCGGTCACCGCGGCAAGCCGCTCGGAGATGGTGTTTTCGACCAGCTCGGTCAGCTCGTCCTTGCTGAGCGTGTCCGAGGTCACCGCCAGCTGGATGATGGCCTGGGCGTTGGCGTCGGCCTTGACGATGGTCGGGGTCTCGGCGCCATCGGGCAGCCGGTTGGTGATCCGGCCGAGCGCATCGCGGATGTCGGAGGTGGCGTTGTCGAGGTTGGTGCCGTCGTTGAAAGTCATCGAGACGCGGCTGCGACCATAGGACGAATCCGACGAGATCGACGCAACGCCCTGAATACGTGCCACCACACCCTCGATGGCTGAGGTGATTTCGCGATCGACCGTCTCAGCCGCCGCGCCCGGGAAGCTGGTGGAGATCGAGAGGGTGGGGCGCTCGACGCTGGGCAGTTCGCGGATCTCGACGCCGAAAAAGGCAGCGAGGCCGGCGACGATGATCAGGCAGCTGACGACAATGGCCAGCACCGGCCGCCGGACGAACAGCCCGGCAATGGCGCCACCACGTTCGTTCTGGGTCTGGATGCTCATGCGGTGGCTCCCAGGTGGTGGTCAATTGAGAGAGACGGCCCCCTCCCATCCTCCCCCACAAGGGGGGAGGTGAAGAGTCGAGGCTGTGTCGAGATGGTGCCAAACACTGGATGCGGCACCTCCCCCTTCATGGGGGAGGATGGGAGGGGGCCGTCTGCTTCAGTGATCCTCACGATGGATTTCCTTCCGCCGGCCGCTTTCGTCCTTCGCCACCCGCACCACCTGCCGGATCATCCAGCAATCGCACGCTGGCGCCCGCGGTGAGCTGCTGCACGCCCTGCGTCACCACCTGGTCGCCTTCGCTGAGCTCGGCTTTCACCAGCACGCCATCGGAGTTGCGCTGGATGATCTCGACCGGCACGCGCTCCACCTTGCCCTCGACGAACTTCCACAAATAGCTGCCGGCGCTCGACCACTGGATGGCCAGCGGGTCGACCGACGGGAACTGTTCGCCCGCAAAGCTCATCGAAACCGAGAACGACATACCGGGCTTCAACCGGCCTTCGTCGTTGGGGATGGCGGCTTCGACCTTCAGCGTGCGGCTCGCCGGATCGATGCGGTTGTCGACGGCGCTGACTTCGCCGGCGATGGTCTGGCCGGGCAGCGCCACGGCCGCCGCGGTCAGCGGCATGCCGGTGGTGATGGCCGAGGCATAGCGCTCGGGCACCCAGAAGCTGACGAGGATGTGCGAGGTATCCTCGATGGTGGTGACGACGCTCTGCGAGGTGACCGTGTTGCCGGCGCTGACCTGGAACAGGCCCACCGTGCCGGCGATCGGCGTCGAGATGGTGCGTTTGGCGAGCGCCAGGTCGGCGTTCTGCAGTTCCAGCCGGGCGTTGTTGAACGCCAGTTGTGCCGCCGCGACCTGCACGGTGGTGGTGTTATTGGCCTTGGCCAATTCGTTGGTGCGATCGAGCGCCACCTGCGCATCGTCGAAGGCGAGTTTGGCGCGCTCCTGGGCGATCTGCTCGGCATCGGCATCGAGCCGGCCGATCACCGCGCCGGCCTTCACTGCATCGCCGGGGCGTACCGTCAATTCGGCGAGCGTGCCGCTGGCCGGCGACACCACGGTCACCGAGTGCGCCGCAGCGCCTTCGCCGATCGAAGTCAGCTTGTCGTTGATGGTGGCGAGCATCACCGGCGCCGTGACCACGACCATGGTGCGATTGCCGCCGCGCCCGCCGCCCTGGCCACCACCACCGGGACCGCGCTGCCCGGGGCTGCCAGCCTGCTGCTGGCCCGGCGCGCCGCCAGCTGGGCCCGTCGCGGCTTCAGCCGGTTCGCCGAAGGGCAGGGTGATGCCGAAGCGGGCGAGCGTCTCCGAAGCGCCGGGCACGAAGAAGACGTAAGCGACCGCGGCCGCTCCTATGACGACGAGCGAAAGCAGCAATTGCCTGAACAAGCGACCGAATCCTAAACGAGATGTGCCCCAGCCGGATCAGGGGCAGAACGGCGCGAACGATAGCATCGGCACCCGGCGCTTCACATTAAATCGCCGTAACGTTGGGGTGAGCGGGGGTGAGTGCCCTAGTGCGGCGACAATTGCTCCAGCCGCGCTGCCAGCCACTCGTGGCCGCCCTCGCGGGCATAGCTCGCCGCCGAGCGCTCCTTGGCGCTCAACAGTCCCGGGTCGGCGCCGAACAGCAGCAGCAGCCCGACGATCGCGGCGTCGCCGTGCATGGCGGCAGCATGCAGCGGAGTGAAGCCATCCGCCTGTACCCGATTGGGGTCGGCGCCGGCGCGCAGCAGTTTTTCGACCATTGCCGCGTTGCGCTTGGCGGTAGCGGCATGGATGGCGGCGACCTGCTGCGGGTTCTTCGCCGCTTCGTTGACGTCGCGGGTCAGCGGCAGCAGCAGGTCGAACGCCTCGGCATTGTCGAAGAAGGCGGCGAGTCCCAGAGGGGTGAAGCCATCGGCGGAAAGCGCGTTGGCGTCCCAGCCGCCTGCCAGCGCCACCTCCAGCCGCTCGCCATCGTTGAGGATGATCGCCTCGTGCGGATCGAGCTCGCTGATATGGGCCCGCACCGCCGAGATGGCGCCGACATTGCCCATATAGGCGGCCCACGCCACCAGCGAGGCGCCGCTCGAATGACGGGCGCGGGCCAGCTCCGGGTCATGCGCCAGTTCGGCGCGGAGGCCATCGAGATCGTTGCTGGTGATGAGAACGAAGGGATCGCTCATCCGATCAGCATAACGCCGCTTGCCGGGCGGTTGAAGCCACCGCGTGGGGAGCGCAGTTGGCGGTGGCAGAGGTGTCATGCTGGCCCATGGATTCATCGGCGCTCTCCTGCAGCGACCGGGAATAACGCCAAAGGGGCTCGCGTGTTCCCTGGCTAGTTCAGCGCGCGGCGCTCGGCGGGGTCGGGTTGATGCGGCTCCAGGCCCGGCGCAGCTGGCGGGAGGAGGCGAAGCCGGTGCGTTCGGCGATGTGTTCCATGTCGAGGCGGGTTTCGCTGAGCAGTTGCTGGGCCAGCGCGACGCGCAGCCGGTTGACGTAATCGGGAATGCTCATTCCGGCATGCTCGTTGAACAGGCGCGAGACGTGGCGGGGGCTGGCGAAGGCGATTTCGGCCAAGGTCTCGAGCGACCAGTCACGCGCCGGATCGGCGGTGATGGCATCCTGTACCCGGTGGATGGCCGGGTGGATGTGGTTGCGACCCTCGAGCCAGGGCGAGAGCTGCGGGTCGGTGCCGGCGCGGCGCAGGTAGACGACGAGGAAGCGCGCCACGGCGGCCGCGGTCGCCGGGCTCACCAACTGGCCGATAATGTGCAGCATCAGGTCGATGCCGGCAGTGATGCCGGCGCTGGTGTAGCGTTCGCGATCCTCGACATAGAGCCGGTTCTCCAGCACACGGGCGGTGGGGGCCGTCTCGGCGAGCAGCGCGCAATCGGTGAAATGCGTGGTGCAGGCGTGGTCGTCGAGCAGGCCGGCGCGGGCAGCGAGCAGGGCGCCCGAGCAGATCGACACCAGCCGGATGCCAGGCCGGATATTGTGGCGCAGCCAGGCGACGATGTCGTCGGAGCCGTGGAGCGGCGCTTCGATCGGGCCCAGCTGCTCGGCGCCGAGGATCAGCTCGGTATCGCCCGAGAGCACCACCATGGCGTTATCCTCGATCGCCTCGGGCAGCGGCGCGATGCCGCTGACCACGAGGCCGATCGAGCTGGTGATCTCGGGTAGGGCGCCGACATAGCGGACCTCGAACAGGACCTCCGACTGCAACTGGTTGGCCTTGCGCAGGGCCTCCATCGGCCCCGCGACGTCGAGCAGCAGGGTGCGCGCCGGCAGCACGACATAGACCGGAAGTTTCCGCGGGACGGGGCTCACGCGGCAGCGGCTTTTGGCGCGCCGGCCAGTGCCTCGGCGATAGTGCAGACCCGCGCGAAGCGGCCATCGAGCACCGCGGCGGTGCGGGCCTTCAGTTCCTCGACGCTCCAGGTGCGGCCGGTCTTGTCGGTGAGCGCCATGGTGTGGGTTGCCTCGGTGACATAGTCGACCTGCCAGCCGAGATCGGAGGCGTGCCGGGTGGTGGTCTCGCAGCACTGCTCGGTGCGGATGCCCGAGACGATCAGGCGGCGGATGCCGTTTTCGGTCAGCCAGACATCGAGCCCCGAGCCGACCAAAGCCGAATGCCGGGTCTTATGGAATTCCGCATCGGGCGTCAGCTGCAGTTCGGCGAGCGGACGAACAAAGCCGGAGGCGAGTGAGAAGATGCCCTCGGGCTCGACATGCAGCACGCGGATGACGGCATGACCCTTGGCCCGCGCCCCATCGATCAGCGCCTGCTGATTCCTGAGGTAGGTGGCGTAGTCGGTCTCGAACCAGTTCTGGCGCTGCCGGAACGATTCCTGGGCATCGATGACGAGCACGGCGGTATCGGACATTTCTGGACCTCATGGGGCTGGGTGATGGCCGGAGGGTAGGGCGGCCCAAGGATGACCGAAAGGCCGGAGCGGGACAAGGAGCGGACAGAAAAGGACATCACTTCGGCCGGTCGTGGCGGACCCCACCCCCTGTCCCCTCCCCGCAAGGGGGAGGGAGACGTCAACTGAGATGCCGGTGTTTTGGTCTCCCTCCCCCTCGCGGGGAGGGGACAGGGGTGGGGGGCGGCTTGCACCGGCGCTTTTTGCGTTCACCTGGCCATGCTAACCTCCGCTCAACGAGGACATTTCATGACTATCGACGACAGGCCGCGCATCGTTGGCGGCGGCCCCAAAAAACTGCTCTACACGGTCGACACCATTCGCCGGATGGGCGTCGGCAAGGCCGCCAAGGCGCTGACTGCGCACAATACCTGCAAGGCCTGTGCCTATGGCATGGGCGGGCAGAAGGGCGGGATGACCAATGAGCTCGGCGAGTTTCCCTCGGTCTGCAACAAATCGGTGCAGGCGCAATCGACGGATATCCAGCCGGCCATCCCGAACGAAGCGTTCCTCCATCCGTTGAGCGACCTGCAGCAGCTCTCGGGCCGCGAGATGGAAAAGCTCGGCCGGCTCAACACGCCGCTGTTCAAGGCAGCCGGCGCCGACCGCTATGAGCCGGTGAACTGGGATTTCGCCATCGCCCACGCCGCGGCGCAGCTGAAGGTGACCGATCCGAACCGCAGCTTCTTTTATTCCTCCGGCCGCTCGTCCAACGAGGCCGGCTTCGTGTTCCAGCTGCTGGCGCGGGTCTGGGGCACCAACAACGTCAATAACTGCTCGTATTACTGCCACCAGGCGACCAGCGAGGGGCTGGCCACCACCATCGGCAAGGGTACGGCAACCGTCGAGCTCGAGGACCTGACCGGCGCGGACCTGATCTTCGTCATCGGCGCCAACCCGTCGTCGAACCACCCGCGCTTCATCCACATGCTGAAGCATTGCCGCGACCGCGGTGGCGACGTGATCGTCATCAACCCGGCGAAGGAGCCGGGGCTGGTGAAGTTCGCGGTGCCGAAATCGCCGACCTCGATGCTGTCAGGGGGCACCGAGATCGCCTCGGACTACCTGCAACCCCGGATCGGCTCCGATATCGCGCTGTTCAAGGGGCTGATGAAGGCGGTGCTGGCGATCGGCGCCGAGGATCGGAGCTTCATCGCGCAGCACACGGCCGACTTCGAGGCGCTGCGGGCCGACCTCGAGGTAGTTTCGTGGGAAGAGATCGAGACCATCACCGGCCTGTCGCGGACCGCGATCGAGCGCGTCGCCACCCGCTACGCCAACCGGCAGAACGTGGTGTTCGCCTGGGGCATGGGGATGACGCACCACCTGCATGGGGTGGAAAATGTCGAAGCCATCGCCAACCTGGCGCTGCTCCGGGGGATGATTGGCAAGCGCTACTCCGGCCTGTTGCCGCTGCGCGGGCACTCGAACGTCCAGGGCATCGGCACCATCGGGGTGAAGCCGGTGGTCTCCGAGCAGGTGTTCGTCGCGATGGAACAGGCGTTCGGGGTCAAGCTCGGCCGGGCCAAGGGGCTCGACACCATGGCCGGACTCGAAGCCGCCGCCCGTGGCGAGATCGACAGCGCGGTGATCATGGGCGGGAACCTCTGGGGCGCCACGCCCGATACGGCCTTCGCCAGCCGCGCCATGGCGGCGATCGGCTTCAAGCTGTTCCTCACCACCACGCTGAACCGCGGCCATGTCCATGGCTTGGGCGCCGGGGAGGTGCTGATCCTCCCGGTCACTGCCCGCGACGAGGAGTGGTCGCCGACCACGCAGGAATCGATGTTCAACTTCGTTCGCCTGTCGGATGGCGGCATCGAGCGGCTGGACAATGTGCGGCCGGAAACGGTGATCCTCTGCGATCTCGCCAAGCTCCTGCTGCCGGATAGCCCGGTGCCCTTCGAACGATTCAAGGAACACCGGCAAGTCCGTGAAGTCATTGCGAAAGTCGTGCCGGGGCTGGAGCAGTTGGCCGATATCGACGTGGCGAAGCGCGAGTTCCACATCAAGCACCGGGTGATGCACACGCCCGAGTTCAGCACGCGCGACGGCAAGGCGCATTTCGTCGTCACGCCGCTGCCCAAAGCCGCCGCGCCGCTGACCCTCGCCACGGTGCGCTCGGAAGGGCAGTTCAACACCATCATCTATGAAGAGCAGGACAGCTACCGGCTGAAGGCCGGGCGCGACGCCATCTTCCTCAACCGCGAGGATATGGCGGCGTTCGGGGTGCGCGACGGGCAGCGGGTCACTCTCGCCTCGGACACGGGGCGGATGGAGGGCACCGCGATGGCCTTCGACCTGCCGCGCGGTTCGGCCCTGGCCTATTATCCCGAAGCCAATGTGCTGTGCGGCACGGCGGTCGATCCGCGCTCGAAGACCCCGGCGTTCAAATCGGTGCCGGTTTGGATCGAGGCTTAGAGCCGCCTGCGTGGAGTGGTCCTACCGGCAGGCCTCCCCACCGGGTGTCATCCCAGCGAAAGCCGGGACCCATCCATCGGCCCGCGCAGGTGGTGAGTTGGGTCCCAGCTTTCGCTGGGATGACACCGAGTAGGTGGAGCCACCAGTGCTTCCCATGTGAAGCACTGAGCCGACCTTGCCGGCCAACTGAACTCGGATAATCTCCCCCTCGGGAGTTCGGGGACGAACAATGAGCGACGATAAGCAGGGACAGCCGGCGCCGGACGTGGATCGCCCCGGCGAACGGGCCCGGGCGTTCAACGCTGCCATGGCGACGCTGGGTATTGCGATCGTCGTCTTCATCGTCGGTGTCGTCGTCGGCTTCCCGCTGGCGACGTTCGGAGTGGAGTTCGTCACTGCCAATGGCGGGCTGGTGTTCGGGCTGCTGTTCGGTTTTCTCGTCCTGGTGCTGGTCATCACCGCGGTGTTGATGATCTTCCGGCGGCAGATCTGGGAGAGCCTGTTCAAACGCAGCGAAGTGGAGATGGAGCGCTTCGCCCGGCCGCTCTCGGAAGTCGCGCGCTTTGCCGCGCAGCAGAAGGTCGCCGAGGCAACCGATTCCGCCCGCGATCTCGCCGAACTGGTGCTGGCCCGCTACGCCTGGGTCTCGACCCGGCGCTGGCTGATGGCGACGATCACTGCCTTCATCGCGGCCATCGCCGCGCTGGCGGGGTCGGCGCTGCTGTTCCAGCAGAACCAGTTGCTGCGCACCCAGATCGGGCTGATGCAGGACCAGAACGGGCGCATCGAAGAGCAGAACCGCTTCATCCAGAGCCAGATCGAGCTGGGCGAGGCGCAGCGCTCCACCTCGATCGTGCCGGAGATTCTCGAGATCGGGGCGCAGGTGGCGCAGGAAGTGGCAGGGTTCAACACCTTTGCCGGCGACCAGCCCGCCATTGCCCTGCTCAGCCCGGGCTTACGGGCGCGGATCATCGCGGCGACCACGGCGGCGCGGCCCTACCGGTACCTGCGCAACCCGCTGACCGATCTCGACGAGAACCTGCTGATGTCGTCGGGCCTGCTGCGTCGGACCGACCTTGCTGCATCGGCGACGGTGCGCCAGCAGCTCGATGCGGCCAGCGGCGCGGTGCAGTTCGCGGGTGAGCAGAATGGCGTGATGTCGGATCGGCCGCTGTCGCCGGAGCGCGGCCAGATCATCGGACTCTTGATCTCCAACGGGCTCACCGATTTCTCTACCTTGAACGGCGCCGATTTCAGCTTTGCCGAGGTGCGGTCGGCGAGCAGCGGCAGCGCCATCCGCTTTCACTTCGCGGCGCTGCGCTTTGCCAATTTTGATCGGCAATTGCTGGTGGGCGCAGAGTTCGACGGGGCCTATCTCGAGCATGCGCGGTTCCGCAACGCCAACATCAACTACACACGCTTCACCGCCGGCGAGCTGCCCTCGATCAGCGGCGGCGCAGGGTTGAAGCAGGGGGCGCAACTGTCAGGGGCGGATTTCTCCGGCGCCATCCTCAAGCATGCCTCGTTCGACGGGAGTCGCGGCTTCGGTATCAATTTCGATGGCGGCGTGGTGCACAACACTACATTTGCCGGCACCTCGATGGCGGGCAGCACGTTCCGCAACACCATCTTCGGCGTGGTGGATTTCAGCGGCGCCGACCTCAAGAGCGTCGATTTCGACGGCGCCATTGTGTTCGATGCCGGCTTCCTCGATACCGTCGCCCAGCAGGCGGCGCCCGAGAGTTTCGTGCGCGACCGGTTCGAGATTGCGCCGCTTGCCACCGAGGAGTTTGCCCGCCACCCGCGCTGGTCCGATGCGTGGCTGGATGGGCTCGAGGCCAAGCAGGCCTATCGGATTACACGTGTAGGAGCATTCGAGTGAGCGGCTTCCCCAAACAGACCTTCGAGTTTCTCGCGGGGATTGCGGCGCATAACGAGAAGGCGTGGTTCGACGCCAACCGGCCGCTCTATGAGGCCGGGTATGTCGAGCCGGGCAAGGCGTTCGTCGCCGAGATCGGCCCGAAGCTCAAGGCGATCTCGCCGGAGGTGCAGTTCGACCCCAAGGTCAACGGCTCGATCTCGCGCATCAATCGCGACATCCGCTTCAGTAAGGACAAGCGGCCCTACAAGCAGCACCTGGCGCTGTGGTTCTGGCATGGCGACAAGCGCGGCTGGGACCGGCCGGGGTTCTACGTGCATATCGAGGCGGAGCGGGTGTTCCTCGGTACCGGCATGTATGGCTTCGACAAGGAGACGCTCGACAGTTTTCGCCAGTCGATCATCCACCCGCGCTCCGGCAAGGCGCTGGTCGCGGCGGTCGCGGCGGTGAAGGCCAAGGGGGACTACGCCATCGGCGAGAAGACCCGGAAGCTGATGCCGCGCGGCTTCGAGACCGATCCTGACCGGGCCGAGTTCCTGCTTTACGAGGGGCTGACCGCCGGCATCGAACTGCCGGCGAGCGCCGCGGCCAAGCCGGATTTCGCCGAGGTGTGCCTTGAGCATTTCGCCAACACCGCGCCGATCACGCAGTGGCTGATCGCCGAGGTGGCGGGGTAGGGGCCTGCGGGTTCGCTAGGGGATGCTGTGATCGCCTCCCTCCCCCTTAAGGGGAGGGATCGAGGGAGGGGGTGGTTCTGTGATCACCGATGGACCCCCACCCCCCACCCCCCCCCTCAAGGGGGAGGGGAGCAGGGAGCGGCCTCGTGGGGATCCTAAGAGTGCCCGCAGATCACCCGTTCCGGAACGCATACCCATACCCATTGAGGGCAGGGGCGCCGCCGAGGTGGGCGTAGAGCACCTTGCTTCCATCAGGGAAGAAGCCCTTCTGCACGAGGTCGATCATCCCCTGCATGGATTTGCCCTCATAGACCGGGTCGGTGATCATGCCCTCGAGCCGGCCGACGAGGCGGATGGCCTCCTTGGTCTCCTCGGAGGGGACGCCATAGATCGGGTAGGCGTATTCCTCGCGCAGCACCACGTCTTCGGCGGTGATGGGCAAGCCCAGTTCGACCAGCTCGGCGGTGCGCTGGGCGATCTCCAGCACCTGGGCGCGGGTCTGCTCGGGTGTGCACGAGGCATCGATGCCGATGACGTTGCGGGCGCGGCCATCGGCGGCAAAGCCCACCAGCATGCCGGCATGGGTGGAACCGGTAACGGTGCAGACGACGACATAGTCGAACTTGAAGCCGAGCTCGGCTTCCTGCGCCCGCACTTCCTCGGCAAAGCCGACATAGCCGAGGCCGCCGAACTTGTGCACCGAGGCGCCGGCGGGGATCGGGTAGGGTTTGCCGCCCGCGGCCTCGACCTCGGCGATGGCGTTCTTCCAGCTGTCGCGGATGCCGATATCGAAACCATCGTCGACCAGCCGCACATCGGCGCCCATGATGCGGCTCAGCATGATGTTGCCGACCCGGTCATAGACCGCATCCTCGTGCGGCACCCAGCTCTCCTGCACCAGCCGGCATTTGAAGCCGATCTTGGCGGCGACGGCCGCGACCATGCGGGTGTGGTTGGACTGCACGCCACCGATCGACACCAGCGTATCGGCGCCGGAGGCGATGGCATCGGGGACGATGTATTCGAGCTTCCTGAGTTTGTTGCCGCCGAAGGCGAGGCCGGAGTTGCAATCCTCGCGCTTGGCATAGAGCTCAACGCTGCCACCGAGATGGGCGCCGAGGCGGTCGAGCTTTTCGATCGGGGTGGGCCCGAAGGTGAGGGGATAGCGGGGGAATTTCGCGAGGTTCATGGCAGGGCTCCTTGAGCTCAAAGTCTGACTCAAGGCTAGCAATTGTCTCGCGAAGGGTGCTTTCAATGTTGGTGTGTCGGTTGCTCCGGACGGCCGCCTGAGGCGACCCACTGATGCGCTATCTGCCGACGATGAGGATCAGAATGAAAGAATCTTCCGCCACCGATCTCGACCGCATCGACCTCAAAATGCTGCGCGCGCTGCAGCGCGATGGTCGGATCAGCAATGCCGATCTCGCGGCGGAAGTCGGGGTCAGCGCCGCGACCTGTCACCGGCGGACCCAGCAACTGGTCGAGGCCGGCTATGTCTCCGGCTTCCGGGCGGTGGTGGCGCCGCACAAGGTCGAGCTGGGCACGCTGGTGCTGGTCGGGGTGGTGCTCGACCGCTCGACGCCCGAGAGCTTCGCCGCCTTCGAGAGCGCCGTGGAGAAGCTGAAATTCGTGCTCGATTGCCACCTGGTGGCCGGCGACTTCGACTATTTCCTGAAGATCCGGGTGCGCGACATGGCCGATTTCAACCGCCTGCACGGCACGCAACTGATCGGCCTGCCGGGGGTAAGGCAGACCCGGACCTTCTTCGTGATGAAGGAAGTGGTGGATGGTCGGGCGCTGGAGTTTTGAGTGGACACCGGCCGTCTCCCTCCCCCTTGTGGGGAGGGATTAAGGGTGGGGGTGGCCACACGCGCCGTGCGTGGGGCATCCCCCACCCAGCTACGCGACGGACTTGGCTGGCGCCAAGTCCTGCTTCGCTACCGTCTGCCGGTCCCCGCAGGTACCCGGAAAGCACTATCCCACCGGATACGCCACATAAGCAAACCGCCGGCTGTCCGGCGCCCAGGAATTGACGTTGATCGTCCCCTGGCCGCCGTTGAAGCCGACGATGTCGCGGGTGCCGGTGCCGTCGGGGCGCATGAAGCGGAGGATCACCTCCTTGTCGGCGGGGTGACCCTTGGTGCCGGGCGGATAGCTCAGATAGGCGATCGACTGGCCGTCGGGGGCGAAATGCGGGAACCAGTTCACCCGCTCGTCGAAGGTGATCTGGGTCAGCTCCGAACCGTCGGTGCGCATCTTGAAGATCTGGGCGTGGCCGGGTGAACCCTGCTCGGAGTTGAACCAGATCCACTCCCCATCGGGCGAATACTCGGCCCCATCGTTGGGCACCAGCACGTCGGTCAGTTGCCTATCGGGGCCGCCGGCCGCGGGGATGGTCCAGATGTTCACCTTGGCCCACTGGTTATCGCCCACGGCATTGATGCCGACATAGGACAGCGTCCTGCCGTCGGGCGAGATGCCGTGGAGGTAATAGTGATGGCGGTGCGGGTAGGTGTTCGAAACGCGCCGCGGCGTGCCGCCGGTGATCGGCAGGGCGTAGAGGTGCCCGTCGTCGGAACTCACATATACTGTAGAACCATCGGGCGACAGCACATGGTCGTTGTTGAGGTCGCTGAGTGGTCCGGTATCAAGCTTCGCTATCTCGCCGGTGCCGTCGGCAGCAATGGTCCAGAGTTCGCCACCGGCGTTGAACACCAGGGTCTTGCCGTCGGGCGTCCAGTTTGGCGCTTCGATGATCTCGTCGGCGGTGAACAGCACCTGCCGGTTGCCGCCATCGACGTCGATGACGGTCAGTTCCGACACCTGGCCCGGCAGCAAGGTACGGCCGCGGCGGGCGAAGTAGGGTCTTTGCGGCACGTCGAATCCTCCAGGGTGTTTCAGAGATAGTGGCAGCCGAAGCACCATCAGCGGAATGGTTCCCGTGGCGATTTTTCTTTTCGTCGCGGGGTGCAGACCGCGCGAAGCGCGCTATGCATGTGCGACCCGGAGGCCAGACCGCATGACCCTGCCACAGATGCTGTCCTTTGCCGTCGTCGCGCTGATGATGGGGGCGTTCATCTGGGGCAAGCTGCGCTACGATCTGGTGGCCGCACTGGCTCTCCTGATCGCGGTGGTGGTCGGCGTGGTGCCGGCGGATAAGGCGTTTTCCGGTCTCTCCGACGACATCGTCATCATCGTCGGCAGCGCGCTGGTGGTGAGCGCGGCGGTGTCGCGTTCCGGCATTATGGACATTGCGCTGGCGCGGATCGCGCCGAACGTCTCGGCGCCACGCATGCAGCTGCTGATCCTCGTCACGGTGGTCGCGGTGCTGTCGGCCTTCGTCAAGAATATCGGGGCGCTGGCGATCATGATCCCCATCGCCTTCCAGATGGCCCGGCGCTCCGGCGTCTCGCCGTCGCGCTTCCTGATGCCGATGTCGTTCGCGGCGCTGCTCGGCGGGCTGATGACGCAGATCGGCACCTCGCCCAACATCATCGTGTCGCGGGTGCGCGAGGAGCTGACCGGCACCAGCTTCCACATGTTCGATTTTACCCCGGTCGGGCTGGCGCTCGCAGTTGTTGGGGTGATCTTCCTCGTCTTCTTTTACTGGCTGCTGCCGGAGCGCAAGCGCGAGGGGCTGGCGGTCGGCGAGGCAATCGAGATCAAGAACTACACCACCGAAGCAACGGTCGGCGCCAACTCGGCCGCGCTCGAGAAGACCGTCAGCGACCTGCACAAGATGGCGGGCGGCAAGGCGATGATCACCGGTATCGTGTCGGCCAAGGGCGGCCGGCGAACACCGTTCCCCGATGCCGTGCTGCGCGAAGGCGATCGGGTGATCGTCGAAGGCGAGCCCGAGGCGCTGGACCGGATGATCGAGCGGGGCGGGCTGTCGCTGTCGGACCGCACGCACGCACCGGGGCTCGACCTCGTCACCATCGAGGCGATCATCGGCCCGAACTCGCCGCTCGCGGGCAGCACGGCGCGCGATTTCGCGCTGTTCGAGCGCACCGGCATCAACCTGCTGGCGGTCAGCCGGCGGGAGCGGCGGTTCTCGGAACGGCTCGGGCAAATCCAGCTGGAGGAGGGGGACGTGGTGCTGCTGCGCGGCAGCCGCGCCCAGATGGGTGAGCAGTTGCGTGATCTCGACGCGCTGCCCCTGGCGGAGCGCGACCTGCAACTGGGGAGCGTCCGCAACCGGCTGCTGCCGATCGGCATCCTGGGAGTGGCGATGCTGGTGACGGCACTGGGCTGGGCGCCGGTGCCGGTCGCTTTCTTTGCCGCAGCGGTGCTGATCGTCGCCAGCGGGGCGCTGCCGCTGCGCGACATCTACCGGCAGCTCGACGGGCCGATCCTGATCATGCTGGCGGCGCTGATCCCGGTCAGCGACTCGCTGCGCGAGACCGGGGCGACCGACCTGATCGCGGCGTGGCTGGGGCAGGTGTCGGTGGGGCTGCCGCCGATCGGCGCGCTGGCGGTGATCCTCATCGCGGCGATGGCCGTGACGCCGTTCCTCAACAACGCGGCGACGGTGCTGGTGATGGCGCCGATCGCCGCGACCTTCGCCACCGACCTCGGCCTTCGGCCCGAGGCGTTCCTGATGGCGGTGGCGATCGGCGCCGGCTGCGACTTTCTGACCCCCATCGGCCACCAGTGCAACACGCTGGTGATGGGGCCGGGCGGCTATCGTTTCGGCGATTACTGGCGGCTCGGGCTGCCGCTCTCGATCCTGGTCATCGTCATCGCGGTGCCGCTGCTGCAACTGGTCTGGCCGTTAACCTGAGGTGGTGTTGCCCCGCGCGGCGGGTTCCCCTACATACGGCGCTCGATCTTCCAGGGTTTAGCGGCGGGAGCAGTGCCCTCATGGCGCGCCAGTTCATCTATCACATGCACGGAATGTCCAAGGCCTATGCCAGCGGCAAGAAGGTGCTCGATAACATCCACCTGAGTTTCTACCCCGACGCCAAGATCGGCGTGCTGGGTCCGAACGGCTCGGGTAAGTCGACGCTGTTGCGCATCATGGCCGGCATCGACACCGAGTTCACCGGCGAGGCCTGGGTGGCCGACGGCGCCAAGGTGGGCTACCTGGCGCAGGAGCCGCAGCTCGACCCGGCCCTCGACGTCAAGGGCAACGTCATGACCGGCGTCAAGGAGAAAAAGGACGTCATCGATCGCTACAACGAATTGATGATGAACTACTCCGACGAGACCGCCGACGAGGCGACGAGGCTGCAGGACATTATCGACAGCCAGAACCTCTGGGATCTCGATAGCCAGGTGGAAGTCGCCATGGAGGCACTGGGCTGCCCGCCGGGCGAGGCATCGGTCGATACGCTTTCGGGCGGCGAGAAGCGGCGCGTGGCGCTCTGTGCCCTCCTCTTGTCGAAGCCCGACCTGCTGCTGCTGGACGAACCGACCAACCATCTCGACGCCGAGACCACGGCGTGGCTCGAAAACCACCTGCGCGAATTCGCCGGCGCGGTGCTGATCATCACCCACGACCGCTACTTCCTCGACAACGTCACCGGCTGGATCCTCGAGCTCGATCGCGGCCGCGGCGTGCCCTACGAAGGCAACTATTCGGCCTACCTCAATGCCAAGGCGAAGCGCTTTGCGCAGGAGCAGTCGGAAGATGCCGCCCGCGCCAAGGTGCTGGAGCGCGAACGCGAGTGGATGGGCCAGAGCCCGCAGGCCCGCATGGCCAAATCCAAGGCGCGTATCCGCGCCTATGACGAGCTGGTGAAGGTCAACGAGGCGCGCACCCTGTCGAGCACCGCGCAGATCATCATCCCGCCGGGCGAGCGGCTCGGCCAGAACGTCATCGACATCGATGGGGTCACCAAGTCCTACGGCGACCGCGTGCTGATCGACAACCTGACCTTCAAGCTGCCGCCGGGCGGCATTGTCGGCATTATCGGCCCGAACGGGGTCGGCAAGTCGACGCTGTTCCGGATGATCACCGGGCAGGAGAAGCCGGATTCCGGCGCCATCACCGTCGCCGACAACGTCAACCTCGGCTATGTCGACCAGAGCCGCGATACGCTCGCGCCGAACAAGACGGTGTGGGAGGAAATCTCCGGCGGCAACGAAATCCTGATGCTGGGCAAGCGCGAAATGAACTCGCGCGCCTATACCTCGGCGTTCAATTTCAAGGGCGCCGACCAGCAGCAGAAGGTGGGGAACCTCTCAGGCGGGCAGCGCAACCGCGTCCACCTCGCCAAGATGCTGAAATCGGGCGCCAACGTGCTGCTGCTCGACGAGCCGACCAACGACCTCGACACCGAAACCCTCGCGGCGCTCGAAGAAGCGCTGGAGGAATTCGCCGGTTGCGCCGTGATCATCAGCCACGATCGCATGTTCCTCGACCGGCTGGCCACGCACATGCTGGCCTATGAAGGCAACAGCCATTTCGAGTGGTTCGAAGGCAATTTCCAGGATTACGAGCAGGACAAGATCCGGCGCCTCGGCGCTGACTCGGTGAACAACCACCGGGTGACGTACAAGAAGCTGACGCGGTAGGGGCGATGCCCACACGCACTAGCGCTCAGAGAATTGGTGCCGCGGCTGAGATACTGGTCCGCGACATTGTCGGCGGCCATCCAAAGTGGCTCGCCCGTGGTCAGGACAACGATTTTGGCGTTGACCTTGAGGCGGAGCTAGCGCTGACAACGGCGGAAGGGGAACGACTGACCGGAATGCTGATCAAGCTGCAGGTCAAAGGCAGCGAGAACGTGCGCCGAACTGGCGGTAAAGTGAACGTTAGTTTGGAGCGTCACTATCTCGATTATGTCGCGCAGTTTCGTCTGCCGGTCATTCTGGTAATAGTTGACATCACTACCCGCGAGGCGTGGAGCCTTTGGCTTCAAAAGTGGTTGCTCGACAACGAAGTTCGCCTGCAACGCGGTGCCGGGAAATACGTCACGGTAGGGGTTAGCGATCAGGCAACGTTAGCCTCTGAGCTAGACTGGCACTTGCCTCGTATAGCCATGGGCGAGGACGAGGCGTCCCTCATTCTCGCGCTGCGAGAGCTGGCAATCACAGCTCGAACGATGGACAGCGTTGGCATACTCAGAGGCATTTTTGCACTCTTAGAAGAAGTGCAGCCGTCAGCAAGAGAGTGGACTATCCAGAAAACCATTGATGCATTGATCGGGTTGGGTCCGAACGTCGGCGTTTGGCAGACGCAGAAGTATCTGGCCCACATATTTGCCCTTGTTGAGCAATTCGGTGGCTCATTTACACAGGAGCAAGTGACTAGGTTGGTCGTCAGAAACGAGAGCTATTCTAGAACCGGGTTGTACGGCCTCGCAGCTCTCTACGACAACTGGGGCCAGGAGGCAGCGGCGCTGGAGCTTGCCGCTGCGTTTCGTAAGGCCGGGCATGATCATGTGGCTTGGTACTGCGAAATGAGGGAGGCAAATCCCGGAAAGAAGTCACTTCGGCTGTGGGATGAATTCCCCGGCTGGCCAGCACATTACGGCGATCTAGAGCTTCCCAGAAGCGAACCGTATGTAAGCGAAATTAGAAGAGGTTGGCCCAATAGAGGCGACTCTATCTATCTAGATTATTTGGTACTTGCGACTCCGCGGCAGGACGTCGGTTGATAATCATCAATTCATCGCTAAGATCCGCGCTCGGCATCCGTGACCGAGACTAACGGACCTCGCCCAAAGTGGGCGCCGGTGTCCTCATTGTCTGAGCGGACAGGTCACCGGCGTCGGACAGACCATCCCCCTCAGTCCTTCTCGCCTTCGAGCCGAAGCATATCCCCACCTTCGCCCAACGAGATCAGCCCGGTCTTGCTGTAGAGATCCAGCTTGGCGCGGGTGTCAGCGATGTCGAGGTTGCGCATGGTGAGCTGGCCAATGCGGTCGGCGGGGCTGAACGGGGCGTCCTCCACCTTCTCCATGCTCAGGCGCTCGGGCGCATAGGTGAGGTTCGGGCTCTCAGTGTTGAGGATCGAGTAGTCGTTGCCGCGGCGCAGTTCGAGCGTCACTTCGCCGGTGATGGCGTTGGCCACCCAGCGCTGCGCGGTCTCGCGCAGCATCAGGGCCTGGGAGTCGAACCAGCGGCCCTGGTAGAGCAGGCGCCCCAGACGCATGCCGCTGATGCGGTACTGCTCGATGGTGTCCTCGTTGTGGATGCCGGTGACCAGGCGCTCGTAGGCGATGTGCAGCAGCGCCATGCCCGGCGCCTCGTAGATGCCGCGGCTCTTGGCCTCGATGATGCGGTTCTCGATCTGGTCGCTCATGCCCAGGCCGTGGCGGCCGCCGATGGCATTGGCTTCGAGGAACAGCGCGACGGGATCAGCGAAGCTCTGGCCGTTCAGCGCCACCGGCTGGCCCTCGGCGAAGCGCACCACCACCTTCTCGGCGGGGACAGCGACGTCGTCGCGCCAGAACGGCACGCCCATGATCGGGTTGACGATCTTGATGCCGGTGTCGAGGCTCTCGAGATCCTTGGCCTCATGGGTGGCGCCCAGGATGTTGCTGTCGGTCGAGTAGGCCTTCTCGGCGCTCATCTTGTAGGCAAAGCCGTGCGCGGTGAGGAAGGCCGACATCTCGGAGCGGCCACCCAGCTCGTCGATGAACTGCTGGTCGAGCCAGGGCTTGTAGATGCGCAGGTTCGGGTTGGTCAGCAGGCCATAGCGGTAGAAGCGCTCGATGTCGTTGCCCTTGAAGGTCGAGCCGTCGCCCCAGATGTTGACCCCGTCTTCCTGCATGGCGGAGACCAGCATGGTGCCGGTGACGGCGCGCCCGAGCGGGGTGGTGTTGAAGTAGGTGATGCCGCCGGTCGAGATGTGGAAGGCGCCCGACTGGATGGCGGCGATACCTTCGTGCACCAGCTGGGTGCGGCAATCGACGAGGCGCGCGTTCTCCGCGCCGAAATCCATCGCCTTCTTCGGGATCTCGTCGTAGTCGGCCTCGTCGGGCTGGCCGAGATTGGCGGTGTAGGCATAGACCTTGGCGCCCTTCTGCTTCATCCACAGCAGGGCCGCACTGGTGTCGAGGCCGCCGGAGAAGGCGATGCCGACTTTTTCTCCCTTTGGCAGGCTTTTCAGGATCGTGCTCATCGGGGCTCCAGTCGGCTCGAAAGGTTGGCTAGGACGCAACTGCCGGGGCGAATAACAAATTTCGCATTGCTCGCATAGGAGCGGGGTGCATCGATTCTGCCGCCGGCTGGGGCGTTGCGGACGTGCGACTTGACGGCGGCAACGCTGGCATCGAGAAGTCCGGGCAACAACACGGGGTGTACGCCATGGCTGACTGGTCGCCTTCCACTTACCTGAGGTTCGAGGACGAGCGGACGCGGCCGGCGCGGGACCTGCTGGCGCAGGTGCCATTGGTGGCGCCGGGACGGGTCGTCGACATGGGGTGTGGGCCGGGCAACTCGACTGAGCTGCTGGTCGAGCGGTTTCCTGATGCGCAGGTGATCGGGCTCGACAGTTCGCCCAACATGCTGGCCGAGGCGCGGCAGCGCGTGCCGCAAGCGAGGTTCGACGAGGCGGACGCCAATAGCTGGGTGCCGGAGCCGGAGACCGACCTCGTTTTCGCCAACGCGATCTACCAATGGGTGCCCAAGCATCTGGTGTCGCTCACCCGCGTCGCTGCCGCCCAGCCGGAGGGCGGTGTGCTGGCGGTGCAGATGCCCGACAATATGGCTGAGCCCTCGCACCAGCTGATGCGGCAACTGGCCGCCGATGGCCCGTGGAGCGAGCGTTTGAAGCAGGCGGCGCGGGCGCCGCTGCTGCCGGTCCGCGTCTACTACGATGCCCTCCGCCCCACGGCGCGCCGCCTCGATATCTGGCACACCAACTACAACCACGTGCTCGACGGTCCCGAGGCGATCGTCGAGTGGGTCAAGGCGACGGGGCTCCGCCCCTTCATCGATCCGCTGGAGCCAGCCGAGCGCGAGGAGTTCCTCGCCCGCTACCTCGAGCTGATCGCCACCGCCTATCCGAGGACGGTCGATGGCAAGGTGCTGCTGCGCTTCCCGCGGCTGTTCATCGTGGCGCTGAAGTAGGGGCGGCACGGCGGCCGCCCCCTGAGGCGGCTCAGGGGCTCCTGCGCCAGACGATCACCGGGCCATCTTCCGGGTCGACGCGCTCGCCGGCGCGGACAAAGCCGTTGGCGGTGAGCACCTTCTGGGAGGCGAGATTATCGAGCGCGGTCTCGGCCACGACAATGCCGACGCGCGGGTCGGCCTTGGCCCAGGCGAGCAGGTCGGTCACGGCGCGGGTGGCAATGCCGCGGCCCTGGCGGGCCGGAGCGATGCCGTAGCCGATGGTGACGGCGTCCTCGTCCGGGGGCCGGATCAGCGAGAGGAGGCCGACGACGGTGTCGTCTTCGACCACCAGCCAGGCGGCAGGCGCAAAACTCTCGCGTATGGTGGCAGCAAGGTCGCCCAGCATGGCCAGCACCTCCGGCGGGGCGATGTCGGCGACAAGGCGCAGGTTTCGGGGGCCGCGGCCTCGTGTGAGGGCGGCGAAGTCGGAAGCAGTTGCTTCGATCAGCATGTTGGTTCTCGGCAATGAGGTGGGGTGGCACCAGCAAGCTGGCGCGGCACGAGCCGAGCGACGGAAATCAGGCGTCAGCGAACACGTTCAGCTAAGGCCATCCTGCCGCGCGGCGGGATGGGAAGCGTGGTCAAAGGCATTCTCCTGCGGTTGCCGGTGACTAGCAGCCTTGGCGCATGGCAGCAATCCGCCTTACGACGGCGCCGCGTTGACCTCGACGATGTTGCGGTCGGGATCGAGCACGTATAGCTGCGCAAAACCCGCCGCGCCGGTTCTTTTGACGAGGAGACGGCGCGGATCACCGTCCGCGGCATGCTCGCTGAACCCGCTCGCGGCCAGCGCGCTGACGACAGCGTCGAAGTCGTCGGTGTTGAGCGCGAAGTGCCCGTCATTGTTGTCGACGCTATCGCTGTCGCGAAACGTCTGCCCGTCGTGGACGAGATGAACCTGCCGGTCGCCGCAGGACAGCCACGCACCGCGCACCGGGAAATCCGGTCGAGGCAAAGGCTGCAGGCCCAGGATGTCGCGGTAGAAGGCCAGCGAGCGGTCAAGGTCGCGGACAACGATGGAGACGTGATGCAGGCGCAGGTTCAGCATGACAGACCCCCCAGTGCAGGAGCCGAGCCTAACGGCTCAGCCAATCTCAGGCTAGCTCGCGGTCTGGCCTAAGCGCAGCAGTGGTGCTAAGTGCCGCGCTTTCCTTTTCGAGGTGCCTGCCATGACCTCTCCCTTTGAAATCGACTTCGATGGTGCGCTGATCCGCGGCGAGGCCGCCGGCTTTGGCATTCCGGTGGTGTTCCTCCATTCCGGCGTCACCGACCGGCGCATGTGGGCCGAGCAGATGCGCCAGCTGGCGGCCGAGGGCTACCACGTCATCAGCTACGACCGGCGCGGCTATGGCGAGACCGAGACGGCCGATGTGCCGTTCAACCACCTGGTGGATCTCGAGACGGTGCTCGACCGGCTCAGCGTCCACGCCGCGATCCTGGTGGGCTCGTCGATGGGCGGTGCGCTGGCTGTCGATTTCGCGCTGGAGCATCCGAACCGGACGATCGCGCTGGCGCTGATGGGCACCGGGGTGACCGGGGCCGAGGGTTATGAGGTCGACGAGGAAGTCGAGCAGCTCGAAGAGGCGTTCGAATACGCCAAAGAGCGCGGCAATATCAGCACGGCCAACCGCATCCAGGCGCACCAGTGGCTCGATGGGCCGTATGGCGAAGCGGGCCGGGTTACCGGAGCGGTGCGCGACCTGTTCCTCGCGATGAACGAGATCCACCTCAACCATGCGCCGCTGACCCAGGAGGAACGGCCGGAGCCGGCGTTCCACAACCTGTCGGTGATCACCGCGCCGACGCTGCTGGTGGTGGGCGAGCTCGATTGCTCGGACGTTGTCGCGATCCACGAGGACCTCAGCGAGGAGCTGGAGAACGCCTTTGCGGTGGTACTCGAGGACACTGCGCATTTCCCCAGCCTCGAGCGGCCCGACCTGTTCGACCCGATCCTGTTCGAGTTCCTCGAAGCGGTGACCGGGCAGGGCGAGGACGATGGGGAAGAGAGCGACGAGGACTGAGGCGACGCTGTAGGGGAACACCACCCAAGTGGGTTTGCTCGGTCCTTGACCTTCTCACCGGATGTCATCCCTGCGAAAGCAGGGACCCATTTCGCCTCTCGTGCCAGCTGTGAGTTGGGTCCCTGCTTTCGCAGGGATGACATCGTTGGCGGGGCGAGCGTTGTGGGTCAGTACCGCTGCCCGGGCGCTACTCCGCCGCCACTCTCCCAAAGCTCCGCCTGAAGGCGCTGGGGCTGACGCCGGTGCGACTGCGGAAGTGATGGCGCAGGGTTTCCTGGCTGCGGAAGCCGCTGGCTTCGGCGATGGCGTCGAGGCCGAAATCCGTGGTCTCCAGCAGTTCCTTGGTGCGCTCGACCCGTTCGGCGATCAGCCAGGTGAGCGGGCTGAGGCCGGTCGCGTCGTTGAAGTGACGAATCAACGTGCGCTCGGAAAGCCTTGCCAGCTCAGCCATCCGGGCGATGCTCCAATCCTCGTTCAGGCGCTGGCGCAAGCTATCGAGTAGCGGGCCGATGCGGCCGCGGCGTTCTTTCGCCACCGGGCGGGCGACGAACTGCGCCTGGCCGCCATCGCGATGCGCCGGCAGCACCAGCCGGCGGGCCACGGTGTTGGCGACTTCAGCGCCGAAATCCTGGCGAACGATGTGGAGGCAAAGGTCGATGCCCGCGGCTGAGCCGGCTGCGGTGAAGAGGGTCCCATCCTCGGAATAGAGGATGTCGGGCAGAACCTCGATCGAAGGAACTCGGCGCGGAGGATCTCGGCATAGCGCCAGTGGGTAGTGGCGCGCCGGCCCTCGAGCAGCCCGGAGCGGGCCGGAACGAACACGCCCGAGCAGAGCGTGGCGATGCGGGCGCCGCGGACGTGCGCGGCCCGCAGCTCTGCGATCAGCGGCTCCGGCACCGGGGTCATGGCGCCGCGCCAGCCGGGCACCACGATCAACCCCGCCTGTTCGAGCCGGCCGAGGTCGTGATTGGCCGCCACGCTGATGCCGCCGCTGGCGCGATAGGGGCCGGGCTCGATGCCGACGATCTCGTGGGTGTACCAGTCGAGGTGGGCGAACTCCGGCCGCGCCAGGCCGAAGACTTCGACGGCGATGCCGAACTCGAACATGCAGAGCTGATCGTAGGCGAGGATGGCGACGTGGCGGTTGGGCTCGTTCATGATGGCGGTATCTTACCGTATATTGGCATTCCCGCCACTGACCGATCGCGCCGTTTTCCGGCAGGTTTTGGCCATTCCAATCCTGAAGCACTCCACGGAGGCCCGAATGACCAGCAATGTCGCCCTTGTCCCTGCCGCGGCGTCCGCCGAGGCGCTGGTGCATTTTTCTCGCAAGCTCGGTTTCGAGACCGATTGCTGGGATGTCCATGACGCGCTCAGCCGTGCGGTCAATGACTTCGTGCTGCTCGATGTGCGGAGCCCGACGCTTTACGCACAGGGGCACGTGCCCGGCGCGATCAACCTGCCGCATGGCAAGATCACCGCGCGCAAGATGACCGAGTGGCCCGACGGCACCCTGTTCGTCACTTACTGTGCCGGGCCGCACTGCAACGGTGCGGACAAGGGGGCGCTGCGGCTGGCCCAACTCGGCCTGCCGGTGAAGTTGATGATCGGAGGTGTCACCGGCTGGCTGGACGAAGGTTTCGTGTTGGCAACAGGGGAAGCCGTCGGCGACCTCGCGCCCCGGCAGGCGGCAGAATAACTCCCGCCGTTGCTGCAAATGCGCTTGCCAGCGGCGCGGTGTCGGCGACAAGGTCCCCTCCGAAGTAATCCTTGGGAAGGGCTCGAAGAATGAACCGGATACTCCTCGGCGCCATCGCCTCGGCGGTGGTGCTCATCACGCCGGCGCTGGCGTGCGAAACCATCACCAGCGCGAAGGTGAAGCTCAGTGCCTGTGTCGACGCCACGGGCTGGGCGACGCAGACGCCATCCGGCGACCAGGAGTTTCTCTACTATTCCAGCGACGAGACGATCGGCTTTGCAGTGATCAACGAGAACGGCGCCTGGCCGGTCTCGCAGTTCCGCGAGGCCATCCTCAGCAATGCGGCAGCAGCGGCGCTCGATGCGAAGCCCGAGAACGTCTCGATCGTCAGCGAGCGGCTGGAGAATATCGGCGGCAAGGCCTGGAACGTGATCGAGTATCAGGTGCAGATCCCCGATGGATCGCTGCTGTTCCAGAATTTCTACTATGTGCAACCGGGCTTTGGCTCCAGCCAGTTCGTCTACTGGAGCGCGCCCGAGGGCGGCACGTCTGCGGCGTTCCGCGCCGGGCAGATGCTGGCGACGGTGCAATTCACCGAGTAAGCGAGAGGGGCGGCTCAAGGGCCGCCCCTCCATATTGGAATGGCATGTGGGCCTCAGATGGCCAGGAGACCGTCGAAATGCTGGCCAAGCTGGGCGGTCGGCAGATTGGTCAGGTCCTTGGGCAGCTCGGCGACGATCATATCGCGCAGGCCCTTGCTGAACACTGGGCGCAGGTCGCCCAGCGCCGTGGGCGCCGCGGCGACGATCAGCTGGTCGAAGGCGTGCTGCTGGTGCTTGCGCTCCAGTTCTTCGGCGACGTTCTCGACGAAGCGCCGCTCGCGCACCGCCACCGGATCCGAGGACGGCTCCATAGCGCTGCGGCCATGGCCGACTGAGGAGAAGCTACGCCCCGGACGATCCGCCATGATCTCACCGGCCTTGAGGGGCGTCTGCTCGAACATCAGGTCGTCCACGGCGTGCAATCCCTTGCCGGGGCCGTTGTGCTCGAACACCTTGGCCGTCGCTCCATCGGCGATGAGGATCCAGGTGATCTTGGCTTTCATGGCGTGCTCCTTTGGTGGGTACAAGAAGGCTAACGCAGGACGTGGCGATTGGTTTGATCACCATCAAGGTGGGTTGTGCCGGCAATCACAAACTCTGATTTGTGCCGGGGCCATGGGCGCTGCTAAAAGGCGGCTCTCACACGGCCGTCTTCGGCCCGGAAGGACACGTATTGGCGTCCGTCACCAGCACCGACAATCAAGGTAGCGAAAGCGGTCTCGCCGCGGGCGTTGCGACCTACGTGCTGTGGGGCTTCCTGCCGTTGCTGTTCAACCTGCTGCATCATGTCGGCGCAGCGACGGTGGTCGCCAACCGGACGCTGTGGTCGCTGCTGGTGCTGGGCATCATCATGATCCTCGGCGGGCGGATGGCCGAGGTGCGGGCGGCGCTGCGCGACCCGCGCACCGTGACCTCCATGGCGCTGGCGGCGCTGATCCTCGGCGGCAACTGGCTGATCTACGTCTATGCGGTTGAGACCGGGCAGGTGCTGGAAGCGAGCTTCGGTTACTTCATCCTGCCGCTGGTGAATGTGGCGACCGGCGTGCTGCTGCTCGGTGAGCGGCTCAACCGCTGGCAGATGGTGTCCATCGCCATTGCGGCGGTGGCTATCGGCATCCAGGCGGTCGCCATCGGCGGCATCCCCTATGTGGCGCTCAGCCTGGCGCTGACCTTCGCGGTCTATGGGTATCTCCGCAAGACCGCCAAAGTCGGTTCCGCCCCGGGCCTGTTCGTCGAGACCACGGTACTGGCGCCGATCGCCCTAGGCTATCTGGGTTACACGTTCGTGCGCGACGGCGGCGTCGGCTGGCACGGCGATCCATACTCGCTGCTGCTCCTGGCGCTGACCGGACCGGCGACGGTGCTGCCGCTGCTGCTGTTCGCTTACGCGGTGCAGCGACTGAAGATGACGACCGTCGGCATGCTGCAATACATTGCCCCGTCGATCACCTTCCTCCTTGCCATCACGCTGTTCGGCGAGCACCTCAACGCGGTGCGGCTGGGCAGTTTTGCGCTGATCTGGGTGTCGCTGGTGGTCTACACGGCGGATTCGGTGGTGCGCCGCCGGCGGGCGATGGCATGACGGAAGCGATGCCGGCGCTGACGCTCGAGGGTCGGGTCGACGGCACGTTCGTCGTCGAGACGGCAGCGGTTGAATCGACGGCGCGGCCGGAGCTGATGCTGACCTATGCCGGCATTGTCGGGGATCGGCACGAGGGGCTGGTGCGGCCGAGCAATGCGCGCGAGCCGTGGTATCCGCGCGGCACGCCGATGCGCAACGAGCGGCAGCTCTCGATCCTCAGCACCGAAGAGCTGGCCGAGGTTGCGGCGGCGCTCAACCTGCCGCAGATCCTCGGGCAGTGGGTCGGCGCTAACCTGGTGATTTCCGGTATCCCGCACCTGACGCAGCTGCCGCCGCGCAGCCTGATGATGTTCCCCTCCGGCGCCACCATTCGCATCGACGGCGACAACGACCCGTGCCGCAAGACCGGCAAGACCATCGCGGCGCAGCATGAGGGCAGGGCGGATCTGGAGTTCGGCTTCGTCAAGGCAGCGATGGGCAAGCGCGGGCTGGTCGGCTGGGTCGAGCGCGAGGGCGCGATCCGGGCCGGCGACGCGGTGAAGGTGCGCACCTGGCGGCAGGCGGCTTATCCGGGGTAGGGCCCTATGCACGATGATGTGCTGGCGCAGGGTGAGCTGACGCGTTGCACGTGCTCCAAACTCGGTGTCATCCCAGCGAAAGCTGGGACCCATCTATTCTCTGGCAGGGGCTGCGCCGGACGAGGACAGAGCCCTCGCCGTGGGGGTCCCAGCTTTCGCTGGGATGACGGCCGGTGAGTGGTGCAGGATCGGGCCCAACCACTATCCCGACTAATCACCACTCGGGGCGCCCTCCCTACACCGTCGGCCGCGCCCGCCGGATCGTTTCGGCCACCTGTTCGAACACCGCGCCGAACGGCGTTGCCTCGCGCCAGACCAGTGACAGCAGGCGGCGCGCGCCGGGTGATTGCAGCCGGTGGATGCGGATACGGTCGCCGGTGGCTTCCTTCTTCAGCGCGATCTCGGGCAGCAGCGTGATGCCCTGGCCGTTGGCGACGAACTCGACGATGGTCGAGAGCGAGGTGGCGGCGAAGGTGCGTCTGGCCACGTCCGGATCGAGGGCGCAGGCAGCAATCGCCTGATCGCGGAAGCAGTGCCCCTCGTCGAGCAGCAGCACCCGGTCGGCGTCGATCTCGGCCAGTGGCACGGGATCCTCCGCCTTGTCGCCCGAGCCGGTGGCCAGCACGAACTCGTCGGCGAAGAGCGGGGCAGCGGCGAGGCGGGGGCCGCCCGCCTTTGGCTCGCTGGCGATCAGCGCGAGGTCGAGGCTGCCGTCGGCGAGGCCATCGACGAGCGCGTCGGTGCGGCTCTCTGAGACGGTGAAACTCAGCTCAGGCAAGTCGCGCTGCAGCGCCGGGAACACATGCGGTAGCAAATACGGCGCGACGGTGGGGATGACGCCCAGGCGCAACGGCCGCGCGGGGTTGCCGCGCTGGCCGCCGACGAAGGACATAAGCCCTTCGGTCTGCTCGAGAATCGGCCGAGCTCGCTCGATGAACTCGCGGCCGAGCGGCGTGAGTCGCACCGACTTGCCCAGCCGGTCGAACAGGGGGCCGCCACACAGGGCTTCGAGCTGCCGGATCTGCTGGCTGAGGCCAGGCTGGGTGACATGGTTGCGCTCGGCGGCGCGGCCGAAATGGCCGGTTTCCGCCAGCGCCACGGCATATTGCAGCTGTCGGAGCGTGATCATAACCCTGGGTTATCACAGCTAGAAGCGCAATCAATTGGCATTATGTGCCTGGCCCGAGGCACGATAGAACTATTCCAAAGTGTGGTGCGGGAACTCATCGCGACAAAGCGCGCGGTCACCGTCGCGTCACCCGGAAGCCCTATCGCAACAACAGAACTCGAGACGGACGGAGACGACCATGGACGCAGCGAACGAAGGTGGTGCGGGCAAGTGCCCGGTGCCGCATGGCAGCGCGAGCCGCAGCAACCGTGACTGGTGGCCGAACCAGCTGGACCTGTCGGTGCTGCATCAGCACACGGCGCTGTCCAACCCGATGGGCTCGGCTTTCGACTACGCCCAGGCGTTTGAGAAACTCGATCTCAAGGCGCTGAAGGCCGACCTCACGGCGCTGATGACCGATTCGCAGGATTGGTGGCCGGCCGATTTCGGCCATTACGGTCCGCTGTTCATCCGCATGGCCTGGCACAGCGCCGGCACCTATCGCACCGCCGATGGCCGCGGTGGTGGTGGCGGCGGGCAGCAGCGTTTCGCGCCGCTCAACAGCTGGCCCGATAACGTCAACCTCGACAAGGCGCGGCGCCTGCTGTGGCCGATCAAGCAGAAATACGGCTCGGCCATCTCCTGGGCCGATCTGATGATTCTCACCGGCAACGTCGCGCTGGAATCGATGGGCTTCAAGACCTTCGGTTTCGGCGGCGGCCGTGCCGACACCTGGGAGCCCGAGCTCGATATCTACTGGGGCAAGGAAGGCCAGTGGCTCTCCGACGAGGAGCGCTATGGCGGGGAGCGTGATCTCGAAAGCCCGCTGGCCGCGGTGCAGATGGGTCTCATCTACGTCAATCCCGAGGGGCCGGCCGGCAATCCGGATCCGCTCGCTTCGGCGCGCGATATCCGCGACACCTTTGCCCGCATGGCGATGAACGACGAAGAGACCGTGGCGCTGATCGCCGGCGGGCACACCTTCGGCAAGACCCATGGCGCGGGTGACGCCAAGCTCGTCGGCGTCGAGCCGGAAGCGGCGGGGATCGAAGAGCAGGGGCTCGGCTGGGTCAACAGCTTCGGCACCGGCAAGGGCGGCGACGCCATCGGCTCCGGGCTCGAAGTCACCTGGACCTCGACCCCGACCAAGTGGAGCAACAACTTCTTCTGGAACCTGTTCGGTTACGAGTGGGAGCTGACCAAGAGCCCGGCCGGCGCCCACCAGTGGACGCCCAAGCACGGCATGGGCGCCAACTCGGTGCCGGATGCGCATGACAAGGACAAGCGGCACGCCCCGTCGATGCTGACCTCCGACCTGGCGCTGCGTATCGACCCGGCCTACGAGAAGATTTCGCGCCGCTTCTTCGAGAATCCAGACCAGTTCGCCGACGCCTTCGCCCGCGCCTGGTTCAAGCTGACGCACCGCGACATGGGCCCGAAGGTTCGCTACCTCGGCCCGGAAGTGCCGGCGGAAGAGCTGATCTGGCAGGACCCGATCCCGGCGGTTATGTACGAGCTGGTCAACGACGCCGACATCGCGGCGCTCAAGGCAAAGATCCTTGCCACCGGTCTGACAGTCTCCGAGCTGGTGAGCACGGCCTGGGCCTCGGCCTCGACCTATCGTGGCTCGGACATGCGCGGCGGCGCCAATGGCGCCCGCATCCGTCTGGCGCCGCAGAAGGATTGGGCGGTCAATCAGCCCGAACAGCTCGGCAAGGTGCTCGGCCATCTCGAGGCGATCCAGTCGGAGTTCGGCAAGCCCGTATCGCTGGCCGACCTGATCGTTCTCGCCGGTTCGGTGGGGATCGAGACGGCGGCCAAGGATGCCGGGCTCGATCTGGTGGTGCCGTTCACCCCGGGTCGCGCCGATGCGACGGCCGAACAGACCGATGCGGCCTCGTTCGCGCCGCTCGAGCCGACCGCTGACGGCTTCCGCAACTATTCGAACGGCCGCCAGCGCCTGTCGCCGGAGGAGAACCTGGTCGATCGCGCCCAGCTGCTCGGCCTCACCGCGCCGGAAATGACCGTGCTGGTGGGCGGGCTTCGCGCCCTTAGGGCGGGCCAGCCGCAGCATGGTGTGCTGACCAACCGGCCGGAAACGCTGAGCAACGACTTCTTCGTCAACCTGCTCGACATGGGCACGAAGTGGCGTCCGGCCTCGGAGGATCACAGCGTCTACCAGGGCGTCGATCGGGTCACCGGCGAGCCCAAATGGACCGCCACCCGCGTCGACCTGATCTTCGGCTCGCACTCGCAACTGCGGGCGATTGCCGAAGTCTACGGCCAGTCCGATGCGACCGAGAAGTTCGCGAGGGATTTCGTCGCGGCCTGGGTCAAGGTGATGAACGCCGATCGGTTTGATCTGGCGTAGCTCGATCTCTCGTCATCTCCCCCCTCGACGGGGAGAAAGCGAAAACTTGGGCTTAGCGCAGCTAAGTCCTTAGTTTTCGCCAGAGGGGGGATTGGGAGGCACGGTGCCCGAACGTCCCCCCTCTTGGAATTTCTAAGGCTTAGCGAAGGGCTAAGCCCTAGAAATTCCATTCTCCCCCGCAAGGGGGGAGATGGCCGAGAGGCCGGTGCGTCGCTGCCTCGCAGCCCACCGAGAGGCCGGTGGTCAACGACACCTCACCAAACTGCCTGCAATTTGAATCAAATTTCCGCTCTTACCTTCAGCGCGCGCACTTAACTGCCGGGCCAAATTGCTCCGGTACGGCAGAAGCCGGAGGGAAGTGACATGACTGAGATGGAAGAAGGCACCACCCGAGCGTTCTCGACGTTCAGGGTTCTCAACGGTGACTCCAACATCGTGGAACGCGATCAGCTGTTCCGTAACATGGCCCAGCTCTACTCCTACGTGTCGGATCGCTGCGATGACGAGCAGGTCGCGCAGTACGACGAGGTGTTGTGCCAGTTGGCCGAATTGGTGGAATCCGAGGCGCGGGCCCATGTGGCCAAGCTCCTCGCTCCGCTTGATCGCGCGCCGGGCAATGTGGTGGTCAAGCTCGCCAATGACGAGATCGAGGTGGCGCAGCCGCTGCTCGAATTCTCCAATGTGCTGAGCGATGACGACCTGATCGAGATCATCGCCAACCAGACCGAAGAACACCGCGTCGCCATTGCCGGCCGTACGCAGGTTCCGGAGAGAGTGGGCGAAGCGATCGTCGAACACGGCGAGACCGCGTCGGTGATCAAGCTGGTGCGCAATACCAATGCCGAGATCGGCCAGCAGGCGCTGGAGCGCCTCGCCGAGCGCGCCGCATCGGATGCGGCCATTGCCGCTGACCTTCGCGGCCGCGAAGACCTCGACTGGAAGAGCCTTGGCGGCAAGATCGAAGCGGTCGGCGACCGGGTCCGCGAGACCATGTCGCGCATCGATCCGCGCGTCGATCCGGTCACTGTCGGCAAGGTGCAGGCAGTGGTCTATAACCGCATGCGCAACCGCGCCGGCTTCTCCAGCCAGGAGTGGAAGGTCGCCTATAACCAGGTGAAGGCGCTGTCGGATCGGAAGCAGCTCGACGAGCGCGCGCTGATCCGCTTCGCCCGCTTCGGCTACGGCCATCACACCGCCGCCGCGCTCACCATGCTGTTGCGCGTCGGCCCCGAAGTTTTCGTCAAGTGGCTCGCCATGCAGGACTATGTGGCGATCACCGTGGCGCTCCGCGCCCTGGGCATCCAGCCCGACCTGTTCGAGGCAATGATCGCCTCGATGCCGTGGCGCGATCTGCCGAGCCAGGCCGACCTGCAGAATGTCCGCCGGCGCTTCGAAGCGCTGAGCAAGGACGAAGCGGTCGGCATCTTCGAGCTCTGGCGCACCCACGCCTTCCGCCGCCGGCTTCCCAACGAGGAAGTCGTCGGCGCTGCCTGAATACGCCGAACTCTGTCCAACTTCCTAAGGGCGATCCCGCAACGGATCGCCCTTTTTTCATTTCGTCATTCGGTTAGCGCGGCGCGCACGGCTTCGGGTTCGGCTGGAACGATCTCCACCGGGGCGTTCCAGTACTCAGCGAATGCCAGCATGTCGAAATACTGGTTGGCGACCGTGCCGGTTGCCGTGGCCTTGTCGAGGAAGGCCTCCATCATTTCGACGCTGAGTTCGAGCCGGCCGAGGTACCAGCCGAACAGCGCGGTGCCCTCGGTGTCGGGTGTCCCCTGGCCGGCGCCGTGGCGCGCCACCGGCAGGTGGTTGAGGATTTCCACGCCCTTGTCGGCCTGCATGTGCAGCCCGGCGATCCAGATATAGGCGCAGGCCGAGCGGCACTCGCCGACGGCGCGCGTCCACATGTAGCGCTCGTGGATGATGACGCCGATGCGCACCGCGCTCAGCAGATCGCCACCGGGACCGCTCAACTCGACGATCCGCGGCTGCTTGCGGTTCACCTCGGCAAGGAAGATGCCGCCATCGACCGGGGTGATCGGCCCGGACAGGCGGAGCACGAGGTCGCCATTGGCGTTGGTGCGGTAGTCGTAGTCGGCGGCGAGCCCGGGCAGGGTCAGGCCGGCGAGCGCCCAGGCAGCGTCGGCAAGCAGTCGAAGGGCGTGCATTTCTTGTCTCCTTGTCACCCCGCGGGGCAAGGAGTGCCTCAGGTCGGCTGGCGCTGTCCTTTGGGCGCGATGAAATGTTCTTAAAGTCCTCGATTGGTGTCTCAGATGTCTCCCACCCACGGTGTCACCCCGGCGCAGGCCGGGGCCCATCCTGAGGTGGTGAGGTACTTGCGCAGGAGCCGCCACATCTCAGGATGGGTCCCGGCCTTCGCCGGGATGACATTGCGTTTGAGGCGCTGCTGGCGACGAAACTCAGCAGAAAGGCCTTAGCTTTCCCGCAGCCCCGCGAGGCGCAGCCCCTCGACCAGCACCCGGTCGCGGCCGTCGGGTTGACCGGTTCGGCCCAGGAGGCTCGATATCGTCAAGTTCGGCCAGATGGCGTGGGCGCGGGCCAGTTGCGCCTGCGCCTCGTCGATACGGCCCAGATGCGCATAGGCGGCGGCGACGATGCAGTGCGGGAAATCCACGCCTTCGGATGCCTCGAGGCCGCGCAGCCCCCAGGCCAATGCCTCCTCGACTCGGCCGGCAGCGAGGTGGGCGCGGGCGATACCGTTGAGGCTCCAGAAGGTCTCGGCGAGACCCGGCGACAGCTGCAGGAAACGTTCGTGGCTGGCGATTGCTTCGTCATAGTCGCCCATGAAGAAGTGGGCGTAGCCGGCGACATTGGCGATCAACAGGCTGTTGGGGTTGGCCGCCTGGGCCCGCCGGATCAAGGCGAGTCCGGTTGCGTGCTCGCCCGATATGGTCAGCCGGACGATGCCGGCGACGAGCACCACATTGGGATCGTTGCTGTCGACGGCGAGGCCTCGCGCCGCCAGGGCCAGCGCTTGCCTGGCGTCATCGACGCCGGGCGGCGCCGTGCCGCCACGGGTCAGCCGCATCTCGTGCGCCCAGGCGGCGAGGGCCAGGGCAGGGGCAAAATCCGGGTCGAGGGCGATGGCCCGCTCGAGCAACTCGATCGCCCGGTCGAAATCCTCGAGCTGCACGATTCGGACGCCCTGCATGAACGGCAGCGCCTGCAGGTAGAGGTCGTAGGCGTCGAGGTTTTCGGGCCGCTTGCGGCGGGCCCGCTCGATCTCGGCGCGGCGAAGCTGCGGCTCGATCAGGCCGATCACCGCCTCGGTGATGCGGTCCTGGAAATCGAGGATATCGCCGACCGCACCGTCGAAGTTCTCGGCCCAGAGATGCGAGCCTGAAGCGCCGTCGATTAGCTGCGCGGTGACCCGCACCCGCGGTCCGGCGAGGCGCACGCTGCCCTCGAGCAGGTAGCGGGCGCCGAGGGCTCGCGCCACTTCGCGCACATCCACCGCGCGGTGCTTGAAGGCGAAAGACGAGTTGCGGGCGATGACCGCGAAGGTCTTGAAGCGCGATAAAGCCGCGATCAGTTCCTCGACGATGCCGTCGACGAAATAGTCCTGGTTGTCATCACCACTCAGGTTGGCGAAGGGCAGCACTGCGACGGCAGGGATGCCGGTCGCGGCGCCGCCGGCGTCACGCACCAGCCGGTAGCCGACCCGCGCCACATTGCCGATCCACTCAGCGCCGTCGGGACGGGTGCCGAGTATCTTGCGCAATGTCGCGACCTGGACGGCGAGATTGCCTTCCTCGACGAGGGTGTCGGGCCAGGCGCTATCCATCAGCCGCGCCTTGGCGACGACCTCGCCGTCGGCTTCGAGCAGCGCCTTGAGCACGGCCGCGGCGCGGCCGCCGAGCGACACGACATCGTCCCCACGCAGCAGCGTCGCGCTGGTGGTGTCGAACAGATAGGGGCCGAAGGCGATGCGCTCTCCCATGGCGGTGAATGAGCCGTTTGGCGGCCGATCGAGTCAAGCTCCGCCATGGGGCTGGACCTGACGCCGCAAGGGATATAAAGATATCTTTATATCTCGTGAGGCGGAATGAACGATACGGCGGATTTGGTTGGGGTGCTGCGCGCGGCGGGGGAAACTACCCGGCTGCGGCTCCTGGCATTGCTGGCCGATGGCGAGCAGTCGGTCAAGGACCTCACCGAAATCCTCGGCCAGAGTCAGCCGCGGGTCTCACGTCATCTCAAACTGCTTGCCGACGCCGGGCTTATCACCCGCAATGCCGAGGGGGCCTGGGCCTATTACGGTCTGGCTCCCGACGGTCCGGGCGGCGATCTGGCGCGTTGGCTGATCGGCCGGCTGTCGGCGGAAGATGCCGAGCGGTTGCGCGACCGGCAACGGCTCGAGGCGGTACGGCTCAACCAGGCCGAGCAGGCCGCGGCGTATTTTGCCAAGGTCGCTGACAGCTGGGATCTGCTGCGCTCGCTGCATGTGCCCGAGGAGGCGGTGGAGACCGCCATCGTCGAGGCGATGCGGGGCAGGGTGGTCGATACCCTGATTGACCTGGGGACCGGCACCGGCCGCATGCTCGAGCTGCTGGCGGGGCACTATCGGCGCGGCATCGGCATCGATGCGAGCCGCGAGATGATCGCGGTAGCGCGGGCCAAGCTTGCCTCATGCTCGATCGGCCATGCCCAGGTGCGGCTTGGCGATATCGCCGATCTCGACGCCAGCGCCGGCCGCGCCGACGTGATCGTGATCCACCAGGTGCTGCACTATTTCGACGACCCGGGCCGGATGCTGGCGCAGGCGCGCCGCGCGCTGAAGCCGGGCGGCGAGATGCTGATCGTCGATTTCGCGCCGCATGGGCTCGAGTTTCTGCGCTCGCACCACGCGCATCGCCGGCTCGGCCTCAGCGAGGCGCAGATGGCCGGCTGGGCGCGTGCCGCCGACCTCCAGGTCACCGAACTCAAATCCTTCCCACCCACCAATCCGACCGAGGGGCTCACCGTGTGCCTCTGGCGGCTCACCGACGAGACGGACAACCCGATATGAGTACTGACTACACCGACCGCCCGAGCCGCATGCGCCCGGACGTGCGGCCTAACTTCCAGGTCTCGTTCGAGTTCTTCCCGCCCAAGACCGACGTCATGGAGGAGCGGTTTTGGGACTCGATCCATAAGCTCGCCCCGTTGCACCCGCGCTTCGTCTCGGTGACCTATGGCGCCGGCGGATCGACGCGCGAGCGCACGCTCAGGATGGTGAGCCGGGTGAAGGCCGACACCGGCGTCGATGCGGCGGCGCACCTCACCTGCGTCGGGGCGACCCGCGACGAGGTCGATACGGTGGTGCGCGGCTACCAGGAGGCTGGGATCAGCCGCATCGTGGCGCTGCGCGGCGACCCGGCCGAGGGGATCGGCAAGCCGTTCACGCCGCATCCCGAGGGCTACAAGAACGCCGCGGACCTGGTCGCCGGCATCCGCCGGATCGGTGAGTTCGACATCTCGGTTGCGGCCTATCCGGAAAAACATCCGCAAAGCCCGAGCTGGGAAGCGGACATCGACAACCTGAAGCGCAAGCTCGATGCCGGCGCCACCCGCGCCATCACCCAGATGTTCTTCGACAATGACGACTATTTCCGCTTCGTCGAGCGGGCGCGGGCGGCGGGGATCACGGCGCCGATCGTGCCGGGCATCCAGCCGATCCACTCGTTCAAGCAGATCTCTGGCTTTGCGGCGCGCTGCGGCGCATCGATCCCCGGCTGGGTGGCGGAGCGGTTCGAGGGGCTGGAGGAGGATCCTGAGACCCATGCGCTGGTTGCATCGGCGGTCGCCGCCGAACAGGTCTTGGAACTGGTCGACAATGGGATTACCGAGTTCCACTTCTATACGCTGAACCGCTCGAACCTGGTTCTGGCACTGGCGCGATTGTTGGGGGCAAGGCCCGACTGAGCAGTGGCTGGTAACGTGTTCAGCGTCCGTTCAGGTGAGATGGGGCACCGTCCATAGTGGGGCGATGCCTCGGCCATCCACAAAATGGCCACGTTAATTGGCTTCCGTCGGGCAGTGGGGACGGGGGCAAGTTGAAGGACAGCAGCCTATGAAACTCGATGGCAAGGTGAAGGGCGGACTGGCTTGGGCCGGTCTAGTCGTCATCCTCGCGGTGCCCGCCGCGAACATGGTCGTCGGCAACCCGACCAGCGGCACGGCGAACAGCGCCGTGACCACGGCAGACGCCGGCGCCACCAAGCCCCTGTTGAAGGTTCCTGCGGCGGCAAAGCCCGCAGCGACCGATCCGATCGAGACCGCAAGCGCCACGACCGCGGATCCGGTCGACAAGCTGCTCTCCAAGGGCAAGAAGCTGCCCTCGTACATTTCCGACGGCGACAGCGCGACGCCCGCAAAGCCGGCCGCATCAGTGACCGACAAGCCCGCCGCGCCGGTGAAGTTGAAGCCGATCTCGCCGACCACGCCGATCAAGACGCCCACCGACGTCGCGAGTGTCTCGCCAACTGAAACGCCGCCGGTGCCGCTGCCGCGCGACGCACGGCCCAAGGCCACTGCGGTTGCCTCGCTGCCGGCGGCAGAGAAGCCGCTGATCGTCGATGAGAACAAGGTGCGCCAGCAGGAGAACGCTGCCGTCGAGCCGTTCCCGCTGAGCGACGACGAAGTCGTCACCGGCGACCAGCTCGAGGAATGGGATTCGGGCTCGCTCGCCGACTACCTCGAGCGCAAGGGCCTGTTGTCGCAGACCTCGGCAGAGGAGGGCTACGACCCGGATGGGTTCTTCCTCGATGAGGGACCGAACAAGAAGAAGAAGCCCGTGCAGGACGACGACTTCTTCTTTTTCTGAAATCTGCGGCCGCCTCACGAGGCGGCCGAAACGTCATTAGTGCGCTTTCGCCGAAACGGCGAAATGCCTTAGGGGCCGACGATGCAATCCGCCGCATGTCTCATGGCTATGAAATTCCCGTTCGGCGGCTATTGTGCGCCGAGATCGGAGAGGCATATGTCGGTCTGGCAACGTCTTAGTGCCTTCATTGGGTCGCCCTCGGAACGCACGGGGCTGGTGGGCTCGATCATCAACGCCCTCGATCCCGACACCTGGCTGCCGGGTGGGCGCGATGCCGCGTTCACGCTGGCGCTGATTGCGCTCTCGGCCAAGATGGCGGTGTCGGATGGCGTGGTGACCGCCTCGGAACTGCGCGCCTTCCAGCGCACCGTGGAAATCCCGCCGGGCATCGAGGAGCAGGTCGACAAGCTGTTCAAGCTCGCCCAGCAGGATGTGGCCGGCTACGAGGCCTATGCCAAGAAGGTGCGCCGCTTCTTCATCGACAGCCCGGATACGCTGGAGCACGTGCTCGACAGCCTGTTCTTCATCGCCTCGGCCGACGGCATGATCCACGAAGCCGAGCTCGATTACCTCAAGAACGTCAGCGACATCTTCGGCTTCGACGATGCCCGATTCGAGCAGCTGACCTCGCAGCACGTGCTGTTCGACAAGGGGGCCGACCCCTATATCGTGCTCGGCCTTGCTCCGAGCGCCGAGCGCGACGAGGTGAAGCGGGTCTACCGCCTGCTGGTGGCCGAGCATCACCCCGACCGGCTGATCGCCAAGGGCGTGCCCGAGGAACTGATCGACGTGGCGACCGCCCGCATGGCGGCGATCAACAACGCCTATAACCAGATCATGAAGCGCGCGGCCTGACGGCGCGCAACCCGACTGTGCGCTTGACTGGACCGGGCTGCGTCCCCCATATGCGCCTCGCCAGTTGACCGGGTGGCCGCTCCTGTTTCCGTGGGAGAGGAAAGTCCGGGCTCCATCGAAATACGGTGACGGCTAACGGCCGCCGGGGGCGACCCCAGGGAAAG
>Ga0209902_100459_pt1 | contig 44317 bp, 38 predicted proteins | sample FECB27metaG_FD_188304 | JGI IMG/M metagenome (GOLD analysis project Ga0209902, IMG submission 188304) | Cyanobacterial communities from the Joint Genome Institute, California, USA - FECB-27 (SPAdes) (version 2) | ecosystem: Environmental > Aquatic > Thermal springs > Hot (42-90C) > Microbial mats...
CCGGATATACATATCGACGCGACCCGCGCCTTGCTCCAGCGCGGTCGCGGCATTGTCCCAGGCCGAGGCGCTGCCGCCGATGACGGCGAAGCTCTTCCCGGCGAGCGCCACAAAATCGATCGGCTCGTTGCCATGGGCGGCGCGGTCGGGCCAGAGCGTGCGGTCGATGAACGCCGGGATGTGGTTGCCGCCGGCTCCGCCGCGCCCGGTCGCGAGCACGACGCGGCGGGCATGGACGACGCGCTCGCCCTGCGGGGTCGCGAGGTGCAAGGCCAGATGGCCGTCCTGCGGCACGATCCGCGTGACTTTCACGCCATGGCTCACAGGCAGCTTCAGAACCTGCTGCAGCCAGCTCAGATAGTCGGCCCAGACAGCGTTGGGGATCTTGTAGAGCGCTTCCCAGCCGGCCTGCCCATGCTGCGCCTCGTACCACGCGCGGAAAGTCAGCGACGGGATGCCCGCGATCGGCCCGGGCAGGAATTTCGGCGAGCGCAGCGTGTCCATCCGCGCATAGGTGACCCAGGGGCCTTCCCGGCCGGGCGCGGCCGCATCCAGCACGGCGATGTTCGTGATGCCCTTGAAGATCAGCGCGGCGGCCGCACTGACGCCGTTCATGCCCGCGCCGACGATGACGACGTCGCGCAGCGGCTCGCCCGATGCCATCTTATGTTCGCGCAGCCAGGGTTTGCCCGGCAGGCAGAGCAGTTCCAGCTCGCGGGCGATGACGCGCTCATGGGCTTTGAGCCGCGAAAGGTCTGTCGGATCGGGCCTGGTCAGCATCGCTGCAATTCAGCAGGAGCCGTCGGGTCGCGCCAGCCCCAAAAAGGCGGCAGCGGTCCGGCGCATGTCGAATGAACAGGCACAGTGCTGGTCGTGAATGCGCCAATCGCTCCCGCGCCCCGCTTGCGGCGCTCAGTCATGGCGTGCGAGCGTTCAAGACAAGACGATCGCCGCCCAGCAGAGATTTCTTATGCCGCCTCGCCGAATCCGGATCGCCGTCGATATCGGCGGCACCTTCACCGATCTGGAGTGTCTCGACGAGGCGACGGGCGAGGCGCAGAGTTTCAAGACCGCGACGACGCCCGACGACCCCTCGCTCGGACTGATGAACGCGATCACCGGCGCAACCGAACGCTTCGGCTTTGCGCTCGGAGACATCACCTTCCTGATGCACGGCACGACGATCGCGACCAATGCGGTGCTGACGCGCGACCTGCCGGCCGGCGCGCTGATCACCACGGCCGGGTTCGAGGACGTGCTGGAGATCGGCCGGCATGCCCGGACCCAGATCTATCGGCTGAAGCCCGAGCCGCGCAGCGTGCTGGTGCCGCGCCGACGACGCTTTGGCGTCGTCGAGCGCATCGGGCCGGCCGGCGAGGTGCTGACGCCGCTCGATGCGGCCAGCGTGGCCGATGCAGTGGAGCGCGTCGCAGCCTCGAACGCCGCGACCTGCGCCATCGCGCTGATCAACGGCTTTTCCAATCCAGCCCATGAGATCGCGATCCGCGACGCTCTGAGGGCGCGCCTGCCCGATATCGCCATCTCCTGCTCGCACGAGGTCTCGCCCGAGATCCGAGAGTTCGAGCGGACCTCGACGACGGCGCTGAACGCGCTGCTGATCCCGGTCGTGCGCGCCTACATCGACGCGCTGAAGCGGCGCATCGCGGATGAAGGGCTCGAAGCGCCGCTCTATCTCGTCCAGTCCAATGGCGGCGCGACCCGGCCCGAAGCCGCCGCGCAGGCGCCGGTCAAACTGCTGCTGTCGGGGCCGTCGGGCGGTGTGCTCGCCGCCGAGACGGTAGCGAACCGGCTGGGATATCCGGATGTCGTCGGTGTCGACATGGGCGGCACGAGCTATGACGTCGCGGTGATCCGCGAGGGCCGTCGCGCCGTGATCGCACAGGGCGAGATCGACGGTCTGCCGGTGCGCGTGCCGATGGTCGACATGCGCACGATCGGGGCCGGCGGCGGCTCGATCGCCTCGCTCGACGCGTCGGGGCGGCTGCTGGTCGGCCCGCGCAGCGCCGGGGCCAAGCCCGGCCCGGTCTGCTACGGGCGCGGCGGCACGGAGCCGACGGTCACCGACGTCAACCTGATCCTCGGCCGGCTCGATGCCGCGACCTTTCTCGGCGGCTCATTCGCGCTCGATCTCGATGGTGCGCGCCTTGCCCTGCAAGACAAGATCGCCGCGCCGCTCGGGCTCGATCCCGACCGCGCGGCGTCGGGCATCCTCGCCGTCGTCGTCGCCAGGCTCGCGGGTGCGATCAAACTCTCGCTGTTCGAGCGCGGGCTCGATCCGCGCGATTTCGCGCTGATGTCGTTTGGCGGGGCCGGCGGGCTGCATGCGGTCGAGGTCGCCGAGGAACTTGGCATGACCACGGTGATCTTCCCCAAGGATCCCTCGACCTTCTCGGCCCATGGCATCCTGCAATCGGACATCGTCCATGATCTCGCCCGCACCCGGATCGTGCCGCTGAAGCCCGGTTGCGCGCCCGCCGTTCTGGCGCTGGCGCAAGAACTGCTGACGGAAGGGCAGGCGCTGCTGACGGCCGACGGCCTGCCAGAGGCGCAGCGCGAACTGCAACTGGCGGCCGATCTGCGCTATCGCGGCCAGGCCTTCGAACTGCTGGTTCCGCTCGACGCGGCCGCGCTGAACGATGCCGGAATTGCTGGGCTCTGCGAGCGTTTCCACGCCCTGCATCGCCAACGCTTCTCCTTCGACGACCCGCAAGAGACGGTTGAACTGGTCACGCTGCGGCTTTCGGCGATCGGCAACCTCGGCGGCATGGCGCAGACGCGCGCGCCGGAGCCGACTGGCGCGAGCGAGCCGCGCCTGCGGCCGGTGCATATGAACGGGCGCTGGGCCGATACGCCGGTCCACCAGCAGGAGGGGCTCGGCGCTGGCGCGACGATCACCGGCCCGGCCGTGGTGGAGCAGGCCTATACGACGCTGCTGATCCCGGCCGGCTGGGGGCTCACCGTCGCGCCCTCGGGCGATCTTGTCGCGAAGCGGGAACTGGCGTGATGGCAAAGGTCGATCCGGTTCTTCTCGAAATTGTCTCGCATGCGCTGGTCTCGGCGGCCGAGGAAATGTCGATCACGGTCTGGCGCACCAGCCGCTCGACCACGGTGCGCGAACTGCTCGATTATTCGACCGCCGTCTTCGACGGAGAGGGTCGCAACGTCGCGCAGGCCGCGCGCATGCCGGTGCATCTCAACTCGATGGAGCTCTGCCTGCAGGAGATCATCGCCAGCCACCTGCCGCTGGAGCGGTGGGAAGAGGGCGATGTCGTCGTCACAAACGATCCCTATAGCGGCGGCCAGCACTTGCCGGATTTCCTCGCCTTCAGGCCGGTCTTCGTCGAGGCCCGGCGCATCGCCATCACCTGCGTGCTGATCCACCATGTCGATGTCGGCGGCGGGGCGGCCGGCGGCTACAACGCCCACGCCGTCGAGATCTTTCAGGAGGGATTTCGGCTGCCGCCCGTGAAGATGGTGCGGGCCGGGCAGATGCAGGACGATCTCTTCGCGACCATGCTCAGCAATGTCCGCGAGCCGGAGACGTTTCGCGGCGATTTCCTGAGTCAGATCGCAGCCCTGGAGGTCGGGGCTCGCGCGATACGCGAACTCGCCGGGCGCTACGGCGTCGAGACTCTTAGCCAGGTCGGCGCGGCCCTGCTCGACCATTCCGAGCAGGCGATGCGCGCGGCGTTGAGTGCGCTGCCGGACGGCGTCTACGAGGCCGAGGATTTCGTCGATGGCGACGGCATGGATGAGGGGCAAAAGCGGATCGCCGCTCGGCTGACGATTGCGGGCGACAGCATCGCGGTCGATTTCGCAGGCACGGCCGCGCAGGCGCGCGGGCCGATCAACGCCACCATGGCGACGACGAAATCGGCGGTCTACTACGCGGTGATTGCGGCCTCCGGCATCGAGACCACGGCCAATGCCGGCTGCTACCGGCCGATCACGGTCAGCGCGCCCGAGGGGTCGCTCGTCAATGCGCGGTTTCCGGCCCCGGTCTCGATGCGGATGCTGACCGGCCACCGCATCGCGACTGCCGTGCTCAAGGCCTTCGCCGGCGTGGTGCCGGGGCGCATCCCGGCCTCCTATTACGGCGTCACCTTCAATCACGCGGTCAATATCCGCCATGGCGACGGCCGCCGGCAGGTCTATTTCGATTCCGAGATCGGCGGCTGGGGCGCGCATCCCGAGGTCGATGGCCCATCGGGCCTGTCGGCCGGCTTCCATAACGGCCAGAACACCCCGGTCGAGATGATCGAGGCGATCTTTCCCCTGCGCTTTTTGCGCTACGGTTTTGCAGTCGGCTCAGGGGGAGCGGGGCGGATGCGCGGCGGGCTTGGGCTGGTGCGCGAATGGCGCTTCATCGCCGAGCACGGCCTGCTCAACGCCTCCTTCGACGCCTTCGCCTCGCGGCCCTATGGGCTTGCCGGCGGTGAGCCTGGGCGGGGCGGCAGCCTCAGCGTGATCCGCGACGGCGTGGAGACACAGCTTGCCGCCAAGACGATCGGCTTTGCGCTGGTGGCCGGCGACATCGTCCGCATGGTGACGCCGGGCGGGGGCGGCCATGGCGATCCTTCGTTGCGTGATCCTGCCGCGCATGCGGCTGATTTGGCGGATGGCTATGTGGTCGAGGCCTGAAGGCGCTCAGGCCTTGAAGATCGTCGGGCCGGCGAGCCCGTTCCGCGCGCAGACGTTGCGGGTGTCGACGATCAGCCTCGCATGGGCCGCGACCAGCGCGTAATCGACATCGTCGTGGTCGGTTGCGATCAGCACGGCGTCGTAAGCAGCGACCGTCTCGGCCGTCAGCGCCACACTGGTGCGCGCCGTCAGGCCGCCATGTTTGCGCGAGGGTCGGATCGCCGGGATGTGCGGGTCGTGGAAGTCGGCCTTGGCGCCGCGCGCCTCGATCAGCTCGATCAGCTTCAGCGCCGGGCTCTCGCGCATGTCCTCGACATTCTTCTTGTAGGCGAGGCCGAGCACGAGGATGCGCGCACCGCTGAAGGCGCGGCTGCGTTCGCGGTCGACGAGCTCGGCGAGCCGATCGACGACGCGATAGGGCATCTCGGTGTTGATCTCCCCGGCCAACTCGATGAAGCGTGTCGCGATGTCGTATTCGCGCGCCTTCCACGTCAGGTAAAACGGGTCGATCGGGATGCAGTGCCCGCCCAGTCCCGGCCCCGGATAGAACGGCATGTAGCCGAAGGGCTTGGTCTTGGCGGCCTCGATCACCTCCCAGACATCGATGCCCATCGCGGCGTAGACCTGCTTCAGCTCGTTGACGAGCGCGATGTTGACGGCGCGAAAAATGTTCTCGGTCAGCTTGACCGCCTCGGCGGTCGCGGTCGAGGAGACCGGCACGGTCCTGACCACCAGCGCCGCATAGAGAGCATCGGCGATGGCCAGCGCGTCCGCGCCGTCGCCGCCGACGACCTTGGGGATGTCGGCGGTGCCGAACTCGCCATTGCCGGGGTCCTCGCGCTCGGGCGAATAGGCCAGGAAAAAGTCCCGGCCGCTCTTCAGGCCCGTGGCTTCGAGGATCGGCCGCATCAGCTCGTCGGTGGTGCCGGGATAGGTGGTCGATTCCAGCACGATGAGCTGGCCCGGCCGCAAGCGGGCGGCGATCGCCTCCGTCGTCTTGCGGACATAGGACAAATCGGGCTCGCGATGACGCGAGAGCGGCGTCGGCACGCAGATCAGCAGTGCGTCGGGTTCGCCCATCCGGCCGAAATCGGCGGTGGCGAGGAAGCGGCCGTCGCGGGCGGCCTGCGAGATCGGCTCCATCGGGATATGCCGGAAGGTCTCGCGCCCGGCATTGATCTGCGCGATGCGGGCCTCGTCGATGTCGAAGCCGACGACGCGAAAGCCACGCCGCAGCGCCGCCAAAGCGAGCGGGATGCCGACATAGCCGAGGCCAGCGATGCCGATCACGGCGGAGCGGTCGCGAATGCGGTCGATGAGGTTCTTGACGGGTTCTGACGGCATGCCCCGCTCGTCGCCCGAGACGGCCGGGCTGTCAACGCGCCGGCGCGTGGCCGGTGCTTCATCCTCGGAATGGGGGGACGCAGAGTCCCGAACAGGCTATGAGCCCCGGGGGCATCGCGACGCTCAGCCTGGAGCAGGCCGCGGCGAGCGTAGCATCGGCGTCAGGACCGGCGACGATCCGAATTGGATGGTTCCCAGGATTTCGAACCCATATCGCCTGTAGAGCGGGATGTTCCGTGGGTTCGACGATTCCAGATAGGCCGCGACGCCGTCGCGGTCACAGCGCGCGAGCGCGTGGTGCATGAGCGCGCCGCCTATCCCCTGGCCCTGCCGCGCCGGGTCGGCGCCGATCAGCGGCAGATACCAGTGCGGCGCCTCGGGATGATAGTCCGCCATCGCCTCGAACACCGCCTGACATCGGAGAGGATCGCCGGTTCGGCATGCGTCCGCACGAGGCGATCGAGCGTCTCGATGTCGGGCTCCTCGCCGGGCGGCAGCCACATCGCCGCTCCGCCGAAGCCGTCGCTCACATAGGCGCTGTCGCTGTCATAGGCGGCGGCGCCAAATGCGCGGATCAGATCGGGCATCACGGCGAGATAAGTCTGCGGGTCTCTCAGCGACCAGCGCGCCATCGGATCGGCGGCGAAGGCGAGCGTGATAAGCGCTGAGACGGTGCTCTCCTCGTCGCGGCGGGCGGAACGGACGGCAGGGGACGTCATGGCATGGTCCGGACGGTTGCGGTCGGCACCATCGCATATGGGGCCGTCGACAGGCGTATGCCATCACCGTGCGCCCGCAAGAGTCAGGATGCGGACAAGCGCCGGCAGTCTGGCAGCCGCGCGGCAGGCCGGGGCCGACCCGCTCAATAGATCGTCAGCGCCGGGACGTAGCTGACCAGCAGCAGCACGATCATCGCCACGCCGAAGAAGGGCCAGAGCTCCTTCGTCGTTTCGCCCAGCGTCGTGCGCGCGATCGAGGTCGAGATGAAGAGCGTCGTGCCGATCGGCGGGGTGTAGAGGCCGATGCCGAGATTGAGCACCATGATGATGCCGAGCTGCACCGGATCGAGCCCGATCGTCGCCGCCAGCGGCACGAAGATCGGCCCCAGCAGCAGGATCGCCGGCGGCAGGTCGATCGGCATGCCGACGAGCAGCAGGAGCACGTTCATGGCGAGGATAACGAGCAGCGGATTCGAGATCGTCGCGCCGACCCATTCGGCGAAGCGCTGCGGCACCTGGTCGAAGGTCAGGATCCAGCCGACGATGGCCGAGCCCATGATCACCAGCATGACGACGCCGGTGGCGATGCCGGCCTCGATCATACTCCGGCGGAAGCGGGCGAAGCTCATGTCGCGGTAGAGCACGAGGCTGAGCACCATGGCGTAGAGCACCGCCAGAACCGCGATCTCGGTCGGCGTGGCGATGCCGAAGCGCAGGCCGAGCAGGATGATCACCGGCATCAGCAGCGCCGGCATGCTGCGCCAGGCCAGCCGCATCAGCTCGCGCTTGCCGACGGGGTCCTCGGCCGAGACATAGCCGCGCCTGCGGGCGATGAAGTTGCACAGGAGTATGAATCCGCCCGCCATCAGCAGGCCCGGCAGGATGCCGGCGGTGAACAGGTCGGCGATCGAGACATTCGAGACCAGCGAGTAGAGGATCAGCGGGATCGAGGGCGGGATCAGGATGTCGATGATCGCCGAGGTCGCGTTGTTGGCGGCGCAGAGCGGGGCGGGATAGCCCTGCTTCTTCTGCCAGGGGATCAGCACCGAGCCGAGCGCGCTGGCATTGGCGACCGCGCTGCCGGAGACGCCGCCGAACACGACCGAGGCGACGACCGTGGTCGAGAGCGGCCCGCCCTTCCAGCGCTGCATCGCCTTGGAGGCGAAGGCGAGCAGCTCCGTGCCGAGCTGGCCGCCCAGCATCAGCGAGCCCGCCAGCATGAAGAAGGGCAAAGCCAGCATCGGGAAGGACTGGGTCTGCTGGTACATCTGCTGGGCGATGATGGTCAGCGGCAATTGCCCCTGCCAGGCCAGCGTGACGCCGGCCGCCACGATCAGCGCATGGCCGACCGGGATGGCGAGCAGCATCAGGACGGTGAAGGCGGCGACGAGGATCAGGCTCACGAGATCAGCTCCTCGGGACCGGGGACCGGCATGGCTTCGGGGCCGATCAGGGCGACGCGAATGGCCAGCGTCAGCGTGGTGACAATGATCAGGATCGTGCCGACACCGAGCGTGTAGTAGCCATAGCTCGAGGGCAGGCCGAGCACCGGCGAGCGGTCGATCGCCATGATCTCGGCCAGCCCAAAGATCTCCCAGCCGAGGATGACATAGGAGACGATGACGATGGCGTGGCCGACCAGCAGCAGGATGCGCGCGCCCTGCCGGTTCAGCATGGCCAGCACGGTCTCGACCGCCATGTGCCCGCCCTTCTGCACGGCGAGCGCGACGCCCGCCATGATGAAGACCGGGAAGAGTCGTTCCGGCAGCTCCTGCGCGAAGCGGAAGCCGCCGGAATCGAGCGCATAGCGGGCCAGCACATTGGCCGTCAGCAGGCCAAGCAGCGCGCTGCCGACGAGCAGCACGACCGCCTCGCAGAAGCGCGCGACCAGCCAGTCGACGCGCTCGCTGAAGCTCAGCAGCGCTGCGCGTGCGCGCCCGCTCACGGCGTCAGACCCGCGCCGTCTTGGCCAACCGATCGACGAAATCGCCGAAAGGCTTGGCCTTCCAGGCATCGACCACGCTGGCCGAGGCTTCGCGGAAGGCGGCCTGGTCGGCCTGGTTGATCTCGACCTTGGGATTGGCCTTGAAGTCGGCCGCGAGCTTGACCTCCGTGTCGAGGAAGAGCTTGCGCTGCAGATCTCCGGCTTCCTTGGCGGAGGCCTTGATGACGTCGCGGTCGGCGGGCGACAGCCGCGCCCAGGTGATCTGCGACATCAGGAAGGGCGAGCACTCCCATTTATGGGCCGAGAGCGAGATGTACTTGTTCACCTCGAAGATCTTCGAGGAGGAGATGTTGACGAGCGGGTTCTCCTGCCCGTCGACGACGCCCTGCTGGAGCGCGATGTAGAGCTCGCCGAAGGAGATCTGCTCGGTCGATGCGCCCAGCGCCTTGAAGATGTCGATCGTCATCGGATCGGGCGGGGTGCGGATCTTCAGGCCCTTGAGGTCGGCGGGCTTCACGATCGGGCGCTTTGAGTTGGTGATGTGGCGGATGCCGTTGTCCCACCAGCCGAGCGGCACCATGCCGATCTTGGCGAAGCGCTGGTCGAGCTCCGCGCCGATCGGCCCGTCGAGCACCTTGAAGGCGGCGGCCGAGTCGGAAAACAGGAAGGGCAGGCCGAGCGCCGCGAGTTCCGGCAGCAGCGCCGAGGTCGAGCCCTGGCTGTTGACGGTCATGTCGACCGCGCCGGTGCGCAGGCTGGTCAGGAGCGACTGCTCGTTGCCGAGCTGCTCGGCGCCGGCGACGCGTACATTGATGCGGCCCTTGGTGCGCTCCTTGACCAGCTCGCCGAACCTGTCGGCGGCGATCCAGCGCGGATTGCCGGCGGCCGCGTTGTGGCCGAGCGTCATGTTGATCGCGGCCTGGGCCCTGGCTCCGCGCGGCAGGCTCAGGATGGCGGGCGCGGCGACGGCGCCGAGCAGGATATGGCGGCGGTTGATGGTCATGGTCGTTCTCCCTGGGTTGATGCCGCCCGTTGGCCGGGCTGGCTGTGGTTTGTTGCTTGGCCTATCCCTCAGCCCTCATCCTTCGAGACGGCCGCTACGCGGCCTCCTCAGGATGAGGGCTGAGGGGGGATGCGTTCACATCCACCCCCTGATGCTGGTCGTCATCGCATCGGTCGAAATCCCATAGCGGTCGTGCAGCGTCGGCAGCGCGCCCGCGTCGAGGAAGGCGTCGGGCAGGGCGATCTGGCGGAAGGAGGGGGGATGGATGCCCGACCGCATCAGTTCTGCCGCCACCGCCTCGCCGAGGCCGCCGACGATGCTGTGGTTTTCCGCCACGATGACCATGCGGCCGGTCTTCGCGCATTCGCGCTGGATCGTCTCGACGTCGAGCGGCTTGATCGTCGGCACATGCAGCACCGCGACATCGACCCTGTCGGCTTCGAGTCGTTTCGCCGTCTCCAGCGCGCGCATCGTCATGAGGCCCGACGAGACGATCAGGACATCGTTGCCGCCGCGGATGACCTTCGCCTTGCCGAGCTCGAACCGATAGCCGTACTCGTCCAGCACGAGGGGCACGTTGCCGCGCAGCAGGCGCATATAGACCGGGCCCTTATGGGCCGCGATCGCCGGCACGGCCTGCTCGATCTCATGAGCGTCGCACGGGTCGACGATGGTGAGGTTGGGCATGCCGCGGAAGATCGCGATGTCCTCGGTCGCCTGATGGCTCGGGCCATAACCGGTTGTCAGGCCGGGCAGGGCGCAGACGATCTTGACGTCGAGGTTCTCCTCCGCAATCGCCATGAAGATGAAGTCGTAGGCGCGGCGCGAGGCGAAGACGGCGTAGGTCGTCGCGAAAGGCGTGAAGCCCTCGCGCGCCAGCCCGGCTGCGGTCGAGATCATGACCTGTTCGGCCATCCCCATCTGGTAGAAGCGATCGGGGTAAGCCTTTGCGAAAATGTGAAGATCTGTGTACTTGCTGAGATCCGCCGTGACCCCGACGATGTCGGGCCGCGTCTTCGCCAGTTCGACCAGTGCATGGCCGAAGGGCGCGGGCTTCGTGCGCTGGTCCGGTCCTGCGATCGAGGCGATCATCGCCGAGGTTTTCAGGCGGACGCCGCCGGGAGCGGAGTTTTCCAGATGCGCCGGGCGTAGATATTTCGACCGCCTCATGCCGGCCTCCCTTCGTCCAGGACAGCCAGCGCCTTGGCCCATTCCTCGGGCTCGACGCGCAGGAAGTGGTTGCGCTCGCGCTCTTCGAGGAAGGGCACGCCCTTGGCCATCCTCGTGTCGCAGATGACGATGCGGGGCTTGGGCTCGGTGGCATGGCGGGCGGCGTCGAACGCCGTCACCAGCGCTGCGATGTCGTTGCCGTCCACGCGCTGGACGTGCCAGCCGAAGGCCTCGAATTTCGGGACCAGCGGCTCGAAATTCATCACCTGCGTCGATGGCCCGTCGGCCTGCATGTTGTTGACGTCGACGATGCCGATCAGGTTGTCGATTTTGTGGGAGCCGGCCGCCATCGCCGCCTCCCAGGTCGAGCCCTCGTCGAGTTCGCCGTCGGAAAACAGGTTGTAGACGAAGCTCTTCGACTGCTTGCGCTTAAGCCCGAGCGCCATGCCGACCGCGATGCCGAGCCCGTGGCCGAGCGAGCCGCCGGTGATCTCCATGCCCGGCGTGTAGGCCGCCATGCCCGACATCGGAAGGCGCGAATCGTCGCCGCCATAGGTTTCGAGTTCGTCGTCGGGGATCACGCCGGCCTCGATCAGCGCCGAATAGAGCGCGATGGCATAGTGGCCGATCGAGAGCAGGAAGCGGTCGCGGCCCTCCCATTCCGGCTCGTGCGGGCGGTAGGTGAGGGCATGGAAATAGGCGACGGCGAGCACGTCGGCGATGCCGAGCGCCTGGGCGATATAGCCCTGGCCCTGAACCTCGCCCATGCGCACCGCGTTGCGGCGGATGCGCCAGGCCCGCTCGGCCAGCGAGACGTTCGGGATGCTGTGAACAGCGTCAGCCATGGATCAGCATGCCCCCGTTCACGTCGATCACCGCGCCGGTAACGTATTGCGACAGGTCCGACGCCAGGAAGAGATAGATGCCGGCCACGTCGTCTGCCGTGCCGAGCCGGCCGAGCGGGATGCCCTTGGCGATCTCGACCCTCATCTCGTCGGTCAGCATGCCGCCGGTGATGTCGGTCTGGATCAGGCCGGGCGTGACGCAGTTGACGCGGATCCCGTCGGGCCCGAGTTCGCGCGCCATCGCCTTGGCGAGGCCCAGCACGCCTGCCTTGGCGGCCGAGTAATGCGGTCCGCCGAAAATGCCGCCGCCGCGCTGGGCCGAGACCGAGGACATGCAGGCGATGGCGCCAGCCTTGCGCGAACGGAAATGCGGGATGAAGGCCTGGCTGAGGTTGAGCACGCCGCGCAGATTGACGTCGAGAATGCGGTCCCAGCTCGCGGCGTCGATCTCCATGATCTTCACTGGCTGGGTGATGCCGGCATTGTTGATCAGGATATCGGCATGGCCGTATTCCGTGAGCACGGTCTGAGAGGCCTGTTCGCAGGATAGGCGTTCGACGACGTTGCAGGGGACCGCGATGTGGCGCTGCCAGGCATGCTCCGTCGGCAGCGATTTTGCCGCGTCGTCCGCAGCCGCGCCGTCGAGATCGAGGATCGCGACGCTTGCGCCATGCTCGGCGAACAGCCGCGCGGTGGCCAGCCCGATCCCGCGCCGGCTCGCCGCACCCGAAATGGCCGCGACCTTGCCCTTGAGCAGCATGCTTCTCTCCCGGAAACGTCTTTTTGGTTCTTGGGTTGGAGTGTTCCGCCGACGGGCGGCGGGGACAAGCGGGTTGTTCTCACCAATAAGTGAATTAGATTCATCGATTATGTGGATGGAGGACTGGCCCCTTGCGAAGCACCGCCGTCATCCCGGACGCAGCGAAGCGGAGCTCCGGGGTCCATCGCAAAGTACGACAGCGCCCTATGATGGATCCCGGAGCTGCGCGGCGTTGCCGCTTGTCCGGGATGACGCCGTGGAGATGGCCTAGGCGCGCGACGGCGCTCCATAGCACTTTACACCCCCGCATGAATTCGCTTCACTCAGGCAATGCTCAGCCATGTCTCCCTGCCGGCGGTGCGCGCCTTCGAGGCGGCGGCGCGGCGCGGATCGTTCCGTGCGGCCGCCGCCGAACTCAACCTCTCGCCGAGCGCCGTCAGCCATGCCGTGATGAAGCTGGAGAAGGCGCTCGGCGTTGCGCTGTTCGAGCGCAGCGGGCGCACGGTCAGCCTGACGATCAATGGCGAGACGCTGATGCATTATGTCCGCAACGCCTTCGAGGAGTTGCGGCGCGGTCTGGACTCGATTTCGACGCAGGGACCGCAGCTCCTGCGCGTGCATTCCGCCCCGAGTTTCGCCGCCGCCTGGCTGACGCCGCGCCTGCCGGGCTTCCTCGTGCGGCATCCCGGCATCGAGCTGCGGCTCGCGGCCGGCACCGACTACACCCGCTTCACGGCTGACGATTTCGACGTCGACATCGTCTACGGCCCGGTGCGCGGCGAGGGTCTGGTTTCGCTGGCGCTGCCGGAAGAAACGGTGACGCCGCTCTGCGCACCGGATATCGCAGCATCGATCCGGACGCCCGCCGACCTGCTGCGCGCCAGCCTGATCCACAGCGACAACAAGCAGGTGCGATGGAGCCACTGGTTCGACGTGAATGGGGTGAGCGCGCCGACGCCGCACGGCATCCGCTTCGACCGCAGCTTCCTCGCAATCGCGGCCGCGTGCGACGGCATCGGCATCGCGCTGGAATCGACGATGCTGGCGCAGCGCGAGATTAGGGCCGGCCGGCTCGTCGCGCCGCTGGCAGGCCTGAGCCAGGATGTGCGTTACGTCGGCCACCATCTGGTGTATCCGAGCGCGCATCGGCAAAGGCGCATCGTGCGCCTGTTCGTCGATTGGCTGATGGCGCAATCGGGCTCGTGAATGACGTGAATTTGGCCGGTCTCGATCCGGATGCGCCGCATCGCGCCGGCCTGCAGAGCGGGCGCTCCAGACGCGGACTGGCTGGGCTTTCGACCACGCTCGAATGGCTCGGCGCTGCGATCCTGGCCGCGCTTTTCCTCGTTGTGATGGCCGCCGTGCTGCGGCGCTATGTGCTGGGCGGCGGGCTGGTCTGGTCGGACGAACTGGCGATCTGGCTCAACGTCGCGCTGGTCGCGGTCGGCATGCCGCTGGCGGCCACGAGCGCGCTCGCGATGCGGCTCGATGTGATCGTGCGGCTGCTGCCGGGGCGCGGGCAGGGCGTCGCGGCGGTGTTTGCGGATGCGGTCGCCGTGCATGGCGCGCTCGTGCTGGCGATCGGCGGGGCAGGGGTTGCGCAGCTGGTCGGCGGCGTCTCGACCGTGCTTGGACTGCCGGAAAGCCTGCGCTTCGCAGCCTTCGCGGTCGGCGGCGGGCTCACCGTGCTGGTGGTGCTCTGGCGCGCCGCGCTCGATCGTTCGGCGGTTTCCGCGCTGGCCTCGCTCATCCTCGGGGCGGGCCTCTATATTGCGGCCCAGAGCACGACCGGCCTGTTCGTCTCGACGCCGAGCCTGATCGCGGCGCTGGTGGCGGGCGCAGGCCTGATCCTCGGCGCGCCCTTGCCGTTCGCGCTGCTAGCGGGCGTCTCATTGACGGGGGCGTTCGGTGGGCTGCTGCCTGAGCCCGCGATCGTGCAGAACACGGTCTCGGGCGTTAGCAAGTTCCTGCTGCTGGCGATCCCGTTTTTCCTGCTGGCTGGCGAGTTGTTGACCGCGGGCGGGCTGGCCGAACGGCTGGTGCGCTTCGCCGCAGCGCTGGTCGGCCATTTGCGCGCCGGGCTGGCGCAGACCGCGCTGGTCTCCAGCGTGCTGTTCTCTGGCGCGTCGGGCTCCTCGGTCGCCAACGCCGCCTTCGGGGCCAAGGTCATGGCCCCTACGCTGGTTTCGCGCGGCTATCAGCCTGCGCAAGCGGCGGCGATCGTGGCAGGCGTCTCGATGCTCGACAACATCATCCCGCCCTCGATCGCCTTCCTGATCCTGGCGAGCGCGACGAACCTGTCGGTCGGCTCGCTTCTGGTCGGCGGCTTCATCGCGGGCGGTGTCCTGGCGCTGGCTCTGGCGGTCGGGATTCATCTCACGGCTCGCGAGGTCGCCCCGCAGCCCAAGGCCACCACGCAGGAGCGGGCGCGCAGCTTTATGGGCGCAGTGCCGGCGATCGGGCTCGGCGTGGTCGTCGTCGTCGGCATCCGCTTCGGCGTCGTCACCACGACGGAGGCCTCCGCGCTGGCCGTCGCTTACGCGCTCGTCGTCTGCCTCGCGCTTCGCAGCCTGAACCCCGGAACGGTCTTCGCGGCGCTGCGCAAATCCGCGACGGAAGCCGCCGCCGTCGGTCTGCTGATCGGGGCGTCGGCCCCGTTCGCCTTCCTGCTCGCGCTCGACCGCGTCTCCGACCAGATGGCGGGGCTGGTCACCGCGCTCGGCGGCGGGCCCTATGCGGTGATGCTGCTGGCCAATCTCGTGCTGCTGGTCGCCGGGCTGTTCCTCGATATCGGCGCGGCGATCCTCTTGCTTGCGCCGCTGCTGCTGCCGGTCGCGATCGCGGCCGGGCTGGATCCGATCCAGTTCGGCGTCATCCTCGTTGTAAACCTGATGATCCACGGGCTGACGCCGCCGCTCGGAATCCTTGTCTATGTCGTCAGCGGCATCACCCGCGTGCCGGCCGGCCAGGTCTTCCGCGCGGTTCTGCCCCTGCTGGCGAGCCTGCTCTGCGCGCTCGCTTTGCTTTGCCTCGGGGCCGCCGCCTGGCCTAGTCTGCCGCCCGCGTTCAAGGAGCTGTTTTGATGTCGCCGACCCGTCGCCAGATCGCAGCCGGCCTGCTCGCCACGCCAGCCATTCTCTCGGCCCGCCCGGGCCATGCCGCCGGTCGGCCGGTGACGGTCGCATCGCTGTTTGGCGAGGACAAGCCCGAAACGAAGGTGTGGCGGCGCATCGCCGAGACGCTCAACCGCACCGCGCCCGGCCGTTTCGATCTGCGCATCGTCGGCAATGCGGCGCTTGGCGGCGAGAAGGAGGTGCTGGAAGGCGCGCGGCTCGGCTCGGTGCAGGCCTCGCTCTCGACGATCTCGGCGCTGTCGGGCTGGGTCCCCGACAGCCAGATCCTCGACCTGCCGTTTCTCTTCAAGGATCGCGGGCACCTGAAGCGCGTGCTCGCCGGGCCGCTCGGCGCAGAACTCAAAGGCAAGTTCGAGGTGCAGGGTTTCGTCGTGCTCGGCTTCATCAATTACGGCGCACGCCATTTGCTGGCGAAGCAGCCGATCACGACGCCTGCCGGCATCAGGGCTAAGCGCATCCGGGTGATCCAGAGCCCGCTTCACACCGAACTCTGGTCTGGGCTCGGGGCGTATCCCACGCCGATCCCCATCCCGGAGACCTACAACGCGCTGAAGACCGGCGTGGTCGATTGCATGGACCTGACCAAATCGGCCTATGTCGGCTTCAAGCTGCACGAGGTCGTGCCCTATCTGATCGAGACGGGGCATATCTGGGCCTCGGGGGTGATCTTTGTGGCTGCGCCGTTCTGGAAATCGCTGTCGGCGGAGGACAGGGCTGCGCTCGGCACCGCCGCAGCCGAGGGCGTCGCCTATTTCGACGATCTCATCGTAGCAGACGAGGACGCCTCGATGGCCCGCGCCAAGGCCGAAGGCGGCAAGCTGGTCCAGCCCGAGGATCGTCCCGCCTGGGAAGCTGGCGCGCGAAAGGTCTGGGCGTCGTTTGCGCCGAAGCTCGGCGGCATCGACAGGATCGAGGCCGTCGCCGCCAGCACCTGAGCCATGCGTGGCCGCCGCGCCTGCCCGGAGCACAGCGACTGTCCAATCCTCGCGATCTCGCCTAGTCAAGAGCGCGCCCTTCACCCAACCGACAAGACGCCGCCGCCATGACCGTCACCGATATCGCGACGCGGACCTATAACCATGGCTGGCGGCTGGACCCGATCATCCGCAGCCTGCTCGACACCGATTTCTACAAGCTGCTGATGCTGCAGATGATCCGCGCCTTCCACCCGGAGGTGCAGGTCACCTTCTCGCTGATCAACCGCTCCAGGCATATCCGGCTCGCCGACATCGTCGACGAGGCGGAACTGCGCGCGCAGCTCGACCACGCCCGCGAGGTCCGCTTCTCGAAGAAGGAGCTGATCTGGCTGGCGGGCAACTCTTTCTACGGCAAGACGCAGATGTTCTCGCCGGACTTCATCGCCTGGCTCGCCGATTTCCGCCTGCCGGAATACGAGCTGCGCAAGGTCGACGGGCAGTACGAGCTGACCTTCGAGGGCCCCTGGACCCACACCACGATGTGGGAGGTGCCGGCGCTGGCCATCATCAACGAGTTGCGCGCGCGCCGCGTCATGGTCGGCCAGAAGCGCTTCTCGCTCGACGTGCTCTATGCGCGCGGCAAAGCCAAGATGTGGGACAAGGTCGATCGGCTGCAGAAGCTGCCTGGCCTGCGGCTGTCCGACTTCGGCACGCGGCGGCGGCACGGTTTCCTCTGGCAGCGCTGGTGCGTCGAAGCGCTCAAGGAGGGGCTGGGCTCGGCCTTCACGGGCTCGTCCAACGTGCTGCTCGCCATGGACGCCGATCTGGAGGCGATCGGCACCAATGCGCATGAACTGCCGATGGTGCTGGCGGCGCTTGCCGAGAGCGACGACGAGTTGCTGCATGCGCCCTACCGCGTGCTCGATGAATGGCGGCAGGTCTATGGCGGCAACCTCCTGATCGCGCTTCCCGACGCCTTCGGCACGACCAGCTTCCTGCGCCATGCGCCCGACTGGGTCGCCGACTGGACGGGTTTCCGCCCCGACAGCGCCCCGCCGATCCAGGCCGGCGAGGAGATCATCGCGTGGTGGCGCGAGAAGGGCCGCGACCCGCGCGAAAAGCTGCTGGTCTTCTCGGACGGTCTCGACGTCTCGGCGATCGAGAGGGTGCATCGCCATTTCGACGGCAAGGTGCGCATGGCCTTCGGCTGGGGCACCGACCTGACCAACGATCTCGTCGGCTGCTCGCCCGACGGCTCGCGCGATCTCGATCCGATGTCGCTGGTCTGCAAGGTGACGAAGGCGAACGGCCGGCCGGCGGTCAAGCTGTCGGACAATCCCGAGAAAGTCTCGGGGGCTTCGGAAACGGTGGCGCGGTATCGGCGGGTTTTTGGGGCGGGATAGTCTGCCCGGGCGAGGTGCTGACGTTTGGTCACGCAAGCGTGATCGCCAGCACTGTTCCTTTGATTTGCTGTAGATCGAAACTGGCCGCCTCCTCGGTGCGCGCGACACCGCTGGGGATCACAACCATGAACAAGCAGAAACGCTATCTCGCACTCGCCGCCGCGTTTGCCGCCACCTGCGCCATGGCCGGCAGCGCAGCGGCCCAGACGCCCGAGATCGTCGAGACCATGCGCACGCTGTCGGGCAAGCAGAAGGCGCGGCCGAGCGGGGCCAAGGGCCAGTGCTTCACAGGCAGCTTCGCGCCCACGGCTGAGGCCAGGGGGCTGAGCAAGTCGGCGGTCTTCGCCAAGACCTCGACGGTGGTAGCGCGGTTCTCCGTCGGCGGCGGCAATCCCAAGGTGATGGACGCCAACAAGGCGGTGAATCGCGGCTTCTCGTTCCGGATCGATCCGGGCGGGGCCGGCCAGACCGAGTTCGTCATGGTCAACGCGCCGATCAATTTCGTGAAGTCGCCCGAGCAGATGCTCGAATTCCTCAAAGTGCGGTTGCCGGGCGCCGACGGGAAGCCGCAGGCCGACAAGATCAAGGCTTTCACCGACGCCAATCCCGAGACGACCGGGCAGGGGCGTTATCTCGCGGGCAAACCGGTCGTCGGCTCCTGGGTCGGCGTCAACTACTGGGGCATCCACCCCTACACCGTGACCAACGCCGCTGGGGCCAAGCAGATCATCAAGTTCAAGATGGTCCCGGTCGGCGGCGAGGTCGGGCTGACTGATGACGAGGCCAAGGCCAAGCCGGCCGATTTCCTGCTCGACGAGCTCAAGGGCCGGCTCGACACCAAAAAGCCGGCCGGATTCGACATGGTCGCGATCATGGGCAAGGCGGGCGACGAGAAGACCAGCGTCACGCAGATGTGGGAGGGCGAGGATGCGCGCCCGACGGTCAAGCTCGGCACGCTGACCATCGCGGCGCTGGAAAAGAACGAGACCTGCGACAACGCGATCTTCGATCCGACCACGCTGGCCGATGGCCTTGCCGGTCCCGATGACGAGTTGTTCCTGCAGCGTCAGCCGGCCTACGCGATCTCGATCGGCGAGCGGCTCTGACCGGAGATGCGCGCGGGGCGATGCGCCCCGCGCGCTCAACCTTGCATTCATGGCCAAAACCCCCTAATGCGACCGCGCTTTGAAGGCCTCGCGAGGGCCGTTCGCAGGAAACAGGTGTCATGGCCAAAGAGAAATTCGCGCGCACGAAGCCGCATTGCAACATTGGAACGATTGGTCACGTTGACCATGGCAAGACGTCGTTGACGGCTGCGATCACGAAGATTCTGGCTGAGTCCGGCGGTGCGACGTTCACGGCGTATGACCAGATCGACAAGGCGCCTGAAGAGAAGGCGCGCGGGATCACGATCTCGACGGCGCATGTCGAGTACGAGACGGCGGCGCGTCACTATGCTCACGTCGACTGCCCCGGCCACGCCGACTATGTGAAGAACATGATCACGGGCGCCGCGCAGATGGACGGCGCGATCCTGGTGGTGTCGGCGGCGGATGGGCCGATGCCGCAGACCCGCGAGCACATCCTGCTGGCGCGCCAGGTCGGCGTGCCTGCGCTGGTGGTGTTCATGAACAAGGTCGATCTGGTCGACGACGCCGAGCTTCTCGAGCTGGTCGAGATGGAGATCCGCGAGCTTCTGTCGAAGTACGATTTTCCGGGCGACGACATCCCGATCACCAAGGGTTCGGCCAAGGTCGCGCTCGACAACGGCGACAAGACCATCGGTCATGACGCGGTGATCGCGCTGATGAAGACGGTCGACGACTACATCCCGCAGCCGGCGCGTCCGCTGGATCTGCCGTTCCTGATGCCGGTCGAGGACGTGTTCTCGATCTCGGGCCGCGGCACGGTTGTGACGGGTCGCGTCGAGCGCGGCATCGTCAAGGTCGGCGAGGAAATCGAGATCGTCGGCCTGAAGGACACGGTCAAGACGGTGGTGACGGGCGTCGAGATGTTCCGCAAGCTGCTCGACCAGGGCCAGGCGGGCGACAACATCGGCGCGCTGCTGCGCGGCACCAAGCGCGAGGACGTCGAGCGCGGGCAGATCCTGTGCAAGCCGGGCTCGGTGAAGCCGCACACCAAGTTCAAGGCCGAGGCCTACATCCTGACCAAGGAGGAGGGCGGTCGCCACACGCCGTTCTTCACCAACTACCGCCCGCAGTTCTACTTCCGCACGACGGACGTGACCGGCGTGGTGCATCTGCCCGAGGGCACCGAGATGGTGATGCCCGGCGACAACATCACCATGGAGGTCCACCTGATCGTGCCGATCGCCATGGAGGAGAAGCTGCGCTTCGCCATCCGCGAAGGCGGCCGCACCGTCGGCGCAGGCGTCGTCGCAAGCATCATCGCCTGAGCACTTCGCTCGGAGCTGAGTTTCGGAAAGGGCGGTGGAAACACCGCCCTTTTTTCGGCCTTGTCGCCGCAACGGTCGCGCCTGAGCCGGGAGACGGGTCGATGCCGGGCTTTCCAAAGATGGACGATCTCAAGATCCTGTCGCGCCGGCTCTGCGACGCGCCGGTCTTCCGGATCGTCGTTGCGATCGCGCCTGGCCTGCCGCTGGCCGCCTTCAGTTTTGCCGCTGCGGTCCATGGCGGGCTGGCCTTGACGGGGCTGGCCATCGGAATCATCACGAATACGGCGCGGCCGGGCGAACTGGCGGCGCTGGCCACGTCGCTCGCCGTTCATGGCTGCGCGGTGATTGCGTTCATGGGCGTGGCGCTGCGGCTCGTCTTCACCAGCGCGGCGCTGGAGCTGCGTCCGCGACTGCGCCGCGCCGTGCTGATCCTGCTGACGGTCGCCCTTGGCGGGCTTGGCGCGCTCGTAGTCCTCCAGGCTGGCCCTTACGTCGTGATCGGATTTGCGCTGGTCGCGCTATGCTGGCTCGGCACGCTCAGGCCGAAATCGGTCGGCTCATGATTTCGACTTGAAAACGCCGGCCCGTTGGGGCAAACAACCGCCGACTACAGGGGTGTAGCTCAGTTGGTAGAGTACCGGTCTCCAAAACCGGTTGTCGTAGGTTCGAGCCCTACCGCCCCTGCCAGTCCCGCCGCGAGCGAGACCGCCGCGCGCATCTCCCCAACTTACATAACCTCACATGCGTCTCTCAGGCCGCTCCGTCGTTCCGGGCTGGAGCACCGGGATCGGCGCGCAAATGCCGCTTGGCTAACGCTTGCGCCCGTTGTAAGACGCTCATCATGACGGCGCGCGGTCCCTTGGGCCCCGCGCCGCGAATCTTTCAGGACGGCCGATTCGGCTGCGCGGCGCACATGCCCGCCCGGCGGATTCGGAACCCCAAGGCGAGCACGATGGCCAAGAGCAACCCCTTCAGCTTCCTTCAAGACGTGCGCACTGAAGCGTCCAAGGTGACCTGGCCGTCGCGGCGCGAGACGCTGATCACGACCGGCCTCGTGCTGCTGATGGTGGTCGTCTCGAGCCTGTTCTTCCTCTTCACCGACACCGTGATCCGGTGGTCCCTCGGCCTCATCCTCGGCGCCCGCTGAACGGAATCAGACACGTGAACACCCGCTGGTACATCGTCCACGCCTATTCGAACTTCGAGAACAAGGTCGCGCAGTCGATCCGCGATCAGGCGGCGCAGCGCAATCTCGCCGACAAGTTCGACGAGGTGCTGGTCCCGACCGAGAAGGTCGTCGAGGTCAGGCGCGGCCGCAAGGTCGATGCCGAGCGCAAGTTCTTCCCCGGCTACGTGCTGGTGAAGTGCGAGATGACCGACGAGGTCTATCACCTGATCAAGAACACGCCGAAGGTCACGGGCTTCCTGGGCGCCGACAAGGCCAAGCCCATGCCGATCCCCGAGGCCGAGGCGATGCGGATCAAGGGCCAGGTCGCCGAGGGCATCGAGCGGCCGAAGCCCACGATCGTCTTCGAGATCGGCGAGCAGGTGAAGGTGGCCGACGGCCCGTTCGCCTCGTTCAACGGCGTCGTCGAGGATGTCGATCACGGCCGCGCGCGCCTCAAGGTGGCGGTGTCGATCTTCGGCCGCGCCACGCCGGTGGAGCTGGAATACAGCCAGGTCGAGAAGCTCTGAGCCGCAGGCTACGGATCACAGGCGTGTGAGCCGGCGCCAGGCAGGCCGCCGGGGGAGTCTGGTTAACGCCTCTTTAAGAGTGGTGACGCAAGGTCTGCGCATTCTTTCCGGCGCGGACCAATGTTCCCCAGACGATTCAAGGCGACGGTCGATCAGCGTCTGGCGCTATGGGGCGCGTTGCTGGGTATTCTGGCCTGCCTCTATGCGGTGACCGAAATCGTCGGCGCGCAGAGGCTATCCGAGTTCTCGCGCGCACTCGTCAGCCATACCGTTGCGCTCGACGAGATGGCGAGGACGGCGCCAGCCTATCAGCGGCTGGTGAATGGCCTGCTGTCCGAGCGCGGCGCGGTTCCAGACAAGACGGATTTCGACACGGTCGGCAGGACCGTCGCCGAGATCGCGATACGGACGCATGGCGACATCCATGCCCGTGCCCAGGAGGCTCTCGACCTGTTATCCGAGGTGAGCCGATTGGCCACAAGCGATCGCGCGACGGCCGCTGAGGTCCTTCGCCGTTCGACGATCAAGCGCAACGAGTTGCGAATGGCGCTCAACGAAGGCGTTTCCAGCGTCAGCGGCCGGCTCGCCTATCATCTCGACAACTCGCGCCAGAACAAGATTCTGCTGTCGCTGCTCGGCCTGTTCATGGTCGGGCTGATCGTATCGCTGGAGTATCGCTGGCTGGTCAGGCCGATCATCGGCATGGCCGGCGCGCTCGGTGCCGGCGATCCCGACCAGCGCTGGCTCGGCAAACTTGCGATGCGGCGCGACGAGATCGGCATGCTCGGCCGGGCGCTCATGGCCCATCTGCGCGAGCAGCGCGCCGTGCAGGACGCGGCGACGACCAGGCTCTCGACTTTGTCGGGCGAGATCGCGCGGCAGGAGCGGCTTCAGGCGCAGAGCCAGATCTTCCAGCAGCGCATCGCCACGATCGCCGCGGCCATCGACCAGCATGCAGCGCGGATGTCGGGCGCTTCAGGCGAACTTGCGAGGCTGTCGAGCTTTGTCGACGAACGCGCATCGGCCGCCGCGCAATCGACGCAGCGCGCCTCTTCGCATGTCGACGATGTCGCGAGAGCGATCGCGGACGTGTCGCGCCTCCTGACCAACACGGCAGGCGAGGCGCGCGCGACCTCCGAGGTCGCGGATGGCGCGAAGTCGCTGGTCGCGGCCGCAGCCATCGACGACGATGCTCTCGCGCAGGCGGTCGCCAGCATCGATCAGGTCATCGACATCATCGCGTCCGTGGCCAGCAAGACGAACCTGCTGGCGCTCAACGCGACCATCGAGGCCGCCCATGCCGGCGAGGCGGGGCGTGGCTTTGCGGTGGTCGCATCCGAGGTCAAGCAACTCGCCAGCCGCACGGCCGAGGCGACTGACGAGGTCAGGCGTGGCCTCGCTGCCGTCCGTACGGCCGCCGCCGGGCTGTCGGCGCGCGTTGGCGCGCTCGTCGTCTCGGTCGATCAGGTCGACGGAGCGGCGGCGACCATCTCCGATCTGGCCCAGCGTCAGGAGACCAGTTCGCAGGCGATCAGCAGCAGTACGGCCAAAACCGCCGGCGACGTCAGGCTGGCGGCCGAACAGGTCGGACAGCTCGCCGGCATGGTCGAGGACTGGCGCCGTACCGGCGAGACCGTGACGCTGGCCTCGGCCGATCTGGAACGCCAGGCCGCCGAACTGCGACGGGCCGTCGACGGCTTCATCGCCCAGACCCAAGAGATCGCCCAGACCCATGAGATCGCCCAGACCCAAGAGGCCGCCGCATGACGCTGCCCTTGTCCCGCGCCGAGATCGAGGATTTCGGCCCCGGCCAGCAGGCCGGCCAGGCCCGTCCTGCGCGCATCTTCCCGCGTCTGTCGATACTGCTGCACTGGCTGACGGCGGTGCTCGTGCTGGGGATGTTCACAACCGGCGTCATGATGAAGCAACTCGGCGACGGGGCGCTGGCCAGCGAACTTTACACCCTGCACAAGATGGCCGGCTTTGGCCTGCTCGTGCTCGTGCTGCTGCGCCTCGCCTATCGCGCCGCCATGCATCTGGCGGGGCGCTGGCGGCGGGGTGCGGGCGGGCACGCCGTCCATGGCGTGCTCTATGCCGGGCTGATCGTCGTGCCTCTGCTGGGCTGGGCCGGCATTTCGGACTATGGCGCACGCGCGGTCCATTTCGGGCTGACGCTGCCTGCGATCTGGCCCGAGGGGGCGGGCTATGCCGGCCTGCTGTTCTCGGCGCATGCCTGGCTCGCCTTCGGCCTTATCGCGCTCGTCGCAGTTCATATCGGCATCGCGCTGAACGACTACATCCAGCGCGGGGCGCAGCGCCTGTAGCTCGCAAAACTGCGCGCCGTACGGCGAAAAGCGCTTTCCCTGCCGGCCGCGATATGCCATAGCCCGGCTCTCACATGCGTGGGAGGCCGGCCGGTCGCCAACCGGATCACCCTGCCGCACCACGCTCTGCAACCATCCCGGCCCGGAACGAAGTCGTTCATGGGCGGGGTTGTCGTCGTTTCGATAGGCATCGGGGCGGACGGCAGGAGCAGCCATCATGGCAAAGAAGATCACGGGTTACGTGAAGCTTCAGGTTCCGGCGGGCGCGGCCAATCCGTCGCCGCCGATCGGTCCGGCGCTGGGTCAGCGCGGCCTCAACATCATGGAATTCTGCAAGGCCTTCAACGCGAAGACCGCGCAGATGGAAAAGGGCATGCCGATCCCGGTGATCATCACCGCGTATCAGGACCGCTCCTTCACCTTCGAGATGAAGCAGCCGCCGGTGTCCTACTGGCTGAAGAAGGCCGCCGACCTCAAGTCGGGTTCCAAGACGCCCGGCCGCGGCGGCAATGTCGGCAAGGTCACCATCGCCCAGATCAACGAGATCGCCGAGAAGAAGATGGCCGATCTCAACTGCGATTCGGTCGAATCCGCCGCGTCCATGATCCGGGGTTCCGCCCGGTCCATGGGCCTGGAAGTCGTGGGCTGAGGGGAGCGATCATGGCACATATCGGAAAGCGCGTCGTCAAGGGCCGTGACGGCATTGACCGCACCAAGCTCTACCCGCTCAGCGACGCCGTCGCCTTCGTCAAGGAGCGCGCCACCGCCAAGTTCGACGAGACCGTCGAGGTCTCGATGAATCTTGGCGTCGATCCGCGTCACGCCGACCAGATGGTGCGGGGCGTCTGCAACCTGCCCAATGGCACCGGCCGCACGCTGCGCGTCGCCGTGTTCGCCCGCGGCGCAAAAGCGGAAGAGGCCAAGAAGGCCGGAGCCGACATCGTCGGCGCCGAAGACCTGGTCGAGATCGTCTCCAAGGGCACGATCGAGTTCGATCGCTGCATCGCGACCCCGGACATGATGCCGCTGGTCGGTCGCCTCGGTAAGGTGCTGGGCCCGCGCGGCCTGATGCCGAACCCGAAGGTCGGCACGGTAACCATGGACCTGACCTCCGCGGTCGCGGCCTCCAAAGGCGGTTCGGTCGAGTTCCGCGTCGAGAAGGCTGGCATCGTGCATGCCGCCGTCGGCAAGGTCTCGTTTTCGGCCGAGAAGCTGGCCGAGAATATCAAGGCCTTCGCCGACTCGGTCGCCAAGGCCAAGCCCGCCGGCGCCAAGGGCACCTATATCCAGCGCGTCGCGATCTCCTCGACCATGGGTCCGGGCGTCAAGATCGAGCCCAACACGGTGATGGGCGGCTAAGAGCCGTTCATCCCTTGCGTCCTGCTCGCGGGGGCAGGACGCCGCTCGGCCCGGCGTCTTTTTGAAAAGACTCCGCTTGGCAGGGACGCGGGAAGCCGTTAAGAGGCTCCCATGTTTCCATGAGTGTCAGGGACCGCCGCGTGCTTCGCACGAGGGGGTCCGTTTCGCGTTTTTCGGCGGTTCGCCGCCGGGAACGGGATTTTTCGGGTCCGGGAAACGTTTTCCCAAACCGAATCGTCCCGAAGTCCTGTCTGAGACTGCAGGTGCTCCGAGGGTTCGCCCAAGGGCATAATTTCGCCAAGAGGCCTGCATAGACGGTGCAAGAGCTCAATTCGGGTCGCAAGGCCCAAAGACGGTTCGAACCATCTCGCCCGATCGCGGCCTTCCCAGGAAGGCGGAGAGGGGACAGGGCACTGAGCGTCATCCATTCCGGGGCCGGCTCGCCGGCTTCGATCTGGATGGCAAGTGCAACCGGCGGCAAGCCCTCAAGGCCTGTCGTCTACCGGAGAGAGCCCAGTGGATAGAACGGCAAAGAATGATGCCGTCGCGACGCTGAACGGGGTGTTTGCAAACACTTCGGTCGTCGTCGTGGCCCACTATGCGGGTTTGACGGTGGCCCAGTTCCAGAAGCTTCGTCGCGAGATGAAGGCCAATGGCGCCACCGTGAAGGTCGCAAAGAACCGGCTGGCCAAGATCGCTCTTGAAGGCACCGACGTCGCGTCCATCAGCGCCCTGCTGACGGGTCCTACCCTGATCGCCTATTCCAACGATCCGGTCGCGGCGCCGAAGGTCGCCACCGCTTTCGCCAAGGAGAACGACAAGCTCGTCATCCTCGGCGGCGCGATGGGCAAGACCGCCCTGAATCCCGAAGGCGTCAAGGCTCTGGCCTCGATGCCCTCGCTCGACGAACTGCGCGCCAAGTTGCTCGGCCTTCTCGTGGCCCCCGCAACCAAGATCGCCCAGCTCTCGACCGCGCCGGCCGCCAAGCTCGCGCGAGTGTTCCAGGCATATGCCGACAAGGAAGCGGCCTGATCCAGGCCTGTCACCCCCTGAAAAACGTTCGAACCTCTTACCATATAGGAGCCTAACATGGCTGATCTCGCCAAGCTCGTCGACGAGCTGTCGTCCCTCACGGTCCTCGAGGCCGCCGACCTCGCCAAGCTTCTCGAAGAGAAGTGGGGCGTCTCCGCCGCCGCCGCCGTCGCGGTTGCCGGCCCGGCCGCCGGCCCGGCGGCTGCCGCCGTCGAGGAGCAGACCGAATTCACCGTGATGCTTGCCGCCATCGGCGACAAGAAGATCGAGGTGATCAAGGAAGTCCGCGCCATCACCGGCCTGGGCCTCAAGGAAGCCAAGGATCTGGTCGAAGCGGCTCCCAAGGCCGTCAAGGAGTCCGTCACCAAGGACGAGGCCGAGAAGCTCAAGAAGCAGCTCGAGGCCGTCGGCGCCAAGGTCGAGCTCAAGTGAGCGGGGCCGGCTCCATGCCGGTCCAGTTCTAACCGCTAAACACAGTCCCGGGGCGGCTTTCCGCCTCCGGGGCTGTTGCGTCGTTTCCGCACACGCGTGCGGAGAGGTTGCAAGGGCCCCCGATGCAGCTTCGCGTTGCAGGGCCGGTTTCAGATGATGTCGGCGCGATGACGCGCCGAACGGCTCACCCGGCGGCCTGGCCGTCTTTCATGTCCGGCGGACCGCCGGGTGAGCCGTCCTTAGGCTAGAGGTAGGGCAACGCGCCTTCCGACGAGTGCATCGCACTTTTCGGCGCCGCGCCCGGAGATTGCGAGGAACACAATGGTCAATTCGCTCCAGGGCCGCAGGCGCGTCCGCAAGTTCTTCGGCAAGCTCAAGGAAGTCGCGCAGATGCCGAACCTCATCGAGGTTCAGAAGGCGTCATACGACCAGTTCCTGATGGTCGAGGAGCCCAAGGGCGGCCGCGGCGACGAGGGCCTGCAGTCCGTCTTCCGCTCGGTCTTCCCGATCGGCGACTTTTCCGGCGCCTCGCTTTTGGAATTCGTCAAGTACACCTTCGAGCCGCCGAAGTTCGACGTCGACGAGTGCCGCCAGCGCGGCATGACCTTCTCGGCGCCGCTCAAGGTGACCTTGCGCCTGATCGTGTTCGATATCGATCCCGACACCCAGGCGAAGTCGGTCAAGGACATCAAGGAGCAGGATGTCTACATGGGCGACATGCCGCTCATGACCGATAACGGCACCTTCATCGTCAACGGCACCGAGCGCGTCATCGTCTCGCAGATGCACCGTTCGCCCGGCGTGTTCTTCGACCACGACAAGGGCAAGACCCATTCCTCGGGCAAGCTGCTCTTCGCGGCGCGCATCATCCCCTATCGCGGGTCCTGGCTCGACATCGAGTTCGACGCCAAGGACATCGTCTATGCGCGCATCGACCGGAAGCGGAAGATTCCCGTCACCTCGCTGCTGTTTGCGCTCGGCATGGACGGCGAGGAGATCCTCAGCCGCTTCTACGCTCACATCACCTATGCCCGCGACGCCAAGGGCTGGCGCGTTCCTTACGACGCCGAGCGCATGAAGGGCTTCAAGGCCACCAACGACATGATCGACGCCGACACCGGCGAGGTCGTGGTCGAGGCCGGCCGCAAGCTCGTCGCCCGCACGGCGCGCCAGCTTGCCGAGAAGGGCCTCAAGTTCCTGCGCGCCACGGACGAGGACCTTTACACCCAGTACATCGCCGAGGACCTGGTCAACCCGGCCACCGGCGAGGTCTTCGCCGAGGCCGGCGAGGAGATCACCGAGAAGTCGCTGAAGCTGCTGACGGATGCCGGCTTCGACGAGATCCCGGTGCTCGACATCGACCACATCACGGTCGGCCCCTATATCCGCAACACGCTCAACGTGGACAAGAACTCGCGCCGCGAAGAGGCGCTGTTCGACATCTACCGCGTGATGCGTCCCGGCGAGCCGCCGACGCTCGAGACCGCCGAGAACATGTTCCAGTCGCTGTTCTTCGACTCGGAGCGCTACGACCTGTCGGCCGTCGGCCGCGTCAAGATGAACATGCGCCTCGACCTCGACGCCGAGGACACCGTGCGCATCCTGCGCAAGGAGGACATCTTCGCGGTCGTGAAGGCGCTGGTCGACCTGCGCGACGGCAAGGGCGAGATCGACGACATCGACCATCTCGGCAACCGGCGCGTGCGTTCGGTGGGCGAGCTGATGGAAAACCAGTATCGCCTCGGCCTCTTGCGCATGGAGCGCGCCATCAAGGAGCGCATGTCCTCGGTCGACATCGACACGGTGATGCCGCAGGACCTGATCAACGCCAAGCCCGCGGCTGCGGCCGTGCGCGAGTTCTTCGGCTCGTCGCAGCTTTCGCAGTTCATGGACCAGACGAACCCGCTCTCGGAAGTCACGCATAAGCGTCGTCTTTCGGCGCTCGGACCCGGCGGTCTCACCCGCGAGCGCGCCGGCTTCGAAGTGCGCGACGTGCATCCGACGCATTACGGCCGCATCTGCCCGATCGAGACGCCGGAAGGTCCGAATATCGGCCTGATCAACTCGCTCGCCACCTTCGCGCGGGTGAACAAGTACGGCTTCATCGAGAGCCCCTATCGCCGCATCCGCGACGGCAAGCAGACCGACGAGATCATCTATCTCTCGGCGATGGAGGAGGCGAAGTACAACGTCGCCCAGGCCAATGCCGCCATCGACAATGAAGGCCGTCTCACCGACGACCTGATCGTCTGCCGTCGCGCCGGCGAGGTCATCGTCACGCCGGTCGACAAGGTCGATTTCCAGGACGTCTCGCCCAAGCAGCTCGTTTCGGTCGCCGCGGCGCTGATCCCGTTCCTTGAGAACGACGACGCCAACCGCGCGCTGATGGGCTCGAACATGCAGCGCCAGGCGGTGCCGCTGGTTCGCGCCGACGCGCCCTTCGTCGGCACCGGCATGGAAGCCGTCGTCGCCCGCGATTCCGGCGCCGCGATCGCGGCCCGCCGTGGCGGTGTGGTCGACCAGGTCGATGCGACGCGTATCGTCATCCGCGCGTCCGACGAGATGGACCCGACCAAGCCCGGCGTCGACATCTACCGCCTGCAGAAGTTCCAGCGCTCCAACCAGTCGACCTGCATCACGCAGCGTCCGCTGGTGCGCGTCGGCGACGTCATCAAGAAGGGCGACATCGTCGCCGACGGCCCGTCGACCGAGTTCGGCGAGCTCGCGCTCGGCCGCAACGTGCTCGTCGCGTTCATGCCGTGGAACGGCTACAACTTCGAGGACTCGATCCTGCTCTCGGAGAAGATCGTCTCGGAAGACATCTTCACCTCGATCCATATCGAGGAATTCGAGGTCATGGCTCGCGACACCAAGCTGGGCCCGGAGGAAATCACGCGCGACATTCCCAACGTTTCGGAAGAAGCGCTGAAGAACCTCGACGAGGCCGGCATCGTCTATATCGGCGCGGAAGTGGCGGCTGGCGACATCCTCGTCGGCAAGATCACGCCCAAGGGCGAAAGCCCGATGACGCCGGAAGAGAAGCTGCTGCGCGCCATCTTCGGCGAGAAGGCCTCCGACGTCCGCGACACCTCGCTGCGGGTTCCGCCCGGCGTGCAGGGCACGATCGTCGAAGTGCGCGTGTTCAACCGCCATGGCGTCGACAAGGACGAGCGCGCCCAGGCGATCGAGCGCGAGGAGATCGAGCGGCTCGCCAAGGACCGCGACGACGAGCAGGCGATCCTCGACCGCAACACCTTCGCGCGTTTGGCCGATATCCTGACCGGCAAGACCGGTCTGGCCGGTCCCAAGGGCTTCAAGAAGGACACGGTCATCACCCGCGAGGGCATGACCGAGTTCCCGCGCTCGCAATGGTGGCTGTTCGCCACCGGCGACGACGCCCTGATGACCGAGATCGAGGCGATGCGGAAGCAGTACGACGAGTCGAAGAAGCGCCTCGAGCAGCGCTTCCTCGACAAGGTCGAGAAGCTGCAGCGCGGCGACGAACTGCCGCCCGGCGTGATGAAGATGGTCAAGGTCTTCGTCGCGGTGAAGCGCAAGATCCAGCCCGGCGACAAGATGGCCGGCCGTCACGGCAACAAGGGCGTGGTCTCGCGCATCGTGGCTGCCGAAGACATGCCGTTCCTCGAGGACGGGACCCATGCCGACATCGTGCTGAATCCGCTCGGCGTGCCGTCGCGCATGAATGTCGGGCAGATTCTCGAAACCCATCTGGGTTGGGCGGCTGCCGGCCTCGGCAAGCAGATCGGCGCGGCTCTCGACGCCTACAAGAAGGCCCACGACGTCAAGGCGCTGCGGGCTTCGTTCGACGCCGTCTACGAGGACAACGAGATCATCGCCTCGATGGACGAGAACGAGCTCGTCGAGATGGGCCAGAACCTGCGGCGCGGCGTTCCGATCGCGACGCCGGTGTTCAACGGCGCCAAGGAGGCCGATATCGAGAGGCTTCTGGAGCAGGCCGGCCTGAACAAGTCGGGCCAGGTCACGCTCTATGACGGCCGCACCGGCGAGCCCTTCGACCGCAAGGTCACCGTCGGCTACATCTACATGCTGAAGCTGCATCACCTGGTCGACGACAAGATCCACGCCCGTTCGATCGGCCCGTACTCGCTCGTCACCCAGCAGCCGCTGGGCGGCAAGGCGCAGTTCGGCGGACAGCGCTTCGGCGAGATGGAGGTCTGGGCGCTCGAAGCCTACGGCGCCGCCTACACCCTGCAGGAAATGCTGACGGTGAAGTCGGACGACGTCGCGGGCCGCACCAAGGTCTACGAGTCGATCGTGCGCGGCGAGGACAATTTCGAGGCGGGCATCCCCGAGAGCTTCAACGTGCTCGTCAAGGAAATGCGCTCGCTCGGCCTCAACGTCGAACTGATCAACAACAAGCCCAAGCCCGGCGAATTGCCGCCGGCCGAAGCGGCCGAATAAGCCGGTCTTCCCCTTGGGGACAGACGGCGCAAGACGACATCATGCCGGCGACACTCACGCCGCCGGTTGATCGCATGAAGGCCGGGCAGGGCGGTTCCAGGAACCCCCGCCGGCGGCAGGAGAGCAGGCGATGAAGCAAGAGGTCATGAATCTCTTTGGGCAGCAGCCGGTGCAGCAGGCGTTCGATGCGATCCGCATCTCGATCGCCAGCCCGGAGAAAATCCTGTCGTGGTCCTATGGCGAGATCAAGAAGCCCGAGACCATCAACTACCGGACCTTCAAGCCCGAGCGCGACGGCCTGTTCTGCGCCCGCATCTTCGGGCCGATCAAGGACTACGAGTGCCTGTGCGGCAAGTACAAGCGCATGAAGTTCAAGGGCGTCATCTGCGAGAAGTGCGGCGTGGAAGTGACGCTCGCACGCGTCCGGCGCGAGCGCATGGGCCATATCGAGCTCGCCGCCCCTGTCGCGCATATCTGGTTCCTGAAGTCGCTGCCCTCGCGCATCGGCCTGCTGATGGACATGCCGCTCAAGGATCTGGAGCGCATCCTCTATTTCGAGAGCTATGTCGTCATCGAGCCGGGTCTGACCCCGCTCAAGGACCGCCAGCTCCTCTCGGAAGAAGAGTATGTCCGCTGCCAGGAAGAGTATGGCGCCGACACCTTCACCGCCATGATCGGCGCGGAAGCCATCCGCGAGATGCTGCGCGCGCTCGACCTCGACCAGATCAACGCCGATCTCAAGCATGAGATTGCGACGACGACGTCGGAGCTGAAGCCCAAGAAGCTGATGAAGCGCCTCAAGATCATCGAGGCGTTCCAGCAGTCGGGCAACAAGCCGGAATGGATGGTCATGACCATCGTCCCGGTGATCCCGCCCGATCTGCGCCCGCTGGTTCCGCTCGACGGCGGCCGCTTCGCGACCTCGGACCTGAACGACCTCTATCGCCGCGTCATCAACCGCAACAACCGCCTGAAGCGGCTGATCGAACTGCGCGCGCCCGACATCATCATCCGCAACGAGAAGCGGATGCTGCAGGAATCGGTCGATGCGCTGTTCGACAACGGCCGTCGCGGCCGCGTCATCACGGGCGCCAACAAGCGTCCGCTGAAGTCGCTCGCCGACATGCTGAAGGGCAAGCAGGGCCGTTTCCGCCAGAACCTGCTCGGCAAGCGCGTCGATTACTCCGGCCGCTCGGTCATCGTGGTTGGTCCGGAGATGAAGCTGCACCAGTGCGGGCTGCCCAAGAAGATGGCGCTCGAGCTGTTCAAGCCGTTCATCTATGCGCGCCTCGACGCCAAGGGCTACTCGACCACGGTCAAGCAGGCCAAGAAGCTGGTCGAGAAGGAGAAGCCCGAGGTCTGGGACATCCTGGACGAGGTCATCCGCGAGCATCCGGTGCTGCTGAACCGCGCGCCGACGCTGCATCGTCTCGGCATCCAGGCCTTCGAGCCCGTGCTGATCGAGGGCAAGGCGATCCAGCTTCATCCGCTGGTCTGCGCCGCCTTCAACGCCGACTTCGATGGCGACCAGATGGCCGTTCACGTCCCGCTGTCGCTGGAAGCGCAGCTGGAAGCGCGCGTCCTGATGATGTCGACCAACAACATCCTGCACCCGGCCAATGGTCTGCCGATCATCGTGCCGTCGCAGGACATCGTGCTGGGCCTTTATTACCTCTCGATCGTCTCTGACGGCGAGCCGGGCCAGGGCAAGATCTTCGGCGATTTCGGCGAGCTCGAATACGCGCTGCACGAGAAGGTCGTGACGCTGCATTCGAAGATCAAATACCGCTGGACCGGCGTCGGCCAGGACGGCAAGTCCTACACCAAGATCTACGACACCACGCCGGGTCGCGTCATCCTCTCGACCGCGCTGCCGCAGCACCCGAACATGACCTTCGACGTCAGCAACCGCCTGATGACGAAGAAGGAAATCTCCGGGATGATCGACGCCGTCTATCGCGGCTGCGGTCAGAAGGAGTCGGTGATCTTCTGCGACAGGATCATGTCGCTGGGCTTCACCCACGCCTTCAAGGCCGGCATCTCGTTCGGCAAGGACGACATGGTGATCCCCGAGAACAAGTGGGAGATCGTCGATACGACCCGCGTGCTCGCCAAGGATTACGAGCAGCAGTACCAGGACGGCCTGATCACGCAGGGCGAAAAGTACAACAAGGTCGTCGATGCCTGGGCGAAGTGCTCGGACCGTCTCGCCAAGGAGATGATGGAACGCATCTCGACCGTGAAGAAGGACAAGAACGGTCGCGATCTGCCGATCAACTCGATCTACATGATGAGCCATTCGGGTGCGCGTGGTTCGCCAGCCCAGATGAAGCAGCTCGCCGCCATGCGCGGCCTGATGGCCAAGCCGTCCGGCGAGATCATTGAATCGCCCATCATCTCGAACTTCAAGGAAGGCCTCGACGTTCTCGAGTACTTCAACTCGACCCACGGCGCCCGCAAGGGCCTCGCCGATACCGCGCTGAAGACGGCCAACTCCGGCTATCTGACGCGCCGTCTCGTCGACGTGGCGCAGGACGCCATCATCTCCGAGGTCGATTGCGGCTCGGAGAGCGGCATCAAGATGCGCGCCATCATCGACGCGGGCCAGGTCGTCGCCTCGCTCGGCATCCGCATCCTCGGCCGTTCGGTCGCGGAGGATGTCGTCGATATCGACGGCAAGGTCCTCGTCGCCAAGGGCACGATGATCGACGAGCATCACATCGAGGCGATCAACGCGGCCGGTGTGCAGGAGGTGAAGATCCGTTCGGTGCTGACCTGCGCCACCAAGAACGGCGTCTGCGCCACCTGCTACGGGCGCGACCTCGCCCGCGGCACGCCGGTCAACATGGGCGAGGCCGTCGGCGTCATCGCGGCGCAGTCGATCGGCGAGCCGGGTACCCAGCTCACCATGCGCACCTTCCACATCGGCGGCGCGGCCACCATCGCCGACCAGTCCTTCGTCGAGTCGAACTTCGAGGGCGTGGTCAAGATGCGCAACCGCAATGCGGCGCGCAACTCCGATGGCGATCTGATCGCCATGGCGCGCAACATCGCGATCGTCATCGTCGGTCCCGACGGGGCCGAGCGCGCGGTCCATCGCGTCCAGTTCGGCTCGAAGCTGCGGGTCGACGAGGGCGACAAGGTCAAGCGCGGCCAGCGCCTGATCGAATGGGATCCCTATTCCCGCCCGATCCTGGCGGAGGTGGACGGCACCGTCGGCTACGAGGATCTCGTGGACGGCATGTCGATCACCGAGACGACCGACGAGGCGACGGGCATCTCCAAGCGGGTCGTGATCGACTGGCGCGGCTCGGCCCGGACCTCGGATCTTCGTCCGGCGCTCACCGTGCATGGCCCCGACGGCAAGATCGCCAAGCTCGCGCGCGGCGGCGATGCCCGCTACATCCTCCCCGTCGAGGGCATCATCTCGATGGAGCCTGGCGCGTCGATCAAGGCCGGCGATGTGCTCGCCCGCGTCTCGACCGATTCCGCCAAGACCCGCGACATCACGGGCGGCCTGCCGCGCGTGGCGGAGCTGTTCGAGGCGCGTCGTCCCAAGGATGCGGCGATCATCGCCGAGAAGGCCGGCGTCATCGGCTTCGGCAAGGACTACAAGAACAAGCGCAGGGTCATCCTGACGCCGCATGACGGGTCGGATAACGCCGAATACCTGATCCCCAAGGGCAAGCACATCCATCTCCAGGACGGCGACGTAGTCGAGATGGGCGACTATATCCTCGACGGCAATCCGGCCCCGCACGACATCCTGGCGATCAAGGGCGTCGAGGAGCTGGCGGCTTATCTGGTGAACGAGATCCAGGAGGTCTATCGCCTCCAGGGCGTCGGCATCAACGACAAGCATATCGAGGTCATCGTCCGGCAGATGCTGCAGAAGGTCGAGATCACCGAGTCGGGCGACAGCGACATCCTGACCGGCGACCAGATCGACCGGATCGAGCTGCGGGAGCTCAACGCGAAGCTGGCGGAGGAGGGCAAGAAGCCCGCATCGGGCGTCCCCGTGCTGCTCGGCATCACCAAGGCCAGCCTGCAGACGCGGTCGTTCATCTCCGCAGCCTCGTTCCAGGAGACCACCCGCGTCCTCACGGAAGCGGCGGTCAACGGCAAGTCCGACATGCTGGAAGGCCTGAAGGAGAACGTCATCGTCGGCGCGCTGATCCCGGCCGGCACCGGCGCGCAGGTTGCCCGCATCAAGCAGGTGGCGACGCGCCGCGACGATCTCATCGTCGGCCAGAAGGCGGAATCGGCGGCGAGGGCGGCGGCCTCGGCCGCCAAGGCCGCCAACGATGCGGCCGCGGCGGCTCTGCCTGCGGCCGAGTGACAGCCGTCGCATCAAGATCAGAGGGGCCGCCTCCGGGCGGCCCCTTTTTTGTTCAAGGCCGGTGAAGGCGGGTCAGCCGACGGCCTGTGCAACCAGCTCTGGGTGTTGCCCGATCACTCTCACATAGGCGAGCGCGAAATCCGGGGCTGTCGCGCGCGCCTGCTCCCAATCGCGTAACGTGCCGACCGGAACACGAAAGCGGCTTGCAAACTCCGCCTGCGACAATCCCAGCGCGGTTCTGGTCTTGCGGATCAGACGGGCGCGCTGGCCACGATCCAGAGCCGTGGCCGTCGCATCGAAATCTTCCGGATCCGCCGGATCAGCGGCCAGCGCGATATGCTCGTTGCTCACCTGCATTGCTCCTTCTTACGGATATGAGCGGGGCTGGTCGTCCCGCCAGACGAAGATGCCCGTGAACAGCTTTTGGCCCACTCCACCGATCACCTTGAAGCGTTCCTCGCCGTCCTGTGCGCGGATCGATGGAACGATCAGATGATCTTCGTCGTCGAAAATTCTGTCGCCAAAGATCAGCGGCAGCGCATGCTTCTCTCGATTGACAGCATCCTTCGCAGGATCGAACCTATCCAGCATGACATAGAGATACGGGATTTCCGTATGAGGAGCAAATCGATATTCTAATCCCGCAAACGCAATGCGGGATCGTTGGGAGACGGCGACGCGGACAGTCGGCGCGCTTTACAAGACAATCGCGCCCGATCTCATGGCGCAGGCATGACAACATTGCTTTTCCGGGGTTGACGCGAATCCCTACCCGAGTCATAAGCGCGCCACTGTCGAAGGTTGTCGGACACGTTTGTCGCTCTGCCTCTGTTGCGAGCGAATGTCGCGGTCGAAACGCCTTCGGAACTCCAGCGTCGAACGACGACATGGTATGACGCATGACCGCGGAGCGATCCGTGGTCCTCTGCTTGGCGAACGCGCCTGAGGCCTCCCTGCCGGGAGCCGATGGCGCGGCTTCGTTTGTGTCATGGCATTGCTCGGGCTGGCCGGATAATTCGAGATTTCCAAACGCTCAACGGAGCGAGAGGCCTGTTCAATGCCGACAATCAGCCAGTTGATCCGCAAGCCGCGCACGCCCGTCAAGGCGCGCAACACCGCGCCGGCTCTCGAGAACTGCCCGCAGAAGCGCGGCGTCTGCACGCGCGTCTATACGACGACCCCGAAGAAGCCCAACTCGGCGCTCCGCAAGGTCGCCAAGGTGCGCCTGACCAATGGCTTCGAGGTGATCGGCTACATTCCGGGTGAGGGCCACAACCTTCAGGAACACTCCGTGGTCATGATCCGCGGCGGCCGCGTCAAGGATCTTCCCGGCGTGCGCTACCACATCCTGCGCGGCGTGCTCGACACCCAGGGCGTCAAGAACCGCAAGCAGCGCCGTTCCAAGTACGGCACCAAGCGTCCGAAGTGAGTTCTGCCAGACGGGCAGGGCGATGAGCCCCTCAAGCCCGTTCGCAGCGTTTCAAGATTTGACCGGAGACTAGACGATGTCCCGCCGCCATAGCGCCGAAAAGCGCGAGATCATTCCCGATCCGAAGTTCCACGATATCATCGTGACGAAGTTCATGAATTCGGTGATGTACGAAGGCAAGAAGTCGACCGCCGAGCGGATCGTCTACGGCGCCTTCGATATCATCGAGGGCAAGATGAAGAGCGACCCGCTCGCCGTCTTCAAGAGCGCGTTGGAAAACGTCGCTCCGGCGATCGAGGTTCGTTCGCGTCGCGTCGGCGGCGCCACCTACCAGGTTCCGGTCGAGGTTCGCACCGAACGCCGTCAGGCGCTGGCGATCCGCTGGCTGATCACGGCTGCTCGAGGCCGCAACGACAAGACCATGGTCGAGCGTCTCTCGGCCGAGCTGATGGACGCCGCAAACAACCGTGGCAACGCCGTCAAGAAGCGCGAAGACACGCACCGGATGGCGGAAGCCAACCGCGCCTTCTCGCATTATCGCTGGTAACCGTTCGTCGGAATTCTGGAAAGACAGAGCGCTCCCATGGCCCGCACTCATCCCATCGACCGATACCGCAATTTCGGCATCATGGCGCATATCGACGCCGGCAAGACCACGACCACCGAGCGCGTGCTGTTCTACACGGGCAAGTCGCACAAGATCGGCGAAGTCCATGACGGCGCAGCCACCATGGACTGGATGGAGCAGGAGCAGGAGCGTGGCATCACGATCACCTCTGCCGCCACCACCTGTCTGTGGCGCGAGCATCGCCTGAACATCATCGACACGCCCGGCCACGTCGACTTCACCATTGAAGTCGAGCGTTCGTTGCGCGTGCTCGACGGCGCCGTCTGCGTGCTCGACGGCAACCAGGGCGTCGAGCCCCAGACCGAGACCGTCTGGCGCCAGGCCGACAAATACGACGTGCCGCGCATCGTCTTCGTCAACAAGATGGACAAGATCGGTGCCGATTTCTATCGCTGCGTCCAGGACATCATCGACCGCGTCGCCGGCAAGCCTGTCTGCCTGCAGATCCCGATCGGCTCGGAATCCGACTTCGTCGGCGTCATCGACCTGATCAAGATGAAGGCGATCGTCTGGAATGGCGAGGCGCTCGGCGCGTCGTTCGAAGAGAAGGACATCCCGGCCGATCTCACTGAGAAGGCCGCCGAGTATCGCAGCAAGCTCGTAGAAGCCGCCGTCGATATGGACGATGTGGCGATGGAGGCCTATCTCGAGGGCACCGAGCCCGACGCCGAGACGCTGCGCCGCCTGATCCGCACCGCCGTGCAGCGCCGCGCCTTCCATCCCGTGCTCTGCGGCTCGGCCTTCAAGAACAAGGGCGTGCAGCCTTTGCTCGACGCCGTCGTCGATTTCCTGCCGTCCCCGGTGGATCGCGGCGAGATCAAGGGCATCGACTTCAAGACCGAGGAAGAGACCGTTCGTCATCCGACGGACGAGGATCCCTTCTCCATGCTCGCCTTCAAGATCATGGACGACCCCTTCGTCGGCACGATCACCTTCTGCCGCGTCTATTCGGGCAAGGTCGAGAGCGGCGCGGGCGTCATCAACTCGACGCGCGACAAGAAGGAGCGCGTCGGCCGCATGCTGCTGATGCACGCCAACAACCGCGAAGACATCAAGGAGGCCTTCGCCGGCGACATCGTCGCCCTGGCCGGCCTTAAGGACGTCCGCACCGGCGACACGCTGTGCGATCCGATCAAGGCCGTCATCCTTGAGCGGATGGAATTCCCCGAGCCGGTCATCACGATCGCGATCGAGCCGAAGTCGAAGGCCGACCAGGAGAAGCTTGGCCTGGCGCTGGCCAAGCTCGCCAACGAGGATCCGTCCTTCCGCGTCTCGACCGACCAGGAGAGCGGCCAGACCATTCTCAAGGGCATGGGCGAGCTGCATCTCGACATCAAGGTCGACATCCTGCGCCGGACCTACAAGGTGGACGCCAATATCGGCGCGCCGCAGGTGGCCTATCGCGAGACGCTGACCAAGAAGGTCGATATCGACTACACCCACAAGAAGCAGACCGGCGGCACGGGCCAGTTCGCCCGCGTCAAGCTGGTGGTCGAGCCCAACGAGGTCGGCAAGGGCTTCCTGTTCGAATCCAAGGTCGTTGGCGGCACGGTTCCGAAGGAATACATCCCCGGTGTCGAGAAGGGCCTCAACTCGGTCATCGGCTCTGGCGTCATCGCCGGCTTCCCGGTGGTGGACGTCAAGGTCACGCTGGTCGACGGCGCGTTCCACGAGGTCGACTCGTCGGCTCTCGCCTTCGAAATCGCATCGCGCGCCGCGCTTCGCGAGGGTCTGCAGAAGGGCGGCTCCGTGCTGCTCGAGCCGATCATGAAGGTCGAGGTGGTGACTCCGGAAGACTATACCGGCTCGGTCATCGGCGATCTGAACTCGCGTCGCGGCCAGATCCAGGGCCAGGACATGCGCGGCAACGCGGTCGTCGTGAATGCGATGGTGCCGCTGGCCAACATGTTCGGTTATGTCAACCAGCTCCGGTCCTTCAGCCAGGGCCGCGCCAACTACACGATGCAGTTCGACCATTACGAGCAGGTTCCTTCGGCGGTCGCCGCCGAGGTCCAGGCCAAATACGCCTGACCTGCACGATCTGAACCCTTAACGACTTAAAACGACTGACGGACGGAGGCTACGATGGCCAAAGAGAAATTCGCGCGCACGAAGCCGCATTGCAACATTGGAACGATTGGTCACGTTGACCATGGCAAGACGTCGTTGACGGCTGCGATCACGAAGATTCTGGCTGAGTCCGGCGGTGCGACGTTCACGGCGTATGACCAGATCGACAAGGCGCCTGAAGAGAAGGCGCGCGGGATCACGATCTCGACGGCGCATGTCGAGTACGAGACGGCGGCGCGTCACTATGCTCACGTCGACTGCCCCGGCCACGCCGACTATGTGAAGAACATGATCACGGGCGCCGCGCAGATGGACGGCGCGATCCTGGTGGTGTCGGCGGCGGATGGGCCGATGCCGCAGACCCGCGAGCACATCCTGCTGGCGCGCCAGGTCGGCGTGCCTGCGCTGGTGGTGTTCATGAACAAGGTCGATCTGGTCGACGACGCCGAGCTTCTCGAGCTGGTCGAGATGGAGATCCGCGAGCTTCTGTCGAAGTACGATTTTCCGGGCGACGACATCCCGATCACCAAGGGTTCGGCCAAGGTCGCGCTCGACAACGGCGACAAGACCATCGGTCATGACGCGGTGATCGCGCTGATGAAGACGGTCGACGACTACATCCCGCAGCCGGCGCGTCCGCTGGATCTGCCGTTCCTGATGCCGGTCGAGGACGTGTTCTCGATCTCGGGCCGCGGCACGGTTGTGACGGGTCGCGTCGAGCGCGGCATCGTCAAGGTCGGCGAGGAAATCGAGATCGTCGGCCTGAAGGACACGGTCAAGACGGTGGTGACGGGCGTCGAGATGTTCCGCAAGCTGCTCGACCAGGGCCAGGCGGGCGACAACATCGGCGCGCTGCTGCGCGGCACCAAGCGCGAGGACGTCGAGCGCGGGCAGATCCTGTGCAAGCCGGGCTCGGTGAAGCCGCACACCAAGTTCAAGGCCGAGGCCTACATCCTGACCAAGGAGGAGGGCGGTCGCCACACGCCGTTCTTCACCAACTACCGCCCGCAGTTCTACTTCCGCACGACGGACGTGACCGGCGTGGTGCATCTGCCCGAGGGCACCGAGATGGTGATGCCCGGCGACAACATCACCATGGAGGTCCACCTGATCGTGCCGATCGCCATGGAGGAGAAGCTGCGCTTCGCCATCCGCGAAGGCGGCCGCACCGTCGGCGCAGGCGTCGTCGCAAGCATCATCGCGTAACAAGCGTTTTCGTGAGGGCGAAGGCCCTGCGGCCTTTGCCACTCACGTCACGAGGAAGATAAGACCATGAACGGTCAGAACATCCGGATCCGCCTCAAGGCGTTCGACCACCGCATCCTCGACGCTTCGACGCGCGAGATCGTGTCGACCGCGAAGAGGACGGGCGCCCAGGTCCGCGGCCCCATCCCGCTGCCGACGCTCATCGAGAAGTTCACGGTCAACCGCTCGCCGCACATCGACAAGAAGTCGCGCGAGCAGTTCGAAATGCGGACCCACAAGCGGGTTCTGGACATCGTCGACCCGACCCCGCAGACGGTCGACGCCCTCATGAAGCTCGATCTCGCCGCCGGCGTCGACGTCGAAATCAAGCTCTGATCTTTAGCCGGGTCCTCTGTCACCAGCGTTTGGCTGGGAGAACATGACCCCAAGGGAAGGTATGCACCGATGCGTTCCGGTGTGATTGCACAGAAAGTCGGGATGACCCGCATCTTCACCGATGCCGGCGAACATATCCCGGTCACCGTGCTGAAGCTCGACAACTGTCAGGTTGTCGCGCATCGCACGATCGAGAAGAACGGCTATGTCGCCGTGCAGCTCGGGTCGGGCTTGGCCAAGGTCAAGAACGTCTCGAAGGCGGAGCGCGGACATTTCGCCGTCGCCAAGGTCGAGCCCAAGCGCAAGATCGTCGAGTTCCGCGTCTCCGACGACGCGTTGATCCCGGTCGGCGCCGAGCTCACCGCCGACCATTTCGTGGTCGGCCAGTTCGTCGATGTCTCCGGCACGACGCTCGGCAAGGGTTTTGCCGGCGGCATGAAGCGCTGGAACTTCGGCGGCCTGCGCGCCACCCACGGCGTCTCGGTCTCGCATCGTTCGATCGGTTCGACCGGCGGCCGTCAGGACCCGGGCAAGACCTTCAAGAACAAGAAGATGCCTGGCCATCTCGGCGCCGAGCGCGTCACCACCCAGAACCTGCGCGTCGTCCAGACGGATGTCGAGCGTGGCCTGATCCTGGTTGAGGGCGCCGTTCCCGGCCATGCCGGCGGCTGGATCCATGTCCGCGACGCGGTCAAGCGCGCGCTGCCCAAGGATGCGCCGCTTCCGGGCAAGTTCAAGACGGCCAGCAGCGACACGTCGGCTCCCGCAACCGAAACCGTCGAGGAGAACGCGTGATGAAGCTCGATATCACCACCCTCGAAGGCGGCTCTGCCGGCTCTGTCGAACTGTCGGATGCGATTTTCGGCCTCGAGCCGCGCGCCGACATCCTGGCCCGCATGGTGCGCTATCAGCTCGCCAAGCGCCGCGCCGGCACGCACAAGTCCAAGGGCCGTTCGGAAGTCGATCGCACCCGCAAGAAGATCTACAAGCAGAAGGGCACCGGCGGCGCACGCCACGGCGCAGCGTCCGCTCCGCAGTTCCGCGGCGGCGGCAAGGCGTTCGGCCCGATCGTTCGCGATCATGCCCATGACCTGCCCAAGAAGGTGAGGGCGCTCGCGCTCCGCCACGCGCTCTCGGCCAAGGCCAAGGGTTCGGAGATCATCATCATCGACGACGCGAAGCTCGCGGAGCCGAAGACCAAGATCCTGCTCGGCCATTTCAGCAAGCTCGACCTGTCGAGCGCGCTGGTCATCGGCGGCGCCGAGATCGACGTGAATTTCGGCCTGGCCGCACGTTCGATCCCGAATGTCGACGTGCTGCCGGTCCAGGGCATCAATGTCTATGACATCCTGCGTCGCACCAAGCTCGTCTTGACCCGCTCGGCTGTCGATGCGCTGGAGGCGCGCTTCAAATGAGCCAGGCATCCAAGAATCTGGATCCCCGCCACTACGATGTGATCGTGGCGCCGGTGATCACCGAGAAGGCGACGATGCTGTCGGAGCACAACAAGGTCGTCTTCAAGGTCGCCAAGACCGCGACCAAGCCGCAGATCAAGGCAGCGATCGAGAAGCTGTTCGACGTCAAGGTGAAGAGCGTCAACACGCTCGTCACCGAAGGCAAGATGAAGGTCTTCCGGGGCCGGCTCGGCCAGCGCTCGGACGTCAAGAAGGCGGTCGTGACCCTCGAAGAAGGTCACTCCATCGACGTGACCACGGGCCTCTGAGGGAAAGATCGTCATCATGGCTTTGAAATCATTCAAGCCGATCACGCCGAGCCTTCGCCAGCTCGTGATCGTCGACCGCAGCGAGCTCTATAAGGGCAAGCCGCTGAAAGTGCTGACCGAGGGCAAGTCGTCCACGGGCGGCCGCAACAATCTCGGCCGCATCACCGTTCGCTTCCGCGGCGGCGGACACAAGCGGACGCTGCGCCTGATCGACTTCAAGCGTCGCGGCAAGGATGGCATCCCGGCCGTCGTGGAGCGGATCGAGTACGATCCCAACCGCACGGCGTTCATCGCCCTGATCAAGTATCAGGACGGCGAGCAGGCCTACATCCTGGCTCCGCAGCGCCTCGCCGTCGGCGACAGCGTGATCTCGGGTCCGTCGGTCGACGTGAAGCCCGGCAACGCCGCCCCGATGGGCACGCTGCCGATCGGCACGATCGTCCACAATGTCGAGCTCAAGATCGGCAAGGGTGGGGCGCTCGCCCGGTCCGCGGGCAACTATGCCCAGATCGTCGGTCGCGACCAGGGCTACGTCATCGTACGCCTGAACTCGGGCGAGCAGCGCCTGATCAGCGGCCTGTGCTATGCCACCGTGGGCGCGGTCTCGAACCCCGACCACATGAACAGGAACGACGGCAAGGCGGGTCGCTCGCGCTGGCTCGGCCGTCGTCCGCATAACCGCGGCGTCTCGATGAACCCTGTCGACCATCCCCATGGCGGCGGCGAAGGCCGCACCTCCGGCGGTCGTCACCCGGTTACCCCCTGGGGCAAGCCGACCAAGGGTAAGAAGACCCGCTCGAACAAGCGGACCGATACGTTCATCGTGTCGAGCCGTCACGCCCGCAAGAAGAAGAACTGAGGTCCGTCATGGCGCGTTCGCTTTGGAAAGGTCCGTTTGTCGACGGATACCTTCTGAAAAAGGCCGAGGTTGCCCGTTCGGCGGC
>Ga0209902_100462_pt1 | contig 43846 bp, 36 predicted proteins | sample FECB27metaG_FD_188304 | JGI IMG/M metagenome (GOLD analysis project Ga0209902, IMG submission 188304) | Cyanobacterial communities from the Joint Genome Institute, California, USA - FECB-27 (SPAdes) (version 2) | ecosystem: Environmental > Aquatic > Thermal springs > Hot (42-90C) > Microbial mats...
CCGGGGTGGGGTGGCGCCGCCGGGAGGCGGCGGGAGGGACTGCGACGTCAGCAGCTTCGTTGTTCGCGCGCGGGCTCCCGCCCGCGGTCCCCCCGCCCCGCCGCGCTGCGCGCGTCGACCCGCCCCCTCAGGGGCGGGTGGAGACCAGCCGCTTAAGCCGCGGGTAGCCGGACCTTCGCGACCGCATAGGCGTCGAGGGTCAGCGTGTCGCCGGGGAGCGGCGCGGCGAGCGTGGCGAGCGCCGCCGGGTCGCCCGTGGTGCGGGCGAGGCTGTCGGCGCCGAGCACGGCGGCCGTCGCGCCGCCGCCGGGAGACGGCAGGCGCACGGTCTGCGGGGTCGACGTCAGGTTGGCGAGGAACACTGTGGCACCGCCATCCCCGTCGGCCACGGCAAGCGCCGCCACCTGCCCCGACCGCGACACACGCGTCTCCAGGAGTGGCCGTCCGGCGCAGCGGGCGAGCGCCGCCAGCACGTGGAACACCGGATAGAGCGCGTCCGCCGCACCATCACAGCCCGGCTTCGCCGCCTCGCCCTTGCGATGGAGCACGCCGAACGGCCCCGTCGGCGCGCCCATCGCCACCGCCTCGACGCCGCCGCGGGCGCAGGCGGCGACGTAGGCGAGCGTCCAGGCGGCGTTGAACAGGCCGCGCTGCCGCGGGTCGTTCTCGGCGAGGCAGACGCGCTCGTCGCGCGGGTTCGGCGTCGTCGCCTTGCCGTAGGGGTTCTGCCGACAGCCGATGGCGGACGGGCCGATGCGGTAGGGCGTGTCGCCGATGAAGGCGCGCGTCGATGACAGGATCGACGGCATCGCCTCCAGCGTTTCCATCACCGAGCGGTCGTCGGCGGCGTGGACGATCGGGCAGGTCGTGTGGGTGACGTAGTCGAGCAGCGCCGCCGGCGGGCGCTTGCGGTTGAGCTCGGTGAAGTAGGAGAGCATGCCGCCGCCGAGGGGCACGCCGGGGAAGGCGGCGCGGGCGGCAGTGGCGATCGCTTCGGCCGAGGCGACCGGGGGCCACGGCGTGCCCGGCAGGATCGAGCGCAGGTCCGCCGCCGGCGACACCGTCAAGCCGGCGAGCGGCAGGGCGGCCGTCCGTACGGTCTCCGCCAGCGCCGCGAGCTCGGCATCGGGATCGTCGCCGGCGATCACCGCCTCCAGCACGACGGCGGCGCCAGCGCTTTCACCGAGCGAGCGGTAGGCCGACAGCACCTCGGCGCCGTCCCGGCGGGCGTCGAAGGCGCAGACGAGGTGGCGCGGGCCGAGGGCGCGCACGAGGCGCCCGACGGCGAGCGCATTCGCCACCTCCGACGCCGGCACGCCGAGACCGATCGCCGGCATGGTGCCGCCGCTCTCGCCGCCGATCTCGACGACGAGGCCGTCCGTGCCGGTGGCCGTGACGGCCGGCAGCGCGCCCGTCAACGTCAGCGTCACGGACTGGCGGAGCGCCTCCCCCGCCTTCAGCACATAGGGCCACGGCCGCGCCAGGGGCCGCACATAGGTCTTGTAGGAGGCGTCGCTCCAGTTGCGCTGGTCCTCCATCTCGAAGGCGTCACCCTCCATCCGGCAGGTCACCCAGACGCCGGGCAGGGCCTCGTGCGACAGTGCGCGGATGTCGAGGAAGGGCTGCACGGGGTCGATCAGCGCCGGAAAGGTCGAGACCTCCTCGCGCCCGTCGGTGTGCTCGACCTTCACCGGCCGGCCGGCGACGCCGTCGACCGGGTGCAGCACGATGAAGCCGGTGCGGTTGGTCTCGACGTCCGTCACCGGCTCGGCGACCGCCGAGAAGGCAAGCGAGCCGTCGGGCTTGCCGACGATCGCCGCCGAATAGACGAGCTTGCGCTTGGCGTCGGCGCAGGTGGCGCGGTAGCGGACGCGGAAGCCGGTGTCGTCCTCCTCGATGGCGAGGCCGTCGATCGCCGGCGTGAACGTGCCCCAGTTCTCGTCGCGCACCAGGAAGGCGATGGTGCGGATCACCTCGACGCCGGCGATGCGGATCGTCCGCAGGGCGCCGTTCTCGAACGCCGCCGACAGCGGCCCGGCCACCAGCGTGCGGCTCGGCGGGTCGGTCGTCTCGGTGCCGCAGAGGCGGACGGCGAGGCTCGGTGTCGGCTGCATCGTCCTGGCTCCCGTGTCGGTCCCCTGCCCGTTTCAGAGCGCCCGCTCGCTCGCCGCATCGAAGACGGCGGCGCGGTTGAGGTTGATGTCGATGGCGACGTGCTCGCCCGGCCGGCTGACGTCGTGGGCCTGCAGCTCCGCCATAACCGGCTCGCCGCCGAGCCGGAACGTCGCGTAGCTGCGCGAGCCGGTCGGCTGGATGAGCTCGATGGTGGCGTCGAGGCGCGCGACGCCCGGCGGCGGCACCTCGCCCTGGGCCCGTGTCATATGCTCGGGCCGCAGGCCGACGAGCACCGCGCTGCCGTCGGCGGCGCCGTTGCGGATGCGACCGCGCGGCAGCGGCAGCGTCGTCGTGCCGTCGGCGAGCACCACCCGGTCCCCCTCCCCGCCCCGCGCCAGCCGCCCGGCGAGGAAGCCCATTTTCGGCGAGCCGAGGAAGCCCGCCACGAAGCGCGTCGCCGGCCGCTCGAACAGGTCGAGCGGCGAGCCCTGCTGCTCGATGACGCCGTCACGCATCAACACGATCCGGTCGGCGAGCGTCATCGCCTCGATCTGGTCGTGGGTGACGTAGATCATCGTCGTGCCGATCTCCTGATGCAGCCGCTTGATCTCGCCGCGCATCTCGTCACGCAGCTGCGCGTCGAGGTTGGAGAGGGGCTCGTCGAACAGGAAGATCTGCGGGTCGCGGACGATCGCCCGGCCGATGGCGACGCGCTGGCGCTGGCCGCCGGAGAGCTGCCGCGGCAGGCGCTGCAAGAGCGGCACGATGCCGAGCATCTTCGCCGCCGCGGCGACGCGCGTCTCGATCTCGGCTTTAGGCAGCTTGCGGGCCTTGAGGCCGAAGCCGATGTTCTTCTCGACGCTCATGTGCGGATAGAGCGCGTAGTCCTGGAACACCATCGCCACGTCGCGGTCGCGCGGGCGCATGTCGTTGACGATCTCGCCACCGATCCAGATCTCGCCCTCGCTGATGTCCTCGAGGCCGGCGATGGTGCGCAAAAGCGTGCTCTTGCCGCAGCCGGACGGGCCGACCAGCACGGTGAACTCGCCGTCGGCGATGTCGAGGTCGATGCCGCGCACGGCGTGGAAACCGCCATAGCGCTTGTGCAGGCCTGCGATGCGTACGGGAGCCATGGGGGCCGCGTCTCTCCTTGAAAAGTCAGCCGCGCACGGCGCCGAGGGTGAGGCCGCGGACGAGGTGGCGCTGCGCCAGCACGCCGAGCGCGATCGAGGGCCCGAGCGAGACGATCGCGAGCGCCGCCGCCTCGCCATACTGGGCGCCCTGGAAGCCGATGAAGGCGCGGAACACCGTCGGCAGCGTGAAGGCGTCGCGGCTGGTCAACAGCAGCGCGAAGAAGAACTCGGTCCAGCAGGCGATGAAGGCGAACACGGCGGCAGCGACGATGCCGGGGGCGGCGAGCGGCACCGCCACCTTCCAGAACGCTTGCCAGCGCGTGCAGCCGTCGACGAGTGCCGCGTCCTCCATCGACTTCGGCATCTGGCGGAAGTAGGCAAACATCATCCACACCGTCACCGGCAAGGTGAACACCGTATAGGCGAGGATCAGGCCAATGTGGGTGTCGTAGATGCCGATGTTGCGGTAGATCAGGAAGATCGGCAAGACGATGGCGATCGGCGGCAGGAAGCGCTGCGACAGCACCCAGAACGACAAATGCGGACCGCCGGTGTTGAAGCGCGCCAGGCTGTAGGCCATCAGCGTGCCGAGCAGCGCCGACAGCGCCGTCGCCGCGGAAGAGACGATCAGGCTGTTGATGAGGCCCTGCAGGCCCCGGTAGGTGAACAGCGCCGCCGTGTAGTGGACGATGGTCGGCTCGTCGGGGAACCACACCGGCGGGATCGCCAGATAATCGTCGCTCGGCTTGATCGACGTGTTGAACATCCAGTAGATCGGCCACAGCACGAAGAGCAGGAAGAAGCCGAGCAGCAGCACACGGGCGATCGTCGCGGTCGGGAACCGCCGGCGGCGGCGCGGTCGGGGAGCGGCGGCGACCGCCATCACGCCACCTCCGCCTTGAGCAGGCGGCGGACGAGGAACGTCACCACGGCTGCCGTGAAGATCAGGAACAGCCAGCTTCCGGCGGTCGCCTGCGACAGGTGGAACTGCGTGAAGCCCACCGTGTAGAGATAGTAGGAGGCCGTGTAGGTCTGCGTGCCCGGCCCGCCGCCGGTCATGATGAAGATGGTGTCGAACAGCCGGATCGCGTCGAGCAGGCGGAAGGTGATGGCGAGCAGGATCATCGGGCCCAAGTGCGGCAGCGTGATCGCGGTGAACGCCTGCCAGCCGTCGACGCCGTCGAGCTCCGCCGCCTCGTAGAGGTTGGGCGGGATCGAGGTCAGCCCGGCGAGCAGGATGACGAACATGAACGGCGTCCACTGCCAGACGTCGGCGACGATCAGCGAGATGTAGATCCACGGCCGCTCGGTCAGCCAGCTGATCGTCACCTCCTGGCCGATGAGCTGCGTGAGGATGTAGTTCGTCGGGCCGAACGGGCGCTGCAGCAACAGCGTCCACGCCTGGCCGACGATTACCGGGCTGATGAACAGCGGCACGATCAGGATCGACATGACGAGGCCGCGGCCGGGGAAGCTCTTCACCATCGCCATGGCGATGGCGAGCCCGAGCAGGAACTCGATCGCCACGCAGGAAAATGAGAGCAACGCCGTCAGCACCAGCGACCACCGCGCCACCGGATCGAAGACGACGCGCTCGAAATTCTTCAGCCCGACGAAGGCGTGGCCGGGGACCTGGAAGTCGTAGTTGATGAACGAGACGACGAGGGAGAACAGCAGCGGATAGATCGACAGCGCCAGGATCAGCACCACCGCCGGCGCGACGAGCAACCACTTGAAGTGCCGGTCGCACCACGCCGAGAACCCCGCCGTGCGCGGGCGCGGGTGGCGAAGGGGCATCGGGCGGAAGGTCGTGAGCGTCTCTGCCATCTCGTTCCCGGATCGAAACCGGCGGGCGGCCGGTCAAGGTCGGCCGCCGCGCGGGCCGAGGCACCGCGCGGCGCGTGACGGTGCGGCGCCGCCGGACCAGTGGCCCGTCGGCGCCGCCGCCTCCCCCCCCATCACTCGATGACGACGGCCTGGCCGAGCTTCTCCACCGTGTTGTCGGCGGTGGAGCCCGGCAGTTTCAGGAACTCGACGTAGAACGCCTTCTGGCTGTCGACGCCGAGGCGATCGGTCGTCTCGTCCCACTCGGCCGCCGCCGTTTCCAGCGCCTGCTGCGGGTCTGCACCCGCCCACACGGCGGTCGCCATGCGGTCGAGGCTCAGGAAGTAGTCCTGCGCGCCGGGCATGATCGGGTCGAGCAGGCCGACGTTTGCCGAGTTGTTCAAAGTCTTGAGGTAGTCCTTGGCGCCGGGGAAGAGATCGCCGTAGAGTTCCGACTTGAAGTGGGACAGCCGGTAGGGATCGCGCAGCGCATAGGGCAGCATGACGCGGGCGAGCGACACCGGCGGCGACGTCACCCACTGCATGAACAGGTAGGCGGCGACCGGGTTGGCGCTGTCGGCCGACAGCGCCTTGCTGAAGCCGGTGGCGTGCTCCGGGTTGCCCGGCACCACGGCGTAGCCGACCTTGCCGGCGATCTGCGACTGCGGGATGAAGTTGATCGCCGTCGCCGTCTGCGAGTAGTTCGCCGCCATGCGGCCCGACGGCGGCCACGAATAGATCATCGCCACCTTGCCGGTGAGGAAGGCCGCCCACAGCGACACCGCGTCGAGCTCGTTGTTGCCGGGGATCGAGGCGTTGTTCGCCGCGATCATGTTCTGCAGCGTCTTCACACCGGCGGGCGTCGCGAGCTGCGCCTTCATGTTGTCGTCGAACAGCTGGCCGCCATTGGCGCGGAACTGCTGCAGGAAGTCGAACTGGTTGCCCGGGCTGCCCGCCTTGCGGAAGTGACCGGCGCCGTAGACGTTCGGCGCCATCTGGTCGGTGATGAACTGCGCGATCTGGGCGTAGTCCTCCCAGGTGGTCGGCGGCGCGAGCTTCTTGTCGAACTTCGCCTCGTAGGCCGCCATCAGCTTGGGGTCTTCGAAGATGTCCTTGCGGTAGTAGAGGGCGAACATGTCGCCGTCGTCGAAGAAGCCCCAGATCTTGCCCTTGTAGGTCGGCAGGGCACGGTACAGCGGATGGTAGTCCTCGAGGTCCGCCGGGTTCATGTACTCCTTGATGTAGTCGTCGAGCGGGGCGATGACGCCGCCGTCGGCGAGCGAGGGCGTCCACGCCGGCGAGATGTCGAGGACGTCGAAGGCGCCAGAGCCGGCGATGTGCTCGGCCACCGCCTTCGAGTACTGGTCGGGGTTGGAGAGCTCGACGACGTTCGACTTGATGCCCGTGAGCTGCTCCCACATCGGGCCGGAGAAGTTGCGCGGGTCGAGCGCCTGCAGGCCGGCCTCCGACGTCATCGACAGAGTGACGCCGGAAAATTGCTTGGCCGCCTGCACCGCCCGGTAGGCGGAGCCGTCCGTCGGTCCTTCCATCGAGGCCTGCATCGCCAGCGCCTGCGCCTTGCCGAGCGGCGTCGACGGGTCCGCGAGCTCGAGATTGGCCTGGGCGAGCGCCCAGTCGGTCATCGCGCCGAGCATCGGGCCGCTCAGGGCCAGCATGCCCGTCATCTGGCCGAAGCGGGTGATGAAGGTGCGCCGCGTCGGTTCCCCGCGCAGCAGAGCGTCGACCTCCTGTGCGAGGCCGGCTTCGAAGTCACGCCTTTCGCGATCGTTCATGGTCCTCACTCCTCCCTAAGGGGCCGCACGGTCGGACGGCGCGGACGGGTCTGTCCGGGCGTTCTCGCCGGCGGTCTCCGGTGGCTCGCGGCGCGGGCGCCCCGACGAGCCGTCGTGTTGCCGAAAGTGGGGCCGCCGCCCGGCGGCCCGGTCTGAAGGCACTCCTCCATTGACGGGCGGTTGCCCTCCGCCCTCTCCGTCTAGCGTGCGAACCGGCTGCGGAAATCGTCGAGCCGCCGCGTCCAGGCGGCCGTCTCCAGCACGGCGCGGTTGACGACGCCGCGCGGCACGCGGCCGTGCTGCACCTCGAGCACCGCCTTGACGTCGGCGGCGCCATTGCCGGCGAAGCACTGGTCGGTCCAGCACAGCGCGTGCGGCGCCAGGATGACGTTGTCGAGCTTGAGGATCGGATCGTCCGCGTCCGGCGGCTCCTGCTCGAGCACGTCGAGGCCGGCACCGGCGATGCGGCGCTCGGCCAAGACCTTGGTCAGCGCCTTCTGGTCGACGATCGGGCCGCGCGCGGTGTTGATCAGGTAGGCCGTCTTCTTCATCAGCGCGAGCCGCTCGGCGTTGACGAGGTGGTGCGTCTCCGGCGTCAGCGGGCAGCTCACCGACAGCACGTCGGATTGCCGGAACACCTCCTCGAGGCTGACGAGCTCAATGCCGAGCTCGGCCGCCACCGCCTTGTCGGCGAACGGGTCGTGGGCGATGAAGCGCATGTCCAAGGGCTTCGCCAGCCGGAAGAACTCGGCGCCGATGTTGCCGATGCCGAGCGAGCCGAGCGTGCGACCGACGAGGCCGACGCCCATGTGGTCGGAGCGCTGATTGAAGCCCGTCGGGCCCTCGCGCGTCAGACGATCCTTGACCATCATCTTGCCGGTGAGCGCCAGCATCAGCGCCAGGATCGACACCGCCACCGGCCGCCGCACGCCGTCCGGGGTGATGACGAGGGCGATGCCGGCGTCCGTGCAGGCCGGCACGTCGACGGTGTCGTAGCCGACGCCGAAGCGGGCGATGACGGCAAGCCGGCCGCTCTTCGGCACGCTGTCGCGGCCGAAGCGGTGGGTGAGCAGGATGAGGGCGTCGAAGTCCTCGAGTTGCTCGGCCCTGAGCGGGTTCGCCACGTCGAGGAACGCGACCTCGACGTTCGGCGCGGCCCTGAGCGGCGCGAGGTCGAAGTCCGGGTAGGTCGGCGAGCCGTCCGGCTTCTTGAAGTCGCCGGAGAGCGCGACGCGGAACGGTCCGCTCATGAGCGCCCCTTCCGCGTCGAGAGGGCCTTGGCAGACGGGGCTTTTGCCGGCGCGGCCTTGGTGGGCGGGGCCTTGGCAGCCGCCTTCGCCTTGGCCGGAGCCGCAGGCTTCGCTGCGGCCTTCGACCCGGCGGCTGCGTTCTTCGCGGCGCTCGCCTTCGTGCCTTCGCGCAGCTTGCCGATCGCCTCGGCCAGTGCGTTGTGCAGCACCCAGACGTCGCCCGAGTAGCAGATGAAGTCGAAGCCGACGTCGTAGAGCTCGATGCCGACCTCCACCGTCGGCACCAGCCGGCCCATCGCCTTGCCGTGACTGCGGGCCGCCTTCACCGTCCGGTCGATCGCCGCCTTGAAGTCCGGATGCTCGAACTCGCCAGGAATGCCGAGGCCGACCGACAGGTCGAAGTGGCCGACCCACAGGCAGTCGACGCCGTCGACCGCGGCGATCTCCTCGCAGTTCTTCACCCCGTCGGCCGTCTCGATCTGGCAGAACAGCGTCGTGCGGGCGTTAGTGGCGGTGAACTTGTCGGCGACCGCACCCGGCCGGTAGCGGTCGTGCGCCACCTGCAGGGCGACGCCGCGGCCCCCTTGCGGGTGGTACTTCATCGAGTGGACGATCTGGCGGGCCTCCTCGGCGGAGCCGACCATCGGAACCATCAGCCCCTCGGCGCCCATGTCCATGGCGCGGGCGATGTGGTGGTACTCCTTCGATGGCACCCGCACGATCACCGGCACCTGCGCCGCCTCGAAGTAGCGGATGGCGCTCTTCACCGTCTCGAAGCCGAAGCCGGAGTGCTCGAGGTCGAACAGCACGAAGTCGCAGCCGGCCGACTTCAGGATATGGCCGATCCCCGGCGTCGCGAACTCGACGATGAAGTGCCCGAACTTCGGCGCCCGGGTGCCGGCCATCGCCTTCAGGCCCGAGCCGGCCGCACTCGCGTCCACCATGCGTCTCTCCCTGTCGTCTTCCGCCCGGGCTCTGCGGCCGGGTCGAAGGTGTGTGAAGCTATGCGCCGCCCTCGCAGACGAGGGTGCATTCGGTGACGGCCTTGGCCGCGACCAGCGCCGCGCTCGCCGCGTCGAAGCGGGCGAAGTGGGCGGTGCGCGTGTGCGCCTCGAAGGCCAACCGGTCGTCGTAAATCTCGTAGAGCAGCACCCGGTCGGGCTCGCCGGCCGGCTCCAGCACGTCGAAGCGCCGGCAGCCGGGCTCGGTGCGGCAGGATTCGCGGGCGTTCTCGTCGATCAGGCGACGGAAGGCGGCGCGCTCGCCTGGCACCACCTGGAAGTCGACGAAGATGACGTAGCCGCTCATCGCCGCTTCTCCACCACCGCGTTGTAGCGCCGGGTGACATAGTCGAGATGGGCGCGCATCGCCGCCTCGGCGCGGTCGGCGTCGCGCGACTTCACCGCCTCGAAGATCGCCCGGTGCGCCTCGTAGGCCACCTTGTCCTCGCCGGGGGCGAGCGTCGTCTGGCGCTGCTCGAGCAACCACTCGGCGAGTGCCGCGTGGATCGCCGTGAACATCGGATTGCGCGGGATCACCGCCAGCACGAAGTGGAAGTCGACGTCGGTGCGCTCGAAGCGCTTGAGGTCGCCGAGCGAGGCGCGGTTCTCGTCCAGCGCCGCGCGGAAGCGCGCGAGGTCGTCGGCGGTCGCGTGCTCCGCCGCGTGACGGGCGAGGCCGACCTCGAAGAAGACGCGCAGGCTCTGGAAGTTCTGCACGCCGCCGGGGGCCGCCAGCATGTGGCGGGCGGTGACCGCCAATGCGTCGACGACGAAGGCCGGCGTCGGCAGCGTCACGATCGCCCGCGTGCCGGAGCGGATGTCGATCAGCCCCATCTTCTGCAGGTGGAACAGCGCCTCGCGGATCGCCGGGCGGCCGACGCCGAAGGTCTCCATCAGCGTCCGCTGCGAGGGCAGCGCGTCGCCGGCGGCGTAATGGCCCTCGGCGATCATCCGCTCCAGCCGGGCGGCGACCTCCTCGTAGAGCTTGCGCTGGCGAACCGCCGTGTCGAGCATTGGTATACCTGTCATACCAGTTCGGGCACGCTATGCCGGCTCTCGACTGCCGTAAAGAGGCATTCCGTGCTGCGCCTGCGAAGGCGGGGCGGCAAAACGCGGGCCGGTCGGCGGCAATGGCCATACGCGAGCGGGAATCTGGACCCCGGCCCGCCATCGGCGTATGACGATCTGACAATATGACGGGAGACGCCGCGTGCTCGAGCTCTACAACTTCGCGCAGTCCACCTGCAGCCTGAAGGTCCGCCTCGCCATGCACGAGAAGGGCATCGACTGGGTCGACCGGGTGCTCGTCTCGAAGAACCAGGACCACCTGTCGGACTGGTACCTGAAGCTCAACCCGAACGGCGTCGTGCCGACCTTGATCCACAACGGCACGCCGGTGATCGAATCCTCGGTGATCGTGCAGTATCTCGACGAGATCTTCGCGCCCGTGTCGCTGACGCCGCCGACGCCGCTCGCCCGTGCGGAGATGCGCGCCTTCCTCGCCTTCGTCGACGCGGTGCCGACGCCGGCGGTGCGCTATCCGTCGTTCCAGTATGGCGGCCTCATCCGCAAATTCCTGGCGATGAGCGACGCCGAATTCGCCGAGAGCGTGGCGCTGCGGCCGCTGAAGGGCGAGTTCTACAAGCGCATGGGCCGCACGGGCTTTCCGCGCGAGGACATCGACAAGGCGCTCGCCGACATCGGCAAGACGGCCGGCCGCATGGACCTGCTTCTCGAGAAGAACGGCGGTCCCTTCCTGATGGGCGAGCAGCTGACGCTTGCCGACGTCGCGGTGGCGCCGCTGATCGACCGCATGGAAGACCTCGGCTTCGCCTACCTCTGGGAAAACCGGTATCCCCGCGTCGCGAAATGGCTCGCCGACCTGCAGGCCCGGCCGGCCTACGCCCAGGCCTACTATCCCGGCAGCCGCCTCTCCGACCAGTTCCCCGACCTCGGCCTCGGCCGCGGCACCGACGCGCGCCGCCGCGAGCCGGCGCTCGCCGCGGCCGAGTAGCGCCGCCTCCGCTCAGCCCCGCCTCAGAGCGGCGGGCGCAAGTGCTCCCATGGGCGCGCCGCCTCGAAGGCGGCGGCCGCCTGCAGCACGCCGAGGTCGTCGAAGCGGCGGCCGACGATCTGCAGCCCGACCGGCCGCCCGTCCGCCGTCATCCCGCACGGCACCGAGGCCGCCGGCGCGCCGGTGAAGTTGAACGGGTAGGAGAACTCCGCCCACTCCATCCAGTCCCAGCGATGCTGCGCCCAGCCGTCCGGCGCGAGCTTGCCGACCGGGAACGCCGCCACCGAGGCGGTCGGGGTGACCAGGTAGTCCCAGCCCTCGAACCAGCGGCCGATCTGCGAGCACCACGCGTACTTACGCTCGCGCTGCATCTGGTAGTCCGACGCCGTCACCGCCTGGCCGTCCTCGATGCAGGCGACGAGGTGCGGGTCCATGCGGTCGCGCCAGTCCGGCAGGAAGCGGCCGAAGCTCGAGAAGTGCGCCTTCCAGAAGAAGCGGGCGAGGTCGACGCCGCCGGCGCCCCACGGCGTCCCCGGCTCCTCGACGATGGCGCCGGCCTCGGTGAAGGCCGAAAGCCCCGCCCGCACCAGCGCCGCCACCTCGGGATCGACCCGGACATGGCCGAGATCGGGGCTGAAGGCGATGCGCTTGCCGGCGATCCCCTCCCCCAAGCGACCGACATAGTCGGCCGGGGCCGAGTCGAGGCAGGTGTGGTCCTCCGGGTGCGGCCCGGACATCACCGACAGCATCATCGCCACATCGCGCACTGAGCGCGCCATCGGCCCGCCGTGCGAGGCGAGGTCGTGCAGCCCAACCGGCACCATCGGGATGCGGCCATAGCTCGGCTTCAGCCCGGCGAGCCCGCAGAAGTGCGCGGGAACGCGGATCGAGCCGGCGGCGTCGGTGCCCTGGTGGAGCGGCCCGCAGCCGGCGGCGGCCGCCGCGGCCGCACCGGCCGAGGAGCCTCCCGGCGTGAAGCCGTGCTTCCACGGGTTGTGGGTGTCGCCGGTGAGCGGGCTGCGGCCGAGGCCGATCCAGCCGCACTCGGGCGTCGTCGTCTTGCCGACGACGATGGCACCGGCCGCCTTCAGCCGCTGCACGAAGGGGGCCGTCGTCTTGGCGATCTCACCGACGAAGATGTGCGAGCCGCGCAGCGTCGGCAGGCCCTCGATGCCGGCGAGATCCTTGATGGTCACGGTGACCCCATGCAGCGGCCCGAGCGGCTCGCCGGCGCTGACCATCGCCTCGGCCCGCTTCGCCTCCGCCCGCGCCGCTTGGGCGGTGACGACGGTGAAGGCGTTGATGGTCGGCTCCACCGCCGCGATGCGCGACAGCACGGCTTCCACACTCTCCACCGGCGAGACCGCGCCGGCGCGGATCAGCGGCGCCAGCCGGTGGGCCGGCATGTGGGCGAGATCGTCCGTCGTGCCACCGTCAGCCATCATCCATCCTCTTGTCTCGGCCGCCGCCAGCCTCTAAACATCCGCCCCGTTGGCGACGTGGCGGAATGGTTACGCAGCGGACTGCAAATCCGTGTATGCCGGTTCGATTCCGGCCGTCGCCTCCAATCGTCACCGCTGCCCGTCCCTGCGTCACCCTTTTCCCGCTGCCCGGGCGCTGTGCGATATCGCCGCGCCGGCTCGGGACGACGATCGCGCCGGGGACCTTGTGCGGCAGTTGCGCGTTCTCCTGCATCGGCGCCGCGCCGCCTTGTGTGACGAACGGTTCGGGCGGATGATCCGCCCGGTCGCCGGAACTCAGGGGCAGAGCTCCCCACTCGCTCGCCGCTGCGCCCGCATCGGACGAGCCCGCTTCACCAGCACCCCGCGATCGAACAGCCCTCCCGTGCCCGGTGACAGCCAGTCCCGGTGACCGCCGAGCGACGGGGCGTGGCCAGGAGTTAGCCGATGCGTCGATCCTCTCCCCATCCCGCCGCCACCATGCTGCAGGCGATGCAGTTCGCCTTCGAGGTGCAGGCCGTCGTGGGCCTGCGGCTGCTGCGGATTTCCGCGGGCGGCAGCGAGGCGGCGTTGGAGACGCAGCGCATGATCGCCGAGAAGGCCGAGGCTGTCTGGAACTCTCAGCTCGCCGCGGGGCTCGCGATCGCCAGCGGGCGCGGCACCGAGGCGGTGGCGGCCGCCGCCTTCCGACCCTACCGGCGCGCCGTCAAGGCGAATCGCCGCCGCCTCACAACGCTCTGACGCGCCGCGGCGTCAGGCGGAGCGAGCAGGCCGCGATTCGTCGCGGCCGCGGACGCACCGACCGGACCCGGACCACCATCAACGGACAGCGCAGAAGAATGCTCGCCGCAGCGATTGCGGTCGGGGACGGCGGAGCGCATTTCGCCCGCCGTCCCCGGTCCGCGAAGGAAGCGGCCCGGCTGCAGGCTGTCGCCGCGCCAGGCCGGGCTGGACGCCTTGGGAGAGGCGTCGATAGCCGATTCCCATCAAACCATAGAGCCAGTCGATCACACCAGAATTCATTCTCAATTCGGCGTGATTTTTTCGCCTCCGCGGCACCGGAACGGAGCCGGCGGCGGCGCGTTGTCCTGAAGCCGCCGGCAGGCACTGCGACCCGCCGCGCGCATGGAGGCGCGAAGTCGATGACGAGCACACCGCCCCGGCCCGACCCCGCCGACGACCGTCCGCAACCCGGCGACGCCGGCACGCCGCAGCGGCCGACGCCGCGCGGCGGCTCGGCGACGGCCGAGAAGGAGGGCCGCGACAGCGCCCTTCTCGCCGACGTGCCCCCGGATCGGCGGCATCGCGGCGACGACGCCCGCATGGAAGACGAGGCCAAGCAGCCGGATGCGGCGCGCGACGCCGACGAGGTCAAGCATCGCAGCGCCGACCGCGGTATCTCCGCCGCCATCTCGGGGGTCGACATCACGCCCAGTGAGGATCGCTGAGACGGACGCGGCCGGGAACGCCCCATTCCGCACGTCTCCACCGGCCGTTCGCGCCGCCGACCGGAGAGGGCGTTCGCCCCTCCCCGGTGAATTCGATCGCAAGGCCCGGAGTGCGGACGGGCCGCAGTCGCGGCATGGTGCATCGACGGGCGCCGGATCGGGCGCCGACGATGCCGGGAGACGCGCCGTGAACACTCACCTCTCCGCCGCCGGGACCGCCTCGGGGACTGCTGCCGCCTCCGCCGACTGGACGGGCCTGATCGCCAGGGACGAGTTCGCCACGGACGCAGCGCGGCTGTCGGCCGTGCGTGCCCGCGACGCCGCCGCGGACGGTCACTTCGTCTATGCCGTCGCCACGACGGGGGTCTATTGCCGCCCCTCCTGCGCCGCCCGTCCGGCGCGTCGGGAGAACATCTCCTTCCATGCCGACGGGGCCGCCGCGCAGGCCGCGGGCTTCCGCCCGTGCAAGCGCTGCCGGCCGGACGAGCCGCCGCTCGCCGTGCGCCATGCCGCCGCCGTCGCCGCCGCCTGCCGCACCATCGACGCGGCGGAGGAGCCGCCCGCCCTCGCCGTTCTCGCCGCCGCCGCCGGGCTGTCGCCCCACCACTTCCACCGCATCTTCCGGGCGGCGACGGGCGTGACGCCGAAGGCCTATGGGAGCGCCCGCCGCGCCGCCCGCCTGCGCGCCGGGCTCGATCGCGGCGAGCGGGTCACCAACGCGATCTTCGGTGCCGGCTACGGCTCCAGCAGCCGCTTTTACGAGAACGCCGGCGAACGCCTCGGCATGACGCCGGCCGCCTTCCGTGATGGCGGCCGGGATACGGCGCTGCGCTTCGCCGTCGGCCGCTGCTCGCTCGGCGCCATCATCGTCGCGGCGAGCGACCGCGGCATCGCCGCGATCGAGCTCGGCGACGATCCCGAACGGCTGGTGCACGGCCTGCAGGACCGCTTCCCGAAGGCGACCCTGATCGGCGGCGACGCGGGCTTCGAAGAACTCGTGGCCCGCGTCGTCGGCTTCGTCGAGGCGCCCGCCGGCGGGCTCGACCTGCCCCTCGACGTGCGCGGCACCGCCTTCCAGGAGCGTGTCTGGCAGGCGCTTCGCGCCATCCCCGCCGGCCGCACCGCCACCTATACCGAGGTGGCCGCGGCGATCGGCCTGCCGAAGGCGGTGCGGGCGGTGGCGCAGGCCTGCGGCGCCAACCCCGCGGCCGTCGCCATTCCGTGCCACCGCGTCGTGCGCACAGACGGCAGCCTGTCGGGCTACCGCTGGGGCATCGAGCGCAAGCTGACGCTGCTGCAACGGGAAGGTGCCCGATGAACGTGCTCACCAGCCGCGAAGTGGGCAGGACGCCGGCGCGACCGGCGCCGGCGGAGCGTATCGCCGGCCTCGACTGGGCGCGCCTCGGCGCCGAGCTCGACGCCTTCGGCGCCGCCGCCACCGGGCCGCTGCTGATGCCGGACGAATGCGCCATGCTGTCGGCCCTCTATGACGACGAGAGCCGCTTCCGCAGTCGCGTCGTCATGGCCCGCCACGGCTTCGGCCGGGGCGAGTACCAATATTTCGGACATCCCCTCCCGCCGATCGTGACCGCCCTGCGGGAGACCCTGTACGAGCGCCTCGTGCCGGTCGCGAACGGCTGGAACGAGCGCCTCGGCAGCCCCGTCCGCTATCCCGACAGCCACGCCGCGTTCGTCTCGCGCTGCCACGACGCCGGCCAGACCCGGCCGACGCCGCTGCTGCTGCGCTACGGCGCGGGCGACTTCAACTGCCTGCATCAGGACCTTTATGGCGAACACGTCTTCCCGCTGCAGGTGGCGATCCTGCTGTCGGAGCCCGGCCGCGACTTCACCGGCGGCGAGTTCGTGCTGATGGAGCAGCGGCCGCGCCAGCAATCGCGTGCCGAGGTGGTGCCGCTCGCGCATGGTGGCGGCGTCGTCTTCGCCGTCAGTCACCGCCCCGCCACTGGCAGCCGCGGCGACTACCGCGTCACGCTCCGCCACGGCGTCAGCCGCATCCGCTCCGGCCGGCGTCACACGCTCGGCGTCATCTTCCACGATGCTCTCTGAGGGCACGACCCGGCGCGATGGCTGCCGCGGTTCGGCCTCATTGGCGCTGCCCTTCGCATTAGCGTAAGATTCGCTCGCCACCATCGAAGCGCAGCGATGCGAGGAGACCGCCTCTTGCCGGCCGAAGCCCAGAACGCCCTCCTCGTCTATCCGAAGTTCAACGCAGCGTCGTTCTGGAACTATGGCGAGACGTGCGAGATGGTGGGGGCGAAGTACCCCGCCTCGCCCCTCGGCCTCATCACCGTCGCCGCGATGCTGCCGAAGACGTGGACCGTGCGCCTCGTCGACCGCAACGTCGAAGAGCTCACCGACGCGGACCTCGACTGGGCCGATATGGTGATGACCGGCGGGATGCTGCCGCAGCAGCGCGACTGCCTGATGCTGATCGAGCGGGCGCAGGCCCGCGGCAAGGCCGTCGTCGTCGGCGGGCCCGACGTCACCTCGAGCCCGGACATCTACGCGGTCGCCGACATCCGGGTGTTGGGCGAGGCCGAGAGCGTCATCGACGAGTTTCTCGCCGCCTGGTCCGCCGGCACGCGCCGCGGCGACTTCGTGGCGCCGAAGTTCCAGGCCGACGTCACCGCGAGCCCGGTGCCACGCTTCGACCTGTTGAAGCTCGACCGCTACCTGCACGTCGGTGTGCAGTTCTCCCGCGGCTGTCCGTTCACCTGCGAGTTCTGCGACATCATCGAGCTCTATGGCCGCCGTCCGCGGATGAAGACGACGCCGCAGATGCTGGCCGAGCTCGACGCCCTCTACGCGCTCGGCTACCGCGGCCACGTCGATTTCGTCGACGACAACCTGATCGGCAACAAGAAGGCCGTGAAGGCCTTCCTGCCGCATCTCGCCGACTGGCAGAAGAAGAACCGCCATCCCTTCGAGCTCTCGACCGAAGCCTCCCTCAACCTCGCCGAAGACCGCGAGCTGATGGAGCTGATGCGCGGCGCCGGCTTCTTCTCCGTCTTCGTCGGCATCGAGAGCCCGGACCCGGACGTGCTCGCCGCCACGAGCAAGAAGCAGAACACCCGCGGCGACATCACCGAGAGCGTCCACAAGATCTACGAGTCCGGCATGTTCGTGCTCGCCGGCTTCATCGTCGGCTTCGACAGCGAGAAGGGCCGGGTCTCGAAGCCCATCGTCCATCTGATCGAGGAAGCGGCGATTCCGGTGGCGATGGTCGGCATGCTCTACGCGCTGCCCAACACGCAGCTGACGCGCCGGCTCGCCAAGGAGGGCCGGCTGCACCCCGACCACGGCGTCGACATGGACGACGGCTCGGCCGACCAGTGCCTGTCGGGGCTCAATTTCGACACGCTGCGCCCGCGCGGCGAGATTCTCGCCGACTACCGTGCCGTCGTCGACGCGGTCTACGCGCCGGAGAATTATTTCGGCCGCGTCCGCCGTGTCGGTCGCGCCCTGAAGATCCAGATGTCGGCCGGCGACATCAATCCCGGCGCCGCCTGGAAGGACTGCGTCCAGGTCGTCCGCCTGATGACGGCGATCACGCTGCGCAAGCCGCAGTTCCGCGGCGAGTTCTGGAAGACGATCGTGCTCACCGCCCTGCGCAACCCGCTGGCGCTGAAGGCGGTGCTGCAGATGTCGGCGCTCTACGCCCACCTCGGGCCGTTCTCCCGCCACGTCGTCTCGGCGATCGCCGAGAAGATCGAGGCCGTGGAGAGCGGTACGTGGACTGCGCCGACGGCGCTTCCGGGCGCGGCCGCCGCTCCGGCACAGATGCCGAACTCTGCGCCGGCACACGCGCAGGCGGCCGCCGTCTCAGCCGCCTGAGGCTTCGCGACCGCGAGGGCCGCCTTGGCGCTCACGCACGTGTGGTTGTCGCCCTCCCTCGCCGCGGCCGCCCTCTTCGGCTAACGTGCGGTTGCACGGGCCGCCCCGCGCCCGACGGGGGATCGACCATGAGCGATCACATCCGGATCGGCTTCGGCCGGCGAGAGTTCCTCAAGGCATCGCTCGCCGTCGCGGGTGCACCGACCGTCGTCGCCGCTGCGGCCGGTGTCACCGGTGCCATCGGAACGGCTTCCGCCACCGCCGCGGAACCCGCCCCGCCCGCCTCCGCCGCCACCGCATCCGCCGCCGTCGATGCCGTCAGCGACGCCATCCTGCGCATCTCCCGCGAGGTCTGGGCGACGCCGGAGCTGTCGCTGGAAGAGGAGAAGTCGGCGGAGATCCACCTGCGCGAGCTGCGCGCCGCCGGCTTCACGGTTCTCAGCACCGGCACGTCGGGCACGCCGACCGCCTTCGTCGCCGAATGGACGCAAGGCACGGGCGGCCCGAAGATCGGTTTCCTGCCCGAGTACGACGCGCTGCCGGGCCTCGGCAACGCCGCCGAGCCGCGCGAGACGCCCGGCCCGACCGGCGTCGCGGTCGGCCACGGCTGCGGCCACAACCTGCTCGGCGCCGGCTGCACCGGGGCAGCCTTCGCCCTGAAGCAGATGATGGCGGACACCGGCACGCCCGGCACCATCCGCGTCTATGGCTGCGCCGCCGAGGAGACCCAGGGCGTCAAGGTCTACATGGCCCGCGACGGCCTGTTCGACGATCTCGACGCCTGCCTCGCCTGGCACCCGGCGCCGATCACCGCGACGGGGCTCCTGCGAACGGCCGCCGCCGACATCGTCCGGGTCGACTTCTACGGCCGCACGGCCCACGCCGGCGTCGCGCCGTGGGAGGGCCGCAGCGCCCAGAAGGCGGCCGAGATGTTCGGCATCGGCGTCAACTTCATGCGCGAGCACATTGAGCCGACGTCGCGGCTCCACTACGTCTACCCGCGCATGGGCGAGGCGGCGAACGTCGTGCCCGACCGCGCCCAGGCGCTGATCATGATCCGCGACGCCGACCGCGACCGGGTCGTCGCGATGACCGCCTGGGTGCGCCAGATCGCCGAGGCGGCGGCATTGGCAACGCAGACGCGCGCCGAGGTCGACCACTTCTTCGGCCTGCACGACCTGCTGCCGAACGAGACGCTGGCGGCGCAGATCAACCGGCACCTCCACGCCGTCGGCCTCGACTGGACGGAGGAGGAACAGGCCTTCGCCCGCGCCTGCCAGGCGGCGTCCGGGCTGCCGGAGAAGGGGCTCGCCACCGACATCCTGCCGATGCTGCCGGAGATCACCACCGGCGGCGGCACCGACGTCGGCGACGTCTCCTACAACACGCCGACGGGGCTGTTCGGCTGGACGACGATGCCGCTCGGCGTCGGCCTGCACACCTGGCCGGTGACGGCGTGCGGCGGCATGTCGATCGGCGACAAGGCCTCGCTCGATACCGCCCGCGTCATGGCGGGCGTCGGCTACGACCTGATGACGGACGCGGCGGTGCGCGCAGCCGCCCGCGCCGATTTCGACCGCCGTCGCGCCGGCCGGCCCTACGTCTCGCCGATCCCGCCGGACCGCAAGCGGCCGGACGGCATCCCGGAGCACCTCTTATTGCGCGACGGCACCGGCGAACTGGTCGACCAGCTCTATCTGCGGGAATACGTCTACCGCTGACGGCGGACCGCCCGGCCGCTCTGCCGTCGCCGCCTGCCGTCAGTGCTGGCGCACCGCCGGCCCCGGCCGGCGCGCCGCGAGCGTCTTCAGAAGCTCCATGACGTCGCTGGAGAGCGTCTCCATCTCCATGTAGGCGTCGATCGCCCCGCCGATATCGCCCTTGGCCGTCTTCTCGACGATGACGTTGGCGAGCTGGGCGAGCCTCGCCGCGGTCTCTGCGGACTGCCGGTACTCGTTGGACGCACGCACGGCGGGATCGGCGATGCGGGCGAAGTGCGCGCCGAGCGGCTCGTTGCGGGCCGCCGCGCCGAGGGAGGCGGCCGACCGGACGCCGGCCAGCACCTCGGCGAGCGCCCGCTTCCAGATCATGTGGTCGGCGCGCAGCCGCTGCGTCGCCGCAGCCTCGCCCCCGGCCGTGCTGCTGTCGTCGATCAGGGACGTGACGATGCCGTCCGTGCGACCGACGATCTCGGCGGCGGAGCGCGAGTCGGTTTCGTTCTGGCCGGCGAGACGGGCGATCTCCCCGAGACGCTCGGCGAGGTCGCGCAGGGCGTGCCGGCGGTCGCCGAGCATCGACGCGATGCGGCCGACGCCGTCGGCGGTATCGCCGACGCAGGCCTCGATGCCGTCCATGTCGCCGACGACAGCGTCCACCGTCTCGCGGCCTTCGCGGACCTTGGCGGCGCCGGACGACATCGCCCCGAGCATGCCGGTCATCACCCCCGCCAGCGTCTCCAGCTGCTCGCGGATCAGGTTGGTCGTGGTCGAGGCCTCTTCCGACAGCGCCTTCACCTCCGCAGCGACGACGGCGAAGCCACGGCCGGCCTCACCGGCTCGGGCGGCCTCGATGGTGGCGTTGAGGGCGAGCAGCTTGGTCTGCCGGGAGACGCTGCCGATCGCCTGGGCGAAGCCGCCGATGCTGTCGGTGGCGGTGCGCAGCTCCGCGAGCCTGCCCTCGAGGTTGCCGAACGCGTCGGCGATGCCCGCCATCGCCGTCCCGGCGGAGCGCGTGCGGCTGGCCCCGGTGACGACGAGGCGGCGGGCCTCAGCCGAGCGGCGCTCCGCGACGCCCCCGAGGTCGGCGATGTCGTCGATGGTCTTGGCGATGTCGGCGACGCTGGACGTGGCGGCGACCGTCTCGCCGGTCAGCTTGCGGGCGTTGCCGCTCGACCACGCCATCAGGCACAGCACGTCGCTGAGATTGACCGAGGCGTCCACTGCCGCCGCCAGAGCGACGCCGGCGGAGGCGGCCGTTCCCGCGTCGGTCGGAGACGCGAAGCGCCCATTAGCCCGATCTTCGGCCTGCAATGCCGTCGACATCCGCTGTCCCCTCGCCTGTTCTTCTCCCAGCGGTGGTCGCGGACGACCCCGCAGTGTCGCCATGGAACCTGCTGCACGGGGCTTGCACGAGCCTGTCGACCGCCGGGGTCCGCGCGGCTCGGCCGAAAGGGCGTGACCGCACCATGTCGGCTACGGTGAGCGGAAATGCCCTGCGATTCGCCGCCGGCCGGGGTCGGCCGGCCGAGGAGGCGACGCCATGACCATGCGCACCGGCACTCCGGGTCTGTTGTCGGTGTCCGCGCTCGGCGTGGTGCTCGGGACGCTGTGCTTCGCCGCCTCGCTGACGCCGAGCCTGGTGCCGCGGCCGCCGGTCATCCAGGGGGCGCTCGCGGGCTTGAGCTTCGCCGTCGGCTACGGCTGCGGCGTGCTGGTGCGGGCGGCGTGGCTGTGGCTGCAGCTGCCGTTGCTTCCCGACCGCGCCCGCCGCGTCGGCATCGCGGCCGCCCTCGTCGTCTGCGTCGTCGCCGCCGGCCTCTGCCTGTGGTGGGCGGCGGGCTGGCAGAACCGGCTACGGGCGCTGATGGAGATGCCGGCCGTCGACGGCGCGGGAACGCTGACGATCGCCGCCACGGCGCTCGCCGTCTTCGTGCTGCTGCTCCTCCTCGCCCGTGGCTTCCGCTTCCTGACGCGCCGGCTATCGGACTGGCTGGCGCGCTTCATCCCGCGCCGGCAGGCGATCATCCTCGCCCTCGCCGTCACCGCGCTCGTCTTCTGGTCGATCGGCAACGGCCTGCTCGTCGACGGCGCCCTGCGCTTTCTCGACGGCATCTACGCCGAGCTCGACCAGCAGTTCGAGGAAGGCAGCCCCGAGCCGACGGATGCCGCGAAGTCCGGCGGCCCCGGGTCCTTCGTCGCCTGGAACAGCCTCGGCCGGGCGGGCCGCCGCATGGTCGCCGCCGGGCCCGACCGCTCCGCCATCGAGGCGGTCGCCGGCGCACCGGCACTCGAGCCGCTGCGCGTCTATGTCGGCCTCAACTCCGCCGACACGCCGGCCGCGCGGGCGGCACTGGCACTCGAGGAGGCGATCCGCATCGGCGCCTTCGAGCGGGAGAACCTCGTCATCGTCACGCCCACCGGCACCGGCTGGGTCGACCCGGAGAGCCAGGCGGCGCTCGAGTACGTGCTGCGTGGCGACGTCGCCAGCGTCGCGGTGCAGTATTCCTACGTGGCGAGCTGGATCGCCATGCTCGCCGATCCCGACTATGGCGTGGAGACGGCGCGCGAGGTGTTCGCCGCCCTCTACGACCACTGGCGCACGCTGCCGCCCGAGACGCGGCCGCGTCTTTATCTGCACGGCCTCAGCCTCGGTGCCTTCAACTCCGACCGCAGCCACGACCTCCACCAGGTGATCGGCGATCCCTACCAGGGGGCGCTGTGGTCGGGCCCGCCCTTCAACAGCCGCACTTGGCGGGCCGTCACCGCCGAGCGCAACGCCGGCACGCCCGAATGGCTGCCGACCTTCCGCGACGGTTCGGTGATCCGCTTCACCGCCCAGAAGGACCACCTCGGCGACGCCACGGCGCCGTGGGGCGCGTACCGGGTGATCTACCTGCAGTACGCGAGCGACGCGGTGACCTTCTTCGATCCGAACGCCGCCTGGCGCCAACCGGACTGGATGGCGGACCCGATCGGACCGGACGTCTCCCCGGACTTCGTCTGGATCCCCGTCGTGACGCAGCTGCAGCTGATCGCCGACATCATGATGGCCGTGGTGCCGCCGAAGGGCTACGGCCACGTCTACGCCTTCCCTCACTATGTCGATGCGTGGGCGTCCCTCACCGACGCGCCCGGCTGGACGCCTGCGGGGCTCGAGGCGCTGAAGACGCAGATCGGCAACGTCGCGCCGTGAGGCCGTCGCCGTCCGACGCTCAGGCCGCGCGGCGCTCCAGGGCCCGGCCGGCATAGGCGCTGAAGGCGCGCGTCTCGCCGCCGCCACCGCGGGCGGCGACGAACTGGTCCGGCCGCACCAGCACCCAGCCGGCGACGGAGATGCCGTATCGCTCGGCCGCGACGCCGTCCGGGTCGGACGCCCCGTCGAGCACGACGATCTCCACCGTGTCGACATGCGACACCGCCTCGGCCATCAGCGCCGACTGCCGGGCCGGATCGCCGAAGACGAGCAGCGTATGGCGCACCGCCGACAGGCGCGGCCATAGCCGCCCGCGGGTGCCGGTGGCAGGGTCGACGATCTCGGCATCCAGCGCCCGGGCGCCGACCGCGGGCTCGCCGCTGCCGCTGGTGCTCTTGCCGATCTCGACGAGCGGCCCGTCCGTGTAGACGATCTCCGTCTCCGTCATCTGCGCCTGCAGCTTCCGGCGCGCCGCCGGGATGTGCGAGACGATGGTGACCATCGCCTCCCGCGCCAGCCGCACGGCGGCGCCGTGCGCGACCATGCCGATGCGCAGAAGCTGCGTCGCGCGCGTCACCACGCCATAGGCCACCGGCCGCCGCTCGGCCTCGTAGGAATTGAGCAGCGCCGCCGCCTCGCCGTGGCCGCGCAGCACGGAGGCGAGCTTCCAGCCGAGATTGAAGGCGTCCTGGATGCCGGTGTTCATCCCCTGCCCGCCGGCCGGGCTGTGGATGTGGGCGGCATCGCCGGCGATCAGCACGCGCCCCTTGCGGTAGCCGGCGGCGAGCCGCTCGTTGACGTGGAAGGTCGACAGCCAAGTCGGATCGCTGGCGACGATGCCGGGCGGTCCGTTTGCCGTGAGATGCGCCTGGATCTCCTCGAGCGTCGGCTCGGCGTCGCCGGCCGGCTGGTCGCGCATCGCGAACGTGCGCCAGACGTCGCCGCCGATCGGGAACAGCGCGACGCTGCCGGTGGGACCCCAACCGATATGGATGGAGGTGGGGTCGAGATCGCCCGCCATGCGGGTGTCCGACAAAATGAAGGTCTGTGGCTCGGTGATGCCGTCGAAGTCGACGCCGAGCGCCCGGCGGACCGTGCTGCGGGCGCCGTCGCAGCCGACGACGAAGGCGGCCTCGACCGTCTCCTCGCTGCCGTCGGCGTGCTTCAGCACCGCCCGCACCGTCTCGCCCGCAGGTTCGACCGCGACGAGCTCGACCGGGCGCTCGAGCTGGACGCCGGCGGCGGCGAGATGCCCGGCGAGGATCGCCTCGGTCTTCGACTGTGGGACGATGATGGTGAAGGGATAGGCGCTGTCGACGCCCTCGGCGACCTTCAGCGCCGCGATCTGCCGGCCGCCGTCGCTGACCTTGAGCTCGGTCAGATGCAATCCGGCCTCGAGGAACGACTGGATGACGCCGAGCGCCGCGAACGCCTCCAGCGTGCCGCTCCACACGGCGAGCGCCTTCGACACCTCGGTCGGCTGCGGGTTCTTGTCGACGACGCGGCAGGCAATGCCGTGGCGGGCCAGCGAAAGCGCCAGCGTCAGCCCCGTCGGGCCGGCTCCGGCGATGAGGACGGGCAGGCGCGACGTCGGCATGGCGGTTCTCCCCCGGAGAGAGCGCGGATTGGCGCACGCCGCTCAAGGAGCGTCAAGGCGCACCGCAGCACACGCGACAGAGCTTGCCGGGGGCTGGCGGGCGACAAATCGGGACGGTGCCGTTCGAGATTGAACCGCATCCCGAGGCCGCCTAGGCTCGGGCACCGGGCACGCCCGCCCACGGCACCCTATCCGAGAGAAGCCGGGAGTTTCTCCCTCACCCGGAGCGACAGATGACCGAGCGAAAGCGTTGCACCTGGGTCCACGACAGCCTCTACATCAAGGAGAACGGCGACGTGTTTCCCTGCTGCCACCTGCAGCCGGGCAACATCGGCAACATCTACAAGACGAGCCTCAAGACCATCTACAATGACGAGCGCGTCAAGGCGTTCCGCCAGCAGGAAATCGACGGCACGCTCAAGTGCATGAAGACCTGCAACCTGCCGCAGGTCTCGCCCGTCGAGCCCACGTTGGAGCATGACTACGACCAGGACCTGAAGCGGCTGATGCTCAGCTTCGGCGAGAAATGCAACATCCGCTGCATCATGTGCTCGCAGAATCACGACAGCCGCGTCGAGCTCACCGACGAGGTCATCGTGAACAACATCGAGATCCCGAAATCCAGACCGACCGTCACCCTGCTCGGCGGGGAGCCACTGGTGTTGAAGTCGGCGAAACAGTTCATCGACCACTGGGCCGGCCATGGCGCAAAGATGGCGCTCCTGACCAATGGAACGGCGCTGAGCGAGGAAATGGCCCGCAAGATCGCAGCGAACTTCAGCACGATCTCGTTCTCGCTGAACGCCGCGACCAAGGAAGTTCATGAGGTCGTCAATGCCGGCTCGCGGTTCGACAAGGTCATCCGCAACGTCGGGCGCATGATCGCGGCGAAGAAGGAAACGGAGACGAAGGTCATCATCGTCGGCCATATGACGATCGTCGTCGAGAACGTCCACGAGATCCCGGAGTTCATCCGGAAGAGGAATGAATTCGGCTTCGAGCACATCAACTTCGGCTACGACAAGAAGGTCCCGCCCTATCTCGCAGAAAATCCCGAGCTGAAGGAAGAGTTGATCCGGGCCATACAAGTCGAAGTCGCCAAGGAGCCGCGCGCCTCGCGGATCGACCTGCATCGGCTGCGGCTCCTGGGCCTCGTCGCGCCGCCGGGCGCCTCGGCACCGGTTCCGGCGCCCGCGCCGGCCCTCGCGACCGCCTGACCCTCTCTTCCGGCGGCCCGTTCACACCGTCAGGTGCCGGCGCACCTCGTCTTCGTCGCGCGCCATCACGGCGCGGTCGCCGGCCACCACCACCTCGCCGCGGTCGAGCACGACGAAGTCGTCGGCGAGGTCGCGGGCGAAGTCGAAATACTGCTCGACCAGCACGATCGCCATCGTCCCCTGGTCGCGCAGCCACTCGATGGCGCGGCCGATGTCCTTGATGATCGAGGGCTGGATGCCCTCCGTTGGCTCGTCGAGGAGGAGCAGCCGCGGCCGCGTCACCAGCGCCCGGCCGATGGCGAGCTGCTGCTGCTGGCCACCGGAAAGGTCGCCGCCGCGCCGGCCGAGCATCGACTTCAGCACCGGGAAGAGCTCGAAGATCGTGTCCGGCACGGAGCGGTCGCGGCGGGCGAGCGGCGCGTAGCCGGTCTCGAGGTTCTCCTTCACCGACAACAGCGGGAAGATCTCGCGCCCCTGCGGCACCATGGCGATGCCCCGCCGGGCCCGGTCGTAGGGCGGGATGCGGCCGAGCGGCGTCCCCTCCCAGTCGATGGTGCCGGCCGAGATCGGCTGTACGCCGGCAATCGCCCGCAGCAGCGACGTCTTGCCGACGCCGTTGCGGCCGAGGATGCAGGTCACTTTCCCCACCTCGGCCTTCAGCGACACCGATTTCAGCGCCTGGGCGGCGCCGTAGTGGAGGTTGACGGACTGGACCTGAAGCATCGCCCTCACCTCCCCAGATAGACTTCGATGACGCGCTGGTCGTTCGAGACGTGGTCGAGCGAGCCCTCGGCCAGCACCGAGCCCTCGTGCAGCACCGTCACCTTGACGCCGAGGTCGCGCACGAAGGTCATGTCGTGCTCGACCACGACGACCGAGCGCGTCTTGTTGATCTCGACCAGCAGCGAGGCGGTCTCGGCCGTCTCGGCGTCGGTCATGCCAGCGACCGGCTCGTCGACGAGCAAGAGCTTCGGCTCCTGGGCGAGCAGCATGCCGATCTCCAGCCACTGCTTCTGGCCGTGGCTCAAGTCGGCGGCGAGCGCGGCGCGCCGGTGCGTCAGGCGGATCAGCGACAACAGCTCCTCCAGCCGGTCGCGGTCGGCGCCGGAGAGGCGGTACTTCAGGCTCGCCCACGGGCTGCGCGGGCTCTTGAGCGCCAGCAGCAGGTTGTCCTCGACCGTGTGGCTCTCGAACACCGTCGGCTTCTGGAACTTGCGGCCGATGCCGAGGCTGGCGATCGAGGCCTCGTCGAGCTTGCGCAGGTCGACGCGTCCGTCGAAGACGACGTCGCCGTCGTCGGGGCGCGTCTTGCCGGTGATGACGTCCATCATCGTCGTCTTGCCGGCGCCGTTCGGGCCGATGATCGCCCGCATCTCGCCGGGCTGCAGCACCAGCGACAGGTTGTTCAGCGCCCGGAAGCCGTCGAAGGAGACGGAAACGTGGTCGAGATAGAGGAGCGAGTCCTCGGCGATGACGGCGGTGTCGGTCATGGCGGGCTCCTCACTCGGCCGCGGCGCGGGCGTCGGCGGCGGTGCCGACGCCGGCTTCGGTATCGACCGGCGGCGCCGGCTTCTTCGCCCGCCGCGAACTGAGCTTGGTGATCAGCCCGACGATGCCCTTCGGCAGGAACAGCGTCACGGCGACGAACAGGCCGCCCAGCGCGAACAGCCAGAAGTCCGGCAGCACGCTGGTGAACGTCGTCTTGCCCCAGTTGACCAGGAAGGCGCCGAGAACCGCGCCGACCAGCGTGCCGCGCCCGCCGACGGCCACCCAGATCACCGCTTCGATCGAGTTCGCCGGCGCGAATTCGCTCGGGTTGATGATGCCCACCTGCGGCACGTAGAGCGCGCCGGCGATGCCGGCCATCACCGCCGACAGCGTCCAGACGAACAGCTTGTAGTGCTCCACCCGGTAGCCGATGAAGCGCGTCCGGCTCTCGGCGTCGCGGATGGCGATGAGCACCTTGCCGAGCTTCGAGCGGGTGATGAAGCGGCAGACGATGAGCGCGCCGGCGAGCGCCAGCGCGGTCGCCGCGAACAGCGCCGCCCGCGTCGTCGCAGCCTGGATGTTGTAGCCGAGGATGTCCTTGAAGTCGGTCAGGCCGTTGTTGCCGCCGAAGCCCATGTCGTTGCGGAAGAAGGCGAGCAGCAGCGCGAACGTCATCGCCTGGGTGATGATCGACAGGTACACGCCGGTGACGCGCGAGCGGAAGGCGAACCAGCCGAAGACGAAGGCGAGCAGCCCCGGCACCACCATCGCCATCAGCATCGCGAACCAGAACATGTCGAAGCCGTACCAGTACCAGGGCAGCTCCTGCCAGTTGAGGAAGACCATGAAGTCCGGCAGGTCCGGGTTGGCGTAGACGCCGCGGTCGCCGATCTGGCGCATCAGGTACATGCCCATGGCGTAGCCGCCGAGGGCGAAGAAGGCACCGTGGCCGAGCGAGAGGATGCCGCAGTAGCCCCAGACGAGGTCGACCGACAGCGCCAGCATGGCGAAGGCGAGGTACTTGCCGAACAGCTGCACCGAGGTGTTCGAGACGTGCAGCGGGCTGTCGGGCGGCAGCGACAGGTTGGCGAGCGGCACCAGCACCGCCGCCGCCACCAGCAGCGCGACCAGCAAGAGGACGCCGCCGTCGCCGAGGAGCTTGCGGGCGATCATGCTTCCACCGCCCGGCCCTTGAGGGCGAACAGCCCGCGGGGACGCTTCTGGATGAACAGGATGATGAAGACGAGCACCAGGATCTTGCCCAGCACGGCGCCGGCATAGGGTTCGAGGAACTTGTTGGCGACACCGAGCGTCAGCGCACCCACCAGCGTCCCCCAGAGGTTCCCCACCCCGCCGAACACCACCACCATGAAGGAGTCGATGATGTAGCTCTGGCCGAGGTTCGGGCTGACATTGTCGATCTGCGACAGCGCCACCCCGGCGATGCCGGCGATGCCCGAGCCGAGGCCGAAGGTCATCGCGTCGACCCAGGGCGTGCGGATGCCCATCACCGAGGCCATCCGCCGGTTCTGCGTGACGGCGCGCATCTGCAGCCCGAACGGCGTGTAGCGCATCAACAGCATCAGCGCGGCGAAGACGGCGAGCGAGAAGACGACGATCCAAAGCCGCCCGTAGGTGATTGACAGCTGGCCGATCTCGAAGGAGCCCGACATCCACGACGGGTTGCCGACCTCGCGGTTGGAGGGGCCGAAGGCGGTGCGCACGGCCTGCTGCAGGATCAGCGAGATGCCCCAGGTGGCGAGCAGCGTCTCGAGCGGCCGGCCGTACAGCCAGCGGATCACCGACCGCTCGATCGCGACGCCGACGAGGCCCGAGACGCAGAAGGCGAGCGGCAGGGCGATCGCCAGCGACCAGTCGAACAGGCCGGGAAACGAGGTGCGGATGATCTCCTGCACGACGAAGGTCGTGTAGGCGCCGATCATCACCATCTCGCCGTGCGCCATGTTGATGACGCCCATCACCCCGAAGGTGATGGCGAGGCCGATGGCGGCGAGCAGCAGCACCGAACCGAGCGAGACGCCGTACCAGACGTTCTGCGCCGCCCCCCAGACGGCGAGGCTCGATTCGATGCCGGCAGCGGCATCGGCCGCCGCCTGCTGCACCGGCCCCGGTGCTTCCGAGGCGATGCTGTTGAGGAGCGAGAGGGCGTCGCGGTCGCCGCGACCCGCCACCACGCCGACGGCGGCGATCTTCTCGTCGTCGGAGGCGTCGGAGCGCAGCACCGACGCGGCGAGCGCCTGCTCGAGCCTGGCACGGACGGCGGCGTCCTGCTCGTCGGCGGCGGCGGTGGCGAGTGCCGGCACCATCAGCGGGTCGGCCGCCTTGAACATCGCCTCTGCCGAGGTGAGGCGCACCTGCCGGTCGGCGGCGTGCAGGCTGAGGCCGGCGACCGCCCCGGCGATGGCGCCGCGCAGGCGGTTGTTGACGCGCAGCCGCTCGGTATCGCGCCGGCCGACCGGGCCGAGCACCTCGCCGGTCAAAGGGTCGACGGCGACGTCGGCGCCGCCCTCCTCGCGTACCAGCACGACGCGCTTGTCGGCCTTGCGGACATTCAATTCGCCCGCCGTGAGTGCCTCAAGAATAGGCAGAACGGCCGGGTCACCGGTGGCGGCGAGGGCAGCGATCGCCTTCTCGGCACCATCGAAGCCGCCCTGGCCGAGTGCGTCGACGAGCGGGCGGAGCGTTTCGGTCTGGGTCTGCGCCATCGCCGGAGCGGCGACCAGCGCCAGCATCACGAGGAGGGTCGTCAGCGCCGTGCGGAGGGTGGACATGCGAAGCGCGCTCCCGGCCTTCGAAACCATGCGGCGCAACGGGGCGCCGGGGGTGGCGGCGGGCGAAGAAGGATCCGCCCGCCGCCGACGTGTCGGTGGCAATCGTCAGTGAAGATCTTGAAGCAAGCCCCGCGCCGCCCACCCCACGGGGGCGCAGGGGCCGCCTCGGGTCACTGGGTGGCGCCGCCGCACTTGCCGGTGGCGACGTTGAAGTTTCCGCACTTCATCGGCGCCCGCCAGTCGGAGATCAGGTCCTTGGAGTCGGGCAGGAAGTCCGACCACTCGTCGCCGACGACGAGGCCCGAGGTCTCCCAGACGACGTCGAACTGGCCGTCGCCCTGGATCTCGCCGATCAGCACCGGCTTGGTGATGTGGTGGTTCGGCATCATCGCCGAGAGACCGCCGGTCAGGTTCGGCACGGCGACGCCGATCATCGCGTCGATCACCGCGTCGGGATCGGTGGTGCCGGCCTTCTCGACCGCCGCGACCCACATGTTGAAGCCGATGACGTGGGCTTCCATCGGGTCGTTGGTGACGCGCTTGTCGTTCTTGATGAACGTCTGCCAGGTCTTGATGAACTCCTCATTCTCCGGCGTATCGACGCTCATGAAGTAGTTCCACGCGGCGAGGTGGCCGAGCAGCGGCTGGGTGTCGAGACCGGCGAGCTCTTCCTCACCGACCGAGAACGCCACCACCGGGATGTCGGTCGCCTTGATGCCCTGGTTGCCGAGCTCCTTGTAGAACGGCACGTTGGCGTCGCCGTTGATGGTCGAGACCACCGCCGTCTTCTTGCCGGCCGAGCCGAACTTCTTGATGTCGGCGACGATGTTCTGCCAGTCGGAATGACCGAACGGCGTGTAGTTGATCATGATGTCTTCGTCCGCGACACCCTGCGCCTTCAGGTAGGCTTCCAGGATCTTGTTGGTGGTGCGCGGGTAGACGTAGTCGGTGCCGGCGAGGACCCAGCGCTCGACGCCCTCGGCGGCGAGATAGTCGACGGCCGGGATCGCCTGCTGGTTCGGGGCGGCGCCGGTGTAGAAGATGTTCTTCGAGGATTCTTCACCCTCGTACTGCACCGGGTAGAAGAGGATGCCGTTCAGCTCCTCGAACACCGGCAGAACCGACTTGCGCGACACCGAGGTCCAGCAGCCGAACACCGCGGCGACCTTGTCTTCCGTCAGGAGCTTGCGGGCGAGCTCGGCGAAGCGCGGCCAGTCGGAGGCCGGATCGACGACGACCGCCTCGAGCTGCTTGCCGAGCAGGCCGCCCTTCTTGTTCTGCTCTTCGATGAGCATCAACATGACGTCCTTGAGGGTCGTCTCGGAGATGGCCATCGTGCCGGAGAGCGAATGCAGGACGCCGACCTTGATGGTGTCTTCCTGGGCGGAGGCGGCGGTGAGGCCGGCGGCGGCGATGCCGGCGGCGAGCCCGAGGGCGCGGCCGGCCCGCAGCAGGGTCGCGGGAAGCGCGTGCGCGGCGCGCGTCGCCGTGTCGGCGAACGCCCGTGCCGCCTCGCGATGGCGTAATGTCATGGGAGACCTCACTGTGATTGTCGGTTTTGGAGCGGCATCGAGCCCCGTTGCCGCCTGCCTCGACTGTGACCATGACTGCCAAATGGGCATATACGTCGATTGACGTACCGGGGCCTAAGCCAGGGGCCCGCGCACCGTGCTGTCCGGGCGGCGCGGCACCGTTCTTGCCTGTCGCGCGGGGGGAGCGGCCGCTCCCGAGGCGGGGAACGACGACGGGCTCATGGCGGGACGGCAGCGCATCCTTCCGGTCCGGCGCGACTACAATCGCTGGGTCGCCAACCAGACGCTGGAGGACTACGCGCTCCGCTTCACGGCGAAGAGCTCGCGGCGCTGGGCGTCGGGCCGCGTCGCGCAGACCGCCATCGGCGCCATCTCGTTCCTGGCGCTGGAGGCGATCGGCGGCGCCATCACGCTCTCCTACGGCGTCGCCAACACGATGCTCGCCACCCTCGTCGTCGGCGTCATCCTGTTCTTCACCGGCTTGCCGATCAGCCACTACGCCGCCCGCTACGGCGTCGACATCGATCTCCTCACCCGCGGCGCCGGCTTCGGCTACATCGGCTCGACGATCACCTCGCTGATCTACGCCACCTTCACCTTCATCCTGTTCGCCATCGAGGCGGCGATCATGTCGTCGGCGCTGCAGCTGTGCTTCGGCATGCCGCTGTGGCTCGGCTATATCGTCAGCGCCGTCGCCGTGATCCCGCTCGTCACCCACGGCGTCACCTGGATCAGCCGCTTCCAGATCGTCACCCAGCCGCTGTGGATCGTCCTCAACCTGCTGCCGGTCGGCTTCATCCTGATGCAGGACTGGCCGTCGGTGGAGGCCTGGCTCGCCTTCCCCGGCCTCGCGGCGCAGGCCGCCGGCGAGGTCGACGGGCTCGACATCCTGAAGTTTGGCGCCGCCGCCTCGGTCATCCTCGCGCTGATGCCGCAGATCGGCGAGCAGGTCGACATCCTGCGCTTCCTGCCGCCGGGTGCATCCGCCGACGGCGCGCCGCCCGGCAAGGGCGCGACCGGCGACGCCAAGGCGCGCCGCAGCTGGCGCTGGGCGCTTTTGTGGGGCGGGCCGGGCTGGATCATCCTCGGCGCGCCGAAGCTGCTGTTCGGCTCGCTGCTCGCCTACCTCGCGCTCACCCACGGCGTCTCACCGGACCACGCCGCCGAGCCCGCCTACATGTACCAGCTCGCCTTCGGCTACGTGCTGCCATGGCCGAACGCCGTGCTCTTGCTCACCGCCGCCTTCGTCGTCGTCGCGCAGCTGAAGATCAACGTGATGAACGCCTATGCGGGCTCGCTCGCGTGGTCGAACTTCTTCTCCCGCCTCACCCACAGCCACCCCGGCCGCGTCGTCTGGCTGATTTTCAACGTCGCCATCGCGCTGCTCCTGATGGAGCTCGGCATCTATCAGGCGCTGGAGCAGACCCTCGGCCTGTTCGCCATCGTCGCCGTCGCCTGGCTCGGCGCCATCGTCGCCGACCTCGCCATCAACAAGCCGCTCGGGCTGTCGCCGCCGGGCATCGAGTTCAAGCGCGCCCACCTCTACGACATCAACCCCGTCGGCGTCGGCGCGATGGGGATCGCCGCGACGGTGGCGATCGTCGCCTACACCGGCGTGCTCGGCGAGATCGCCCAGGCTCTCGCCCCGTTCCTGTCGCTCGGCACCGCCTTCGTCGCCGCGCCGGCGATCGCCTGGGCGACGCGGGGCCGCTACTACCTCGCCCGCAAGCCGCGCGCCGCCTGGGGGCGGCTGTCGACGCTCGAGTGCCGCATCTGCGAGCACGCCTTCGAGCCCGAGGACATGGCCTACTGCCCGGCCTATGCCGCGCCGATCTGCTCGCTCTGCTGCTCGCTCGACGCCCGCTGCCACGATCTCTGCAAGCCCAAGGCGCGGCTCGAGAACCAGCTGCTCTCCGTCGTGCGGGCGCTGCTGCCGGCGCCGCTCGCCGCCCGCTTCTCGATCCGCATCGCCCAATATGCCGGACTGCTGGCGCTGTTCACCGCCGTCATCGGCATCGTGCTCTTGCTCATCCACTTCCAGACGACGAGCTTTGCCGCGGCGAGCGCCGGCGTCATCGAGCAGGCGCTGTGGGCGGCCTTCTTCATCCTGTTCATCCTCGCCGGCATCATCGCCTGGTTCCTGGTGCTCGCCCAGGAGAGCCGCCGCGTCGCCCAGGAGGAATCCGCCCGCCAGACGACGCTGCTGCTGAAGGAGATCGGCGCCCACCGCAAGACCGACGCCGCCCTGCAGCGTGCCAAGGAGGCGGCCGAGGCGGCCAACCTCGCCAAGAGCCGCTATGTCGTGGGCCTCAGCCACGAATTGCGCACACCCCTCAACGCCGTCCTCGGCTACGCCCAGATCCTCGAGCGCGACGGCGCCGTGCCACCGGAGCGGCAGAACGGCGTGCGCGTCATCCGCCGCTCCGCCGAGCACCTCTCCGGCCTGATCGACGGCCTCTTGGACATCTCCAAGATCGAGGCCGGCCGCCTGCAGCTCTATCGCAACGAGGTGCGCATCGCCGACTTCCTCGACCAGCTCGTCGAGATGGTCCGCCCGCAGGCGGAGGCGAAGGGCCTCGCCTTCACCTTCGCGCGCCGCGACGCCCTGCCGGACGTCGTCACCACCGACGAGAAGCGGCTCCGCCAGATCCTCATCAACCTCCTCTCCAACGCCATCAAGTTCACCGAGGCCGGCACCGTTTCGCTCCGCATCGGCTACCGCAATCAGGTCGCCACCATCACCGTCGAGGACACCGGCCCCGGCATCCCGGCCGAGGATTTGAAGCGCATCTTCGAGCCGTTCGAGCGCGGCGCCGACCTCGCCGCCCGCGCCGTCCCCGGCCTCGGCCTCGGCCTCACCATCACCAAGCTGCTGGCCGAGCTGATGGGCGGTGAGGTGGCGGTCGCCAGCACCCCCGGCACCGGCAGCACCTTCACCGTCCGCCTGATGCTGTCGGCCGTCGCCCACCCCGTCGCCGTCCGCCCGGCCCGCAGCGTCCGCGGCTATGCCGGAGCGCGGCGCACGATCCTCGTCGTCGACGACGACGCCGACCACCGCGCGCTGATGCGCGAGTTGCTCGAGCCGATCGGCTTCACCGTGCTCGCCGCCCCCGACGGGCCGAGCGCGCTGATGCTCGCCGCAGAACTGAAACCGGACCTCTTCCTTCTCGACATCGCCATGCCCGGCATGGACGGCTGGGCGCTGGCCGCCGCCCTGCGCCACGCCGGCCACCGCGAGGCGGCGATCGTCATGCTGTCGGCCAACATCGGCGAGCTCCACCCGCCCGGCGGCGAGCGCGCCTTCCACGACGAGACCCTCGGCAAGCCCTTCGACCTCGCGCAGTTGCTCGACCGGCTGCAGGCACTTCTGGCGCTGGAGTGGATCGAGGAGGCGGAGGCGGCCGCGTCGCCAGGCCCGCCTCGGGCGGGCGCCCCCTCCTCCGTCCTGCGCAATCCCGGCGACGAGCACGTCGCCGAGTTGCTTCGCCTCGGCCGGATCGGCTACGTCCGCGGCATCGAGCGGAAACTCGCCGAACTCGACGCCGATCCCGACAACAAGCCCTTCGTCGAAGCCGTGCGCGGCCACCTCGGCCGCTTCGACTTCCGCCGCCTCACCGCCACTTTGGAGTCGATCGACGCCGATGAGTGAGCTGCTGACGTCCCGGGACATCGTGCTGGTCGTCGACGATTCCCCCGAGACCCTCGGGATGCTCACCGATGCGCTCGAGCAGTCGGGCGCGACCGTCTTGGTCGCCACCGACGGCGAGGCGGCGCTCGACCTCACCGCCCGCATCACCCCCGACGTCATCCTGCTCGACGCCGTCATGCCCGGCCTCGACGGCTTCGAGACCTGCCGGCGCCTGAAGGCCGCCGGCGCCGTGGCGCACGTCCCCGTCATCTTCATGACCGGCCTGACCGAGACCGAGCACATCGTCCGGGCGCTCGCCGCCGGCGGCGTCGACTATGTGACGAAGCCGATCGTCCTCGACGAGCTGTTCGCCCGCATCCGCGTCCACATCGCCAACGCGCGGGCCGCCGTCAGCGCCCGCGCCGCCCTCGACAGCGCCGGCCGCTACCTCGTCGCCACCGGCCGCGATGGCACGGTCCGCTGGTGCACGCCGCAGGCGATCCGCCTGCTCGGCACGGCGCTCACCGGCGAGGGCGGCGTCGTCGCCCTGCCGATCGCCGTGCGGCTGTGGATCGCCGCACTCGCCGGCGACAAGACGTCCGCCGACCGCGGCGGCAGTGCGGCCCCGGCGGTGTCGCTCGCCGGCCGCGACGGCGCGGCGCTGACCCTGTCGTTCCTCGGCACCACGGGGGAGGACGAACTCCTGTTCCGGCTCGTCGGCGACGACAGCGCCGACCAGACGGTGGCGCTGCGCCACCGCTTCCAGCTCACCGCCCGCGAGGCGGAGGTGCTCTTGTGGATCGCCCGCGGCAAGGCGAACCGCGACATCGGCGAGATTCTCTCGCTGAGCCCCCGCACGGTGAACAAGCACCTCGAGCAGATCTACATGAAGCTCGGCGTCGAGAACCGCGCGTCGGCCGCCGTCGCGGCCACGAGGGCACTCGACGGCGGGTAAAGCGCGGCGCCGCCGGGCGTCGGGGCGCAGTCCTCCACGCCAGGGCCGGCAGCGGGGGCAAACAGCACGGACGAGGGGTTGCGCCCCGTGTCGGGATCGGCTGGTCTGCGGCGTCCTTGAAGGTCGTCCCCCAGCGAGGTCCCCGATGCTCTACGCGATCCTGGCCTATCACGAGGAACACATCGTCACGTCGTGGACGGAGGCGGAAGACGCGGCGGTGATGGCCGGCCTTCGCGAGGCACACGCCCGCGTCCGCGAAAAGGGCACCCTCGGCCCCGCCGCCCGCCTCGGCGCGACGAAGACCGCCGTGACGCTGCGCGGCCCCGGCGACGGCGTCGTCCTCGACGGCCCGTTCGCCGAGACGAAGGAACAGCTCCTCGGCCTCTACCTCTACGACTGCCCCGACCAGGCCACCGCCATCGCCGCCGCCCGAGAGTTGCACCGGGCCAACCCGACGGCGGTCTACGAGATCCGGCCGGTGCGGCTGATGCTGCCAGGGGAGACGCTGGAGCCGAGCGCGGCGGAGGTGTAGGGGGCAGTTGCGTCGAGCGGACTTAGCGACGGATTACTGTGCTGCCTCTATGCGTTCCGATCTGGCGTGAGCACTTCATAGTGTCCCGTGTTGCTCAAGATAGAACCCAATGAAATCGGACAACGCCTCGAACGCGGTTCTGTGAACAGGCATACGGGGACTACCGCATTCATAAATCAATTTTGGCTCCGGGGATGCCCTCAGGTCGACATATATCCCGCAGTCAACAAAGTCCGTGAACCCTATCAGATACCCACTAAGCGGATCGAAATCGCCCGGCGGAAACTCTAGCGAAGGCGACCCCCAAAGTATGCGGCCGTCAGGATCACGGATATTCGCATTTTCAAATTTGGCATGCTCTGGCCCGATCAAGTCAACGAACTGCAACCGGCCTCCCGGACATTCGGGATGGGCCGGAAACCTCTCTCGCCACGCCTTGCTCGTGCGCTTGCCCGCCCAATCCGGCCGCCGCATCAGCGCAGCAAGGCGCGGGTCGACCTCGAATCCGTTGAGGATCAGCGGCTCGTCGTTGGCTGGAAAGTGCATTGGTCTCTCCTGCGCTGACCCGTGGACGACATCAGCCGCCCGCGGCCGCACCGCCGGCATAGTCCTCGAAAGCATAGTCGTTGAGGAACTGCCGGCGCCAGAAGAAGGCGCGGTCGACGCGGCTGAGGCGGGCCTCGTCGCAGGCCGCAACCCACTCCCCGCGGATCGCCTCCACTTGTCCGTCGATGATCACGCGGGCCTCGGCGTCCGTCAGCAGGAAGCGCGCCGCCGCCGTGCGACAGGTCTCCAGCCGGCTGCGGCGGTCGTTGCCGTCGACCAGCATCGCCTGGTTCGCCTCCCGCCCCGTGCGCGCTTGCGGGCAGAGATCGTAGGCCGGCGTCAGGCTGAGTACCGCGCCGTCCCAGAAGGCGGCGTGGTTGCGGGCGTGGTCGTCGGTGTTGCCGGTCAGCACATTGAAGACGAGGCGGGCGAAGAGCTCCCGCAGCGTCTCGCGTGGCGCCGTAAAGCGGGCGCGGATCAGGTCGGCGAGATCGCCGTAGCTCGCGTAGCGGGCCTGCATCTCGTCGAGCCCGAGCATCGTCAGCGCCGACACCATAGCGCGCCGCGTCCAACCCGCCGCAGCAGGGAGGCGGTCGAAGCGCTCGACCAGGAGGACATGCTTGCCGGCGGCCTCGACGAGTTCCACCGGTGCCACGTGGAGGCCAACCTGAGCAGCGAGGCGCATAGCGAGAAATTCGGCCTTCACGACCGGATAGAAGTCGTTGCTCGCCGAGAACTTGGCGATGAGCTTGCGCGATCCATCGGTGATGAGCGCCTTCGGCCGGGCGCCACCGATCGAGCTGCCGTGGAACAGCGCCCGGTCGAGGTCCGGCGGCACAGGCTCACCGCGCTCCACCCGGCCGGCGGCGTCCAGCAGCGCCTCGAGCGGCGCTCCTTCCGCGTCGCGCGACCGGTAGGCGTCGGGCGAGGCCTGGAAATCGAGCGCGCCGGCGCGGTCGGAGCCGGAGTGGAGCAGGAACGTCAACTCGTCGAAGTCGACCCGGCCGGCCGCCGCGCCGGCGAGCCCGGTCAGGCGGTTGACGATGACCCGCCGCCCCCACGCATCCGGCGCCCCGTCGCGCAGGCAGCCGGCGATGGTCAGCGGCGGCGGCGGCGCGATGGCGCCGGGTCGGAGCGGCAATTCGGGCAGGAAGAGCGCGATGGCGTCCGGCCGCTCCAGATAGGACCGTCCGTAGTTGAAGACATACGCGCCTCTATCGGCGGCGAGACGCCCGGCCACCACCGGGTCGACGGCGCCGGGCAGCCACACCCAGACGAACGCCTCCGCGGGCCGCTCCACCCGCTCAGAAGTCATCCTTCACCTCCCGCCGTGGTCGGACGGAGCGGGGCATCAGGGTGAGGGTGTCCTCGATCCGCGCGATGTGCGGCGCGAGCGACCCGCCCTCGGGATCGAACAGCGGCACGCCGACGAGCGTCGCAGCCTCGAAGGCGAGGCCGATCTCGACGCCGGGTTCGCCCTTCTCGATCGCCTGCAGCGTGCTGCGGGCGATGCCGACGCGCTCGGCCAGACCGGCTTCGGTGAGGCCACGCTGCTTGCGAGCGAGCCGGATCTGCGCCCCGAGCAGCCTCAGGGCCTCCACCGTCGCCCGGGAATGGATCCGCACGCGGGCCGCCATCGGAGCCTCCCCGTGACCGGAATTTCAGTCACGAAGTGCCTTCATGCCTGAAATATCAGTCAACGACAACACGCCGCCCATGCCCCTACCCCCCGAACCTGTTCGTCCGCGGGAACCCGGACGGCGGCAGCCGGCCCGCGGTGGCGCGGTCGCTGGTCCAGTCCTTCAGCTCGTCCATGGTGCGGGTGAACTGGCGGCCGGAGCCGTCGGTCCAGGTGAGGCCGGTCTCGGCCTTGAACACCTTCACGTCCGACAGCCCGCCGTCCTTGTAGCGCTGCAGGCGGACGCCGCGGCCGCGGGTCATCACCGGGACCTGCGACAGCGGGAAGACCAGGAGCTTGCGGTTCTCGCCGATGATGGCGACCATGTCGCCGTCGGCCGGCACCAGCGCCTGGGCGGTCCCGCCATCGGAGACGGTGATCAAAAGCTTGCCGGTGCGCTTGGAGGCGACGAGGTCGTCCTCCTCCACCACGAAGCCGCGGCCGTCGCTGGAGACGGCGAGCGCCTTCGCCCCCGGCCGGTAGACGGCGACGCCGGCGACGTCGCTGCCCGCCTCGAAATCCACCATCAGCTTGATCGGCTCGCCGTGGCCGCGGCCGCCGGGAAGCTTGTCGCAGGTCAGCGTGTAGACCTTGCCGCCGGTGGCGAGCACCAGCAGGCGGTCGGCGGTGTTGGCCGGGAACACCGCCTTCAGCTCGTCGCCCTGCTTGAAGAGGAGCGCCGCGGTGTCGGCGCCGTGGCCCTTCAGCGCGCGGATCCAGCCGAGCTTGGAGACGACGACGGTGATCGGCTCGCGCTCCACCGCCGCCTCCAGCGCCTCGGCGGCGGCCGCCACCGGGGCCTCGGCGAAGGTGGTGCGGCGCTTGCCGAGCGGCGTCTCCGGCCCGTAGGCCTTGGCGATGCCCTTCACCTCCTCGGCGACGCGCTTCCACAACAGCGTCTCGGAACCGAGCAGCGCCTCGAGCCCCGCCTTCTCGGTGGTGAGCGCCGTGTGTTCCTTGCGGATCTCCATCTCCTCGAGCCTGCGCAGGCTGCGCAGGCGCATGTTGAGGATGGCTTCGGCTTGCGTCTCGGTCAGGGTGAAGGCGGCGATCAGCTCCGCCTTCGGGTCGTCCTCCTCGCGGACGATCTGGATGACGCGGTCGAGGTCGAGATAGACGATCAGGAAGCCGTCGAGGATCTCGAGCCGCGCGTCGACCTTGGCGAGCCGGTGGCGCGAGCGGCGGACCAGCACGTCCTTGCGGTGGTCGAGCCAGGCCTGCAGCGCCGCCTTCAGGCCGATCACCATCGGCACCTGGCCGCCGACCAGCACGTTCATGTTGAGCGGAATGCGGACTTCCAGATCGGTGGCGCGGAACAGCTGCTCCATCATCACCGCCGGATCGACGGTTCGCGCGCGAGGCTCCAGCACGAGGCGGACGTCGTCGGCCGACTCGTCGCGCACGTCGGCGAGGAGCGGCACCTTCTTCGCCTCGATCAGCTCGGCGATGCGCTCGACGAGCTTGCCCTTCTGCACCTGGTAGGGGATCTCGGTGACGACGACGAGATAGGTGCCGCGGCCCTGGTCCTCGGTGTGCCAGCGGGCGCGGACTCGGAAGCCGCCGCGGCCGGACTGGTAGGCGAGCGCGATCTCGTTCGGCGGGTCGATGACGATGCCGCCGGTCGGAAAGTCCGGCCCCTGCACGAAGGCCATCAGCGAGGCGGGCTCGGCCTGCGGCGTGCGGATCAGGTGGAGGGCTGCGGCGGCGAGCTCGGCGACGTTGTGCGGCGGGATCGACGTCGCCATGCCGACGGCGATGCCGCTGGAGCCGTTCGCCAAGAGGTTCGGGAAGGCGCCGGGGAGAACGATCGGCTCGTCCTCGGAGCCGTCATACGTGGCGCGGAAGTCCACCGCGTCGTCGTCGATGCCTTCGAGCAGGCGGGCGCCGACGTCGGTCAGGCGCGCCTCAGTGTAGCGCATCGCCGCCGCGCCATCGCCATCGAGCGTGCCGAAATTGCCCTGGCCGTCGACGAGCGGATAGCGGACGGCGAAGTCCTGGGCGAGGCGGACGAGGGCGTCATAGACGGACTGGTCGCCGTGCGGATGGTATTTGCCGATGACGTCGCCGACGACGCGGGCGCACTTCTTGAAGGCGGCGTCGGGGTCGAGCCTGAGCTGGCGCATGGCGTAGAGGATGCGCCGGTGCACCGGCTTCATGCCGTCGCGCACGTCCGGCAGCGCCCGGTGCATGATCGTCGACAGCGCATAGGCGAGATAGCGCTCCTCGAGCGCCGACTTGAGGTCGACGGGCTCGATGACGGCGTCGGGCGGATTCGGCTTGTTCACCATAGGTTCCGGGATAGCCGGCGACGGCGCGGCGGGCAAGCGTCCGGGCGTAGGCATCCCCCGAAAAGGCGCGCTTCTCCCCGCGTGCGATCGACGGACGCACGAACGCGCCGCCGATCACCATGCTATGAGAGCGACGGGCTGACGCCGGACGGCCGGCGGGACCTGGGAGAGTGCGATGTCCGTCTTGTCGAAGGTGCTGGGCTTGTTCGGGAAGAAGGACGCGCCGAAGGCGGACGGCAAGCCGGCCGCCAAAGGGCCGGCCGGCAAGAGCGCCGGCGGCAAGGCTGCCGGCAAGGGCGTCGCGAAGGCTGAGACCAAGGTCGTCGGCCGGACAACCGCGAAAGCCGCCGGCGGCCGCACCGAGGCCGCCGCGCCCGTCAGCAAGGCCGACGCCGCCAAAGAGGCGCTCAAGGCCCGCAACAAGGCCGCCCGCAAGGCCCGCAAGCGCAACCAGGCCTGAGCGGCGAGCCGGCCGCGCAGGTCAGCATTCGTCAGCCGGCGAATCGCTCCGGCCGGTAGGGCGAAAGCAGCGGTTCGCGGCGGCCGGTGAGGACCTCGTCGGCGAGGAACGCGCCGATCGCCGGGGCCAGCGTCACGCCGGAGTGCATCACAGCCACCGACAGCCCCTCGACGCCGGCGATGCGGCCGACCGCCGGGAAGCCGTCCGCCGGGGTCGGGCGGCAGCCGACGGTGAAGCCGTCGAGGGTCAGCGGCGTATCGGCGCCGAGCAGCGATCGCAGGTCGGCGAAGACGCGGTCCGCCGTGGCGGTAGCGTCGGTGCCCGGATCGGCGCCGCCGAAGTCGGCACCGGCGACGAGGCGGCCGTCCGCCGCCTGCCGGACGTGCAGCGCCGGCGCCATGACGAGGCCGTTCAACAGCTTCGGCACTGGTGACGTGCGGATCAGCAGGCCGGGCGGATCGGTGAGCGGCAGCGTCACGCCGGCCGGCGCGACCAGGCCCGGCGTGGCGACGCCGGCGGCGACGATGACATGGTCGGCGGCGACCACCGTGCCGTCGGCGAGGACGACGCCGCCGACGCGACCGTCCGCCAGCGACAGCGCGGCGACGGTGGTGTCGGTGCGCAGCGTCGCGCCCCTCTCGACGGCGGCTGCCGCCAGGGTTTCTGCCGCTGCGGCCGGTTCCACCGCCGCCTCGCCGCGGGCGTGCACGGCCAGCGTCGGCGGTACGGCGATGGCGGGCTCCAGCCGATGGGCTTCGGCGGCGTCGACGAGGCGGACGGCGTAGCCGTGGGCGGTGTGGGCGGCGGCGAAGGCGCGCAGGTCGTCCTCGGGGAGGTCCCACAACAGGCCACCGGTCCAGGCGACCTTCAGCGCCGGCAACTCGGCGTCGAGGCCGCGCCAGCCCGCCATCGCCGCCATGCGCAGGCGGACGTAGGGCTCGGGGTTGCCCCAGCTCGCATTGATCCAGGCGAACGAGGCGGCGGTGGCGACGCCGCCGGGCCGTGCGGCGTCGAGGAGCGTCACCGCCGCGCCGCGTCGCGCCAAGTGCCAAGCGATCGAAGCGCCGATGATGCCGGCGCCGACGACGATGACGTGCGGTTGGGCAGCGGCGGGCGAGGAGGAAACGGCATGCGGTTGGGAGGTCATGGGCCTCTCATTGTCCTTCGATGGTGTTCCGCGAACCGCGGTGCGCGAAGCTTGATCTGCGATCCGTGATCACGATCGCCATCCCGGCGGAGCGCGATCCGGGCTCGCCCGTCCGCGCCGTGATCCATGATCGGTGATCACAGTCGACCATCCGTTGCCGCCGCGGCACCGGCGTGGCCGCGGGCGAGCGCCGCCGTGAGCCGCTCGCGCTCCGGCGGCAGCGACAGGCCGCGGGGGCCGAGGACGCTGCGGTCGAGGAAGAAGGCGGAAAGCGCCAGGCCCTCGGCGATCTCGCCGGCGTCGGGGCGGGCGTTGACCGTCCTGTCGACGAGGAAGCGCGGCAGCGGCAACAGCCGGTCGGCCCACTCGGCGCCGGCGACGCGCCCGACGGCGCGGCCGGAGCGCGGCGAGACGAACGCGAGGTCACCGGCCTCCCCCGTCACCGCGCAGGCGGTCAGGTCGAGGCCGAAGCCGAGCTCGTCGAGGAGCACCAGCTCGAAGCGCACCATCAGAGCCCCCGCCTCCAGCGGATCGTCGACGTGGTCGAGGACGACGGCCAGCAGGTCGTGCAGCAGCGGATGCGGCTCGCGCTCGGCGAGAAGCTTCAAATGGGCGGCGAGCGTGCGGACGCCGAAGGTGCCGGCCGGCGTCTCGATCAGCCGGGCGGCGCGCATCTCCGCCGGCTCCAGGGCGAACGAGCCGAGCTGGTCGTCGAGCCGCGCCCGCCACACCGCCTCGACGCCGTTGCCGGGCTGCAGCATGGCGGCATGGCGGCGCGAGCGGCCACCGCGCACGAGGCCGAGGTGGCGGCCGTGGGCGCGCGTCATCAGCTCGACGACGAGACTCGTTTCGCCGTGCGGCCGCGTCGACAGCACGATGCCGGTGTCCTGCCACTGCATGGGGATTGATACACCGCCTCCCCGCTCCGGTGCCAACGCGGAGCTGTCGCAGTCACCGTCTTGCGATTGCACATTCGACTTATTCGAGAACGTGTGTTGACAGCCGTTCGCAGGAAGCGTTTGATGCAGATGCGAACTACTTGCAATCCAGACAGGTGGTCCGCTCGTATCGCGTCAGAGGTCCGAACCCGTGCCCCGTCTCAGCCGCCGTTCCCTGCTCGCCGCCCTTACCACCGCCGCCGGGCTTGTCGTTCTCGACGGCCCGATCGCGGCGCCGGCCCGG
>Ga0209902_100464_pt1 | contig 43299 bp, 41 predicted proteins | sample FECB27metaG_FD_188304 | JGI IMG/M metagenome (GOLD analysis project Ga0209902, IMG submission 188304) | Cyanobacterial communities from the Joint Genome Institute, California, USA - FECB-27 (SPAdes) (version 2) | ecosystem: Environmental > Aquatic > Thermal springs > Hot (42-90C) > Microbial mats...
CCCGCTGGTAATCGGCGGCGTCGATGACGAGATCACCCGCCATGCCGACGTCCGAAAGACGGTGCGGGCCATGGATACGCTGCCCGGGCCGCGGCTCGTCCTCAGCCACAGTCCGGACATCGTGCCCTTGCTGCCGGAACGGATCGCGCTGGTCCTTGCCGGTCACACCCATTGCGGCCAGATCAGCCTGCCGCTGATCGGCCGCATCTCGACCGCGTCGCGCTATGGCGAACGCTTCGCCTGCGGCCGGATCGAAGAGGCGGGGCGGACGATCATGGTGACCGCGGGGCTCGGCACCAGCATCATCCCGTTGCGCTACGGCGTGCCGCCCGATCTGTGGGTCGTCACCCTCGGGCCGTGAGTCAGCCGAAGATCCGCCACATCGCCCACAGGCCGAGCGCGGCGAAGATCAGCGCGGCGACGATGCGGATCGCGGTCATCGGCAAGGCGCGGGTGATGCGCTCGCCCAGGAACACGGCGGGGACATTGGCGATCATCATGCCCAGCGTGGTGCCGACCGCGACCAGCCCGACCGCCTGATACTGGGCGCCCAGCGCGACCGTCGCGATCTGGGTCTTGTCGCCCATCTCCGCTAGGAAGAAGGCGACCGTCGTCGTCAGGAACGCGCCATAGCCCGGCTTCGCGTCGCCCTCGTCGTCGTCGAGCGTGTCGGGCACCAGCGTCCAGGCGGCCATGACGAGGAAACCGATGGCGACTGCCAGGCGGAACCAGAAGCCGTCGAGCAGCCCGGCGACCGCGGCGCCCGCCCAGGCGGCCAGGGCATGGTTGACGATGGTGGCGGCGAAGATTCCGGCGACGATCGGCCAGGGCCGGCGAAAGCGGCAGGCGAGCAGGATCGCGAGCAGCATGGTCTTGTCGCCGATTTCGGCAAAGGCGACGAGCAGCGTCGAGGAGAGGATGATTTCCACGGGTCAGGACTCCGGCCGGACGGAAGGCAATACCAACGACGCATGACCACCCCGCCCGGCATGTGCGGAGGTCAGGCGTCATCGGTCTTGCCGATCCCAGATGGCTGGGATTCGCCGCGCCATGGCCTCTCGGCCAAGCATGTTGACGCGGCATCCGCAATCAGCGCGATGGCTGGGTGCGGCCGGCTACTCCCCGGATAACGAGATGGGCCTAGAACGAGTCCGCCGGGCGGTCAACCGCCCGGCGGAGATGGTATCGACGGATTCGATCAGGTGCGGCTGGCTTCGAACAGGAACCAGGCGCGCTGTTCGGCCTGGTCGGTCCAGTCGTCCAGGATGCCCGAGGTCGCGTTGTCCTTGGCCTCGTCGACGATGTCCTTGGCCTCGCGCAGGCTCGCGACCAGGCTCAGATTGTCCTCGCGCAGTTCGGCGAGCATCCCCGAGGCGGACACGAACTCATCGTCATTGTCCTTGATCGACTGGCGGCGCGCGATGTCGCCGATCGACCGGAGCGTGGTGTTGCCCGTCTTGCGGACGCGCTCCGCGATCTCGTCGGTGGTCGCCAGGATCTGCGCGGCCTGCTCGTCGAGCATCAGGTGATAGTCGCGGAAATGCGGGCCCGAGACGTGCCAGTGGAAATTCTTGGTCTTGATGTACAGCGCGTAGCTGTCGGCCAGGATGCCGTTGAGCGCGTCGGCGACGCTCTTGGCGGCATTGCTCCTGATGTCGGTGGGGGTCTTCAGCTTTTCCTTGCCGCCCTTGGCCATGATGTCCTCCGTGTGGAAATTCGAGTCGCAACCATAACGAAAGATGACGGAAAAAGTCGCAGTCGTTTTGATACGAAACATTGGAAAAAACCGGTCTGTTTGATCGACTCAGTCGATCGTTCCGCACCCGCGACGCTTGGTCTTTATGGCGGCATCGCGCTGATGTAGAGCCGGCGCCTGCCGCAACCGCGTCCGGAGATCTCCATGACCGCTTTCCCCATCGACGATATCCGCGCGCAATTCCCGGCGCTGGCCCGGCCCGGTACGGCACATCCGCGCATCTATCTCGACGGACCGGGCGGGACGCAGGCCTGCGCCCCCGCGATCGCGGCGATGGTCCGGCATCTGGAGCATGGCACGGCCAATAGCGGCGGCGCGTTCCGCAGCTCGGTGGAGACCGACGCGACGAGCGAGGCGGCACATGCCGCCATGGCCGATCTGCTCGGCGGCGCGCCGGACGAGATCGCCTTTGGCCCCAATATGACCTCGCTGACCTTCGCGGTCTCGCGTTCGCTGGCGCGCGACTGGCGCGAGGGCGACGAACTGGTGCTCACCCGGCTCGATCACGACGCCAATGTCACGCCCTGGACGATGGCCGCTCAGGATCGCGGGATGACGGTGCGCTGGATCGATTTCGATCCCGAGACCGGCCAGCTCAAGCTGGACGAGCTGCCCGGCCTGCTCGGCCCGCGCACGCGGCTGGTTGCGGTCGGCGGGGCCAGCAATGCGATCGGCACGCTGAACGATATCGGCGTGATCGTGCGGATCGTCCGCGAACACAGCGACGCGCTGGTCTTCGTCGATGCGGTCCAGTCGGTGCCCCATGTCGTCACCGACGTCCGCGCGCTTGGCTGCGACCTGCTCGTCTGTTCGCCGTACAAGTTCTTCGGTCCGCACCAGGGCGTGCTGTGGGGCAAGCGCGAGGTGCTCGAACGGCTGGAGGCGTACAAGGTGCGCCCCGCCTCGATCAATCCGCCGGCCCGCCGTTTCGAAACCGGCACGCCTTCTTTCGAGGGCCAGTCCGCGGTGCTCGGCACGATCGACTATCTCGAATCGCTCGGCAGCCGTTTCGCGCCGCACCTCAATTCGCGCGTCGAGCGGCTGCGCGCCGCGATGCGCGCCTGCCAGGCCTATGAAGACGATCTGGGCGAGCGGCTGCTGGCCGGATTGCGCGGGATCCCGGGCGTGAAGCTGTGGGGCGTCCCCACCATGGCAGGGCGCGTGCCGACATTCGGCATCACCATCGCCGGGCACGATCCGCATGCGCTGTCCGAAGCGCTCGCGGAACGCGACATCTTCGCCTGGGCCGGCAATTTCTATGCGGTGGAGGCGATCGCGCGGCTGGGGCTCGCCGATCGCGGCGGCCTGCTGCGTCTTGGCCTGTGCCACTACAACACGGCGGAGGAGGTCGATCGGGTGATCGCGGCGTTGGCGGAGATCGTGGGCTGACCGATCGACGATATTGCCTTTCCGCTGATGCTTGACGCGTCCTGTTCAGGACAATAGCCTCTCGATTCAGAAAAATCGGGGGCAGGCAAATGATCGATACCGCATTTTCGAGGCGCCGGCTGCTGGGCGGTGCGATCGCGACCGCTGCCTGCGCCTTCCCGATGATCAACACCGGGCTCTATCAGGTCCATGCCGCGGTGCCGAAGCGCTACGCCAAGCGCGTCGTCGATCTGGTCAAGGGATCGTCGATCATCGACATGCTTGGGCCGCTCACGCTCGGTGCGCGCTCCGCCTTTTATTCGAGCCGGCTCGACGAGCGGCAGACCGCCGATTTCCGCGCCAGCGGCATCACCGCTTTCCACAACGCCACCGGCATCGGCGGGCCGGAGGCTTATGAGCGGGTGTTGACCTTCATCGCCGGCTGGGCCGGTTTCGTCGGCCGCAACACGCATCTTTTCAGCCTGGTCAACCGCGCCGAGGATATCGATCGCGCCAAGGGCGAAGACAGGATTGCGGTGATCCTGGGCCTGCAGAATGCCGAGCATTTCCGCCGCGTCGACGATGTGAAGGCGTTCTACGAACTCGGCCAGCGCTGCTCTCAGCTCACCTACAACACGCAGAACCGGATCGGATCGGGCTGCACCGACCGGGCCGATGGTGGCCTGAGCGATTACGGCGTCGCGATCGTCAAGGCGATGAACGAGGTCGGCATGCTCGTCGACACCTCGCATTGCGGCGACCGCACGACGCTCGATGCGATCGCGGCCTCGCCGGTGCCGATCGCGATCACCCACAGCAATTGCCGCGCGGTCAACAACCATCCGCGTACCAAGACCGACGAGGCGATCAAGGCGCTGGGCGCCAAGGGCGGGGTGATGGGCATCACCGGCGTGCGCATGTTCGTCAGCTCGACCGAGCCGACGACGATCGGCCATATGGTCGACCATATCGATCATGTCGCGAAGCTGATCGGCATGGATCATGTCGGCATCGGCAGCGACGCCGATCTCTATGGCTACGACAAGATGGAGCCGGAGGCCTATGCGCGGATGAAGGCCAACTACAAGGGCAGCTACGCCTTCCGCGACAAGATCGACATCGAGGCGTTTTCGGGCCCGACCAAGATGTACAATCTTGTCGAGGAGCTGGTTCGCCGCAACTATTCTGACGACAATATCCGCGCCGTACTGGGCGGCAATTTCCGCCGGCTGCTGGGCGGGACGTTCAAGTGATGGTGATTGCGGTCTGAAAACGGAACTGGGTTAGCGTGCCAGCCCTAAACCAACCGTAACGCATTAACCGCGGCGATCGCGCCTAGGGTCAGGAACAGCCCCCCGCCGATCCGGCGCAACAGCGTCATCGGCAGGGCGTCGAGTACCGCCCTGCCGCCGGCCACGGCAAGCACGCTCATCGCGAACACGCCCGCCGCGGCGCCCGCCGCCGCCAGCACCGGCATGCCCGTCCGCGTGGCGATGGCGAAGGTCAGGAACTGGGTCTTGTCGCCAAGCTCCGCGATGCCGAACGCGGCGAAGCTCGATGCAAAGGCGCCGACCTTCCAACCGGAGACGTCGGGTGCGGGCTTCGGCTTCAGCAGCATCGGCACGCCTGCCGAGCCGAGGGCAAGGCCGAGCATCAGCGTCGCCGCCTCGCGCGACAGCATCTGTCCGATCGTTCCGCCGGCGATGCCCGCAATGGCGGCATTGACGATCGCGGCCAGCGCGATCCCGGCAAGTACCGCCCCACCCCGATCGTGAAAGCGCAACGCGAGCGCGAGCGCGATCAACTGGGTCTTGTCGCCCAGCTCGGCCAGCGCGGCCGCGAGCAGGGCGGACAGCAGGGCTTCCATGATCGGCGCTGTGGCCTCAGTTCATCCGGACGTTGATCGCGGCGAGGTAGATGGCGCCGGCCTCGTCGTCGAGGCGTTCGCATCCCGCGGCGTCGCGCATGGTGTCGAGCCAGGGCAGCACCATCGCGGCGGCGCCGTCGTCGGCCAGCGCCGTTTCCAGCCCGCGTGCGAGCTGGGCAAGCGGATGGAGACCGTAGGCGAGCGCGGTGCGGCGGATATCGTCGACCCCGCTGCAGAGCTGACCCAGATTCAGATGCGGCAATTCCCGCGCGATGCGGTCTATGCTGTCGCACAGACCGCCACGTACCTGCATCATTGCTTCAACGGCGATGCCCATTCCGGCCCCCTGTTCCGCCTATCGATCGGAACATGCGCCGACATGGTTAAGGAATGGTTGCCCTTGCCGCGTCCTTATTTGCCGCCCGCATAGGCGATCACCAGATCGTGGAGATAATCGCGACCGACCATGACGGACTTCACTTCCATGCGCTCGTTCAGGCCGTGCGCGCCATTGCCGTCGGGATCGCCCCAGGGGCCGGGCACGCCGTAGACGGGGATGCCGATCGCGGCGAGGAAGATGGCGTCCGTTCCGCCGGTCGACATCACCGGGATCACCGGCACGCCGGGGAAATATTTGGCGGCCAGCTTGGTCGCCGGGCCCATGATCTTGGGATCGAGCGGCGGCGGCACCGCGACCGGACGGATCGGCGGAACGGTGGTGATGGTGATCTTGGGATTGCCGATCGCGGCGCCCAGCGCGGCGCTGGTCTCCTCGACCGTCCGGCCGGGGAACATGCGGCAGTTGATGTTGGCGCCCGCGCGCTGCGGCAGCGCGTTGTTGGCATGGCCGCCATCGATCAGCGTCGCGACGCAGGTGGTGCGCAGCATCGAATGATAGATGCGATCCTTCGAAACGATCGCGTCGGCTGCCTTGTCCTGCGGATTGGCGGCGATCGCGATCAGCGCCGCGCCCTCCTCGCCGCCCTTCTGCGCGCCGATCGCGCGGAAATAGGCGCGGGTGGTGTCGGTCAGTTCGACGGGGAATTCATAGGCGCGGATCTTCGCCAGCGCGTCCGCCAGATCGTAGATCGCATTGTCGGGCACCGGGATCGAGCTGTGTCCGCCGGGATTGGTCGCCTCGATCCGGAAATTCTGCACGGCCTTTTCGCCGACCTGCATCGACTGGCTGACCAGCTTGCCCTTGCCGTCACTGTCGCCGCCACCGCCTTCGTTCAGCGCGAATTCGGCGGCGATCAGCTCTGGTCGGTTCTGCGCCAGCCATTGCGCGCCGTTGAACGCATAGGTGGTCTCCTCGCCACAGGTCAGCGCGACCTTGATCGTGCGCTTCGGCTTGAAGCCGCCCTGCTTGAAACGGATCAGGCTGTCGGTCCACATCGCGGCCATCGCCTTGTCGTCGGCGGTGCCGCGCGCGTAATAATAGCCATTCTCTTCGACCATGACGAAGGGATCGCGCGTCCAGTCCTCGCGCTTGGCCTCGACCACGTCGATATGCGCGAGCAGCAGCATCGGCTTCAGCTTGGGGTCGCTGCCCTTGAGCACGGCGACCAGCCCGCCTTCCTTGGGGTGGTCGGGCGCCGCGAACATCGTGATGTCGGCATCGGCATAACCCGCCGCCTTCAGCCGCGCCGCCATCTTCTCGGCCGCGAGCGTGCAGCTTCCCACCGACAGCGTCGTGTTGGTCTCCACCAGTTCCTTGTAGAGTTCGCGGAACTTCACCTGGTCGGGGCGCAACGGCTCCTGTGCAAGCACGGGCTGGGTCGCGACGGCAAGGCCGAGACAGGACAGGATGAAAGCACGCATTGAGACACCCCCGGTAAAGAACGGCGGGACTTAGATCGCAGAATCGCGACGCGCGCAATCGTTCAATCGGGGGCCGGTCGGGGCGATCAATCGGGGCGCATCGCCTGCGCCGCAAGTACCTCCGCCTCGATCAGCAATTCGTCGTCCACCGTGCCCTGCGCGACATGCTCGCGGCCGATCATCACCAGCACCGGAACGGCCAGCGGAGTGACGCGCGGCAGGTCGATATGGACCATCGTGTCGGCGGCGCTGTCGAGCAGGTCGGCCAGGCGGCCGACATCGGTGACGCGCGCGCGCGCATCCTCCCACGCGGCGCGCAGCAGCAGGTGATCGGGCTCGTAGCGGCGCAGCACGTCGTAGATCAGGTCGGTCGAGAAGGTGACCTGCCGGCCGGTCTTCTTCTTGCCGGGATGCTGACGTTCGACCAGCCCGCCGATCACCGCGACCTCGCGGAAGGCGCGCTTGAGCAGGTGCGATTTCTGCACCCATTCGACGAACTCGTCCTCCAATATGTCGGGCGAGAAGAGCGGGGCGGGATCCTTGACCGGCTCCAGCCCGAAGGTGGCGAAAGCATAGTCGTTGGCGACGAAGCCGATCGGCTTCAGCCCCATCGCTTCCATCCTCTTCGTGACCAGCATGCCCAGCGACTGATGCGCGTTCCAGCCCGCGAAGCTGTAGGCGACCATGTAGTGCCGCCCCTCATGCGGGAACGTCTCGATCAGCAGCTGGTCGGGGCCGGGCAGGATGGATCGATGATCCTGCACTTCCAGCCATTCGCGGACATCGTCGGGAAAGCGGCTCCAGGCGCTGCGATCGTGCAGGAAGCCGCGCACCCGCCGTGCGAGATTGGTCGAAAGCGCCATGCGCGCGCCCATATAGCTCGGCACCCGCGCCGATTTCGTCGTCGCGCGGACGATCAGGTCCGTGGTGTCCATCCGTTCCACCTCCAGGCTGAGCCCGGCGAAGAAAAAAGTGTCGCCGGGGGTCAGGGTGGAGGCGAAATATTCCTCGACCGATCCCAGCTTGCGGCCGTTCCTGAACCGGACATCGAGCGTCTCGGCATCGACGATGATGCCGGCGTTCAGCCGGTGCTGCTTGACGAAATTGGGGTGGGACACGCGCCACAGACCGTCATGGCCATGGGTCAGCCGCTTGAACCGGTCATAGGCGCGCAGCGCATAGCCGCCATCCTCGATGAAGCCGAGCACGCGCCTGAAGGTCGCTTCGTCGAGCGCGGAATAGGGCATGGCGGATCGCACCTCGTCGAGCAGCGCGGCTTCGTCGAAGGGCGCGGCGCAGGCGCAGGCCATGACGTGCTGCGCCAGCACGTCGAGCGCGCCGGGGCGGAAGACATCCGGATCGAGCTCGCCCGCATCGACCGCGTCGAGCGCGGCGCGCGCCTCCAGATATTCGAAGCGGTTGCCCGGGACGAGCACCGCTTCCGACGATTCGTCCAGCCGGTGATTGGCGCGGCCGATCCGTTGCAGCAGCCGCGACGATCCCTTGGGCGCGCCCATCTGGACGACGCAGTCGACGTCACCCCAGTCGACGCCGAGATCTAGGCTGGCGGTCGCGACCAGCGCGCGCAGCTTGCCGTCGGCCATTGCCGATTCGACCTTGCGCCGCGCCTCGCGCGCCAGGCTGCCGTGATGGATGCCGATCGGCAGCTTCAGCTCGTTGGCCTTCCACAGATCCTGGAAGATCAACTCGGCCAGGCTGCGCGTGTTGCAGAAGACGAGCGTCGTCCTGTGCGTCTCGATCTCCGCCATCACCTGCGGCGAGGCGTAGCGACCCGAATGGCCCGACCAGGGGACGCGCCCTTCGGGAAGCAGGATCGAGATATCGGGCTCGGCGCCCGGCTCTCCGATCACCTTTTCGACCAGGTCGATATCGCCGTCGGGCGCCAGCCAGGCACGATAGCCATCGGGATCCGCCACCGTCGCCGACAGGGCGACGCGGCGGAAACCCGGCGCCAGCGTCTGCAGCCGCGACAGCGCGAGCGACAGCAGGTCGCCGCGCTTGGTGGTGGCGAAGGCATGGACCTCGTCGATCACCACGGTCCGCAGCCCGGCGAACATCAGCATGCTGTCGGGATAGGAAAGCAGCAGGCTGAGCGATTCGGGCGTGGTCAGCAATATCTGCGGCGGCCGGGTGCGCTGCCGCGCCTTGCGGTCCGACGGGGTATCGCCCGTCCGCGTCTCGACACGGATGTCGACGCCCATCTCCTCGATCGGGGTCAGCAGGTTACGCTGGACGTCGACCGCCAGCGCCTTCAGCGGCGAGATGTAAAGCGTGTGGAGCCCGTCGACCGGCGTCTCGATCAGATCGGCCAGCGTCGGCAGGAATCCGGCCAGCGTCTTGCCCGCGCCGGTTGGCGCGACGAGCAGCGCGTGGCGCCCGGCGCGCGCGGCATCGAGCATCTCGCGCTGGTGGCGGCGCGGCGCCCAGCCCCTGGCCGCGAACCAGCTAGTCAGGATGACGGGCAGGCCGCTCAAACCCGGCCGGTCCTGGCAGCGCATAAGGTGCGACGAAGACGGGAACTTTCGGCCATCCCATCCTATATAGGGGCGATGGCCAAACTCGGTAGCTGGATCGAGCCGCACCCCCACGGCATCTATATTCCCGCAGCGGATGCATGGGTCGATCCCTCGCGCCCCGTGCCGCGCGCACTCGTCACCCATGGTCATGCCGATCATGCACGCGGCGGCCATGGTCGGGTCTGGGCGACGCCAGAGACGCTGGCGATCATGGAATGCCGCTATGGTCCGCAGAACGGCGTGCCCGTCCATTATGGCGAGAGCCTGAGCCTGAACGGTGTGGAGGCGGGATTCGTGCCCGCCGGTCATGTGCTGGGATCGGCGCAGATCGTCCTCGACCATGGCGGCGAGCGGATCGTCATCTCGGGCGATTACAAGCGTCGCCCGGATCCGACCTGCGCGCGTTTCGAGCCTGTGAAATGCGACGTCTTCGTCACCGAGGCGACCTTCGGCCTGCCGGTCTTCCGCCATCCCGATACGCATGACGAGATGGACAAGCTGCTGGCCGCGCTCCACGCCAATCCGGATCGCTGCGTACTCGTGGGCGCCTATGCATTGGGCAAGGCGCAGCGGGTGATCGCCGAGCTCCGCGCGCTCGGCCACGAAGCGCCGATCTTCATTCATGGCGCGCTGCAGCGGCTATGCGACCTCTATGTCGAACACGGCGTCGCGCTGGGCGACCTGCGGCCCGCGACCGACGCGTCGAAGGACGAGATGAAGGGCCATATCGTCCTCGCGCCGCCCTCCGCGCTCAACGATCGCTGGTCGCGGCGGTTGCCCGATCCGATCACCGCCATGGCATCGGGCTGGATGCGCGTCCGCCAGCGCGCGGTGCAGCGCAATGTCGAGCTGCCGATCATCCTGTCCGACCATGCCGATTGGGACGAGCTGACCGAAACCCTGACCGAGATCGCGCCCCGGGAGGTCTGGGTGACGCACGGGCGCGAAGACGCGCTCGTCCATTGGTGCATGACCCGCCAGATCAAGGCGCGTGCGCTGGATCTGGCGGGTTATGAAGACGAGGATGATTGAGCTGTCGACTCCGTCATTCCGGCGAAAGCCGGAATCCCGCTTCCTGTTCTTCGACCTTGAAAGAAAAGGGAGATTCCGGCTTTTGCCGAAATGACGACCCACTCAGAACCGTTTGGTCAGCCCGATGCCGATCGTGCGCGGGCGATTGATGCTGGACGTCACGCCGGGTCCGGAAAAGGCGCTGTTGGCGTTCTGGAACGTTCGCGCGGTCGTGAACCGCGTGTCGAACAGGTTATCGGCGAAGATCCGCGCACTCCAGCTATCGCCCTCCAGACGCAGCGACACGTTGGTCAGCCAGTAGTCGTCGATCGGCAGAAACTGACGGTTCAGGCTGGTGCTCGCGACCGGCTGGCCGCCCGCCGCACCGAAGACGGGACGGTAGGGACCGAAATCGGCGCGGCTGGCGCTCGTATAGGTGGTCAGCCAGTTGAACCCGGCCTTCAGCCCGTTGCCGAGCTCTACATCGTAATCCGCCATCGCGGATAGCGCGTGGTGCGGCACCAGCGGCACGCGCTCGCCGGAAAAGCCGATGCCGACGATCGTTTCCTTGAGCTTCGCGTTGGTGAAGCTGTAGCCCAGGTTGAGCGAGAGGCCTTTGGCGAGGATGTCGCGCGTGTTGACCTCGATCTCGACGCCCTGCGACACAGCCTTGCCGGCATTGCCCTGATACGAGAAGCCCAGCGGCGTCCGCACCGTGGTCTGGATGTCCGTCCAGTCGATATGGAAGAGCGCGGAGCTCACATAGATGCGGTCCTGCATCATCGAGAATTTGCCGCCCAGTTCATAGCTGACGATCTGGTCCGAATCATATTGCCGCCCCTCGGGCGGGATGCCGGTATTGGGTGTGGTCAGATTGAAGCCGCCGGGCCGGAAGCCCTGCGCCACCGTCGCATAGATCAGGCTCGAATCCCCGATCTTGTACGATGTGTTGAAGCGCCAGACGCTGCCCTTTTCGCGGTAGCGGCCGTTGGAGAACTCGTTCGGCAGCGGCACCGTACGGGCCAGGCCGTTGGCATCGCGCGCGTTCAGCCCGAACCATTGGTCGATCGAATAGAAGTCGCCGGTGCCGCGCACGTCGAAATAGCGGCCACCGATCGACGCCTGCCAGGCGTCGGTGAAATTATATTTCAGCTCGCCGAACACCGCCAACTGGCGTGTCCGGTTGTCGGCGACGTACGTATATTCCTTTGCGTCGTTCAGCTTGGCGCCGATGATGTTCTGCTCGAATGCGGCCTGCCCCGGAAACGGGACCGGCGCGAGCTCCTGTTGATCCTCGTGGACGCGCATCTTGTTGTAATAGCCGCCCAGGATCCACGCGAACGGACCGTCGGAATCCGAGACAAGTCGGATTTCCTGCGTGAAATTATGGGATTTCGCGCGGCGTTCGGTGCTCACCTTGAATTCCGGGATGTCGGCGGCGTCGAGGAAGCTGCCGAAGATGACGTCGCGGATGCCGAAGGTGGAATCGTTCGACGAATTCCACCGCTCGTCGACATAGGACGAACTGGAGGTGAGGTTGGCCCAGCCGAAATCATAGGCCAGCGTCAGATTGGCGAGCTGCGCCTTGTAGCGCGTGCGATCGGGCAGCACATTGTCGCTGGTCAGCGGCGGGCGGCTCTCGCGCAGCGAGTTCGATTCCTCGAAATGCGCGACCTGCCGGTAATAGGACAGGCTGATGTCGAAATTGTCGGTGGGCGTCATCACCATGTTGATGCGGCCGGACGTGGCGCGATCGCCATTGACGTTCTTCTTGCCCAGATTGGGATTGTCGATGAAGCCGTCATTGTCGAAATGGCCGATATTCGCCCGGATCGCGACCCAGTCGGCGACGGGCACATTCACCATGCCGGTAACATTGTAATTGACGCCGCCGTGCCGCGTCGACGAAAGTTCCGCGCCGGCCCGGCCTTCGAAATTCTCGGTATCGGGCTTTTTCGAAATGTAGCGCAACGTGCCGCCGATCGCGCCGCCGCCGAACAGCGTGCCCTGGGGGCCGCGCAGCACCTCGACGCGATCGATGTCGATCAGCTTCAGATCCAGCGGTGCGCCGAAATAGGGCATGTCCATTGGCACGTCGTCGACATAGACCGACGTCGTCGGAACAAGGGCGGCTTCGGTGCCGGTGCGCAGGCCGCGCAGCACCAGCTTGACGCCGCCGCGCGGGCCATAGTCGGTCATCGACAGGCCCGGGACGGTGCGGGCGAAATCGACGATCTCGGTCGCGCCGGTCTTCTCCAGCGTGTCGGACGAGATCGCCTGGATGTTGAACGGCACGTCGCGGACCGACTCGGATCGGCGGGTGCCAGTGACGATGATCTCGTCGGCCGCCGGGCCATTTTCGTTTACGGCGTCCTGCGGGGCCGGGGCGTCCTGCGCGAAGACCGGCCCGGCCAGCGCGACCAGCGATACCGCCGATGCCAGCCCGGTCACGATCGCCCGGCGAACCTTGCTCTGCTCCATCATCTCTCCCCTTCGTTCGATGCCGGCGACGCGCTCGCTTGTGCGAGTCACCCCCCAATTCGGCGCGATAGGGGTATATTTATATCATGATGTCAATATGTGATACTTAAGTAACATCATTCGAGCGGCGTTCTGGCATGCGCGCGCCGGCTGATCTAAGACGGCGTGGAGAAGGATTGGGGAGGGAAAGATCCGTGGAAGGGGGAAGCGACATGTCCCGCGATCTGCTGCAGCGGCTCGAGGACAGCCTGGACGATTTCACGCCCGCCGAACGGACGATCGCCAATTTCATCCTGACCAATCGCGGCGGCATCGCGTTCGAGACCGCCAATTCCATCGCGGACAAGCTGGAAGTCAGCGCGATCACCGTCGGGCGCTTCTCGCGCAAGATGGGCTATCGCCATTTCAAGGACCTCAAGGCCGGCCTGCGCACAGCGATGACGGGGGTTCCCTGGCTGGTCGGCGATCAGGTGACCGAGTTCGTCGGCGCGCGCGGCGAGAGCAACCGGACGAAACGCAGCCTGGAACTCGAACTGGCGGGCGTCATCGAAGTCTATGGCATGGCGGAAACCGACGAGTGGAAACAGATCGTCGCCTTGCTCGCGCACAGCCGCCACGTCCATGTCGCCGGCTTCCAGACCGAGCGCGGGGTGGCCATCACGCTGGCGCACCTGCTGCAATATGCGCGCGACGGCGTCAGCGTGGTCGACATGACGGCGGGCAATTATCACGAGATCTTCGCGGGCGATCCGGACGGCCGCTGCCTCGTCCTCATCGACATGCGGCGATATTCCGAACACGCCTATGACCTGGCGGCGCGGGCCAGCCGCACCGGCATTCCGGTGGTGATGCTCACCGACAAATTCTGCGACTGGATCCGCAAGTTCACCAGCCATGTCATCGCGGTGTCGACCGAGGTCGAGCTGTTCTGGAGTTCGCAGGTCGCGATGGGATGCGTCGTCAACCTGCTCGTCAACGACGTGATCGGCGAACTGGGCGGGCCGGTGGAGGAACGGCTCGAGCGGCTGTCCGAACTCTATCAATCCTATACGGGCCATGTCGGCAGCCCGTCGTCGCGGCGCACCGGCAGGTCCTGACGGTCGAAGGTCTATCGCGACGCTCCGGATTGGCCGGGTTCCGGCATGCGCCGGAGTGTTATTTTTATATCAGTTGACTTGTAGAGTGATATTTATAACTCTCGGCTCTCCGGGCGCCGATGATGTGCGCCCTTTGGCCATGGAAGCGCACGACGGATGATCATCCCGGGAAAATATCTGCTGTTCCTGGGGGACGTGTCCGATCGCCTGGATGCCAAGACGGCATGCGGGCTGGTCGACTGGGCGCGCGAACGGTGCGTGGGCCAATGGCGGCTGCCGGCATGCGGGATCGATCTCGGGCTGGAGGATATGGATTTCGCGCAGGCGCGAGCGGCCGGCGCGCAGACGCTGGTGATCGGCGTGACGCCGTTCGGCGGCGCCATCGCACCCGAATGGATCGCGCCGATCGTCGCTGCGCTGGGGGCGGGGCTCAATGTGGCGAGCGGCATGCACCGGCGGCTGGGCAGCGTGCCCGAGATCGCGGCGGCGGCGCGTGCGTCGGGCGCGTCGCTGTTCGATGTGCGCGTTCCAGGCGGCGACATCCCGATCGGATCGGGCCGCAAGCGGCAGGGGCGGCGGATGCTGATGGTCGGCACCGACTGTGCGGTCGGCAAGAAATACACCGCGCTCGCCATCGCGCGCGACATGGCCGCAAATGGCATGAAGGCCACGTTCCGCGCGACCGGACAGACGGGCATATTGATCGCGGGCGCGGGCGTTCCGATCGATGCCATCGTGTCCGATTTCGTCGCGGGCGCCGCGGAGGCGCTGTCGCCCGACAATGACGCCGATCATTGGGACGTCATCGAAGGGCAGGGATCTTTGTTCCATCCCGCCTATGCCGCGGTCTCATTGGGCCTGCTCCACGGGTCGCAGCCCGACGCGATCGTGCTGTGCCACGCGGCCGGGCGCGAGACTATCGACGGTTATCCCGATTTCCCGCTGCCCGACCTGGCCGAGTGTATCGAGGTCAATTTGCGGCTGGCGCGCCGCGTCAATCCGGCCGTCCGCTGTGCAAGCATCAGCATAAACACGTCCGCGCTGCCGGCCGGGGAGCGTGACAGCCATCTGCGCGCGATCGCCGATCGCTTCGGACTGCCCTGTTTCGATCCCGTGGCGACCGGCACCGGCGCGCTGGTCGCGCACGTCGCCGCGACGTCCGATTGAGCGCGCAGATGGAGATCGCGGTTCGCGTCGAAAGCTGGCCCCTGGTCCATCCCTTCCGGATCACAGGATGGACCTATGATGCGATCGACGTGGTGGTCGCGGTCGTCCGCGACGGCGACCATGAAGGGCGGGGCGAAGCCGCGGGCGTCGACTATCTCGGCGATATGCCGGCCGATATCGCCGCCACGATCGAATCGACGCGCGATGCCTTTCGCGGCGGCATGGATCGTGCGCGCCTGCAGTCGCTGCTGCCGATCGGTGGCGCGCGCAACGCGCTGGATTGCGCGCTCTGGGATCTCGAGGCCGCCCGTTCGGGACGTCCGGCCTGGCAGGCGGCGGGCGTCGCCGCACCGAAACCCTGCCTGACCACCTGGACGATCGGCGCCGAAGCGCCGGAGGTCGTTGCCGAACGCGCGATCGCTTATGGCCCGGCGCGCGCGATCAAGCTCAAGCTGACCGGTGACGGGCTGGATGCGGAACGCGTCCGTGCGGCGCGCGCCGCGCGTCCCGACGTGTGGCTGGGCGTCGACGGCAATCAGGGCTTTTCGCGCGACGGACTGGAACGGCTGATGCCGGTGCTGGTCGAGGCCGGAGTCGCCCTGATCGAACAGCCGCTACCGCTGGATCGCGATGCCGATCTCGACGATCTCGTATCGCCGATCCCCATCGCCGCGGACGAAAGCGTCCAGGGGCTCGCCGCGATCGAAACGCTGTCGCCGGGCTTTTCGGTGATCAACATCAAGCTCGACAAATGCGGCGGGCTGACCGAGGCGCTCGCCATGGCCCAGGCCGCACGCGCACGCGGTCTGGGCGTGATGGTGGGCAATATGCTGGGCACTTCGCTCGCGATGGCGCCGGCCTTCATCGTCGGGCAGCTCTGCGACGTCGTCGATCTGGACGGCCCGGTGCTGCTGACGCGCGATCGTCCGCCGGCCGCGGATTACAGCGACGGCATGATCTGGTGCGGCGAGCATATCTGGGGCGGCGGGCGATCCGTACCCGCCCCGGCGCATTGAAGACGCGAGACATGAGGGGAAAGACGATGTTCGGACTGGCCAGGACTTTCTGCGCGACGGCGGCGCTGTGCATCGCCGTGCCGGCGATCGCCGCACCCGATCCCGAAACCTTCCGGAAGCAACTCGACAGCTTCATCGAAAAGGAGATGCGCGACGAAAAGGTGCCCGGCGTCTCGATCGCGGTGCTGCGCAACGGCGAGACCGTCGTCGCCAAGGGCTATGGCATCGCCAATGTCGAACATGACGTGCCGGTGACGACGCAGACCATCTTCCAGTCCGGATCGGTCGGCAAGATGTTCACCGCGGCCGCGGTGATGACGCAGGTCGAACAGGGCAAGATGGGCCTGGACGATCCCGTCTCAAAATATCTGCCCGACGTGCCGGCGAGCTGGCGGACGATGACGATCCGCCACCTGCTGACCCATACCTCCGGCGTGGCGAATTACGGCCGCGGTTTCGATTACCGGCGCGACTATAGCGATGACGAGCTCGTGAAGATCGCAGAGGGGATGCCGCTCGATTTCGCGCCGGGCGCGCGCTGGAGCTACAGCAACACCGGCTATGCGCTGCTCGGCATCCTCGTGAAGAAGGCGACGGGCAGATCCTATCTGGAAGTGCTCGACACCGAAGTGTTCAAGCCGCTCGGCATGAAGACGGCGCGCGGCATCAGCGACAATGATATCGTTCCGCACCGCGCGGCGGGGTACGAGCTGAACGACGGGGTGCTGAAGAATCAGGATTTCGTCTCGCCGACGATGAACTCGACCGCCGACGGATCGCTCTACCTCTCGCTCGACGACATGATCGCCTGGGCGCGCGGCGTCGAACAGGGCAAGGTGCTGAGCCCGGCGAGCTGGAAGCTGGTCTACACGCCGGCCCGGCTCAACAGCGGCAAGCCCTATCCCTATGGTTTCGCATGGCGCCTCGACATGGCGGGTGGCAAGCCGCGCTATCACCATGGCGGCGCCTGGCAGGGATTCCGCAGCTATTATTCGCGCTATCTGGGCGACGGCCTTTCGGTCGTCCTGCTCGCCAATTCGGCCGCGACCGATCTCGACGCCTTTGTCGACGGTATCGCGAAGCTCTGGGATCCCGCACTGGTTGCGCCCGCGCCGAGGCCCAAGGCCGAACCCGACACCGCCCGCCGCGTGACCGCGCTGATCGAGACCGCCCGGGTAGGCGGATTGCGCAAGCAGGACCTGCCGCTCGCCGGCGAGGATTTCGTCAACCGCGTCAATCCCTATTTCGCCAATCTCATGAAGCCGCTCGGCGCGCTGACGAAGCTGGAGCTGGCAGAGCGCGAGGAACTGGGCGACGACATCAGCTACACCTATGTCGCCAGTTTCGGCGATCGCACGATGAAGGTCCGATATGCCGTGGCGCCGGGCAATCAGGTGTCGTCCTTCTTCATCTCCCAATGATTTTCCGCAGGACAGGGGCAAGACCATGAACGGTGATTCCATGCCGGCCAGGGGCCGGGCGCGCCGCGCGATGCTCGCGATCGCGGCGATGTTCCTTTCATCGTCGGGGATCGCTGCCGCGCAATCGACGCTGATCACGGGCGCGAAGATTGTCGACGGCACGGGCGCGCCGGCGCGCGCGGCATCGGTGCGGATCGAAAAGGGCAGGATCGTCGCGATCGGCGACCTGACCCCGCGTGCGAAGGAACAGGTGGTGGATGCCGGCGGACAGGTGCTGTCGCCCGGCTTCATCGACACGCATAGCCATCACGATCGCGGGCTGTTCGAACAGCCCGATGCCGTGCCGGTGACCAGCCAGGGCATCACCACCATCATCGCCGGCCAGGACGGCGGATCGGAACTGCCGCTCTCGCCGCTGTTCGCGCGGATGAAGCGGACGCCGGTCGCGGTGAACGTCGCATCCTATATCGGCCATAATTCGGTGCGCGGCGCGGTGCTCGGAAAGGATTTCAAGCGCGTCGCGACGCCGGCCGAGGTCGAGCGGATGCGCGTGCTGGTCGGGAAGGCGATGCAGGCGGGCGCGCTCGGCCTGTCGACAGGGCTCGAATATGATCCCGGCATCTATGCCAGCAAGGACGAGGTGCTGACGCTGGCGAAGGAAGCCGCGCGTTCGGGCGGCCGCTATATCAGCCATATCCGCAGCGAGGATCAGTTCATCTGGGCGGCGCTCGACGAGATCGTGGAGATCGGGCGCGCCACCGGCATGCCGGTCCAGGTGTCGCACATGAAGCTCGCCATGATCGACTGGTGGGGACAGGCAGATCGCTATCTGGGCGTGATGGATCGCGCCCGCGCCGAAGGGGTGAACATCACCGGCGACGTCTATCCGTACGAATATTGGCAATCGACGCTGACGGTGATGTTTCCGAAGCGCGACTTCCGCAATCGCGAAAGCGCGCAGTTCGCGCTCGATCATCTCGCACCGGCGGACGGCCTGCTGCTCTCGGATTTCAGCCCCGATCGCAGCCTGATCGGCAAGACGGTGGCGCAGGTCGCGGCGCAACGCGGGGTGGATCCGGCCGAGGCGCTGATGCAGCTCATCGCCGAATCGCAGGCGCCCGGCGCGACCGAGGCGGTGATCGGCACCAGCATGCGTTCCGACGACATCGCGAAGCTGATCGCCTGGCCCCACGCCAATATCTGCAGCGACGGTGCGCTGGGGGATCGCCATCCGCGCGGCATCGGATCCTTCCCGCGTGTCCTGCGCCAGTATGTGCGCGAAAAACGCGTGCTGACGCTGGAACAGGCGATCCATACCATGACCGAGGCGGCCGCCGAGCATATGGGAATCGCCGATCGAGGCGTGATCCGCACCGGTGCGCGCGCGGACCTGGTGCTGTTCGATCCCGCGACGATCGCGGACCGCGCCACCAGCGAAAATCCCGGTGCGCAGTCGGTCGGCATATCGCGGGTCTGGGTCAATGGCGCGCTGGTGTTCAAGGATGGCCAGGCGACCGGCGTCCGTTCGGGTCAGGCGGTACTGCGCGTTCCGGCCGCGAAGGGCAAGGTGGCCGCGGCCAGATAGGCCGGCTTGCGAAGCTGCTGTGCGACAAGCAAAAAAAAGGGCCGATCCCGAAGGACCGGCCTTTGAAAGTTTAGGAGAGGATGCCTGAAAGGCCCGATCCTTTTGCGTCGCAGCAGTCATTCTCGCAAGTGCGAATGACACCGGTATGCGTGCAAAGATTGCAACCGTGCGCAATATTGATGCGTCAGGGGATCAGTGTCCGGCCTGCTCGCCGCGCACGATCCCGGACGCCGCGAGCTGCTGATCGATCTGCGCCAACAGTCGCTCGAGCCCGGCTTCGTCCTTCGCCTCGGCGCGCGCCACCAGTACGTCCTGCGTGTTGGATGCGCGCAGCAGCCACCAGCCATCGGGCGTGTTGACGCGCGCACCATCGGTGCGGTTGACGTCGGCGCCCTCGGCTTCCAGCCGGTCGAGCACTTCGTCGACCACCGCGAATTTGCGGCTCTCGTCGACCTGGAAGCGCATTTCAGGCGTATTGACCATCGCCGGCATCGCGTCCTTCAGCTCGGTCAGCGACTTGCCCGACATGCGCACCGCGCTCATCAGCCGCACCGCGCCATAGATCGCGTCGTCGAATCCGTAATAATCCCAGAAGAAGAAGATGTGCCCGCTCATCTCGCCACCGAGCGGGGAATTCTCCTCCTTCATCTTCGCCTTCACCAGGCTGTGCCCGGTCTTCCACATCAGCGGCTTGCCGCCGAGCTCCGCGATCCGGTCGAACAGCGCCTGGCTGGTCTTCACATCGGCCAGGATGGTCGCGCCCGGATTGGCCTTCAGCACCGGCTCGGCGAGGATGCCGAGCAGCTGGTCGCCCCAGACCACCCGGCCCTTGCCGTCGATCGCGCCGATCCGGTCGCCGTCGCCATCGAAGGCGACGCCGAAATCCAGGTCCTTCTCGGCGACGAGCGCTTTCAGGTCCTCCAGATTCTTCTCTTCGGTCGGGTCGGGATGGTGGTTGGGGAAACTGGCGTCGACATCGGTGTAGAGCAGATGGTGTTCGCCGGGCAGCAGCTTCACCAGTCTCTCGATCACCGGGCCCGCCGCGCCGTTGCCCGCATCCCAGCCGATCCGATAGGCGCCGCCGGCATAGCCCGCGAGCAGCCGGCCGACATAATCGTCCATGATATCGACATTGGCGACGGTGCCCGTCCCCTCGGACCAGTCGCCCGCCGCCCCCAGCCGGCCGATCTCGTGGATCTGCTCGCCGTAGAAGGGCGCATGATGGATGACCATCTTGAAGCCGTTGTAATTGGCGGGATTGTGGCTGCCGGTGATCATGATGCCGCCGTCCACTTCGAGCACGGCTTCGGCATAATAGAGCATCGGCGTCGGCCCCAGCCCGACGCGGACGACGTCCACCCCGCCTTCGTTCAGGCCGTTGATCAGCGCGGTTTCCAGCATGGGGGAGGATTCGCGCCCGTCATAGCCGACGGCGACGCGCGTTCCGCCGGCCTTGCGCACCAGCGTCGCGAAACCGCGGCCGATGGCATAGGCGTCCGGCGTGCCGAGCGTCTGGCCGACGATTCCGCGGATGTCATATTCGCGCAGGGTGGTGGGGTCGAAGACGTGGCTCATCGCGTCACTCCGGTGGGGTGGATTATCGAGACGGCGGCACAACGCGCGAACGCAGCAGCAGGTCGCGCGCCGCATTGATTTTTCCGGCGAGTTCCGCGCTGCCGCCCGCATCGGGATGGACGCGCGCGATCAGCCGGCGATGCGCGGCGCGGATCTGGTCGGGCGTCGCCTCCGGCGGCAGGTCGAGCAGCCGCAGCGCTTCGGCGACGCTCATGGCCGGCCCGGTCTTGGGCCGGCCGAACTTGCCGCGCCACCAGAACCAGATCAGCAGGCCGATCCCGGCGAAGAGGATCAGCTTCGCCATGTCAGAGCGCCAGCTCGCCCTGTGCCTGGGGCAGCTCCAGCGCGGAGATCATCTCGCGCAGTTCCTGGCGCGCGGCGATATGGCTGATGCCGAGCTCGCCCAGCTCCTCCAGGTCGAGCAAAGTGATGCCGCGCGGGAAGAGCTCGCGATAGATGACGCGTTCGCCAAGGCCCGGGATGACGCGGAAACCGACGCGACGCGACAGTTCGGCCACGGCATTGCCGACGCGGCGCATGTTGCGCGCCTCGACATGCTGCAGGCGGTTGCGCAGGACGACCCAGTCGACCGTCGCGCCGTCGGCGCGTGCGCGCACCTTGCGCTGGTCCCAGACCAGCTCGGCATAGAAGCTCGGCCGTTTCACCTTGAAGGTTTCGGGATCGACTTGGCCGATCAGGTCGAGATCGATGAAGCTGTCGTTGATCGGCGTCACCAAAGTGTCCGCCATCGCGATCGCCGCGCGTGCCACCGCGTCGTCGCGGCCCGGCGTGTCGATGATCAGGAACTCCTTGCCCTCGCCGATCCGGGCCACGCTTTCTTCCAGCGCGGGCACGGTCAGCGGGTCGAGCACCGCATGGGCCGGCAGGATCAGGTTGACGCCCTCGCGCCGAACGGTCTCCGCACGATTGTCGAGATAGCGGGCAAGCGTGCGCTGCCGCGTGTCCAGGTCCAGTGCGGCGACACGCCGGCCGGCCTTCGCCAGGCCGATCGCGGTATGGACCGCGGTCGTCGACTTTCCGCTGCCCCCCTTTTCGTTCGCAAACACGATCAGATGCACGCCATTCACCGCCATGTAGCGATCGGGCCCCCTAGCCACTTGATTCCAGAAGTCGCGCCCCTCAAAGAGCGCGTCCCGGCCATATCGGAGGCAAGGCAGGCGTGCAAACGGTCCGTGATCTCGAACAGCTTCGCGCCGCGATCGCGGCGTTCAGGGCAGAGGGATTGTCGGTCGCGCTGGTGCCGACCATGGGCGCACTCCACGACGGCCATATGGCGCTGATCGAAGCGGCGAAGACGCGCGCCGACCGCGTCGTCGCGTCGATCTTCGTCAACCCGATGCAATTCAGCCCCAGCGAGGATCTGGCGCGCTATCCCCGCCGCGAACGCGCGGATGCCGACATGCTGGAGGCGGCGGGCTGCGCGCTGCTGTGGCTGCCCTCGGTCGAGACCATGTATCCCGACGGCTTCGCCACCACGATTTCGGTCTCCGGCGTCAGCGACGGGCTCGACGGCGCGTCGCGGCCCGGCCATTTCGACGGAGTCGCGACTGTCGTCGCCAAGCTGTTCAACCAGGTCCGGCCCGACATCGCGATGTTCGGCGAAAAGGATTATCAGCAGCTCGCCGTGGTCCGTCGCATGGCGCGTGACCTCGATCTCGGCATCGAGATTGCCGGCATCCCCACCCAGCGCGAGGAGGATGGGGTCGCGCTGTCGTCGCGCAACATCTATCTTTCCGAGCAGGAACGCGAAGCGGCGCGTGCGCTGCCGCGCGCGCTCGGCATCGCCGCGCGCGACATCGTCGGCGGTGCGTCCGTCGCATCCGCGCTCGAAAAGGCGGTGGCCGCGCTGGCGAAGGCCGGGTTCGATCCGATCGACTATGTCGCGCTGTGCGATGCGGAGACGCTTCGGCCGGTAACGACGCTGGACCGGCCTGCGCGGCTGCTGGCTGCGGCCCGGCTGGGCGGCACGCGCCTGATCGACAATCTGCCGGTCGAATAGGGCGTTGAATCGGTGCGCGAATTAAAGTGAAGACGCGTTAACCATTTATTTAAACCATGTGTCCGATGTTGAGCCTGGGCCGAAAGGTCGAACAGGGGTGTGGGAACATGGGACATAGTGCAGAGCTTCAGAGCTTCTTCATCGAGAGTCGCCTTGCCGAAGCGGGCCGTGGCGATCCGGATGCCTGCCTGGAATTGGGCATGGCCTATTCGTCGGGATCGGGAAACACGATCGTCGATCTGATCCAGGCGCATAAATGGTTCAACCTCGCCGCGCTGCGCGGCAGCAGCGAGGCACAGAACTGGCGCGCCGAGATCGCCGAGGAGATGAGCGCGCGCGAAATCGCCGAGGCGCAGCGCCAGGCCCGCGCCTGGCTCAACGAAACGACGCGTCACGCGGCCTGATCCTTCGTCGCGCCGGTTGTGCCGGCATGACGAAAGACATCAGCAGCTTCTTTTGAAGGGCCCCAGTTCGGCGAGCGCGCCGATCTCGTGGGTCACCGCAGCGCGCTCGCGCCGCAGGAAATCCGCGATCGCCTCGCGGAAACCCGGATCGGCGATGTAGTGCGCCGAATAGGTCGGCACCGGCTCATAGCCCCGTGCCAGCTTGTGGCCGCCCTGCGCACCGGCTTCGACCCGGCTCAGTCCGCGCGCGATCGCCGCGTCGATCGCCTGATAATAGCAGAGCTCGAAATGGAGGAAGGGAACTTCCTCGACGCAGCCCCAATAGCGGCCATAGAGCGCGTCGCCACCGATCAGGTTGAGCGCGCCGGCGATGGGTTGTCCGTCGCGCAGCGCCAGGATCAACAGCAGCGAATCGGACATGCGTTCGCCGAGCAGGCTGAAAAAGCCGCGCGTCAGATAGGGGCGCCCCCATTTGCGCGCGCCGGTATCCTGATAGAAATTCCAGAACGCGTCCCAGTGGCGCTCCTCGATCGCGTCGCCCTGCAGGTGGACGATCTCCAGCCCCTCGACCGCGGCCGCGCGTTCCTTGCGAACGGCCTTGCGCTTGCGTGAGGCAAGCAGGTCCAGAAAGTCGCCGAAGTCGCGATAATCGCGATTCTGCCAATGGAACTGGCTGTCGGTGCGGATCAGCCAGTCCGCAGCCTCGAACAGCGGGATCTGCGCTTCGTCGATGAAGGTCGCATGCGCCGAACTCAACCCGTTCTGCCCGACCACGGCTTCGGCCGCGGCGATCAGCTGCGGCGCGACCGAAGGATCGCGCAGCAACAGCCGCGGCCCCGGCACCGGAGAGAAAGGAACGGCGATCTGCAGCTTGGGATAATAACGGCCGCCCGCGCGCTCCCAGGCATCGGCCCAGCCATGGTCGAACACATATTCGCCCTGGCTATGGCTCTTGGCATAGGCCGGAAGCACGCCGGCCAGCCGACCGTCGGTGCCGTCCACCGCGATCGGCACCGGTTGCCACCCCGTTGCCGCGCCGACGCTGCCCGAATCCTCGAGCGCCGTCAGGAAAGCGTGCGACACGAACGGATTGGCCCCGCCGGCGCACGCATCCCAGGCGGCGGCGTCGAAATCGCCGACCGCCTGGCCGATACGGGCGACGAATTCGTCGCTCATCGCGGAAATGCTGCGAGGATCTGTGTCGGCATCCAGCCTATATGGGGTCAGCCCGCCTTGATCGCCACGATCGCGTCGACCTCGACCGCGGCGCCCAGCGGCAGCGAGGGAACGCCGACGGCGCTGCGCGCATGCTTGCCGGCATCGCCGAACACCGCCTGCATCAGCTCGGAAGCGCCGTTGGCGACCTTGGGCTGCTCGGTGAAATGCGGATCGCTGGCGACGAACACGCCCAGCTTCACGACGCGCTCGACGCGGTCGAGCGAGCCCAGCGCCTGTTCCATCTGCGCCAGCAGCATCAGCGCACAGTTGCGCGCGGCTTCCTGGCCGAATTCGACATTGACGTCCTCGCCGACGCGGCCGGTCATCAGGTCGCCGTTGCGAAAGGGAAGCTGGCCGGAGATGTGGAGCAGCCCACCCACCTCGACGGCGGGGACATAGGCGGCGATCGGCGCGGCGGGCTTGGGCAGCTTCAGGCCAAGGGCTTCGAGCTTCTGAGCGGGTGTGTCTGTCATGGTCTCCGGTTCCGTCATTTGGGTGGGTTGATAAGAGGGCGAATGCCGTCAGCGGACAAGAGGGGCCGGGGCAAGCTTTTCCGCTATCCAGTCCTTCGCGTCGCTCCAGTCGTCGATGCGGACATGGGCGGCGGGCGCGGGTGGGACGGCGGGGGCCAGGCTGGGCTCGGCGATCATGTGGATTCGCCAGACCTCGGGCGCCTCGTCCGCGACCGACTGGTGGTGGTGCGCCAGATCGTCGACGAACGCCGCGGCGCTCGGCGCATATTCGTCGAGCAGCGCGCGCACCGGTGTGCCCTTGCCGCCCTGGTTGGTCACCACGCGGAAATCGATGCCGAAACCGCGAAGCTGCGCCACGCGATGCGGCTGGCGGTGATCCTCCAGATTGGTGAGCACGACGATATCGGCATAGTCCGAAATCTCGGCCAGCGCCTCGCGCGCATGCGGCACCAGCGTCTGCCGGTGCATCTCCGTATCGAAGAAACCGCCGAGCAGCGGCCACATCTCGGTGCGCGAAAGATATTCGCCATCGGCGCGGCGCCGCATCGCGCGCGAGAAATCGGCGCCGTCGGGCGTAAAGTCGATCTCGTGCGCCTCGCCCAGCCAGGCGCCGAAATGGCTGACCATGTGCAGCAGCACCTCGTCGCAGTCGGTGATCAGCAGCGGGCGGCTCATGATTCGAGTCGCCGGCGGGTTTCGACGAGGACGATCGGCTTGACCTCCAGCGCGGCGGCGCAGCCGATCAGGTCGGGCTCGTGCGCCTCGAGAAAATCGAGCACCGCGCAAAGCAGCGCCGGCTCGCCCGCCCGCTCGCGCAGATCCGCGGCGGTCAGGCCGGTCACGCTCAAAAGCCGATCCGCGCGCGTCGGCTCGCCGAGCGTCCATACGAGCGCCGATAATGCCAGCGCCTCTGCATTTGTCTCGGGGGCCGCCATCGCCTAGAGCGTCTCCATCGAATGTAAGAGGCGGGGACGTGGCAAAAAGGGTGCTCGTTGTCGAGGACAACGAACTCAATCTCAAACTTTTCTGCGATCTGCTGCGTGCGCACGAGCATGAGGCGGAGCCGGTTCGCGACGGGCGCGAGGCGGTGGACAGGGCGCGCGCCTTTTCGCCAGACCTCATCATCATGGATATCCAGCTGCCCTATGTCAGCGGGCTGGACCTGATCCGCACGTTGAAGGCGGACGATGCGCTGAAGCGGATTCCGGTGATGGCCGTGACGGCCTATGCCGCGCACGGCGACGAGGAACGCATCCGCGCGGCAGGCGCGGAGGCGTACGTCTCCAAACCGATCTCGGTGATGAAGTTCATCGGCGAGGTGAGCGGACTGCTCTGACCCGCCATTCCCTCCCGCATGCGGGAGGGGCCAGGATCACTTGATCTTGGCTTCCTTGAACTCGACGTGCTTGCGCGCGACGGGATCGTACTTGCGGAAGGACAGCTTGTCGGTCTGGGTGCGCGGATTCTTCTTCGTGACGTAGAAGAAGCCGGTGCCTTCCGAGCTGACGAGCTTGATCTTGACGGTGGTTGGCTTGGCCATGACCCGAAACCCTTGAACTGTGCGAATCTGAAAAAGAAAAGCGGCGAAAACCGCCGCTCGTTCAAGCGGGGGCCAATGGGCGATAGGGCGCCGATTGTCAACCGCCTTGGCACGCGGGCTAGCGGCCGCGGCATTCGCGCGATAAGCAATCGCAACGACAATATGATGGAGAGTTCGATCCTATGCGTGCATTGCCCCTCGTCCTGATTCTCGCGGCATGTACGCCGGGCGACAAGCCGGCCGAACCCGTCGACGCCGCCGCACTTCACGAAAAGATGCTCGTGCTCGACACCCATCTCGACACGCCGGCCAATTTCGGCCGTCCGGGGTGGGACATCACGCAGCGCCACACCATGGCCGACGATATGACGCAGGTGGATCTGCCGCGCATGAAGCAGGGTGGCCTCGATGGCGGCTTCTGGGTGATCTACACGGCACAGGGTCCGCTCGACGCAAAGGGATTTGCCGACGCCAAGGCGTTCGCGCTCAAGCGGTCGGACGAGATCGCCGCGATCGTCGCGAAGAATCCCGACACGATGGCGCTGGCGACGACGGCGGACGATGCCGCGAAGATCGCCGCCACCGGCAAGGTGATCGTCTATCAGAGCATCGAGAACAGCTATCCGCTGGGCAACGACCTCTCGCTGCTCGGCGAATTCTATCGTCGCGGCGTGCGCATGGCGGGGCCGGTCCACAGTGCCGACAACCAGTTCGCCGACAGTACCACCGGCAAGGCGCGCTGGGGCGGCCTCAGCCCGCTCGGCAAGCAATGGGTGGCCGAGATGAACCGCCTGGGCATGGTGATCGACGGCAGCCATTCGTCCGATGCCGCGCTCGATCAGATGCTCGCGCTTTCCAAGACGCCGATCATCCTGTCGCATTCGGGGCCGAAGGCGGCGAACGACCATCCCCGCAACCTCGACGATGGCCGGATCAAGGCGCTGGCGGCCAAGGGCGGCGTGGTCCAGATCAACAGCATTTTCCTGGCGCCGCTCAACAGCACGCCCGAGCGCGAGGCGCTGGAGGCGCGCAAGGAAAAGATCGGCACGATGACGCCCGAGGAACAGCGCAAGCTGGCCGCGGATTTCGCGGCGCTCGATGCCAAGGCGCCGAATCAGGACGCTAGTTTCGAGATGTTCATGGCCTCGATGCTCCATGTGCTGAAGCTGGTCGGCCCCGACCATGTCGGCCTGGGCGCCGACTGGGACGGCGGCGGCGGGGTGAAGGGCATGGAAGACGTGTCGCTGCTGCCCAAGATTACCGCGCGCCTGCTTAAGGAAGGCTATTCGGAAACCGACATCGCCAAGATCATGAGCGGCAATACGCTGCGCCTGCTCCGCGCGGCGGAGGCGGCCAAGGGCAAGTGACCGGGCGCCCGCTTGCCGGGCGTTCCGAAAGGGCATAGCCTCTCCCGGCACGCTTGGGAGAGGGTGTCGCCATGACGAGATATATCCTGTTCGCGCTTCCGGCCGCGGCACTCGCCGCGGCCGCGCAATCCCCCGCAACCATGCCCCCCGCACAGACGGTCCCGACGCACGAGGCCGCGCCCGATCAGAAGGGTGCTCCGACGCAGGAAGTGGCGGCGACCGCACCGACCGTGGTGCCGCCGCCTGTCGAGATCGTCGCCTTCGGGACGGACGCCACCACACGGATGACGGTGCCGGTCAATATCGGCGCGGCCGGCCCGTTCGCCTTCGTGGTCGACACCGGATCGGAACGCACGGTGATCTCGCGCGAACTGGCGGACCGGCTGGCGCTTGCCGCCGGCGGTTCCGCCATGGTCCATTCGATGACGGGCAGCGAGCGCGTGGATACGGTGCTGATCCCGTCGCTCAAGGTCAGTGCGACTCCGACCACCGACATCCGCGCGCCCGCCTTCGCGCAGCAGCATATCGGCGCGTCGGGCCTGATCGGCATCGACAGCCTGCGCAACCAGCGGGTCACGCTGGATTTCAAGGCGGGCACGATGACGATCACGCCCGGCCAGAAATCCAGCCCGATACGCGAGGATCCGGACGAGATCGTCGTCACTGCGCGGCGGCGCGCCAATCAGCTCATCCTGATGGGCGCCACGGTCAACGGATCGCGGGTCGACGTCATCATCGATACGGGCGCGCAGGTCACGGTGGGCAACAATGCGCTCCGGCGCCGGTTGATCGGCCGCAATCCCAGGACGCCGCCCAAGTCGATCGAACTGATCAGCGTCACCGGCGGGCGCGCGGACGCCAGCTACACCACCGTGCGGGAGATCAAGCTGGGCAGCGCCGCGATCCAGAACATGCCGATCGCCTTTTCCGAGGCCCCGATCTTCCGCACGCTCGATCTCACCAATCGTCCGGCGATGCTGCTCGGCATGGACGCGCTGCGCATGTTCGATCGCGTCTCCGTGGATTTCGCCAGTCGCAAGGTCCGGTTGCTGATGCCCGACGGCGCGGTCCGCACCATCATCGGCAAAGTGCGCATGGCCGCCAGGGAACCGCTGCGCGTCCCGGCGATTTGATCGTCGATGCTGGTTGCGGATAGCTGGAGCGAGATCACGCTGCGCCTGGGGGTCGCGACCGCGATCGGCCTGCTGCTCGGCCTCGACCGCGAATTGCGGGGCCATGATGCGGGGCTCAGGACCAATGCGCTGGTCGCGCTCAGCTCGGCGATGGTCACATTGTCCTCGCTGCTGCTGTTCGACACGCTCAAGCATCTGAATTCGCAGCCCGATCCGCTGCGCGTGATCCAGGGTGTAGCCCAGGCGATCGGCTTCATCGCCGCCGGGCTGATCTTCGTGAAGCGTGGCGACGTCCATAATGTCACCACGGCCGCCAATCTCTGGGTCGCGGCATCGGCGGGCATCGTCGCGGGGCTCGGCCAGTACAAGCTGCTGGCGGTCGGTACGGCGCTGGCATTGCTGCTGCTGCTGTCCGAATTCCTCTTTCGCCGGTTGATTCCGAATTATGACCGGCCCGAACCGGACGATGACGACTCGGCTTCCCAGCCCCAGGGCGCCATTCATCGCAATACCGCCAAATATGACGGTCCCGCGCCTTGAATGCGCGATGGCGCGCGGGTTAAGAGGGGCAATGGTTCCCTTTTCGTTCGCAGGACATGATCTGATCGCGCTGCCCCAGGGCGCGCTGTTCTGGCCTGCGCGCCGCGCATTGCTGGTGGCGGATCTGCATTTCGAAAAGGCAAGCTGGTTCGCGCGATTCGGCCAGATGCTGCCGCCCTATGATTCGATCGCCACGCTCGGCGATCTGGCGGCGTTGCGCGCCGCGACCGACGCGGTCGAGATCTGGTGCCTGGGCGACAGTTTCCACGACAGCGAGGGCGCGGCGCGACTTCCCGAGACCGCGCGCGCGATGCTGCGCGGACTGACGGGCACGACGCGTTTCGTCTGGATCACCGGCAATCACGATGCCGCGCTGGCCGACTGGCTGGGCGGCGAGATATTGGAAGAGGCGCTGGTCGACGGACTGGTGCTGCGCCACGAAGCCGATCCGCTCGAGATGCGGCCCGAACTGTCCGGGCATTTCCACCCCAAATTGCGCGTCACGGTGCGCGGGCGGCATGTTTCCCGGCGCTGCTTCGTCGCGACCGGCGCCAAGCTGATCCTGCCCGCCTTCGGCGCGCTGACCGGCGGGCTGGACGCCGGCCATCCGGAGATCATCCGCGCGGTGGGCCGCGGCGCCCAGGCGCTGGTGCCGCTCAGCGACCGCCTGCTGCGCTTCCCGCTGGCGGCCTAGTCTCTCACTGTCGTCATTGCGAGGAGCGTAGCGACGAAGCAATCCAATGTCAGTGCATCCCTGGATTGCCGCGCTTCGCTCGCAATGACGACGAAGAAACTCCCAAAGCTTGATGATCGGCGGGATACAAGGCTCAACAGGCTATCGCGCCAGCGCCGGAAATCCCGCCCGGAACGCCGCGACCTTCGGCTTGTCCCAGCGCACGATATAGGGGTGGCGCGGATTGCGGCGGTAGAAGTCCTGATGGAACGACTCGGCCGGGAAGAAGCGCCCGGTCTCGATCCGCGTGACGATCGGCGCGGGGAAGGCGCGGGCGGCGCCGAGCTGCGCGATATAGGCGCGGGCGACCTTTGCCTGGCCGGCATTTTGCGGGAAGATCGCGGATCGATAGCTGGGCCCGGTGTCCGGACCCTGACGGTCGAGCTGGGTGGGGTCGTGCGCGACCGCGAAGAAGACGCGCAGCAACGTCGCATAGCTCACCTGCGCCGGATCGTAGATGACCCGGATCGCTTCTGCGTGCCCCGTCCGTTCGGACGAGACCTGATCATAGGTGGCGGTATTCGCAGTGCCGCCCGCATAGCCGGCGGTGACGGCCTGGACACCCTTCATCCGTTCGAAGACCGCCTCCATGCCCCAGAAGCAGCCGCCCGCCAGCACGGCGGTCTGCAGGCCCCTGACGGGCGCATCGTCGATCGACGCGCGCGGCAGCGCGAGCGCCTTTTCGGCCTGGGCGGGCGAAGCGGCCATCATCGGCCAGGCGAATGCCGCAAACGCTGCGGCGATCATGGAAAGCGGAACGACAGTCAGGCGTGCGTTCATGGCGGGCATCCTTCACGCGCCTTCTAGCGGCGGCAGGATGAACGCGCGATGGATTCGTCAGGCGAGCCCGGCAGCCGCCTTCAAAGCCTGAACTGCGAGCACGGCGCTTTCGGGCGGCTGGATCGCGAGCATCGCGATCGCGCCGGCCAGGAAGCCGCCGGCGAAACGGCGGGCCAGGTCGGACTTCAGCATGGATATCATCGTCGGTACCTTTCGTCCGGCTCGGGCCGAATCATCTTCGTTTCCGATGATCGAGCGATGCCACCACGCGGCTGACGCCGCTGTGAACGCGATCACAGGCTTTTGTTCATCTTGCAGAAGGGACGGTGCCGTGGCGCCGAACCCGCATCTGCGTCAGCGAAGCGCGGCGCATGCCTCCTGGATGCGGTTGCACGCCTCGGTCAGGATCTCTTCCGACGTCGCATAGCTGACACGGAAAGCGGGCTCGAGCCCGAAGGCCGCGCCATTGACCGCTGCCACGCGGGCGTCGTCGAGGAAATATTCGATCAGCGCCGCATCGTTGACGATCGTCTTGCCGCCCGGCGTGGTCTTGCCGATCAGGCCGGACACGTCGGGATAGACGTAGAAGGCGCCTTCGGGACGCGGGCAATGGATGCCGTTCACCTGGTTGAGCATCGAGACCACCAGGTCGCGGCGGCCCTGGAACGCGGCGTTGCGCGCCTGAAGGAAGCTCTGGTCGCCGGTCAGCGCCGCGGTCGCCGCCGCCTGCGCGATCGAGCAGGGATTGGACGTCGACTGCGACTGCAGCTTGCCCATCGCCTTGATCAGCCATTCGGGGCCGCCGGCGAAGCCGATGCGCCAGCCGGTCATCGAATAGGCCTTGGAGCAGCCGTTCACCGTCAGCGTACGATCGTAGAGATCGGGCGCGATCTCGGCGATCGTGGTGAAGACGAAATCGTCATAGACGATATGCTCGTACATATCGTCGGCCATGATCAGCACATGGGGGTGACGGCGCAGAACCTCCGCGATCGCCTCCAGCTCGGTCCGCGAATAGGCGGCACCGGTCGGGTTTGAGGGCGAGTTGAGGATCAGCCACTTGGTCGCGGGCGTGATCGCCGCCTCGAGCTGTGCGGGATTGATCTTGTAGCCCTGCGAAGCGCCCGCTTCGATCACCACGGGCGTGCCGCCGGCGAAGTTCACGATATCGGGATAGCTTACCCAATAGGGGGCCGGGATGATCACTTCGTCGCCGGCTTCCACGCTGGCCACGAGCGCATTGAACAAGGTGTGCTTGCCGCCGACGTTCACGCTGATCTGGTTCGCCGCATAGACCAGGCCGTTGTCGCGCTTGAACTTGGTCGCGATCGCGTCCTTCAGCTCGGCAGTGCCGTCGACATTGGTGTATTTGGTCTTGCCCGCGCGGATCGCCTCGATCGCCGCTTCCTTGACGAAGTCGGGCGTGTCGAAATCGGGCTCACCCGCGCCCAGGCCGATCACGTCGACGCCCTGGCGCTTCAGTTCGAGCACGCGGCTGGTGACGGCCAGCGTGGGAGAAGGCTGGATGCGCCCGAGCGCGGCGGAGGTGCGGGACATGATTTCGCTCCTGTTGCGGTGCGGCATGCCCATAGGACGGGGGATTCGTTACGGCAATGCCGCTGTGGCCCGGAAATCGGCCCTGGCGCAATTTTTTGAAGCTAGCGTTCCAGCCTGGCCGCCATCAGCCCGCGCAACGCATTGCCGATCAGGAAGCCGCCGGCCAGATCGTCGGCGCTCAGGTCGGCCTCGACCGCGCGACCCTCGTCGAGCAACTGCGCGCGCAACACACCGGGCAGCAGCCCGCGCGCCAGCGGCGGGGTCAGCAGCCGGCCGTCGCGCTCGACGAAGATATTGGTGAAGCTGCCTTCGGTCAGCCGGCCTTCGCGATCGGCGAAGACCACCTCGAACGTGCCTGCTTCCGCCAACGCGGCGCGATAGAAATCGCGGTCGGTGGTCTTGTGGTGCAGGCGGAAATCGGCGGGATCGACCGGCAGCGTCGCGATCGAAACCGCGACCGGCGCCTCCACCGGAGCCGGGACCGGGCGGATCTCGATGGCGACCGCGCCGCTTCGCGCGAGCAGCAGGCGGACGCGTGCGGCGGCGCGCAACCGGAAAGTCGCGGCCTGCAGTTCGTTGCGGACTTCGTGGCGATCGAAGGCGAAGCCGAGCGCATCCGCGCTCGCCTTCATCCGCTCGAGATGGCGTTCGAGCAGCATCAGTCCCTCGGCGGGATCGAACGCCATGGTCTCGATCAGGTCGAAGGGGCGCGCACCAGCCGTCACGAAGCGACCTTTCGCGAGGCATTCGGCCCATTCGCCCGCCGCGGTCGAATCCGCGACGACCGCGCTTCCCAGTCCGATGTCCGCTTCAACCGCCCCCCGCACCATTGCCAGCGTCCTGATGACCACATTGAACGCCGCATCGCCAGCGGGATCAAGCCATCCGATCGATCCCGTATAGGCGCCGCGTCGCGAAGGTTCGACCTCCGCGATGATTTCCATCGCGCGGATCTTCGGCGCGCCGGTCACGGAACCGCACGGAAACAGCGCCACGAGCACGTCGATCGCCGATCGCTTCGGCGCCAGTCGCGCGGTGACGGTGGATGTCATGGTGTGGATCGTCGGATAGCTCTCGACCGCGAACAGGCCGGTCACCTGCACGCTTCCCGCCTCGGCCACGCGCGACAGGTCGTTGCGCAACAGGTCGACGATCATCAGATTCTCGGCGCGTTCCTTGGGGTCGGTCGCCAGCGCCGCGGCTGCCGCGCGATCCGCGGCGGGATCGCCGCGCCGCGCCGCCGTGCCCTTCATCGGCCTTGCGGTCAGCGCGCCGCGCTCGAGCGTGAAGAACAGCTCCGGCGATGCGGACAGCAGCCAGCGATCGCCGGTGAAGATCGCGCCGCCCCATCCCGCTTCGGATGCGGCGCGCAGCCGCGCGTAGAGCGCGAGCGGATGGCCGGCCATCGGCACGCGCGCGCGGAAACTCAGATTGGCCTGATAGATGTCGCCCGCGGCGATATAGTCGCGGACGCGCGCGAAACGCGCCGTATAATCGGCGGCGGACAGTTCGGGCTCGGGCGCGCCGGCCCAGGCGCCGGCCGGATCCGGGAGCAGCGCGGCGACGGCATCGGCCTCGATCGACGCGAAGCCGTCGAACAGCCCGAACCACAGCAGCGGTTCGCCTGTGCCATCGCATGGCGGCACCCTGGTCTCCAACGCCGCGCCGGCCTCGTAACCGATATAGCCGGCCGCATGCAGACCCTCGGCCTGCGCGCGCGCCAGCCGCTCCAGCGCGGGCATCACCTGATCGATCCGCGTCGCCGTCACGATCTCGACCGGATCGCGATACAGCCGCGCAAGGCCCGCACCGGTCGTGCGGGCATCGTCGAGCAGGACGAAGGGCTGGGCGTCGGGGATCATCGGGTGGAGCGATTGCCTCACCCGATGGCCCTGCGTAAAGCGAAAGCGATAAACAAGCGGAGGATATCGATGCGCGCCATGTTGCTGCTGGGGGCGGCCATGCTCCCCGTCACACCCGCTTTCGCCGACGCACCCAGGCCCGCCGCGCTGGTCGCCGACGGCCTGCCCGCCATCCCGGACAGCGTCGTCACCGAGACGCGGCCCTATATGGAATTCCGGACGGCGGGCTTTGCCGGCTGGAATCCGGTCGACCGGTCGATGCTGATCACGACGCGTTTCGCCAACACCGCACAGCTTCACAGCGTCGCCGGGCCGATGATGGATCGCACCCAGATCAGCTTCGAGGCGGAGCCGGTCGGTGGGCACTGGTCGCCGAAGGGCGACGTGCTGGTCGTGCGCAAGGATGTCGGCGGCGGCGAATTCTTCCAGCTCTACACGCTGAAGGACGGCCGGCTGACCCTGCTCACCGACGGCAAGAGCCGCAACGAATTCGGCGCCTGGCGCCGCGACGGCGGACTGATCGGCTACACCTCCACTCGCCGCAACGGCACCGACAGCGACCTCTATGTCATGGATCCGCGCGATCCGAAGACCGACGGGCTGGTCGCGCAGGTCAAGGGCGGCGGCTGGTCGATCGAGGATTTCTCACCCGACGGCAAAAGCGCGGTGGTCGGCGAATATATCTCGGTCACCAAATCGAATCTCTACCGGCTCGACATCGCATCGGGCGCGCTGACGCCGATCGGCGATCATGCAAAGACGACCGCTTATGGCAGCGCGAAATATGCGCCGAACGGCACGCTCTGGGTCACCAGCGACGAAGGATCGGATTTCCAGCGGCTGGGCACGATCGATCCCGCGACCGGGCGCTTCACGCCCCGCAGCCCGGAAAAGAAGTGGGATGTCGAACAGTTCGACATCGCAGGTGATGGCAGTTTCATCGCCTATGCGACGAACGAGGCGGGTATCAACCGCATCAAGCTGCTCGATCCGGCCAACGGAACGGTGCGTAGCGTCGACGGTCTGCCCGCCGGCGTGTCGGGCGGTCTGGAGATCGCCCCCTGGGGTACGATCGGGCTGACCTATGCTTCCGCGAAAAGCCCGTCGGACGCCTATGCGATCGATCCCGGGACGCTGGCGGTGACGCGCTGGACGAAAAGCGAGACCGGCGGGCTCGATGCCGACGCCAATGTCGAGCCGCAATTCGTCGAGGTGAAGAGTTTTGACAAGGAAAGCGTATCGGGTTTCCTCTATCGCCCCGACCCTGCGAAATTCCCGGGCAAGCGCCCGCTGATCGTCAATATCCATGGCGGCCCGGAGGGACAGTCGCAGCCCGGCTTCCAGGGGCGGAACAATTATCTGCTCAACGAACAGGGCATCGCGATCTTCTATCCCAATGTCCGCGGCTCGACCGGCTTCGGCAAGCGCTTCGTCAGCCTCGACAACGGCCCGTTCAAGCGCGAGGACACGGTGAAGGACATCGGCGCGTTCCTCGACGTGCTGGCGAAGGATCCGACGATCGATGCGGGCCGCATGGCGGTCACCGGCGGGTCCTATGGCGGCTATATGTGCTATGCCGTCGCGATCCGTTACGCGGACCGGCTGAAGGGCGCGAACTGCGTCGTCGCCATCTCCAGCTTCGTCACCTTCCTCGAGAATACGCAAAGCTATCGCCGCGACCTGCGCCGCGTCGAATATGGCGACGAGCGCGATCCGAAGCAGCGGGCCAAGCTGATCGAGATCAGCCCGCTGACCAGCGTCGACAGGCTGACCATCCCGCTGATGGTGGTGACCGGCGGAAACGATCCGCGCGTGCCGGCAAGCGAGGCGGACCAGGTCATCAAGGCGGTACGCGCCAAGGGCGGCACCGCCTGGCATCTGCTCGGCCAGAATGAAGGCCATGGCTTCGCCAAGAAGGAAAATGCCGATTATCAATTCTGGGCGGGGCTGATGTTCTGGCGCCAGACCTTGCTGGGCGGCACGGCCGGAGCCGGATCGGGCAACTGACCCTCTTCATCTATCTTGGCGCCGCGCTGGCGGAGATCTTCGGATGCTTCGCCTTCTGGACGTGGCTGCGGCTGGGCAAGTCGGCGCTGTGGCTGCTGCCCGGCATGATCTCGCTCGCGCTGTTCGCCTGGGCGCTGACGATGGTCGAAAGCGACTATGCCGGTCGTGCCTTCGCGGCCTATGGGGGCGTCTACATCGTCGCATCGCTCGGCTGGCTCTGGGCGGTGGAGGGGGCACGGCCCGATCGGTGGGATATCATGGGCGGCTCGATCTGCCTGGTTGGGGCCGCGCTGATCCTGTTCGGACCGCGCGGAAATTGAGGGACTGAAATGGTTGCGAGCGTATTCGACCTGTTCAAGATCGGCGTGGGCCCGTCGAGCTCGCATACCATGGGGCCGATGACGGCGGCCGCCGATTTCGCGCGGCGCCTGACCGATATCGGCGCGCTCGGCCGCGTCGCGCGCATCGATGCCGCGCTGTACGGATCGCTCGCGCTGACGGGGAAGGGCCACGCGACCGACCGTGCGGTGTTGCTGGGGCTCGCCGGCCATGTGCCCGCCGCGATCGATCCCGATGCCGCCGATGCCGCGATCGCCGCGATCCGCGAGACCGGCCGGCTGAAGCTTGGCGGCAGCCACGAGATCGTCTTCGACGAAGCACGCGACCTGCGCTTCCTCCAGCGCGAGCGGCTCGATTTCCATTCCAATGCGATGACCTTCGCGGCGTTCGACGCGGCGGATGCGGAGCTTTCGCGGCGCACCTATTATTCGGTGGGCGGCGGCGCGATCCTCGACGAGGACCAGATCGGCCGCAATGCCGCGCCCGAGGGCGGATGGGACGTTCCGCACGTCTTCCATTCGGGCGACGAACTGCTCGAACTGGTCGCGGAGACCGGCATGTCGATCGCCGATCTGATGCGGTCCAACGAGGAAGCGACGCTGACGCCGACCGAGGTCTCCGCGAAGCTCGGCGCCATCGCCGACGCGATGTCGGCCTGTATCGATCGCGGCATCCGGTCCGAGAGCTGCGAGCTGCCGGGCGGCCTGCGCGTCAAGCGCCGCGCGCCCGGCGTCTATCGCACGCTGATCGAGCGTCAGGAACGCGCACTCGCCGATCCGCTGACCGTGATCGACTGGATCAACCTGTGGGCGCTGGCGGTCAATGAGGAGAATGCGGCGGGCGGCAAGGTCGTGACCGCGCCGACCAACGGCGCCGCCGGCATCGTCCCCGCAGTGCTGCGCTATTATGAACGCTTCACGCCCAAGGCGACGCGCGAGGGGGTGGAGGATTTCCTGCTGACCGCCGCCGCGATCGGATCGCTGTTCCGCGAGAATGCTTCGATCTCGGGCGCAGAGGTCGGCTGCCAGGGCGAAGTGGGCGTCGCATGCTCGATGGCGGCCGCCGGCCTCGCCGCCGCGCTGGGCGCGACGCCCGCGCAGATCGAGAATGCCGCGGAGATCGGCATGGAGCATAATCTGGGTCTCACCTGCGATCCGGTCGGCGGGCTCGTCCAGGTGCCCTGTATCGAACGCAACGCGGTGGGATCGATCAAGGCGGTGGAAGCGACGCGGCTGGCGATGCTGGGCGACGGCACGCACCGCGTGAGCCTGGACCAGGTGATCGAGACGATGCGCAAGACCGGGCTCGACATGTCGGAGCGGTACAAGGAGACGTCGCTGGGCGGGCTCGCGGTCAATGTGGTGGAATGTTGAGGACCGATCGTCATTCAGGTGAATGACGATCGGTCCTGCGACGGACTCAGTTCCCGCGCCTCGTCGATTAACAGCACGGGCGTGCCGTTCCTGATCGGATAGGCCAGTCCCGCCGCTTCCGACACCAGTTCCTGCCGCGCCGCGTCGTAGCGCAGCGGCTGGCGGGTGAGCGGGCAGACCAGAATTTCGAGCAGCTCGGGATCGATCGTCACTGCAACGTCGCTCCGTCGCCCTCGTCATTGCCGTGGCGCGCGAAGAATTGAAGCAGCTGGACGATCAGGTCGGCGCGTTCGGTGATGTCGGACGCTTCGAGCAAAGCCTGTTTCGCGGCGACGTCGAACGGCGCGATCTGCGCGATGCCGTTGACCAGAGATTCGTCGTCGAGCCGCGTCACCGCTTCCCAGTCGACCGCATAACCCTGCGCATCGGCGAAGCGCCGCGATTCGATCTCCAGCGCGGCGCGGCGCGCGATGTCGAGCGCCGCTTCGCCGCCATCGTCGGCAAAGCCGTCGAAACTGACCTCGAGCTGGCGGAACGGCGTGGTCACGTCGAGCTCGCGCAGCACGCGAAAGCGCGCCAGGCCCTCCAGCACGATATTGTAGCGGCCGTCGTCCAGCGCCTCGACATTCGCGATCCGGCCGACGCAGCCGATATCGAAGAGCGGCGGCGATTCGGCGGATGCCGCGCTGCCCTCCACCGTCACCGGCCTGGGCTGGATCATGCCGATCCTGCGATCACGCGCCATCGCATCGCTCACCAGTGCGCGGTAGCGCGGCTCGAAGATATGGAGCGGCAACTGCATGCGCGGAAACAGCAGCGCGCCGGCAAGCGGGAAGACCGACAGGCGGGAGCCGCCGGCCGCCATCAGGTGAACAGGATGGCGGAGAGCCGCCGGCGCAGTTGCGAGACCCAGGGATCCTCCAGCCCGACCACTTCCATCAGCTTGAGCAGCCTCTGCCGTGCGGCGCCTTCGTTCCAGTCGCGATCGCGCGCGATGCTTTCGAGCAGCGTGTCGGCCGCGCCTTCGCGGTCGCCCGCCGCCATCAGGCCGCCGGCCAGTTCATAGCGCGCCTCGTGATCGTCGGGATCGGCCGCCGCGCGTGCGCGCAGGCCGGACAGGTCTTCGACGGGCTGCACGTCCTTGGCGAGCGCGAGCGCCGATTCGGCGCGCTGGATCGCGGGATCCTTGCGCAGATCCTCGGGCAGCGCCGCCAGCATCGCCTCGGCCTCTTCGGTATGTCCCGCCGCGACCGCGGCGCGGAGCTGGCCGGACAGGGCGGCCGGATCCTCGGGCGCCATCTCGGCGATCTGCGCAAAGACCGACAGCGCGCGCTCGGCGTCGCCCGCGGTCAGAAGCTCCTCGCCCATGGCGAGCAGCGGTGCGATCTCCTGCTTCAGGTCGGCTTCCGCACTCTGCACGGGCAGCTGGCGCAGGATCTGATCGAGCATCTGCTTGATCTGGCCTTCGGTCCGCGCCGGGGTCATGTCGGCGACGATCTGGCCCTGGAACACCGCATAGACAGTGGGGATGGACTGGATGCGGAACTGTGCGGCGACCGCCTTGTTGGCGTCGACGTCGATCTTGACCAGCTTCACGCCCTTGTCGGCATAGTCGGCGGCGACCTTTTCGATCACCGGGCCGAGCTGCTTGCAGGGGCCGCACCATTCGGCCCAGAAATCGATGATCACCAGGCTGGTCATCGACGGCTCGATCACGTCGCGCTTGAACGCCTCGAAAGCCTCGCGTTCGTTCGCACCCATTCCGAGACTCGCCACCGATCGTCACTCCTGCTGATGTCGCGGCCTTATGTGGGGCCAAGGGGCCTCTTGCCAACCCCCGCGCGGGACTATTGCGAGTCATGCGATCCGTCATCGCGCCGCTTGTCACTGCCCGCGCCGGCTGGCAGACAGCGCCTGGCCTGATCCGAACAAATCATCCTGATCAGGTGCGAATCAAAAAATGAGGGGGACCCTGATGCCCAAGTCTTTCCGGATGCTGTTCGCGGCGGGTGCCGCGCTGCTCGCTTTTCCCTCGATCGCCGCGGCGCAGGACGACACCGCGTTCCTGCGCTTTCCGCTGGCGACGACGGTCAGTGCGGCCGACGCGCCCGCCTTTGCCTGGCTGGTCCGCCAGGGCAGCGACAGCATCCTGATGATCGCGCGCGCGCCCAAGTTCGAACGGATCAAGCTGTTCTCGCGCACCGACGCCGACGGTCAGCCGATCACCGACGTCCGCATGTCGCCCGACGGCCGCTATGTTGTCTTCCAGACCGCGGCGGGCTTTTCGGGCGAACGCGCCTATAATCCCGCCGGCCTGATCGATCCGCCCAAGCCGACGCTCTGGGCGATGGAGGCGCGCGCCGGCGCCAAGCCGTTCCAGGTCGGCCCCGGCCAGGGCCCGATATTCTCGCCCGACGGGCGGACTTTGGTCTATCGCCACGGCCGCGACCTGCTGTCGCTCGACCTGGCGGCCGGCGGTCAGCCCAAGGTGATGATCGCGGGCGGCGCGGCGTTCGGCCAGCCTGTCTGGACCAAGGACGGGAAGGGGCTGATCTTCGTCTCGGAACGCGGCGGCTATTCCTTCCTCGGTCAATATCCGCTCGGCGGCGACAAGATCCAGTGGCTGGTGACAGGCGCCGATCGGCTCGGTTCGCCCACGCTGTCGCCCGACGGCAAGACCGTCGCCTATCTCCGTTTCAACGGTCGCGAGCACAATGTCACCTATGACATGACCGAAAGCGAGCCCTTCGCGGTCGAGACCGTCGACATCGCGACGGGTGCGGTCCGCACGCTCTGGCAGACCCGCGACAAGGCGGTGACGTCGCGGCTCGAGGACGGCGACAATGGCTTGCGCTGGGTCGGCGACGACAACATCGTCTTTTATTCGGAGCATGACGGCTGGGGCCGGCTCTATGCCGTCGCCCGCACCGGTGGCGAGATCCGCGGGCTGACGCCGACCGGCTGCGAGGCGGCCGAGAGCGAACCGGCGGGCGCCGATTCGCTGTTCGTCGTGCATAATTGCCGCGACATCGACACCCGCCAGCTCTCGATCGTAAACGTCCGCACCGGGGCGGAGCGGCAGATCAAGCGCGACGACATGGTCATGGCCAATGCAGTGACCGCGGGCGAGAGCGGCTTCGTGGCGCTGACCGGCGGCAATGCCGAGGAGGCACCGCTGGTCCGCGTGCTCGACCTGAAGAGCGGCGCGACCGTGATGGCGGAAAAGCCGGCGGATTACGGCTATAGCCGCAGCTTCGCGGCGCCCGCGCCGAAGGCGATCCGCATCAAGGCGACCGATGGCGGAACGGTGCCCGCGCAGCTCTTCATGCCCGCCGGCAAGGGGCCGCACCCGGCGCTGGTCTATGTCCATGGCGGGCCGTCGCGGCAGATGTATCCCGCCTTCCACTATAGCGATTATTACGCCAACGACTTCGCGATGAACCGGCGGCTCGCCGAACAGGGCTATATCGTCGTCGCGGTCAATTATCGTTCGGGCATCGGCTATGGCCGCGCTTTCCGCGAGGCGGAGGGCCGGGGCTGGCGCGCGGCATCCGAATATAACGACGTGCTCGGCGTCGGCCGCTGGCTCGCCGCGCGCGACGATGTCGATCGCAAGCGGATCGGCATCTGGGGCGGATCCTATGGCGGTCTGCTGACCGGCCAGGCGCTGGCGCGCGATTCCAACCTGTTCGCCGCGGGCGTCGCGATCCATGGCGTGTTCGACTGGAGCTGGCCGTCGGCGCTCGAAGGGCATCTCAATCCCAGCCGCTTCTTCGGCGTGAGCGAAGCCAATCGCCCGACCGCGCTCAAGGCGTCGCCGCTGGGCGCGATCGACGGCTGGCGCTCGCCCGTGCTGCTGTTCAGCGGCGACCTCGACATGAATGTCGACGTTCGCGAGACGGTCGACCTCGCGCAGAAGCTGAAGGCGCGCAATGTCGACGTCCGCACCGTGATTTTGCCCGGCGAGGCGCACGGCTTTGTCCGGCACGAAAGCTGGGTCCGGCTGTGGCACGAACAGGACCGCTTCCTGAATGAGAAGCTGGGCGGAAAATAATCGCGCCCGGTCCAGCGATCCCTCGCGCTTCCGAAAGGAAATGCGAGGGATTGGCTGCTATATATCGTCTCGTGGAATCGTATCCATCGCCCGGCCGGGCGATGGACTCGAAGGGTTGACCGTGTCGGCGATCGCGCGATCGCCGGGCCAGGCCGGAGAGAGGGAATGAACGGGGCGTTCTTCGCGCTCTTGGCGAATACCGGTGTGGCGTTGCTGTTCGCGGCAAGCTTTGCCGCCATCGCGCTGTCCTATCGCCGCCAGCGTGCGGCGCTGTGGTTCTGCGCCAGCTATCTCACCGGCATGCTGACCCCGGCCAGCGAATTGATGGTCCGCTACAGCGCCGCATCCGACGTCTTCGTCGCGATCAGCTATGCCAGCTTTCTCGCCGGCATGCTGGTCATGGCGGCTGGCCTGGCGGTCTATCATGGCCATCGGCCTTCGCGCGCGGCCATCGCCACCATCTTCCTCGGCGGACTGGCCGTACGTGCGCTGATCTGGGGCGGGCAGCGCGACATGCTGTCGTACGAGATCGCGTTCCAGCTCCCGTTCGCCGCAGCCGCCTTTCTCAACGGCGTCACGGTGATCCGGCTCGATCGGCGCCGCGCCCTGTATCGGGTCCTGGCCGCCGCCTATGGCGCGCTGACCCTGCTTTTCCTGCTCAAGCCCTTCTTCGCGCATAGCTTCGGTTCGGGCCCGACCGCGCGCGATTATGCCGCGAGCACCTATGCGCTGTTCTCGCAGGCGAGCACCGGCATATTGCTGGTGGGTATCGGCCTGCTGACCCTGTTGCTTGTGGTCCAGCGCGCCGTCGCCCAGTCGCAGGTCGATGCGGAAACCGATCCGTTGTCGGGCATCGCCAATCGGCGCGGTTTCGATCGTCAGGCAGAGGCTGCGCTGGCCGATGCCGATCGGCACGCCCGGCGGATCGCGGCGGTGATGTTCGACCTCGATCGATTCAAGGCGATCAACGATACCCATGGTCATGCCGTGGGCGATCGCGTGATCACCGTCTTCGCCGACCTTCTGCGCCGAATGGCGCCTCCCTCGGCGATTGTCGGGCGGATGGGGGGTGAGGAGTTCGCGATGCTGCTGGTGGGCCGGTCCGCGGAAACCGCGCTGCAATGCGCCGACGCGATCCGCATCGCTCTGGCCGCGTCCGCGGAACCCGATCTGCCGCGGGTGAGCGTCAGCGGCGGG
>Ga0209902_100465_pt1 | contig 43268 bp, 39 predicted proteins | sample FECB27metaG_FD_188304 | JGI IMG/M metagenome (GOLD analysis project Ga0209902, IMG submission 188304) | Cyanobacterial communities from the Joint Genome Institute, California, USA - FECB-27 (SPAdes) (version 2) | ecosystem: Environmental > Aquatic > Thermal springs > Hot (42-90C) > Microbial mats...
CATCAAAATCACTATGTCAAAGAGCGACAAAAACCGACGCACCATCCAACCCTCTTTTGGAGGGCGACCTGTGCGCCTTGCTTTTGCTGACCGCCGAAGCGCTCCGTAGTGGAACACCGCTGCGGTGGAGTGGCTTCTATGCTCGACCTTCGGATCGGTCAACACGCTTTTTGCATTTTTGTTTCAAACCCACCAAAACCCGCAGAAATCTGCCATTTACGGGGCATCAACACGTGTCAGGCATACCCTTCTCATGACCGAATCAACCGCCGAACCGTCGAATCAGGGCCGAGACTCGCTCCGGAATCAGGTGCGCAGCGCCGTGATCTGGCGTTCGGGCACCCAGATTCTCGGCCAGATCATCGCCTGGGCCTCCACATTCCTCGTGATCCGGATGCTCGACCCGACGGATTACGGCCTGTTCGCGATGACTCAGGTGATCCTGGTCCTGCTCAACATGCTCAACGGCTATGGTCTCGCGAGTGCGATCATCCAGAAGCCCGATGTCGACGACCGGGCGGTCCGCCAGTTGTTCGGGATGTTGCTGCTGTTGAATTTCGCGCTGGGTGTCGCGCAGTTCCTGATGGCCCCGATCGCTGCGGCCTATTACCGGCAGGACATCGTCGCCGATCTGCTGCGGGTGCAATCGCTTCTCTATATCGCGACCCCGTTCATCGCGCTCCCCTATGCCCTGCTCGCCCGTGCGATGGACTTCCGCAAGCAGGCGCAGGTCAACCTGATCTCGGCAACCGCCGGGGCGCTCGCCGCGCTGGGCGGCGCCTATGCGGGCCTGGGAGTATGGACGCTTGTACTCGCACCGATCGTGCTGTTCGGAACGCGCGCGATCGGCATGACCTGGGCGGCGCGCTCGCTGATGTGGCCGAGCTTCGACTTTCGCGGCGCCGGCGGGATGGCACGCTATGGCGGGCTGATGGCGGCGGGCCAGCTCTTCTGGTTCGTGCAGAGCCAGGCCGATGTGTTCATCGCCGGCCGCCTGTTCGATCCGCACTGGCTGGGCATCTATACCACCAGCCTGTTCCTCACCCAGATCCTCGTCCAGAAGTTCATCCCCGCGCTGAACGAGGTCGCCTTCTCGGCCTATTCCCGGATGCAGCATGATGCGGCAGGGGCGACGATCGCCTTCGCCAAGTCGGTGCGCCTGATCATGGTCGCGGCGATGCCCTTCTATCTCGGGCTCGCCGCCACGGCCGAGCCGCTGGTGCATGTCGCGCTGGGCGAGAAATGGATCGAGGCCGCACCGATCGTCCGGATCCTGTCGCTCGCCATGCCCTTCATGACGCTGCAGATCCTGTTCGCCGCCGCGACCGACGCGCGCGGGCGCCCGGGCATCGGCGCGCAGATTTCGGCGATCGGCGCATTCCTGCTTCCCGCCGCCTTCCTGATCGGGGTGCAATGGGGAATCATGGGCCTCGCGCTCACCTGGATCGCGATCTGGCCGGTGTTCCTCGTCATCACCGCGGCGCGCAGCCTGCCCGTCATCGGGCTCAGCTGGCGCGACTGGATCGCCGCGGTGCTTCCGCCGATTACCGCGGCGAGCGCGATGGCGCTGGCGGTGGTACTGATCGACCGGATGCTTCCACCGCTAGGCCCGCTGCCCCACCTGCTGATCCTCAGCGGAGCGGGGGCAGCAATCTATGGTGCGTGGCTCTGGCTCTTCGCGCGCGCGACAGTGGAGGACGCGATCGGCATGATCCGGAGATAGGTTGCTCGCGGCAGATCAGGCGGATTGTATATAAGCGCGCATCTGCGCCGCCTCGGCCTCGATCCGCTCGATCCGGTACTTCACCAGATCTCCGATCGAGACAAAGCCGAGCAGCGCGCCGTCCTCTACCACCGGAAGATGCCGGATCCGCCGCTGAGTCATCAGCGACAGCGCGGCAAGCACCGGCTCGTCGCGCGTCACGCTGATCACCGGCGTCGTCATCACGCCGCGGACCTCGCGGTTCAGCGCCGCGGCGCCTTCGTGCTGAAGGGAATGAATCACGTCGCGTTCGGAAAAGATGCCCGCGACCACACCATTCTCGATCACCGGAACCGCGCCGATCCGCCTTGCGGCGAGCAGCGCTACCGCGTCGCGCACGGTATCCCCGCCGCTCACGGTTATGACATCCAGCCCCTTCCCGCTCAGGATTGCTGCGATCGTCATCGTCAGACTCCTTTCCTTCCAGAGGCGGTTGAGAATCCCATGTTTCAGGCGCAATTGGAAGGGATGAAACCCGATCTCGACAATCCCGACTATGCGAAGCTCGCCTGGAGACGCTATCGCCGCATCTTCGGGATCGTAGCAGCGGTCGCCCTGCTGTCCGCGATCGTCGCGGTCGTCGCGCTCTACATCGCGATCGGCGAGTTCCAGCTCCATGCCTCGATCGCGATGGCGATCGGCATCGGCCTGTCGGTGCTGCTCGGCGGCGCGCTGATGGGCCTTATCTTCCTGAGCTCGGGCACCGGCCATGACGAGCGCTCGCGCGACGCGACCGAGCGGGATCGCCACGGCTAGCGCCAATGCTGCAACGGGGCCGCGAGACTAGCGCTTGAGCGTGTAGCTGACGCTGGCCGTGCCGTTGTCCGGCACCTCGACCGGCAGCATCCAGCCCTCGGGTCCCCGCTCGAGCCCCGGCGGCTTCTCGGCGAGATCGTGGGGAATGACGATCTGGGCGGTCACCGGCACGCTCCGCGCGTTGGTGATATCGACGCGCCACTCCTGCCGGTCCTGCGTTTCCTTGACGCGAGTCAGCTTCCATTGGACGTCGGGGCTCTGGCCGAGCTTCAGCTCGACCGCTTCGCCGACCGCCAGATCGGCGACATCGTCACGGCCCGCGAGCAGGCGCCGGCCCGCAACCGTCTCGAACAGCGACAGCCCGCCGGCCGGCAGCGGTACGCCCAGGCCCTTTTCGCCGCTATTGATCGAGCGCAACAGATACCGCATCGGCTGCGGCGTATCGCGTCCGCCCACCACATTGGCGCGATAGACGCGGTCGAACCGCGCCTCAGGCTGGACGATCATCGCCACCTGTTTCTGGCTTTGGGCGGCGACCGTCACCCGCATCGGAACACGGTAGAGCTTGAGATCGCCCAGCGCCTCGGCCTGGGCCTGAGCGCCCTGGGCGACGGCGACAGATTCGCCCGGCGGCGGCGGCGGCGGCGGCGGCGGCGGCGCAGGCGGTGGGGCAGGCATGAGGTAGTCCGCCGATACGACCGTAACCGGCGAAGGGAGCGCCTGCAGCCGCGCGCGCGCCGAGCGCGGCAAGCGCGATCCAGTCACCACGATGCTTTCTTCGCTTCCTCCACCCCCGCCCCCGAAGGCGCGCTCTTCGCGCTCGCGCTTGCGCCGCTGCTTGGCGGTTTCGAAGCTGCCGGGCGCGTTTCGCCCGACCGCGTCGAACCGTGACAGGTCGGCGCCGCGCGGCATGGGCAACCGTTCCCATTCGCGCCGCGGATGCGTGCTGGTCGAATCGATCGGCCAGCATTGCAGGTTGAGCGCGGACGCGGGCGGCGGCGGCGGATTGTTCGGGCGCTTGTTGGGCTTGCCCGCGATCACCTGCAGCCGTGCATCCCTGAAGCTCTGCTGCCCGCCATTCGCGACGGTCAGCCAGGCGAAGAGACCCATCTTCTTCCCGTCCGCCGCCATGTTGCCGACATAGTTGGCCGACCAATCGAACCCCTGCGCCATATAGGTCAGCTGGATCGTCGCGGTGAGGGCGCGGTCGCTGCGCGTCAGGATGGAGAGCGTCGGCCGCGCGGAAAGCGTGTCGGGCACCTCGGAATAGATCATCCGTTCGGGCAGACCCGAACAGCGCAGCGCCTCGATCCCCTCATCGGTCCGGATCAGCACCCCGCCATCGGGGCCTGACTGGATGATCGCGCTCTGCTCGCGTACCCGGCCCGTCGCGGGATCGGTCCGGCGAATGAGCACGCGGCGCTTGAGGAAGGCATCGACCAGCCCGGCGGGCGAGATCAGCCGGGCGTCGCGATTCTTCTCGCGGACGCCGGAGGGCAAGCCGGTAATGATCGCGGTTTCGGGGAGCAGCCCTTCGGCGACATTCTCGAACCGAAGCTGGCTTTCCCCCTTGGGCAGGGTGATCGTCCGCGTTTCGGTAATCAGCGCATAGCCGCCCGGCCAGCCCGCCCGCATCATACCGGCATCGCGATAGGGATCGCGATAGATGGTCACCGCAACGTCCGACACATCGACGGACGTCACGGTCTGCCCGCCCGCATGCGCCAGCGACGGCAAGCACAGCATCAGGAGCAGAAACCAGCGCATCGGGCGCTCAGTACCGCGTGTCGAAGGTCGCCACGAGATCGGCGCTGGCGTTGGCCGCGACCGGCACTTTCCATTCGACGCGATCCGCCGAGACGCGTTCGCCGGTGATGCTCTGATCCGTGATCTTCACATCGCCCCACAGGCCGTCCTGCGCCAGATCGACGGTGACCGGCGTGTCGCGCGCGTTGCTCACGGTATAGCGCATCCGCGTACGCCAGCGGCGATTGGACAGCTTGGTCCGCTCCTCCACCACCACCTTGACCTTGACGTCGAACGCCTCGCCGGTGCGGATCGACATCGACGATCCCATCGGCGTGTGGCCGATCCGGTTCTCACCGATGAACTGGGGATCGCCGCGCGCGTCGCGCATATAGACTCGGACCGTGCCCGCCGGCAGCTGATCGCCCAGGCCGCCATTGCGCGAGGTCGAGAATTTGATCGCGGTCGCGGCGCTGCGCGGGACATCGTTGCCGCCCATCCAGCCATTGGTGAACTCATAGGCCTTGCGCGCAGGCGACGCCTTCACGTCGAGGAAGCTCACCTGCTTCTGCTGTGCGTTGGCGATCGTCGTGCGCTCGGCAAGCGGGTAGAGATAATAGTCGCCCAGCCGTTCGCGCGTGCCGCTCTCGGTCCCCGCCTGCTCGATCGTGGCGTCGCCCATCGAGGCCATCTGGGCGAAGCGGTTCTGCCCACCGCCGACATTGCCCGCGACCAGCAACGTGTCGGCATTGGTGAAGGTCGTGCCGGTGTTGTTGTTGAGCGTGACCCAGCCCTGCACGTCGATCGTGCCTGCCTTCTCGTCGAACAGCGCGACATAGTCGCTGGTCCAGCCAAGGCCGGGGGTCAGATAGGACAGGCGCGTCGGCACCGCGCCGTTACGGTCCGCCTCGACCGTCACCGACAGGGTCGGCCGCGCGCGCAGATTCTCAGGCACCTTGTCGAACACCACGCGGACCGGCAGCCCGTCGTCGCGCAGCACCTCGATCCGGCTGCCGATCTGAAGGACGATGCCGCCATTCGCCGCCAGCACCTTGGCCTGCTCGCGCGTTTCGGCGCCGGTCGCGGGATTGGTGCGGACGATGGTGATCACCTGTCCCACCGCCTTCTCCATCAGCTTGTCGGGGCTCAGCAGGTCATAGTCGAAATTCTGCTCGACGATGGCGATGCCGGGACCGGACAGCGTCACCGTTTCCGGCCTGATCTGCGCCGAAACGTCGGGAAATTCCTGACGGCTGCGCCCTTGCGGAACGTTCAGCGTTCGCGCGTCCTGAACCAGCGCGAGATTGTTGTTGTAGATGGTGACCGAAACCTCGCCCTGCGCCGATGGTGCGGGCGCGGTCTGCGCCATCGCGATGCCTGGAAGCGCGGCGCCTGCCGCCGCAAGAGCCAAGGTTAGACGCCGCATCGCACTTCCTTCCGCTATGTGCGGGCCACCATCGTCACGGGGCATGCCAAGTCAATCGACAAAGCGCCGCCGCAACGAAAAAGGCCGGCCCGCACGATGCGGACCGGCCCCTTTTTCTTTCCCGGGATCGGGACGGTCACTCCGCCGCGGCGGGCTCCTCGTCCTTCTTCACGCGACGGCGGCGCGGCTTGGCCTCGGTCACCACCTCGCCCTCGACGCCCAGCGCCGGAGGAAGGATCGCCGCGATATCGGCGGCATCGCCGGCATCGGCAACCTCTTCGCGGCGGGGGCGCCCGCGGCGGCGCGGCGGTTCGGCGCGCGGTGCCTCGTCATCCTCGTTCGCAGCCACAGGCGCAGCGGCTTCGCCGGCCTCGCTCTCGGGCTGCCGCTCTCGGCGCTGGTCGCGGTCGCCGCGCTCGCGACGGCCTTCACGCTGCCCGTCCCGATCGTTGCGGTCCCGGCGCCCTTCGTTGCGGTCGCGGCGTTCGAAGCGGTCGCCGCGCTCGCGGTTCCCACGCTCTTCGCCCTCGTCGCCCTGCTCGCCTTCGCTCGCACGGGTGCCCTCGGCGCCGTCGTCATAATCCTCGTCGTCACCGTCGAAATCGTCGCGATTGCGGCGCTGGCGATCCTGCTCCTCGAAGCGCGAGCGGCTCTCGGCAAGGACGCGGAAATAGTGATCGGCGAACTGCAGATAATATTCGGTGTTGACCCGATCGCCGGCCATCTGGGCGTCGCGCGCCAGATTCTTGTATTTCTCAAGAAGCTGCGCGGCGTTGCCCCGGGCACGGTTGTCGATGCGGTTGCCATTGCCCTGATTGGGGTTGCCACCACCCTGCTGGCGCTGGCCACCACGGCCGCGACGGCGGCCGTTGTTCGCCTGACGATTGTTCATCAACGTCTGTGTGTCCTGTCCTTAACTCAATCCGTCATCGATCATCAGTGATCCCGGATGCGTGTTACCCCGCACGTCGCGCCGGAAACGCTCCGGAGCGGCGCCCCGCATGGCTGCCGGACATTCAGCAGCGCACATGCCTTGGATTGGGTCGGCGTTCCATTTCAACGATTTAAGTTGAAGGTGCCATCCCCGCGGCCATCCTTAGCCGGTGGGGCATCAATCTCCAAGCACTATATTGGTGTCGCGCACCGATAGTTCAACTTGCCGTAACCGCGCGATCGCGCCCGCCCAGGTCCTTGCGGATGGCGGGGGTCAGCCCCGCCGCCTCGACCAGCGCCGATACCGCCGCGCCCTGCGTCCAGCCGATCTCCAGCACCGCGATCCCGCCGGGCGCAATCAGCCGCGGCAGATCGGGCACGATGCGGCGATAATCGTCGAGGCCGTCCGCGCCTGCGAACAGCGCCCCTGCCGGCTCATGGTCGCGCACTTCCGGCCCCAGATCCTCGCCGGTGCCGATATAGGGCGGATTGCACAGGATCAGGTCGAACGCGCCGTCGACGCCGGCGGCCCAATCCCCGGCACGCAACTCAACCCGTTCAGACAGGCCCAGCCGCTCCGCATTCTCCCGTGCATAGCCAAGCGCCGTCTCGGACGCGTCGACCCCCAGCCCTCTTGCCTGTGGCCACTCGGCCAGCGCGGCCAGCAGCAGCGTGCCCGGTCCGGTACCAAGGTCGAGCACCCGCTTCGGCCCCTCGGTTCGAGCAAAATGCACTACCGCCGCCTCGATCAGCGTCTCGCTGTCCGCGCGCGGTACAAGCACGCCGGGGCCGACCTGAAGTTCGATCGTCCAGAAGCCGCGGCTGCCGGTGATATACGCCACGGGCTCGTACGCGATCCGCCGCTCGACCAGCGCCGCGAACCCCTCAGGGACCGGATCGCCCAACCGCGACAGCAGCATCGCCTGGCGCGACACGCCCAGCGCATGCGCCATCAGCAGCTCGGCGTCGAGCCGGGGCGTCTCCGAAGCGATCCGCGAAGCCGCCTCGGCGATCGCGGCGCGGACGGTCACGACTCCAGCGCCGCCAGCCGCTCGGCCTCGTCCTCGGCGACCAGCGCGCCGATCATCTCGTCCATCTCGCCCTCGAGGATCTCGGGCAGGCGGTGGAGCGTCAGGTTGATGCGGTGATCGGTCACGCGGCCCTGCGGGAAGTTGTAGGTGCGGATGCGCTCGGAGCGGTCGCCCGATCCGACCATCGACTTGCGCGCGCCCGAACGCTCGCTCGCCAGCCGCTCGCGCTCCAGCTCGTAGAGCCGGGTGCGGAGCACCTGCATCGCCTTGTCGCGATTCTTGTGCTGCGACCGCTGGTCCTGCTGGATCACGACCAGCCCGGTGGGCAAGTGCGTCAGCCGGATCGCCGAATCGGTGGTGTTGACATGCTGTCCCCCCGCGCCCGACGAACGGTAGATGTCGACACGCAGATCCTCGTTGCGGATCTCGATATCGACCTCTTCCGCCTCGGGCAGCACCGCAACCGTCGCCGCAGACGTGTGAATACGCCCGCCACTCTCGGTCACCGGGACACGCTGGACGCGGTGGACGCCGCTCTCGAACTTCAATTTCGCGAACACGCCCTTGCCCGCCACGCTGGCGACGACTTCCTTGTACCCCCCGGCTTCCGACGTGCTGGCGGAGATCATCTCGACCTTCCACCCCTGCCGCTCGGCATAGCGCGTGTACATGCGCAGCAGGTCGCCCGCGAACAGCGCGGCCTCATCCCCGCCGGTTCCGGCGCGGATCTCGAGCATCGCCGCACGCTCGTCCGCCACGTCGCGCGGCAGCAGCGCCAGCGCCAGCGCGTGCTCGGCCTCGGCGAGCGCCTGCTCATTCTCGTGCAGTTCCTCGGCTGCCATCGCGCGCAGTTCGGGATCGCCGTCGCGGCTCATCTCAGCGAGGCTCGCCGCCTCCTCGCGCAGCCGCCGCACCGCCCCCGCCGCCGCCGCGACCGGCTCGAGCTCGGCATATTCCTTGGAGACCGCGACGAACTTGTCCGACGGCAGGTCGCCCGTCGCCATCATCGCCTGCAGCTCGTCGCGCCGCGCCTCGATCGCGGCGATCTTGTCGGGCGAGATTCGGGTCATACCGCCGCGAGCACCGCGATCAGCGTCGCCCTCATCTCATCGTCGACCGCTTCGCTCTTGAGCGTCCGGCGGTTAACCACCGGGGCGTCGTCGCGCACGTCGATCGAGACGATCTCGGCCGGGCTCGACTTGACCGCCTTGTCATAGCGTTTCTTGGGACTTCCGGTCGCGAACAGCTCGGCCACCACGCCCGCACGGCGAAGCGATGCGACAAGCTCGATGCCCTTGGCCTCGAGACCCGCGCGCTCGACCACCACCGCGACCTGCACCTGTTCGACGGCCGGCGCCTCCAGCAACATCCCCAGCCGCTCGATCCCCGCGGCCCAGCCCACACCGGGCGTCTCCGGCCCGCCAAGATTGCCGATCAGCCCGTCATAGCGCCCGCCGGCCAGCACCGTGCCCTGCGCACCGAGCCGGTCGGTGACGAATTCGAACGCGGTATGGCGATAATAGTCCAGCCCGCGCACCAGCCGCGCGTTGCGCGTCCAGGCGACCCCCGCCGCGTCGAGCCCGCCGGTCACCGCGTCGAAGAAATCCTTCGCCTCGGCGGTCAGGAACGCGTCGATGTCCGGCGCCGAATCCGCCGCCGGGCGATCGCGCGGATCCTTCGAATCGAGGATGCGCAGCGGGTTCTTCTCCAGCCGCGTCAGGCTGTCCTCGGACAGGTCGGCGCGGTGGCTCTGGAAATGCTCGATCAGCGCCGCGCGCCAGGCATCACGCGTCTCGGCATCGCCCAGCGTGTTGAGCTGCAGCGTCACCCCGTCGGCGATGCCCAGCTCGCGCAGCAGCTGGTCGGCAAATGTCAGCAGCTCGACATCGGCGGCCGGTTCCGCCGCACCGATGATCTCCGCGTCGATCTGGTGGAACTGGCGATACCGCCCCTTTTGCGGCCGCTCGTACCGGAACACCGGGCCATGCGTGGTCAGCTTGAGCGGCGCGAACTGCTGCCACCCCTCGGTGATGTACGCGCGGCAAATCCCCGCGGTGAACTCGGGCCGCAGCGTCAGCAGGTCGTCACCGCGGTCGGGAAAGGTGTACATCTCCTTCGACACCACATCCGACGTCTCGCCCATGCTCCGCGCGAACACGCCCGTGGATTCGAATACCGGCACCTGAACCTGCTGGAAGCAATAGAGCCGCCGCACATGCTCGAACGCCTCGACCACGCGTGCGAAGCGGCGCTGTTCCTCGCCGAAGATGTCCTGCGTGCCGCGCACGCGCTTGGGGGTCTCGATCCGTGCCATTTGGGGCGGCTATCTATTGGCAGCGGGGGCGGAACGCCAGAGGTGCTTTTGTTGTTTGGCGGCACCGGCCCGCTCCCCCGCCCGACCACCCATCCAGAAATACGCTGTGGGTGGCCAGGCGGGGGAGCGGGCCGGTGCCGCTTTCGCCGCAGGCGACAAATGCTTATACGCGCCGGGATGAGTGCCACCCCCAAGACCCAACCGAAGACCTTTCACGTCAAGTCGTTCGGCTGCCAGATGAACGTCTATGACGGCGACCGCATGGCCGAGCTGATGGCGGCGCAGGGCATGGTCGCGACCGACGACGCCAATGCCGCCGACCTCGTCGTGCTCAACACCTGCCACATCCGCGAAAAAGCCACCGAGAAGGTGTTCTCGGACATCGGCCGGCTGCGCAAGCATGGGCAGAACCCGATGATCGCCGTCGCCGGCTGCGTCGCCCAGGCCGAGGGGGAGGAGATCGTGCGCCGTGCCAAGGTCGATGTGGTGGTCGGCCCGCAAGCCTATCACAACCTGCCCGACCTGGTGGCGAAGGCCGCATCCGGCGCCAGCGCGGTCGATACCGACATGCCGGTCGCCAGCAAGTTCGGCGCGCTCCCCGCCCGCCGCCGCGTGCCGCCCTCGGCCTTCCTGACGGTGCAGGAGGGGTGCGACAAATTCTGCACCTATTGCGTCGTCCCCTATACCCGCGGCGCCGAGGTCAGCCGGCCGTTCGATGCGATCGTCGACGAGGCGAAGTCGCTGGTCGATGCCGGCGCGCGTGAGATCACCCTGCTCGGCCAGAACGTCAATGCGTGGGACGATGACGCAGGCACCGGCCTGCACGGCCTGATCCGCGCGCTCGACCGGATCGATGGCCTTGCCCGCATCCGCTACACCACCAGCCACCCCAACGACATGAAGGACGGCCTGATCCGCGCCCATGCCGAGGTGGAGAAGCTGATGCCCTTCCTTCACCTCCCGGTGCAGGCAGGCAATGACCGTATCCTCAAGGCGATGAACCGCTCGCACAGCCGCGATTCGTATCTCCGCATCCTCGACCGCGTCCGCGAGGCGCGGCCCGACATCGCGCTGTCGGGCGACTTCATCGTCGGCTTCCCCGGCGAGACCGAAACGGAGTTCGCCGACACGCTCAGCCTGGTCGATGCGGTCGGCTATGCCCAGTGCTTCAGCTTCAAATACTCGCCGCGTCCCGGCACCCCCGCCGCCGAGATGGACGGTGCGGTCGCGCCCGAGGCGATGGACGACCGCCTCCAGCGCCTCCAGGCCGCGCTCAACCGCGATCAGGCCGCGTTCAACGCAGCGACCGTCGGCAAAAGCTGCACCCTGCTGATCGAGCGCAAGGGCAAGCTGCCCGGCCAGATGCTCGGCAAGTCGCCGTGGCTGCAATCGGTCCATCTGATGACCGACGCGCAGATCGGCGATCTGGTCGAGGTCGAGATCGTCCAGGCCGGCCCCAACTCGCTTGCGGGCGTCGCGAAGGTGAAAGCAGCGGCCTAGCCTGCGATCACCAGGTGATCGAGCACTCGCGGCAGCAGCCGCTCGGTCGCCGCTTCCAGTTCCTCCGGGCCGGTTCCGAATGCGCCGCTCAGGGCAAGCTCGACAAAGCCGTGAACGATCGACCAGGCCGCGATCGAGGGCGCCATTACCGTCAGGTCGGGTCCCTCGCCCGCGCCGCTGCCACGCGCCGCGCGATCCAGGATGTCGAAGGCGCGATCGCCCGCTTCGCAGTACGCCGCGTCTTCGCGATTGAGCAGCGCCTTGCGCCACATCAGCTCGAAGCGTGCGCGATTGGCAAGTGCGAAGCGGACATAGGCCAGACCCTGCCCGCGCAGCCGCTCCATCCGGGTCGTCCCCGCATCCCCCGCCTCCAGCGCATCGCCGAAATCGCGAAACGCACGCGTCGCCACCGCGGTCAGCAATCCGCGCGCATCGCCGAAATGATGCCCTGGCGCCGCGGGTGAAACCCCAGCCCTCCGCGCCGCCTCGCGCAGCGAGAATCCTTCCACCCCGCGCTCCTCCAGAATCGATTCTGCGGCATCGATCAGCGCTTCGCGCAATGCCCCGTGGTGATAGGCGCGCGCGCCTTCTCCGCTGGCAATCTTGACACTGTTTAAATCGTCTTTCATATCCAATCTGTACGGTGTCCAGATTGGAGTCGCAACATGCTCGATCCGTCCTTGACCTTCTCCCTCGCCGGCAAGCTCGCGATGCTCGGCTGGCTCTCGCTCCTCGTCGCCCTGTTCTTCAAACCGGCGCGCCGATACGCCTTCGCCAGCGCACAGTTCGTCATCCCCGCGATCCTCGCGGTCGGCTACATCCTGATGATCTGGCAGGGCCGCGCCGGGTTCGAGACCGGCGGCTTCGGCTCGATCGAGGCGGTCCGCGCGCTGTTCGCCAACGATGCCGCGCTCACTGCGGGCTGGCTGCACTATCTGGCGTTCGACCTGTTCGTCGGCGCCTGGATCTCCCGCGATGCAGCGGGCCGCGGCATTTCGCCCCTGATCGTCCTGCCCAGCCTGCCGCTCACCTTCCTGTTCGGCCCGGCCGGACTGCTCCTCTACCTCGTCGCGCGCTCCGCGCTGCCAGCGAAGGAAACCGTGCAATGACCGCCATCACGCTCTCCCCGTCCGGCCCCGCCGCCCTGTTCGCGGAGTTCGACCGCCGCCACCCGCAACTTACCCGTTACGGTCTCGTCCTGCTCGTGCTTGGCGCCATAGCAATGGCGCTCCAGGTCCTCGATCCGCGCACGCTGGCGAGCGGGGTGAATATCTGGGTCAAGCCCGCCAAGTTCCTCGTCTCCGTCGGCGTGTTCGCGCTCACCACGGCCTGGTTCATGGGCTATGTCCGGCCCGAGCGGCGCGGCGGCAGGCTGATGCGCTTCACCGCCTGGACGCTGATCGCCAGCGGCAGCTTCGAGCTGCTCTACATCAGCTTCCAGGCCGCGCAGGGCCAGGAATCCCACTTCAATCTCAGCACGCCTTTCCACATCGCCATGTATGCGCTGATGGGCATCGGCGCGGTGATCCTGACCGCGACGACCCTACCGTTGGCGTGGGAAATCGTCCGCAGGCCTGCGCCCGGCCTTCAGCGCAGCTTCGTCGCAGCAGTCGCGATCGGGCTCGTCCTCACCTTCGTCCTCGGCGGATGGATGGGCAGCTATATGAGTTCGCAGCCGGGCCATGCAGTCGGGCAGGTCGGCGGCGGCGTCCCCGTCTTCGGCTGGAATCGGCTGGGGGGAGACCTGCGCATCGCCCATTTCTTCGGCATTCACGCCGAACAGGCGATCCCGCTGCTCGGCGCGGCGGCAGCCGGCCTTCCCGCAAGGCTACGCTGGTCGGCGATACTTGGCGGCAGCGCGATCTATGCCGCGCTGACGATCGGGGTCTTCCTGCAGGCAGTAGCCGGCCGCGCCCTCGTCCCGGCGTGACCGCCGACTGTTGCGTCCATGCGTCACCCGCGGGCCAAAGCGTCCGCGGGTGATTTTGCCCTGTCCTACAGCGCCGCGCTCTGCCATCCTGCGGCACACGACATGTATAACGGAACCTCCGCGCTGTATCCCGGTTTGGCTCCCGATAGCCGCATGTCAGCTTCGCGCGAGAACCCCGCGAAGAATATGTCAACTTCGTCAACCGGCCGTCATGCTCCCGCGCGATGGGAGTATGAACTTTGTGACTTTTCTATGCTCGAAAGGACCGCATGAGCCGCAAACCCGTCCCCGCCCAGCATGGCGAGCGCTCGCGCGTCGAGGTGACGTTCGACAGGCCGCAGCTGCTCCCGCAACTCTTCGGGGAGTATGACAGCAATATCCTGGCGCTCGAGGAGCGGCTGGGCGTCTATATCCATGCCCGCGGCCAGCGGGTGGTGATCGAGGGCAGCGCCGAAGCCGTCGCGCATGCCCGCGAGGTGCTGACCGAGCTGCACAGCCGGGTGATCCGCGGCGAGGACATCGACACCGGGCTGATCGACGCGGTGATCGCCATGTCGAGCGAACCGACCTTCACCGGCATCATCCGCGCCGAAAATGACGAGGGCGCGGCGCCGCCCATCATGATCCGCACGCGCAACAAGACGATCGTCCCGCGCTCGCTGACCCAGACCGCATATATGCGCGCGCTGGTCTCGAACGACATCATCTTCGCGCTCGGGCCGGCCGGTACCGGCAAGACCTACCTCGCGGTCGCCCAGGCGGTGGCTCAGCTCATCACCGGATCGGTCAAGCGCCTGATCCTGTCGCGCCCGGCGGTCGAGGCGGGCGAACGGCTGGGCTTCCTGCCCGGCGACATGAAGGACAAGGTCGATCCGTATCTGCGCCCCCTCTACGATGCGCTCTACGACTGCCTCCCGGCCGAACAGGTCGAACGGCGCATCGCTTCGGGCGAGATCGAGATCGCCCCGATCGCCTTCATGCGCGGCCGCACGCTGGCCGATGCGTTCGTCATTCTCGACGAGGCGCAGAACACCACGCCGATGCAGATGAAGATGTTCCTCACCCGCTTCGGCCAGAACAGCCGTATGGTGGTGTGCGGCGATCCCAAGCAGACCGACCTGCCCGGCGGCCCCTCGGCCAGCGGCCTCAACGACGCGGTCAACAAGCTTGAGGGGATCGAGGGGCTGGCGATGATCCGCTTCGGCATCGGCGACGTGGTGCGTCACCCGATCGTCGGCCGCATCGTCGACGCCTATGAGGGCGAAGGCCGCACGGATGCTTGACGTTGCCGTCCAGCGCGAAAGCGGCTGGCCCGACCTCGACTGGGATGCCATCGGCGTGCAGGCCGCTGCGGCCGCTGTCGCGCAGACGCCGTTCGGCGGCCTCGCCGATGCGGAGGCCGTGATCGAGATCGCGGTGCGCCTGACCGACGATGCCGAGGTGCATCAGCTCAACGCCCAGTATCGCGGGAAGGACAAGCCGACCAACGTCCTCTCCTTCCCGATGATCGAGCCCGACCTGATCGCGGTGCTCACCCAGAACAGCGACGATGGCGAGGTCATCCTGGGCGACATCGTCCTCGCCCATGGCGTCTGCGCGGCGGAAGCCCAGGAAAAAGGCTTCACCGTCGAACAGCATGCCACGCACCTGATTGTCCACGGGGTGCTGCATTTGCTAGGCTATGACCATCAGGGGGATTCCGAAGCCGAGGCGATGGAATCGATGGAGCGCGCCGCGCTCGAGACTTTGGGGATCCCCGACCCCTATCTGGTACGCGAGGATTGACCCGGGAAATGGCGGACGGTTCCAGTAGCAACGGGAACGGAGACAGTAGCAGCGAGGGCGGAATATGGCGCGGCCTGCGCACCCTGCTGTTCGGCGAAGAGAATGAAGAGACGCTGCGCGAGCGCATCGAGGATGCGATCGACGAGGTTGAGGAAGACGGCGAGGGCAAGCCCGCGAAGAAGGGCGACCTCTCCCCGCTCGAGCGCAAGATGCTGCGCAACCTCCTCCATTTCGGCGAGCGCGACGCGGGCGATGTCGGCGTGCCGCGCGCGGACATAATCGCGGTCGAGGAAAAGACCAGCTTCGCCGAGCTGGTCCAGCTTTTCGCCGAGGCGGGCCATAGCCGCCTGCCGGTCTATCGCGAGAAGCTCGACCGGGTGATCGGGATGATCCACATCAAGGACGTGTTCTCGACGCTCGCAGCCGGGGCCGGCCCGCCCGCCAAGATCACCGGCCTGATGCGCCAGCCGCTCTACGTGCCGCAGTCGATGGGGACGCTCGACCTGCTCGCCCAGATGCAGGCCAGCCGCACCCACCTTGCCATCGTGCTCGACGAATATTCGGGGACCGAGGGCCTGATCACGATCGAGGATCTGGTCGAGGAAATCGTCGGCGAGATCGACGACGAGCATGACGACGCACCCGAGGCGCTGTTCGTCCCGCTCGACGATGGCGGCTGGGATGCCGACGCCCGCGCGGAGCTCGAGGATGTCGCCGCGGCGATCGATCCCCGGCTGGGCGAAGTCGAGGAAGATATCGAGACGCTGGGCGGGCTCGCCTTCATCCTTGCGGGCCATGTGCCCGAAGCCGGCGAGTGCCTCAATCATCCCAGCGGCTGGACGCTGGAAGTGCTGGAGGCCGATGCGACGCGCGTCCGCCGCGTCCGCCTCCATCCGCCCGCGAAACGCGAGGAATCCGAAGAATGACCCGCCTGCGCAAATTCCTGCTGTTCATCGGCATCGTGGCCGTCGGCTGCGGCGGCCTCTACTGGTGGTTCAGCCGTCCCGACGTGGCGCGGTTCGACGCCAATGCCGTGACCGGACAACGGCCGCAGCTGAGCGACCCGCGCAACCAGACCATTCCCACGGTCAAGATCGCCGATGCGGTCGGCTGGCCGCAAGGCGCCAAGCCCAGCGCAGCCGCCGGTCTTTCGGTCAACGCCTTCGCCACTGGTCTCGATCATCCGCGCTGGCTCTACCGACTGCCGAATGGCGACGTGCTGGTCGCCGAAAGCAATTCGCCGCCGCGGCCCAATAATGGCGTCACCAACAAGGTGATGCGCTGGCTGATGGGCCGTGCGGGTGCTGGCGTGCCCTCGGCCAACCGCATCACGCTGTTGCGCGACGCGGATGGCGACGGCGTCGCCGAAGTGCGCTCGACCCTGCTCAGCGCGGGCAACGGCCTCGAGTCCCCCTTCGGCATGGCGCTGGTTGGGGAGACGCTCTACGTCGGCAACCACAACGCGCTGATCCGCTTCCCCTTCAAGGTGGGTGAGACCAAGATCACGTCGAAGGGCGAGAAGGTCGTCGATCTGCCCGGCGGCGGCCACTGGACCCGCAGCGTCGTTGCCAGCGAAGACGGCAACACAATCTATGTCGGCGTCGGATCGAAGACCAACATCGCCGACGAGGGGATCGAGATCGAGAAGAACCGCGCAGCGATCCTCGCGGTGGATCCGCGGACAAAGCGGGCGACCGTCTTCGCCTCGGGTCTGCGCAATCCGGTAGGCATGGCGTTCAACCCCGATACCAAGCGGCTTTGGACCGTGGTCAACGAACGCGACATGATGGGCTCGGACATGCCGCCGGACTATCTGACCCAGGTCGATTTCGGCAGCTTCTATGGCTGGCCCTGGAACTACTGGGGCGGGTATGAGGACAAGCGCGTCCGCCCCGGTCGCCCTGACCTGCGCGAATATACCGCGCGGCCGGATTTCGCGCTGGGCGCGCATACCGCGCCGCTGGGCTTGACCTTCGCGCAGGACCTGCAGCTCGGTCCGAACTATGTGAGCGGCGCGTTCATCGGCCTGCACGGGTCGTGGAACCGGGTGCCCGCGAGCGGCTACAAGGTCGTCTACGTGCCCTTCGGCGCACGCGGCATGCCCGCACCGGGGACCAAGCCGGTCGATATCCTCACCGGCTTCCTCGATGCCGATGGCAAGGCGATGGGCCGCCCGGTCGGCGTGACCGCGGACAGAACCGGCGCGCTGCTGGTCGCGGACGATGTCGGCAACGTGATCTGGCGGGTCAGCGCACCGGGCGCTGCGCCAAAGCCCGCGCCCTCGCCTAGCGCTCGACCTGCGGGAGCGCGATAAGCTCGGCGCGGCTGGTCGCGGCGCGCAGGTTCCAGTCGTCGCCATCGGCGATGGCGGTTAGACGGGTGAGCGGCATCCGGACAAAACGATCGGGATCGGTGTCGGCGATCTCGACGATCACCGCGTCGATATTGCCCGACGCATCGGTCTCGACGCGGTGGATATCGCCCAGATCGTTGCCCGCCGCATCGACCAGATCGGCGTCCTCGATCTGCTTCGTCGTCAGCCCGAACGCGGTGCCCGGCCCGCTGGCCGAGGGCAGGTTCGTCGCCGTCACCGTCGGGGCAGGCGCAGCGATGGAGCCGTTCGCGGTCACCTCGGTTCCCGCCGGCGCCTTGGGCGGATCGTCGGAACAGGCCGCCACGAGCACAAGCGGCAATGCGGTCAGCAATCGGATCATCGGACGTCTCCTCGCCGCGTTCACTCGAGCAACTTTGGCGCTTCCTTCTGCAGCTTCTCGCGGATCTTCCCGGCGAACAACGCCAGCATCGGCGGCAGATCGACCTCGGCATGGACGCGGTCCTCGAACACGTCGAGCCGGCTCGCTACCGTCTGCCCCATCGCACTCACGGTGAAGTGGAGCGTATCGCCCTCCCACCGTTCCTGCACCGTGCCGCCGCCGGGGAACATGCTCCCGATCTTGCCTACCCCGCCTGCAAGCCGGGCGCGCGCGCCCTCCAGGCCCAGCTTGTGCGGGATATCGACGGTGACGGGCTCGGCCATGATCGCTCCTGAACTGTAATGGCACACTAATACGCCGCATGCTTGTATCTGTCACGGTCTGGCCCGATAGCATCGCCCCATGCTGCCTCGCCCCAGACTGATCGCCCTCACCGCCGGTGCCGCCTCCGCTACCGCTTTCGCTCCGCTCGACTGGTGGGTCGCGGGCCTGATCTGTTTCGCCCTCCTGCTGCGGCTGACGCATGAGGCTCCGACGTTGCGGCAGGCGCTGCTGCGCGGCTGGCTGTTCGGCCTTGGCCATTTCACCGTGGGCAACAACTGGATCCAGCATGCCTTCACCTATCAGGACCGGATGCCGCCGGTGCTCGGCTATTTCGCGGTCGTGCTGCTCGCGCTCTACCTCGCCGTCTATCCGGCGATCGCGATGGGCCTGGCTTGGCGGTTCGGCCGGGCCAGTGCATTGCGCAGGCCGGGCCTGCCCTTCGTGCTGATCGCGGGCGCGGCATGGATCGTCACCGAATATCTGCGCGGGGTGATGTTCACCGGCTATCCGTGGAACCCGCTCGGCGTGATCTGGCTGCCGCTTCCGGGGGTGGCGCAGCTCGCCGGCTGGACCGGCACCTACGCCCTGTCGGGCCTTACCGTCGTGGTTGCGGGCACGCTCTATCTTGCGACGTTGCGGAGCTATCGGCCGCTGGCCGGCGCGGCAATCGCAGCGGGCGCCGCCGCGTTGCTGCTCAACCCGGCCGTCACGCCGCCGCGCCCCGGAGCGCCACTCGTCCGTGTCCTCCAGCCCAATATCGGACAGGAGACCACGCTCGACGGCACGCGGGCCGAACGCTCGATGCTCGCGCTGACCACATTGTCCAACGATCGCGCGACGATGCTTCCCGGTGGTGCCGTTCCCCGGCTGATCGTCTGGCCCGAAGGCGCGGTCGATTACTGGATCGAGGATGGCTATCCGCCCGAATGGTACAACCGAGCCGATCCGTTCGTGGTGCGGCAACGGATCGCGCAGACGCTGGGCCCGAAGGATGTGGCACTGGTCGGCGGCACGGGGCTGCTGTTCGGCGGCGACAAACAGCTCGACGCTGCGACCAATTCGGTCTTCTCCATCGATGCCGCAGCCCGGATCCACGGCCGCTACGACAAGGCGCATCTGGTGCCTTATGGCGAGTATCTGCCGATGCGCACGATCCTCCAGCCGCTTGGCCTCTCGCGGCTGGTGATGGGGGATGTCGATTATGCGCCAGGCCCCGGGCCGGCGACGATGGAGGTGCCCGGGTTCGGCAAGGTCGGCATGCAGATCTGTTACGAGATCATCTTTTCCGGCCAGACGGTCGATGCCGCCAACCGCCCGACAATCCTGTTCAATCCCTCCAACGACGCCTGGTTCGGCGCCTGGGGGCCCCCTCAGCATCTGGCACAGGCGCGGATGCGGGCGATCGAGGAAGGGCTGCCCATTCTGCGTTCCACCCCCACCGGCATCTCAGCGATCATCGACGCGCACGGCGGCATCGTCGCGGCCGCGGGAATGAACGAGGCGCGGGCGATCGAGGCGCCGATGCCCGCAGCGCTCCCTCCCACCTTGTTCGCCCGGCTCGGCAACTGGGCGGCCTGGCTCGTCGCGGGACTGCTCCTGCTCAGCGCGATTGCCATCCGGCGCTTCGCCCGTTAGTGGGCCGCATATAACAAAAGCTTTATATCATCTGCTTTCCAAATCGGGCATGGCAACGGCCTGAGCATCTCGAGGAAAATCATGCGTTCCAGCTATCTCTTCACGTCCGAATCGGTTTCCGAAGGCCACCCCGACAAGGTCGCCGACCAGATTTCCGATGCAATCGTCGATCTGTTCCTGTCCAAGGACCCCGAAGCGCGCATCGCCTGCGAGACGATGACCACCACCCAGCTCGTCGTGCTGGCCGGTGAAATCCGCGGCAAGGGCATCATGGACACCGACGGCAACTGGGCGCCAGGCGTGCCGGAAGAGGTCGAAAAGACCGTCCGCGAGACCGTGAAGAAGATCGGCTACGAACAGTCGGGCTTCCACTGGGAGACGCTGCGCTTCGAGAACAATCTGCACCCGCAGTCGGCACATATCGCGCAGGGCGTGGACGCCAGCGGCAACAAGGACGAGGGCGCGGGCGACCAGGGCATCATGTTCGGCTATGCCGCGAACGACACCCCGGACCTGATGCCGGCGACGCTCGACTACAGCCACAAGATCCTCGAGAAGATGGCCGCCGACCGCCATTCGGGCGCCGCCCCCTTCCTCGAGCCGGACGCCAAGAGCCAGGTCACGCTGCGCTATGAGGGCAGCAAGCCCGTCGCCGCGACCGCGATCGTCGTCTCGACCCAGCACGCCCCGGGCTATGACCAGGGCGAGAAGGAAGCCGAGCTGCACGCCTATGTGAAGTCGGTGGTCGCGAGCGTGATCCCGAACGAACTGCTGAGCGACGCGACCGAATATCACATCAACCCGACCGGCAGCTTCGAGATCGGCGGTCCCGACGGCGACGCGGGCCTGACCGGCCGCAAGATCATCGTCGATACCTATGGCGGCGCTTCGCCCCATGGCGGCGGCGCGTTCAGCGGCAAGGACCCGACCAAGGTCGATCGTTCGGCCGCGTACATCACCCGCTATCTTGCCAAGAACATCGTCGCGGCCGGCCTCGCCCAGCGCTGCACGATCCAGCTCGCCTACGCCATCGGCGTGTCGAAGCCGCTGTCGCTCTATGTCGACACGCACGGCACCGGCACGGTCGGCGACGACAAGATCGAGGAAGCGATCCAGGGCATCGAGAAGCTCGGCGGCCTGACCCCGCGCGCCATCCGCACGCATCTCGGCCTCAACAAGCCGATCTACGCGCCGACCGCGGCGTACGGCCATTTCGGGCGCAAGGCCGAAGGCGACTTCTTCCCCTGGGAGAAGACCGACCTGGTCGAGGATCTCAAGGCCGCGCTGGCCTGATCCTCCGGCAACGGACAAGGAAGGCGGCGGTCCCCCGGGATCGCCGCCTTTTTCGTTTCCGGGCAGCCGAAAGTCCCAAAAGTCAGATTGCATCACGCGCGCGAGTCCGGATGCGGATCGCGACATGGCGGTGCCGAGCGCGGCAGGCGAAATCCTACATTTCGAGGCTATTGCGCCCACCCCGCGCGACGCTAGCCTGATGCGCAGGGGAGGACGCCATGCCGAGATACCTGACCGCCACGATCGCCCTGTTCGCCGCCGCACCCGCGCTGGCGCAAATCAGCCCGGCGGATCAGGCCGCACTCGACCACGCCCGGGCGCGCGGCGAACTGATCTACTGGTACGACCAGGCCGCCTGGCACGGCACCGACGACATGCTTGCAAAGGCGCGGGACATAGCCGGAAAGATCGGCGGCTGGATCGTCGACGGCCCAGCCGATGCCACCGAGCTGATCTTTTACACCCGCGGCGCCGATCCCAAGCCGCTCTATCGGGCGCGGTTCAAGAACGGCAAGCTGGCGGAGAGCCGCAAGCTGGGTGAGGCCGACACCGCGATGCTCACCCCGCAGCGCCGCCGCATGATCGCCGCGGTCACGACAGCCCGCGCCGCACTGATCGAGGCGAAGGCGCAAATGTGCGTCGACAAGCCATTCAACACCGTGACGCTGCCGCCCGCGACGCCCGACGGCCCCATCCCGGTCTATTTCCTGACCCCGCAGACCGAAATGAAGGTCATACCCCTGGGCGCGCACTATCTGTTCGAGGTCGACGTCGCGGGCAAGGCGGGACCGATTCGTCGCTTTACCAACACCTGCATCGCGCTCCCGACGGACACCGAATCGCCGGACGGCAAGTCGCTCGAAGCACTGTTCATCACCCACCTGCTCGATCCGGTGCCGACCGAAATCCATTTCTTCTCGGCCATGGCGGCGCGCAGGCCGATCTATGTCGGGATCCGGAAGCAGGTCTGGGCAGTGACGCCCGCCGCAAGCGGGCCGACAGCGCGGCTGGTCGAGCGCGACTGACGTCCCGGGTTCAGCGCGCGCCCTCAACCCCCGGCCCCGCATCGACCGTCGGGCGGTACTGCGGCGCCACCCGCGCACGCGATGCCTGTTCGTAGGCATGGCCGAGTTCGAGCAGACGGCCTTCGCTCCATTTGGCGCCGATGAAGGAGAGGCCAGCGGGCAGGCCGCTTGTCAGCCCCATCGGCACGGTCAGGTGCGGGTAGCCGGCCACCGCCGGAAGCTGGCTGGCGCTCGGGCCGCTCCCCTGATCACCATGCACCGGATCGGACAGCCAGGCGGTGCCGGTAGTCGGTGCGACCAGCACGGCGATCCGGTTCCGCGTCAGAACCGTGTCGAGCGTTTCGGCCGCGAGCCGGCGGGCGTCGTCGCGGGTCTTGGCATAAGCGGGATCGGCGGTACCGCCGGTCTTCTCCGCCATCTCGAAAATGCTCTGGCCAAAATAGGCAAGCTCCGCCGGCGATCCCCGGTTGAAGGCGATGACATCGGCGAGCGTGCGCACCTTCACCGACGATGGCGTGGTGGCGAGATAGGCGGCGAGGTCGCTCTTCAGCTCCATCTGAAGCAGCTTGAATTCAAGTCCGCGCAGTGTCGGCGGCGGCGCCAGCTTGACCTCGACCAATTCAGCTCCCGCATTGCGCAGCACCGCGAGTTGCGCGTCGTAGAGCGCCGCCAGCCCGGCGCGCATCTCGGGCCGCACCACGCCGATCCGGACCCCCTTGAGACTCGCCCTGCGCCAATCCGGAGTCAGCGCGGCGCGACGTGCATCCGCATCCGCCGTCGCGGCGTCGGCGCTGTCGCTGCCGATCATCGCCGCAAACAGCGCCGCCGCGTCCCTGACGCTGCGCGCCATCGGCCCGGCGGTGTCCTGGCTGGAGCTGATCGGCACGACGTGGGTGCGACTGACCGCGCCGAGCGTAGGCTTGAGACCGACCAGCCCGGTCATCGACGAGGGGCAGACGATCGACCCGTCGGTTTCGGTGCCCACCCCCACCGCCGCGAGGCTGGCGGCAATCGCCGCACCGGTGCCGCTCGACGAGCCGCAGGCGCTGCGATCGAGCGCATAGGGATTGCGGACGAGTCCGCCGACGGCGCTCCATCCGCTCATCGAATCGCTGTCGCGAATATTGGCCCATTCGGAGAGATTGGTCTTGCCGAGGATGATCGCCCCCGCGGCACGCAGCCGGGCGACGAGCGGCGCATCACGTTTGGTGAAATTGTCCTTGAGCGCGAGGCTTCCCGCCGTGGTCGCATTCTCGGCGGTGTCGATATTGTCCTTCACCAGCACCGGGATGCCGAACAGCGGCCCTTCCGCAATTCCCAGCTGCCGGTTGCGATCGGCCCTGCGCGCCTGCGCCATCGCCTGCGGATTAAGCGCGATCACGCTGCGCAGCTTCGGCCCGGCGCGATCGAGCACGCGGATGCGGTCGAGATAGGCCTGGGTCAGCTGCGCGCTGGTGATCCTGCCGCTCGCAAGCATCGCCTGAAGCTGCTCGACCGACTTCTCGCTGACCTCGATCGCAAGCGGCGAAAGCTCGGTCAGGAAGAAGTTGCGGGTTTCCGCCGCGGCTGGCGCCGCCAATGCCATTGCGATCGCTGCCAGTCCGTACCGCATCCATTGCCCCCATGATGTCCGGACGGCACGATATCGCCGCGTTCGCGCTGTGCAACGGCGCAACGCGCGGCTAGCCTTCCTGTCATGAAGACGATCCGCGATCCATCCCACGCCCTTGCCCGCGAGCTTGCCGCGATCCGCGCCGAGTTTCAGGTGCCGCAGGCGTTTCCGCCGGAGGTGCTGGCGGCCGCCCATGCCGCGGCGGGACGCACGCCATCGGATCATGCGGACTGGACCGATCGCGCTTTCGTGACGCTCGACCCCGCAAGCGCGACCGATCTCGATCAGGCGTTCGCGATCGAGACTGCAGGAAGCGATCTCATCCTCCACTATGCCATCGCCGACGTCGCATGGTTCGTCGATGAGCGCGGACCGATCGACGCCGAAGCCTGGACGCGCGGCGAGACGCTGTACCTGCCTGACGGCAAGGCGGGCCTCTATCCGCCGGTGCTGGCCGAAGGCGCGGCGAGCCTGTTGCCCGATGGCCCGCGGCCCGCGGTGGTGTTCAGCGTCCGCATCGCGCCCGACGGTGCTGTGAAGCTCGACGCGGCGACGCGCGCCGTGATCTGCAGCCATGCCAAGCTCGCCTACGCGACCGTTCGCCCGGAAGACCTGCCCGCAGGCTTCACCGAACTGTCGGCGCGGATCATCGCAGCCGAAGCCGAGCGCGGCGCGGCGCGCGTCGATCCGCCCGAGCAGGAGGTGAGCGCGGGGCCGGACGGCAAGCTCACCCTTTCCTTCCGCGACCGCCATCCCTCGGAGGACCAGAACGCCGCGCTCTCGCTCGCCTGCAACATGGCGGTCGCGGACGCGCTGATCGCACATGGCACCGGACTGTTCCGGGTGATGGCGGAACCCAGCGACCATGCAGTCCGGCGGCTGCGGCATACAGCGCGCGCCTTTGGCATCGAATGGCCGAGCCATGCGACGCTGACTCAGTTCGAACGTATGCTCGACCCCGCCGACCCGCGTGCCGCCGCCCTGATGCTGGCGATCCGCCGCGCGGGCAATGGCGCGGGCTATCAGGTGTTCCGTCCGGGCGAGACGCCCTGGCATGCCGCCGTCGCCGCACCCTATGCCCATGCCACCGCGCCGCTGCGGCGGCTGGCCGATCGCTACGTCGTGCAGGCCACGCTCGCGGTGGCGAACGGCCGGCCGGTGCCCGACCATGTGACACAGGCCTTCGCGAAGCTGCCCAAGGTGATGGCACGCGCCGATGCCCGCGCCGGGCAGATCGACCGGGCGGTGATCGACATGGCCGAGGCAGTGATGCTCGCCGGCAATGAGGGCACGACGCTCGGCGCGGTGGTCACCGACATCGGCGAGCGGGGCGCCGCAATCCAGCTGTGCAGCCTGCCGGTGACCGCACGGGTCGATGCGTCGGGCCTGACCCCCGGCGACACGCTCGACGTGCGGCTGACCCAGGCCGACCCGCGCGCACGCCGCATCGCCTTCGAGCGGCTGAACTGAGGCGCGAAAGCCGCTTGCGGATTTGTGCGCCAGCGATCACGCTCGGCATCGACGCTTTGGGGAAGAGATGGAATGGCCGTTCGTCTGATCGCCGCAATCCTGATCGCGGGCGCCGCGCCCGCCTTCGCGCAGACCAAACCGGCCCCCCTCACGACCGAAGCGGACAAGCCGTTCAAACACGAGAATAGCGGGATCACGCTGCCAGTTACCCTGCTGGGTTTCCCGCGCAAAGAGGGCCAGGAATATGTGAAGCCGCAGCTCGACGTCGCATTCCGCTATTTTCCGGCGGATAGCAGCGAAGAGGTGTCGGTCTATATCTACCGCGTGAACACGGGCGTGCCGTCGCTGTGGTTCGACGTGTCGAGCAGTTCGGTCGAGCAGCGCGCATCGTTCGGACGCAAGACCCGATTCGAGATGCCACTCACCTTCACCCCGCCCGGCCAGGCGACGGCTTCAGGCTTGAAGGCTGCTTGGACGTTGTCGGACGCCCCCTACCGCAGCACAGCGCTCGCCATGGTGCCGGTGGGAGAATGGCTGGTGAAGATCCGCTATTCCGCAACGACGCTGGAGACGGCGTCGCTGGCCCGCCGCCTCGAGGACGTGATCGCCGCAATCGGCTGGCCCGGCAAGATCAAGCCGTCGCCCGCCGCCGCCGCGATCGCCGATTGCACCAGCCCGCTCAAGCTCAACGGCACCTCGAAACCGGTCAAGCCCGACGGTGCATCCGCATTGATGGATGCATTGATGGTCGCGGCCGTGCGCGACAAGAAGGGCAAGGAAGAGGCCAAGGAAGCAGCCCCGGTCGCCTGGTGCCGCGATCGTGCGGTCAAGGCACCGGCACCGGTCTATCGCCCGGCGGAAAGCGACAACAGCTATCTGCTCGCCTTCACCGATTCAGGACAAGCGGTGTGGACGCAGCCGAGCCCCAGTACCCTGTTTGGCATCGGCAAGGATGGCGAGGATGGCAAGGAAAGCTGGTCAGTAAGCGTCGTGCTGCCGGGCGAGACGATCAACTATCTCGGCCGCGACCGGCTGCCTGAACCGGCAGAGATCGGCAAGATCATCGGCGGGCAGGTCACCTCGCGGGTCTCGACCTGGGGCAAGAGCACGCTCACGCTGGATTCGGCGACGTTCAAGTAACCGCGGTTCCCTTTCCGCGCGCCCGACGCTAGGGCCGCTCGCCATGAACGATCCCGCGAAGATCCGCCGCCTCTATGGCCGGGCGAAGGGCCACAAGCTGCGCGCCGGACAGGCGTCGCTGGTCGAGGAGATGCTGCCGCAGGTTGCGGTACCCGAAACCGGTCCGCTCGATTCGGCCCTGTTGTTCGGCGACGCACGCCCGCTGGAACTGGAGATCGGGTTCGGCGCGGGCGAGCATCTGGCCGGGCAGGCCGCAATGCGGCCCGATCACGGCTTTATCGGCTGCGAACCGTTCCTCAACGGCGTGGTCGGCGCGCTCGGGCATATCCGCGATGGCGATCTCGCGAACGTACGGTTGCATATGGGGGATGCGCTCGAAGTGATCGAGCGGCTCCCCGACGCCAGCCTGGATCGAGTCTATCTGCTTCATCCCGATCCGTGGCGAAAGGCCCGCCACGCCAAGCGGCGGATGGTCAATCACGGCCCGCTCGACCTGATCGCCGCCAAGCTCAAGCCCGGCTGCGAATTCCGGCTGGGCACTGACGATCCCACCTATTGCCGCTGGGCGATGATGGTGATGAACCAGCGCCGCGACTTCGAATGGCAGGCAAAGGAAGCCAAGGATTTCCTCACCCGTCCGGCCGACTGGCCCGAGACCCGCTACGAGCGCAAGGCGCGGCGGCAGGGGCACGAGGTCTGGTACTTTCGTTACCTGCGCGTCTGAACGCGCCGTACCGCCGCTAGAATTGAAAGGGATCGACGATCCGCCGCTCGGCGACCAGAAAGGCGTCGGCGACGAGCTGGATCGGCTGGAGATCGACATCCGATTGGCCGCTGCGGATCAACTCCGCGAACGCGCGATAGAGCCGAGGATATTCCCGGTCCGGGCCGCTCAGCGATGGCTGGCCGGGCCGCTCGAGCCTGCCTCCGCCCTCGGTAAGGCGTAGCAAACCGGCATCGGTTTCGACCTCGATCTGCCAGGTCTGTTCGCCGGTCTGAAGGAAGTCGAACTTCGCATCCACCTCCGCGCTGCCGGTGCGGAAGCGCACCGACGCGGCAATGGGGCAGGCACGATTGGCGGGGATGTCCATCGTCGCGGCGAGCACCGTCAGCGGCTGGGGCAAGATCCGCGTCGCGATCGACAGCGCGTTGATCCCCGGATCGAACACGCCGAAGCCGCCGGCAGCAAGGATCCAGTCCTGGCCGGGATGCCATTGACGGATGTCCTCCATCCAGTGGATGCGCACCGCATCGATCCGGCGCGCCGCGAGCCAGTCGCGTGCGGCATCGACCTCACCCGCCTCGCGCGAATGCCAGGTCGCGTACAGCGAGACGCCCGCTGCGTGTGCCGCCCGTTCCAGTGTCCTGGCCTCCGATACGGTGGCCGCCGGGGGCTTTTCGAGCATGACGTGCTTGCCCGCGGCGATTGCGGCCATCGCCTGCTCGAACCGCCCCTCGGGCGGCGTGCAGAGCGAGAGCGCATCGATCTCCGGGCGCGCAGCGATCAGCTCGGCAATAGAGCCATGGCCTTCGACGCCGTCGACACGGGCGTGCCGGCTGGCGGTCGCCGCCAGCTCGAAATCGACCGATGCCGCAATTGCGGGAAGATGCTGGTCTCGCGCGATCTTGCCGATCCCGACCAGCCCCAGCTTGATCCTGTCCACGTCCGTTCCTTCTGTCCGCTATTCCGATTTCTCGCCGGTTTCCGCTTCGTCGATCAGTTCGAGCACGTCGCCGATTAGCGCGCGCATCGCTGCGCGCGCAGCTTCGGGATCGCGGGCGCGGCCGGGCACTGAGCAATCCCTTGGCGGCAAGCATCTTCACTGCCTCGCGCGTTACCGAACGGCTGCCGCCATGGGGACTGGCGAGCTCAGCCTCGGCGGGAAAGGGGTCGCGCTCGTACTTGCCGGTCACGATCGCGCGACCCAGCGTGTCGAGCAGGCCATAGGTCAGGTTGCCGCCCAGTTCGGGGCCCCGGTCATCGTGCGCCTGCACTGACAATTCGAACGCCAATGGAACCGCCCCCATCCGGAAACCAACAGCGCCACGTTAGGGGGTGCGCTGGACAAGGTCAATTTATCATATAATATGTATTTGCGCAGGAACCGGTGCGCGCGTCATGGAGAGGAAGCGCGGTGACAAGCCTGTCGCACATCGATCTGATCGTCGTCATCGTCTACGCGATCGGCATCTTTGCGCTGGCCCAATGGGTGAGCCGCGAGAAGGCCGGACACGCCAAGGACACGTCCGACTATTTCCTCGCCTCCAAGTCACTGCCCTGGTGGGCGATCGGCGCGTCGTTGATCGCGGCGAACATCTCGGCCGAGCAGATCGTCGGCATGTCGGGATCGGGCTATGCGATCGGTCTCGCCATAGCATCCTATGAATGGATGGCGGCGCTGACCCTGCTGATCGTCGGCAAATGGTTCCTGCCGATCTTCCTCAAGAACGAAATCTACACGATGCCGCAGTTCCTGGAACAGCGGTTCGGGCCGACGATCCGCACCGTGATGGCGGTGTTCTGGCTGGCGCTCTACATCTTCGTGAACCTGACTTCGATCCTGTGGCTGGGCTCGATCGCCGTGACACAGGTCGCCGGGATCGATCAGGATATCGCGCTGTTCGGCCTCGGCGCCTTCGCGCTGGTCTATCAGCTGCGCGGCGGCCTCAAGGCGGTTGCGCTGACCGATATCGTCCAGGTCACGCTGCTGGTGCTCGGCGGCCTCGTCATCTCCTATCTGACGCTGAGCAAGATCGGCGGCGATGCGGGTGTGATGGGCGGCTTCACGCGCCTCACCACCGAACTGCCCGGGAAGTTCGACATGATCCTCGCACCCGACAATCCCTTCTACAAGGATCTGCCGGGCCTCAGCGTGCTGATCGGCGGGATGTGGATCGCCAACCTCAGCTATTGGGGATTCAACCAATATATCATCCAGCGCGCGCTTGCCGCGAAGAGCCTGTCCGAAGCGCAGAAAGGCGTGGTGTTCGCCGCCTTCCTCAAGCTGCTAATGCCGGTGATCATCGTGCTGCCGGGCATCGCCGCGGTGATCCTGGCCCCCGATCTCGCCAAGCCCGACCAGGCCTATCCGGCGATGATGAGGTTGCTCCCGGTGGGCCTGCTCGGCCTGGTGTTCGCGGCGCTCGTGGCGGCGATCATCGCGTCGACCGCTTCCAAGATCAATTCGATCGCCACCATCTTCACGCTCGACCTCTATGCCAAGGCAAAGGGCGTGCAGAGCCGCGCGCAGGATGCCGCGACAGCCAGTGCGGGCGGCGACAGCGGCCTGACCGCCGCGCATGAGAAGCAGCTGGTGCGGGTCGGCCGCACTACCGCGGTGGTCGCGACGCTGCTCGCCATCTTCACCGCGCGGCCGTTGCTCGGCAGCCTCGACCAGGCGTTCCAGTACATCCAGGAATTCTCCGGCTTCGTGACGCCGGGCATCACCGTCATCTTCCTGCTCGGCCTGTTCTGGCCGCGCGCGACCGAGGCGGGGGCGCTGACCGGCGCGGTGGCGTCGGTGCTGCTCAGCTTCCTGTTCTGGTTCCCAGCCGACTGGGGCGGGATCGCCACGCTCAACGCGGTGCCGTTCATGAACCGGATGACGATCGTGTTCTTCGTCAGCCTGGCGCTCGCGGTCGTCGTCTCGCTGGTCCGCCCGGCCCCCGCCGACAGCAACCGCATCACGATGCAGGGCGTCTCGTTCGGCACGACGACCAGCTTCAACGTTGCGGGCGTCATCATCATCATGTTCCTGATCGCCCTGTACGCGACATGGTGGTGAGGCCCGGGGAACCGCTCCTCGCGGTCGACTGGGGAACCACCAACCGCCGGGTCTATCTGCTGGAAGACCGCGCGGTCGCGCGCACCGAACGCGACGATCGCGGGGTGACGGCGATACGGGATTTTGCGAGCGAGGCGGCGGACATTCGCGCGCGGTTCGGCGATCTGCCGATGCTGCTTGCCGGGATGGTCGGATCGAACATTGGTTGGCGGACGGCGCCCTATGTGCCGACCCCCGCAGGCGTCGGCGAGCTCGCGGCGAACCTGCTGAGGATCGACGAACGCACCGCGATCGTGCCCGGCGTGTCGACGCTGGCCCATCATCGGCCCGACGTGATGCGCGGCGAGGAAGTGCAATTGCTCGGCGCGGTGGCAGCCGGCCTGGCGCCGGGCGACGCGCTGCTCGTTCAGCCCGGCACCCACTGCAAATGGGCGCAGATGCGGGGCGGGCGCATTACCGGCTTGACCACCGCAATGACCGGTGAGCTGTTTGCGCTGCTGCGCAGCCACGGCCTGCTCGCCGCGCAGCTTACGGGCGAGGTTAGCGCCAACACCGCTTTTCGCCAAGGTGTGGAGGAGGCCAGGCGCCGTGATCTTGCCGCATCGCTGTTCGGCATCCGCGCGGCGAAGATTCTGGGGACGCGCGACGATGCCGATGCCGCGGCCTATGCCAGCGGCCTGCTGATCGGCAGCGACGTCGCCGCACGGATCGACCAGGCGCCGGATGCGGAAATGTTCATCCTGTCCGGCCCCGAGCTCGGCAATCTCTATATCGCCGCGATCGAGATGCATGGCCGCGCGGCCAGCCTGATAGACAGTCAAACGGCCTTCGTCGCCGGCATCCTAGCAATCGGAAACGTCTTCCAATGAACCATCTTGCCGCCTTCGACGTCGCCTTCGCGCAATGCCCGCTGATCGCAATCCTGCGCGGCGTGAAGCCGGACGAAGTCGAGGCGATCGGCGACGCGCTTGCCGATGCCGGTTTTACGCTGATCGAAGTGCCGCTAAACTCGCCCGATCCGTTCGACAGCATCACGCGGCTGGCAAGACGGCTGGGCGATCGCGCGATGGTCGGCGGCGGGACGGTACTGCGCGAGGCGGAGGTGACCGCGGTTGCAGAGTCGGCCGGCCGGCTGATCGTCTCACCCAACGCCAGCCCCGCCGTGATCGCGGCCACCGCGGCGCACGGTCTGATCTCGCTGCCCGGCATCGCCACGCCGACCGAGGCCTTCGCCGCGCTCGACGCGGGCGCGACCGCGCTCAAGCTGTTTCCGGCCGAGGCCGCATCACCCGTGACGCTCAAGGCGATGCGCGCGGTGCTGCCGGTAGCCACCCGCGTGCTGCCCGTGGGCGGCATCACCCCCGACACGATGCAGCCCTGGCGCGATGCGGGCGCCTCCGGATTCGGTCTAGGCTCTGCGCTCTACAGGCCAGGCTTCAGCGCCGCAGAGGTCGGCGCGCGCGCTGCGGCATTCGTCCGGGCGCTTGCCTGAAGTTCAGCGCATCCAGAGCAGAGGCTGGCGAATCGGGAAGTTGCGGATCACCTCGCCGATCGCAGGATCGGGGTTGAGGCCGGTCCAGACGCGAAGCCAGCCAGAGCGATTGAGCGCGCGCGCGCCGAACAGCAACGCCGGGTGCCGCACAGGAAAGCCGTCGAAATATTCGATGTCCTTCGCGTACGGCCATTTCGACTTGTCGGCGATGTAGGGCGTCATGAAGGCGATCGCCTGTCCGATCGAACGCCCGTCGGCGGTGCGCCAGCCGATCAGTTCGCCTTCCGCCTTCGACAACAACCAGGCCGACGCCGCGAGTACGTCGAGATTGAACAGGCAATAGGCATAGGGTTTGGTGCGCGCCAGTTCGAGCGGCTGGCGGCCGTCCGGCGCGATCTGGCCCGGGATAATCACGGTCTTCAGCCGATCGCGCGCGAAATCCAGTACGTCCTTGCGTTCTGCGACCGCAGCGAAGGCCGCGGCCTGCAGCAGCCAGCAGGTGCCGTGATTGTTCTTCTCGTCGCGCTCTTCGGTGCCGAAGGGCGAGGTGGTGAGCCAGTCGAGATAGCGCGCGAACCAGCGCTCCACCTCCGTACGGATCGCGGAATAGCCCGGCGCGTTGCGGCGGGCGAACAGGCTGGCGGCGCGCGCGACCTCGACGATCTGGAGCGTGTCGATCACCCCGATCGCGCGGCCGGTGTTGACGCCGATGATCGCCTGCGCGTGCTGGAGATTGGGGTTCATCGCGCTCGCCGGATCGACGAACCACGCCCGCAGATGCCGGATCGCCGCCGCGGCGTAGCGGGGCTCGCCGGTCAGTTCCCACGCCGCGGCAAGCATCGGGACGATCCGGCCGAACCGGATCAGCGCGTCGCGATGCCCGTCGAACTTGTCGGGGTTGGAGCGGCCGTCGCGGCGGGTGTACGCCCCGCCGGGGTTCGCCGGATCGGGCCACCAGTAATCGCCCTCGGAATAATAGTCCTGCCGCCCGGCCGGGCTGCGCGGCGCCGGAATTGCGGCAATGGTCCATGGCGGCTCTGCAAGCATCGCGCGCGCCCGCGGGATGACGCGGGGCCGCTCGACCGCGCGAAGATCGAAGCCGGATACCCGCCCCCCTGCCGGAAAGGCAAGCAACGGTGCCGCCGCCAGCAGCGTGCGGCGCGCGATCAAGGCGCGACTATCCGGTATCGCAATATCATGTCGCCCCCTGCCATTCGCGGATAGGCGCCCGGTCCCCAGGCCGCATCCGCGCGGGTCAGCAGATCCTCCAATCCCTCCGCCGGCCACTTCATCTCCTTGTAGGGCCAGTCCGCCTGCCGCCCGCGATAGGCCGCGACATAGGCGGTCGCCTTGCGCAGCGAGCGGCCCTCAACCTCGGCACCATAGAGATCGGTACCGAGGCAAACCGCGCTGTCGGCGACATGATAGGCTGCGTCGAGGGTGTAGATCGAATAGTGGAAGCTGCGCGTGCGCGTCAGTTCATGGGGCAGCGCGCCGGACGGATCGATCTGCTTCGCGATCCGCGCCTTGGCAAAGTCGCCCACGGTCCGCCGCGCGATATCCTCGCGGCGAGCAAACAGCGCGAAGCGGGAAATCTGGGCGTCGTACCAGATGCCGTGATTGTTGCGCGCCGCCGCCTCGGCCTTGCCGTTGGGGCTGCTCCGCATCCAGTCGACATAGCGCGAGAACCAGGTTTCAAGCGCCTTGATCTCGTCCGGCGACAGCGCCCCGGATGGCCCGATCAGCCCCACCGCGTCGATCACCGCGATGAACCCGCTGGTGTCGAGCACGCCTTCGGCCCGGCCATTCTCGCGCCCGGGCACCGCCTGAGCATAGTTCATGTTGGGGTTCATACCCGTCGCGGGATCGAGGAACCAGGCACGGACCAGCGCTGCCGCCTTGTCGGCATATTTGCGCTCACCGCTATAGTAATAAGCGAGGCCAAGCGCGTCGGTATCGCTCACCAGCCGCCCGAGCGCGCTGCGATCGAAGCGGTTGGTCTCGCGTTCCGGATTCACCTGCCCGTCGCGGCGCACATAGGGCCCCCCGGGATTGGCGGGGTCCGGCCACCAATAGGGCGCGAGGCTCACATAGTCGCGGCGGTCGCCCGACAGCGGGACCGTGCGCTTGTCGAGTACCGAGCCGGGCTTGCGGGCAAGGGCCTGATCGGCCCTGGCGCGCAGTGCACGATAGGCCCGGCCGACGGCGGCATCGCTCGCCAGCGATGCCTTGATCGCCTCGAGCTCGGCCGGACGCAACGTAAAGGTACGCCGCCCACCGAAGTCGGGGGCATATCCGTCGCTCGCGCGGCAGACCGCAGCCGGGCCGGCGGGCGAAAAAGCCGCCGCCGCGGGCAAGGCGCCCGCGGCGGCGGTGACGGCAAGGACCGAGAGAGGGATGGTCCGGCCTAGTTTCATCGCGTCAGCCCGATTCACAGGCGCACCCGGAACCCGAAGAAATACTGGGTACCGCTGTTGGAGACTTCGGCGATGCTGTCGAAGCCACCCTTGTACATGATGTCGGGGGTACCGGTGACATTGAGCGCCTGCAGCTTCAACTGGACGTGCTTCGAAATGTCGTACTGCGCCGAGAGGTTCAGATAGGTGCCGTCGCGGATTTCGCGGTTGGTGCCGCCGTTCGGCTTGTAATAGTCGGAACGGTAGCGAAGGTTCGCACGAAGCGAGAGCCCCCATTTCTCGAACCATACCGATCCGCTCGCCGTCCATTTCGACAGGCCGATCAGGTTCGCCGGGCTGACATACGCGGCGATCGGCGAGGTGTCGGGAAACTCGAAATTGGCGAAGGCGCGGTTGACCGAGCCCTGAAAGCCGAAGCCGTCGAGCGGATCGGGCAGCCAGGTCAGCACATGGCTGAGCGTTGCCTCCACGCCGTAGAGATGGCGCGTATCCTGGTCGTTGGCGGGGCCGACCGGATTGATGGTGAAGGTCTGTGTCGTCGGCGTGCCGCCGTCGCGGATCGTGGTGACGGTGATGTCGGTCGGCCGCGGCTCAGAACGGCCGATCACCGCACCGGTGACCCATTTATAATAGCCCGCCACCGACAGCATCGTGTCCTTCGAGGCATAGAGCTCGATGCTGGCGTCCGCGTTCCATGAGCGCAACGGTTTGAGGTCCGGGTTCCCGGTGGTGGCATTGAACACGATGCTGCCGATCCCGCTCGCCGACGTCGTCGGCGTGAGGCTGATACCGGCACCGAAGCTCTCGATGCCCGAACGCGCGATGGCGCGATAGGCGGCGAGACGCAGCTTCAGCTGCTGCGACAGGTCGAACGCGATGTTCGCGCTGGGCAGGAGATAATTGTAGCTGCCCTTGGCCGTGTTCACCGACAGCGGCTGGGCGGGGTCGACCGCGATGTCGTAGGTGTCGTTGCCCGAGTTGATCGTCAGGCGATATCCCTGACGGTAGCCGATCGAGGTGATGTCGGTCTTGACCCAGCGCAGGCCGACATTGCCGCTGAACGGCACCGAGCCTTCATCCGCACGGAAATTGGCCATCGCATAGGCCGCCCAGATCTTCTCGCGCACATCGATGTCACTGGGGTCGCGCCCGTCGCTGGGATAGGGCAGCGCTTCGTCGCTGCCGGTGAAGGTCCGGAACAGACAATCATTGTCGAAGGTCGCCCAGCGCGTGACGTTGGTCCCCATGCCCTGCATGTACGAGCTGGTGGTGAACGGCACGCGGCATTGCTGATTGGCCTGGGTTATCAGCGCAGCGACCTGCGCCGCGCTACCCGGGATCGTGTTGAGATCGGCATTGCGCGCATTGTCGTTGGTGCGGTGATGATCCGAGTAGCGGGCGCCCAACTTCACCGAATTGACGAAGCCGTCGAACTCGCGGGTGACGTCGAGCTTGCCGGCCCAGATCACGTCCTCGCGATCGGTGACGAAACGGTTGCGCGCATAGACCGCGGTGTTGCCGACGGCGAGGAAGTTGGCGTGGTTGGTGATGTCGAAGCTGCCGAAATCGACCGTCGGCACGACATCGTCGCCATTATAGGTCAGCGTGTAGGGCACGCGCGTGGTCGAGCGCATGCGCGTCTGCTTCTGCGTCTCCGTGCGATGGCTGCGCGAATAGGAACCATCGAACGCGATGTTCCAGCGTTCGGGCGACCAGATCAGGTTGATGCCGCCGCCCAGATACTCCTCGTTGCGCTGGCGCTTCTCGAGCTGGTTCTCAAGGTTCGAATTGCCGCGGTAGCTCATCAGTGCGCCGCGCGAATAGCCGTTGCCGCCGGTACCGATGACCAGCGGCTGGATACCGCGAAGTCCCTCGGTGATCTGCAGGACATTGCGGTCCTCCAGGCTGGCGCGGTTCGAATATTGGCCGTCGAGCGCGATCTCGAAGTCGGGATGTGGCCGCCACTGGATTGCGCCGATGATGCCGTCGCGGACTTCGGAGGTCTTCTGGGTACGGAAGCTACGCGAGCTGTTGGCGAAATAGACGTCGCCCCGGGTTTCACCGACGAGCACCGGGGTCGCGCCCGTGCTGGGCGGGATCGACCGCGGCCCGCTGGCGACCGTACAATTGGCACCCGCGCCGGAGGCGACCAGCACAGCGGCGGAACCGGTCACCAGCGAGGGGCTGTTGGCGATCGTGTTGCATGCCTGGAAGGTCGAATTGGTGTTGTAGTAATCCTCCGGCGTCGTCGTGTCCTGACGCTGATAACCGATCGAGATGCCGATATCGCCGATGCCGGTCCGGAACGTGTCGGTGTAGGAGAGGTTGGCGCGGTAGCCGAGGCCGCTATGCTGATAGACGTCGTCGTCCTTCGGCTGGAAGTCGCCGCGAACCTCGAACTGAATGCGGCGCTTGCCATAGTCTAGCGGCTTCATCGACCGCAGCTCGATCACGCCGCCGACCCCGCCCTCGAGGAAGTCGGCGCGCTGCGACTTGTACACCAGCACGCCATTGACCAATTCCGACGGGAATTGCTGGAAGGCGACCGAGCGATCCGGGCCGGCGGTCGAGACCTCGCGCCCGTTGAAGGTCGAGAAACTGAGCGTCGGACCGAGGCCGCGCACCGACAGTTCATTGGCATTGCCCTTGAAGCGATCGGCCGAGACGCCGACGATCCGCTCGAGCGTGTCGCCGACGCTGTTGTCCGGGGTCGCACCGATCTCGTCGCTGACCAGACCGTCGACAACGACATCGGCATTGCGCTTGAACTCGATCGAGGTGCGCTGCGTCGCACGCGCGCCGGTGACCAGAATTTCCTCTTCTGCAGCACTATCGGTGGCAGACGGGGCGGACGGTGGCGCGTCCTGCGCAGATGCAGGCGCCATTGCCACGAGTGCCGCCGAAGCGAGCAGAGTGCCACGTCTCACCGTCGATCCAGACTTCATTCCATCCTCCCCGATTCCCGGTTTGATACCGGTGTCATAGGTATGTGTCCTACAACTTTGTCGGCGAGAGTCAACCGATCAGATCACCTGTTGTACGACAACTCCCATGTTAGCGCTATGATGCCGGCGCGACCGGATGGCGCGGTTTTCGCGCAATGCACCACGGTCGCGAAGCCACCCACCGGCGCTCGATATTCAGGCGATTCAGCCTTTCCAGCCGTACACCCATCATATCCCGTCGCGGCAAACCCACGCACCTCGCCGTTGCCGAAGGTCACCTGTCCTGCCCGGATCGACGGCGCGCCCGAGAAGCTCGCAAATTCGAGATCGATCCGTGCGGCGCGCACCCCGGGCGCAAGGCGCAGCCGGTCGCTTCGGGTAATGCGCCCGGGCGCGAGGATATAGTGCGTCTCGATGCTCGCGCGACGGTCGGGCCGGGCGTCGTTTCCGCCCATCCGGTCGAGCGCCTCCTGCCGCCAGCGCACCTCGGTCACTGCACCGCGCCGCGTGACGCGCACATCCTTGAAGAAGGCGAGCGGCATCAGCGCGGCGCCATCCGCCAGCGTGATGCGCGGGACGAGATGCGGATAGGCCGCGTCGGCAGAACCGGAGAGCATGCCGGGCGAGTAAGGCACGGGGAAATAGGGGTTGTGCATGTGCTGCCCCTCCGCCCCGTTGATGATCGGAAGCCCGATCAGCCTCTGGCGATCGCGCACGCTCACCAATGCGCGGTCATACTCGCCGCGCGCGAACCAAGTGACGGTCGAGCGCGGCAGCGTCTCCAGCCATTTCGCATAGCTGCGATCGGGCGCGTGACCGGCATAGCCAAGCCGGTTCCAGATCGCATTGGTGTAGATATGCTGTCGGGCGAGGCTCAGATTCTCGCCAAAGATGCGATGGATGCCACGATAGGCGTCGGTGCGCCGTCCCTGTCCCCACAGATCGACCGATCCGGTCGCGGCATTGACCCAGAAGTCCATGTAGCGCGCGCTGATCCGGCTGGAGAAGGCATAGGCCATGCGCTCCTCCTCCGGCGTCAGCACCTTGAGCAGCGCGGCGGCGGTCAGCACCTCGACAAAGGCAGTTTCGCCATAGGCACCGATGCTGCGGCCATATTCGAACCCTTCGCCGGTCAGGTTGAAGCGCGGGAGCAGCAGATCGACCGACTTGCGCAGCCAGCCTTTCACCTCGGCACTCGGTGTCATTCCGGTTTCGATCAGCCGGTGCGCGATCTCACCGATCAGCAACACCGAATAGCGGTCGAACCGCCCCTTCCCCTCGGTCTCGTCGGCGAAGCCGAACTCGCCCGAGTATCTGCGATAGTGATCGAGCGTGCGCGCGAGCAGCTGGTCCGCGCCGGACGCATCCTCCCAGCCCATCAGGTGCCGCAACCGCGCGATCGAGAAGGCCACGCCATAATAGTTGTTGGGCAGATCGATCAGCGTGAGATCGGACCGCACGAAGCGGCGCCAGTCGAGCTGCTGTTTGAGCTTGGCCAGCGTTGCCGGACGCACGGCGCGATCGAGCAGCCCGCGTTGGTTGAGGTCGTGCAGCGCCGAGACGTAGTAATAGATGCCCCAGCTGTCGTTCGGATCGTCGAGCGTCAGCTCCGCGATATCGGCAAAGTCGCGCAGCCGCTGGTCGAGCCGGGGATCGCCCTTCTCCATCGCGGTGATGCGATACGCCATCGCCGCTGCGATCTTGCCGGGCAGGAACTTGTCCCCGCTCTCGAACACCGCGACCCCGCCAAGCTTCATGCCGCGCTTCTCGCGCAGCAACTGCTCGAGCAGCGCCTCGACCTGCGGCATCAGCCGCGTGCGGACCGTGCGGTCCATCGGCGCGACATCGGCGGCGTAGACAGGGCCGTGCGGCTTCCCCGCCCAGCCATCGGCAGGCGCCGCATTGGCGATGAGCAATGCGGCGAGCACAGGTAGGTAAACCCGCATCAGCGCTTCACCTTGCGCGCAAGATCGTACATCGCGGTTCCAGCGAGGATGAAGGCGCCCGAGCCGTAGAATTGCGTCTCCTTGGCAGAAACGCTGTCGGGCCGGTCGCCAACCTGCTGCACCCAGCCGAGCATCCCGTCGGGCTGCACCGCACGCGTGATCGCGCTCCATCCCTTGATCGCCGCTGGCTGATAGGCGCCGCGATCGAGCAGCCCCGCATCGACACCCCAGGCGAAGGCGTAAGTGAAGAAGGCGGTGCCGCTCGTCTCCGGCGGAGTACCGGGATCATCGTCGAGCAGCGAAGCGGGCCAGTAGCCGTCGGCCTTTTGCAGCGTCAGCAGCCGCGCCGACATGTCGCGGAACAGCTTCTCATAATAGGACCGCTCGGGATCCTTGCGATCCATGGCCTGGAGCATGCGGACGAGGCCACCCATCACCCAACCGTTGCCGCGGCTCCAGAACTGCTTGCGCCCCTTGGCGTCGCGCACGTCGAAGAAGCGGCTGTCGCGGAAATAGAGCTTCTCCCCGCCATCGTAGAGATAGTCGGTGGTCGTCCTGAACTCCTCATGCGCGAAATCGGCGTAGCGTTTGTCGCCGGTGATCTTCGAAAGCTGAAGCAGGGTCGGCGGTGCCATGAACAGCGCATCGCACCAGCACCAGCGATCGGTGCAGTCGGACGAGTTGCGCCCCGGTGCGACGGGCACGAACTCGAGGCTTCCCGCCGGACGATTGGCCAGGACGTTGTCGAAATAGGCGATTGCCGGCGCGATCGCGGCCTTGCCAGCGCCGTTTTGCGCCGCCCAGATCCACGCCTGGGCGATGAGCTGGTCATCGGCATGGAACGGCTTGTCGCCCAGCCTCCAGCCGAGCTCGCCGCCGAGATCGAGCAGCGGCCTCCCATAGCGACGGTCGCGCTGCGCGAGATCGGTCAGCGTGATCCAGAACGCCGCCTGCTGCCAATCGCGCGGGTTGCGCACGCTGGGCCGCGCCGCGGGCATCGTCGCCCAGTTGGTGCGATTGGCGAGTTGCCAGTCGGCGACGCGCCGCGTTTCGGCAAGAATAGCGGCGGGCTCCGGCATCGTCGGCTGCGCCGCGACCTGTGCCGCCGGTGCGGCCGCAAGCGCCAACAGGGTCAGCGACATGCCGCTGCGATCCCATTCGAAATCCTGAACTCGGCTCGACCCACATCCACCTCCAGCTTAATTTGTCGTACTATTTTTCTTGACACCGGTAACAATCTCTTTCCTTTTCGAACCGATCTGTCAATAAGGTTGTCACACAACTCTCCGTCGAGATAAAAGGGGATGGAATGCCGAAGATCGTGTCTGCCCGGGTGATCGTGACCTCTCCGGGGCGCAATTTCGTGACGTTGAAGGTGGAGTGCGACGACGGCACGACCGGCATCGGCGACGCGACGCTGAACGGGCGCGAACTTGCGGTGGCGGCCTACCTCTCCGACCATGTCGCCCCCTGTCTGATCGGCCGCGACGCGCACCGGATCGAGGATATCTGGCAGTATCTCTACAAGGGTGCGTACTGGCGCCGCGGACCGGTGACAATGACCGCGATCGCCGCGGTCGACATGGCGCTGTGGGACATCAAGGGCAAGCTTGCCGGAATGCCGGTCTACCAGCTGCTCGGCGGCGCCTCGCGCGAAGGCTGCATGGTATACGGCCATGCCAATGGCACCTCGATCGAGGAGACGATCAAGGCGGCGCTCGACTATCAGCTGCAGGGCTACAAGGCGATCCGCCTGCAATGCGGCGTGCCGGGAATGGCATCAACCTATGGCGTGTCGAAGGACAAGTATTTCTACGAGCCCGCCGACGCTGCGTTGCCCAGCGAGAATGTCTGGTCGACGTCGAAATATCTCCGCATCGTGCCCGAACTGTTCAAGGCGGCGCGCGAGGCGCTGGGCTGGGATGTCCATCTTCTCCACGATGTGCATCACCGGCTGACCCCGATCGAGGCGGCGCGGCTGGGCAAGGATCTGGAGCGCTATCGCCCCTTCTGGATCGAAGACGCGACCCCGGCCGAGGATCAGGAATCGTTCCGCCTGATCCGCCAGCACACGACTACGCCGATCGCTGTGGGCGAGATTTTCAGCTCGATCTGGGATTGCAAGGCGCTGATCGAGAACCGGCTGATCGACTATATCCGCGCAACCGTGCTGCATGCGGGCGGGATCACGCATATGCGCCAGATCGCCGCGCTGGCCGACCTTCACCAGATCCGCACCGGCTGTCATGGTGCGACCGACCTGTCGCCGGTAACGATGGCGGCGGCGCTGCATCTCGGCCTCGCCATCCCCAATTTCGGCATCCAGGAATATATGCGCCACACGCCGGAGACCGACGCGGTATTCCCGCATGCCTACAGCTTTGCCGATGGCATGCTGCACCCGGGCGAGGTGCCGGGCCTGGGGGTGGAGATCGACGAGACGCTGGCCGGGACCTTCCCCTACGATCGCGCCTACCTCCCCGTAAACCGGCTCGAAGACGGAACCATGTGGAGCTGGTGATGCGCGGCGCAGCCTTTCTCCTCGCGCTCGTCGCCGGCAGCGCGCTGGCGCAGCAACACACGCCGTTGCGGCCCGCTACCGAAGCCGAGCAACAGGCGCGCGCAGCGGTAGCGATCGCCGATTATCGCTATGACGATCTGCTGTGGGAGAATGACCGGATCGCCTTCCGCATCTACGGCCGCGCGCTGGAGAAGGCCGAGCCGCCCTCCTCTTCCGGCATCGACGCCTGGGGCAAGCGCGTGCGCTGGCCGTATATGGACCGGCAACTGCGCACCGGCGATCAGCATGCTGACCATGGCGAGGGTCTCGACTTCTACAATGTCGGCACCGGCCGCGGCGTGGGCGGTCTCGGCATCTGGCACGACAACAAACTTTGGACCTCGCGCAACTATGTACGGCCGCGCGTCGCCAGCGCCGGGCCGAAGGTAGCGGACTTCGCCGTGGACTATGCACCATGGCCGGTCGATGTCGCGCGCAGCGTGTGGGAGACGCGGCGCTTTACGCTGCCAGCGGGCACGAACTTCACGCGCATGACATCGACGCTGCGATCCGACCGTCCGGGCGAGATGATCGTGGGCATCGGCGTTTCGAAACGTCCGATCGCAGGCGCGCCGCTCGGCAAGATCGCGAAGGATCAAGCCCGTGCCCGGATGAGCTGGTGGGGGCCGACCGATCCCGCCAAGGGGACGATGGCGGCAGCGATCATGGTGGACCCGCGTGCTTTTGCCGGCTTTGCCGAGGATGCCGACAACTACCTGATCCTGGTACGCGTCACGCCGGGCAAGCCGTTCGTCTACCATGCCGGCGCCACCTGGGATCGCGGGCTCGATTTTGCGACGCGCGAGGCCTGGCAAACCTATGTCGATGGCCAGCAACCCGATTTCCGGCCCTAGCCAACCCGTCTCCGGCGATGGTAACGCTCGCCCCATGGCGACCAAGGCAGCGTCGCTGGCCGACGATCTGGTCCAGCGATTCGAACAACAGATCGAACGGGGCGACATGCCTCCCGGCTCGCGCTTTCCGACCGAGAAGGCGATCACCGAGAGTTTCGGGGTCAGTCGCACCGTGGTACGCGAGGCCTATTCACGGCTCGCCGCCCGCGGCCTGCTGATCTCGCGGCGCGGGTCGGGCGCCTATGTCGCGGAGGGCGCGCAGTATCGCGCGTTTCAGGTGACCCCCGACGAGGTCAGCGAGATCGACGACGTGCTGCGCTTGCTCGAGATGCGCATGGGGTTCGAGATGGAAATGGCAGCGCTCGCAGCCGAGCGGCGGACCGATGCCGACCTCGCCGAGATTCGCAAAGCGCTGGCGACGATGGATTCGAGCACCGATGTCGATGGATCGGTCGCCGCCGACGCGGCCTTCCACGCCGCGATCGCGCGTGCGACGGGCAACGACTATTTCCTGCGTTTCACCCAGTTTCTCGGCGTGCGGCTGGTGCCTTCGCGCAAACTTTACCTGCAGGGGAGCGATCCCAAGAAGCACCAGCGCTATGCGCGAACGATCAATCGCGACCATGAGGCGATCTATGCCGCGATCGAGACGGGCGATGCCAATGCCGCCCGCCGCGCCGCGCGGCAGCACATGGTGAAATCGGTCAAGCGCTACGAGAAACTCAAGGCGGCCGGTAAGGCGGTCTAGTCCATGTCGCTTTCGGCGGCCGGTCGTGCGGGGCCTGGGGCAGTAGGTGCATTGAGGGCGTGGTGGAGTGCGGCGGTGTCGAGGGCGTTGTCCCAACGGGCGACGACGATGGTGGCGACGGCGTT
>Ga0209902_100466_pt1 | contig 43221 bp, 45 predicted proteins | sample FECB27metaG_FD_188304 | JGI IMG/M metagenome (GOLD analysis project Ga0209902, IMG submission 188304) | Cyanobacterial communities from the Joint Genome Institute, California, USA - FECB-27 (SPAdes) (version 2) | ecosystem: Environmental > Aquatic > Thermal springs > Hot (42-90C) > Microbial mats...
ATGCTCGCGGGCAACCTGGTGGCCGGCTGGCAGCTCGCGCGTTCGCTGATCGTGGCGCAGGACCAGGCCTCGCACAACGTCGACGTCGACTTCATGCAGGCCAAGATCACCACGGCGCGGTTCTATGCCGAGCACATCCTCGCGAAGGCGCCGGGCCTGCGCGACAGCATCGTCGACGGGGCCGAGAGCGTGAACGCGCTGGCGCTCGAGGCCTACTGATGACTTGCAGACAGCTTCGTTCGAGGCAGCGTCTATGAAGACGGCGCTGTATGGGGCTGTATCGAGGCTTGTGGTGGCATGTCACCCACCCCACCATCCGCTTTGCTATGGCACTGCGCCGCCGGCGCCGCTGTTCGCCGGCGCGAGACGGGCTCAGCGCTCAATGGCTGGGTAGTTTTCGGTCATGACCACGATCAACCGAGCCAAGTGACGGCCCGTACTGACATAGGTATGCCCGATTCGACTGTCAAAGTAGAGCGAATCACCTCGGGCGAGTTGGATGCAACGACCGTTTTCGAAATGAACGTCGACCTCTCCGCGCAGTGCATAGACGAATTCTTCGCCATCGTGTCGAGCGAAATCGTCCGGCCCGTCGATGCTGCGGGCATGGATGGTGGCCAAAACTGGTCGCATAGTCTTCCCTAGTGCTGTGGCACCCAGAAACTCGTAGGACACGTTTAGACCTTTGTAGCTCACGCCTTCGCTTGCACGCGTGAGCACCGGTTCGGCCAGCGGGCCCTGCTGTTTGCCGTCCTCCGCGAAGAGCGTGCCCATGTCTATGTTCAGCGCCTGCGCCAACGCCGAGATGTTGTCGTAACCCAAGGCCAGTTGACCGCGTTCAGCGCGCGAGATAGTGGGGATGGAGACGCCAGACAGATCAGACACCTTTTGCAGGGTCCACCCGAACTGCTGGCGCGCCAAGCGCAGACGCTTGCCGAATGTCACGCGGTCCAGCGTGACCGTCGTGGGCGCCGCCGATGGACGCGTTTCGAGATGCGGTTTCAAGTAGTGCTCGAGGGGGCTGGGCAGCGTCAAGTTTAAATCGGATCGCTGGCTATAAAAATTTGCATATATGAAAAAAGAGCCTTAGCATTCGCGCACCGCCCAGCAGCCGCCGGGCGACCCTCTCTGTATCGAAGCACGCTGGGACGTGTTCATATCCAATGCACAAATCGGAGTTCATGGTGCTTGGCGCGGGTATCGTTGGTGTCAGCACCGCCCTTGCCCTGCAGGAACGCGGCCATGCGGTCGTGCTGGTGGATCCCCATGGGCCCGGCACCCGAGCTTCGTACGGCAATGCGGGACTGATCCAGCGAGAGGCGGTAGAGCCCTATGGTTTTCCGCAAGACCTCGCCACGCTGCTGCTCGCGGCGGTTGGCCGCTCCAACGCCATCTACTATCACTTCAAAGCCTTGCCAAGCCTGGTGGCACCACTGCTGCGCTACTGGCGCCATTCGCGACCTGGTCCCTATGCACGCGCAGTGGCGGCTCACAGCAGCCTCATTGCCCACTCCACTGAGGCACATGCACCCCTGATCGCAGCGGCCGGCGCCGACGCGCTGATCGGCAAGCAAGGCTGGCACCAAGCCTTTCGCAGTGTCAACCGCCTTGCCAAGGCGGTTGCCGATGTCCAGCGAATACGCGCGAACTACGGATTGAACTGCCAGGTAATGGACGGCGAAGAATTGGCGGCCGCAGCGCCTGCGCTCAAACAAAGGATGGCCGGCGCCGTCCTCTGGGAGGACGCATGGAGCGTGTCCAACCCCGGTGAATTGGTGCGGCGCTACGCCCGTCTGTTCGAGCGTCGCGGCGGGACCATCCTCCGCGAGGACGCGAATTCGCTGCGCAGCGATGGCGCCGGATGGGCCGTGGGTGCGACGGACGTGGGATCGTCGTTGACCTCTGCTCAGGTGGTCGTGGCCATGGGCGCTTGGTCGGACGCGCTGGTACGGCGCTTGGGGTACCGCTTCCCAATGTTCGTCAAGCGCGGCTATCACCTTCATTACCGGATCAAGACCACTTTAGCGAAGCCAATGCTCGACACCGAGAACGGCATCATGCTGTCGCCCATGTCACAGGGCTTACGCGTGGCCACAGGCGCCGAGTTCGCGCGGCTCGGGGCGTCCCCCACACCAGTGCAGATGCATCGTTCGAACAGCATCGTGCGCGAGCTTTTGGACCTTGGGGAGACGGTGGAGTCGCAACCGTGGATGGGCGCCCGCCCATGTACGCCAGACATGTTGCCTGTCATTGGCAAAGGCCATCTACACCAGGGCCTGTGGTTCAATTTTGGTCATGCGCACCAGGGACTGACGCTAGGGCCCGCCACTGCGCGACTTCTGGCTGAGCAGATAGAAGGCGGCGCGACCTATATCGACCACCAGCCCTTCGTCCCGCAGCGCTTCGCGCGCTGACGGTCGGTTCACCAGTCCTCGAGAGAATCTATGCCGAAATATCCACACTACGACCTTTTGGTGCGCGGAGGCACCGTCATTGACGGATCAAAAGCGCCTCGCTTCGTCAGCGACGTGGGGGTGCGACAGGGCCGTATCGCTGCGGTGGGCGATCTGCGATCACACACGGCCGACGAGGTCCTGGACGCGACGGGCATGATCGTGGCTCCCGGCTTCATCGACTCGCACACGCACGATGACCAAGCGGTGCTGTCCCAGGCGGAGATGATTTTTAAGGTTTCGCAAGGCGTTACCACGGTCGTCACCGGGAATTGCGGACTCAGCGCGGCGCCGCTGAAGACCGACATGCATTTGCCCTCGCCCATCGACATCCTGCAGACTCCGCCGAGCCAGCGTTACAGCACCTTCGCAGCCTATCTGGCAGCATTGCGCGCCACGCCATCGTCCGTGAACGTGGTCCCGTTGGTCGGCCATACCACCTTGCGCGCCGTCGTGATGGATTCGCTGGACCGTGCCGCCACGCCGGACGAGGTGGCCCAGATGCGGCTGCTGCTGGAGGAGGCACTTGCAGCCGGCGCGTTGGGAATTTCAACCGGAACCTGGTATCCACCAGCCCGGCATGCAACCACCGAGGAGGTGCTCGGCGTTTGCGCTCCGCTTGCCAGCCACGGCGCCATGTATGTGACCCACATGCGACATGAGGACCATCGCGTCATGGACGCGCTGGAGGAGACGTTCCACATCGGCCGCACGCTGGGCGTGACAGTCCTTGTCTCGCACCACAAGGTCATGCACAGCGCCAACTTCGGCCTGACGCGCGAAACGCTGCCCTTCATCCTCGAGACCATGAAGAAGCAGCCGGTCTGCCTGGATTGCTATCCCTACACCGCCGGTTCCACCATGATCCTGACTGACCCGGACATGCTGAAGAACCGGGTCACCATCGCTTCTAGCGAGCCGCATCCAGAGTGTGCCGGGCGTGACCTCGACAACATCGCGCAGGAATGGGGTGTGTCCGTCGTCCAGGCTGCAGAACGCCTGCGACCCGGTACAGCGATCTACCACTTCATCGACGAGACCGAAATGCAGAAGATCATGGCTTTTGATGAAACCATGATCGGCTCGGACGGCATCCCCGTCGGCAACAAACCCCATCCTCGGTTGTGGGGTACCTTTCCAAGGGTGCTGGGACGTTACTCGCGCGATCTGTCCCTCTTCCCCCTGGAGACGGCAGTCTGGAAGATGACCGGTCTGACAGCTCGCAACTTCGGGCTCCTCGATCGGGGCGAGATCAAGCAGGGTCACCATGCCGACTTGGTCGTTTTCGACGCCGACACGGTCAAGGACCGCGCGACTTATGAAAACCCGACTCTGGCGGCGGAGGGCATCGCGCACGTCGTCGTCAATGGGTCGCTGACCTGGAGCGCGGGAGCTCACACCGGCGCACGACGCGGCGCAGTGCTGTGCCGAGCATCGGCAACGGTCGAAGGCCCGTAGCCGAATCGCGCGCGGGGTCGCGGACTGCCAGGGCCAGGCGCGTGTGCCTGCGGCAACGCGGGCACTGGATACAGTGCTCAGCGGCCGCGGAAAAACCTCAGGGTTTCGACGTATGCCAGTTTGCTGCCGTTGTCTTCAGATTCGGCCAGTGTCATACCGACCTCTCGCGAGACAAGTTCGTAATTTGCAGACCTGTCGAATCTGCTAGTCGGCTTTGCGCTGCACGGCCTCTACACACGCGGCTTCCCGTCGTGCCAGCATCGCCCCTGCCATCACCTTCACCGCGGCCTGCGTGTCCGCATCCGCTACGCTCGGGTGCCCACTGTTGAAGGGCGGCGCCGGGTCGTATTCCAACATCAGTTGCAGCCTCTTGGCCACATCCTCACCGCGCAGCAGATCCAGCAATACGAAAGCAAAGTCAAGCCCCGAGGTCACGCCGGCGCCGGTGACGCGATTGCGATCAATCACCACGCGTTGCGGCGTGACAAGCACAGGAAACATCCGCAGGAAGTCGAGCGACAGCCAATGGCAGGTGGCCTTGTAGCCATCGAGCAACCCGGCCGCCGCCAGGAGCAACGAGCCAGTGCAGACCGAGGTGACCCATTGCGCGCCAGGTGCCTGCCGGCGCAAGAAGTCCAGAAGTTCGTCGTCGCCCATCAGATCGTTTTGACCTGGCCCCCCAGGCACAACGATCACGTCCAACTGCGGCGCCTCGGAGAACGACATGGTTGGCGTGACGAGCAGGCCGGTGTCGCATTTCACTGGCTGGCGGCTTTTCCAGACCAAGTGGCAGACGCTGTCGGGCGTACGCGCCAGCACCTCAAAGGGTCCGAGCGCATCCAGCGAGGTCATGCCCTCGAACACGAGCACGCCGATCTGTAGGGAAGTTTTGGAGTTCATAGCATGGAGCCTGCACTCAGGCGTTGGTGAGAAGTCGTTGCGGTATGCCCACTGTGCACGTGAAACCCCTACCGCGCTCTACATGGCCAGACATGGTGGCCGTTGTTGTTGGTGTTTATCGGATCGTCGGTTCCGCCGCAGGCGTCAGCACCTGACGTGCAGACGGCTGCGAAGGCCGACGCCACGATCCCGCCAGGCTGCCCACGATACCGCCGCGGAAAGCCAGCACCACCACGCAGAACACCAGGCCCTGCGCAACGGTCACCCAATCCTGTAGCTCAGACATATAGGTCTGCATACTGATGAGCGCAAGCGCGCCAACGATGGGGCCAACGATGGTCCCGAGGCCACCTACGAGAGTCATCAACAGCAATTCGCCCGACATATGCCAGCCCACGTCGGTCAACGTGGCGATCTGTACCGCAATGGCCTTAGTGGCGCCGGCCAAACCGGTGATGGCAGCGGAGAACACAAACACCGAGAGCTTGATGCGGTTGGCGTTGTAGCCCAGCGAGACAGCGCGCGGTTCGCTGTCGCGCACGGCGGCCACGATGCGGCCGTAAGGTGAATGCACCAGTCGCGCGACCATGAGCAAGGCCGCACCGCATACCAGCAGCACGAAGAAATAGACCGACAGATCGCTCTTCAAGTCCCAGACGCCGAAAGCCATGCCGCGCGGGATATCTTGGATGCCATCTTCGCCATGCGTGAAAGGCGCCTGCAAGCAAAAAAAGTAGACCATTTGCGCCAGGGCCAGCGTCGACATCGCGAAGTAAATGCCCTGCAGACGAATGGCAAGCAGCCCCACCACGGCCCCCAGAGCCGTGGCCACCAGTGTGGCCCCTAGGATGGCCAGTTCTGGCGTAACGCCCCAGACCTTGGCCAGGTATCCGGCCACGTAAGCCGCGAAGCCGAAGAACATGGCGTGGCCGAACGACAGCACGCCCATGTAACCCAGCAGCAGGTTGACTGCACTGGCGGCCACCGCGAAGCACAGCACCTTGACCAGAAACACTGGGTACAGCACGAACGGCACCGTGGCCAGCGCCGCCAGCGCCAATGCCAGGAACGCCCAGCGGAACGGGGCTCTCCATTGAGGCATCCGGCGCGGCTTGCTGTCGAGCGCGGTGCTGGCGTGCTGCGCGATAGCGCCCTTGCCGAACAGACCCGCCGGCTTGATGAGCAGCACCGCCGCCATGATGATGAAAACCACGGTGTCCGAAAGCGGTGGGTAGTAGTAGCGCACCAAGCCCTCTGTCAGGCCCAGCAAGTAACCAGTGACAATGGCACCCTTGATCGAGCCCATGCCGCCGATTACTACCACTGCAAAGATAACTACGATGAGGTTGGAGCCCATGGTCGGGCTGACGTTGTAGATAGGCGCGGCAAACACGCCGGCCAGCCCCGCCAAGCCCACGCCGAACCCGTAAACCAGCGTGACCATGCGCGGCACGTTGATGCCGAAGCTGCGCACAAGATCGGGCCGCTCAATGGCGGCGCGCAGGTAAGCCCCGAGCCGGGTCTTCTCGATGAGATACCAGGTGGCCAGACAGATCAACAGCGAAGCAAACAGCGCCCAGAGCCGGTAGTAGGGCAGGTAGCCCAGACCTGTGCGCAAGCCACCCGGCATGGGGTTGGCGTAAGGCAGCCCGGCGGACCCGAAAGCCTTGCGATACAGACCCTCCACGATGAGCGTGATGCCAAAGGTCAGCAGCAGCCCATAGACATGGTCCAGGTGGTAGAGCCGGCGCACGAACAAGCGCTCCAACACGACACCCGAAAGGCCCACGATCAAAGGCGCAAGCAATAGCGCCCACCCGTACGGAATACCTGCCCACTGCAGCAGCATCCAGGCCGTGAACGCGCCCATCATGTACTGCGCGCCATGCGCAAAGTTCACCACGTTGAGCAAGCCGAAGATGATGGCAAGGCCCAGGCTCATCATGGCATAGAAGGAGCCGTTGATCAGGCCCAGCAACAGCTGACCGAACAGCGCGGGAGAAAGCAGTCCCAACGATTCAAGCATGTCCCATCCCCAAATAAGCCTCGACGCGGCCAGTGTCGCGCTGCATGTCTTCACGCGTCAGCATGTCGACCACGCGGCCGGTTTCCATGACGTAGTGCCGGTCGGCCAGTTCTGCGGCGAAGCGCAGGTTCTGCTCCACCAGCAAGATGGTGAAGCCGCGGCGCTTGAGTTCCAGCACGGTGCGCGCTATGAGTTTGACGATTACGGGTGCCAAGCCCTCGCTAGGTTCATCCAAAAGAAGGGTCTTCGCCCCGGTCCGCAGAATGCGGCCTATAGCCAGCATTTGCTGCTCGCCGCCCGAGAGCTTGGTGCCCTGACTGGCGCTGCGCTCGCGAAGGTTGGGGAAAAGCGCGTACACCTCGTCCAGCGAGAGCCCGCCATCGCGCAGCACGGGCGGCAGCAGGAGGTTTTCGCGCACGCTCAGCTGCGAAAAGATGCCGCGCTCCTCGGGGCAGTAAGCCATGCCGAGTTTGGCGATCTGCTCGGGAGGGCAACGCACGATGGGCTGGCCTTCGAAAGTGATGCTGCCTGTCTTCTCGGCGATGAAACCCATCAGGCACTTGAGCGTGGTCGATTTGCCTGCGCCGTTGCGGCCCAACAGCGTCACGACCTCGCCGCGCAGTAAATGGAACTGCACGTCGTCGAGCACTTGGTTGCCCGCGTAGCCTGCGCTGAGCTTGCGCACGTCGAGGAGGGCCTGTGTGTCGTGGATGTCGTGCATATTCAGTGTCCGATGTAGGCCTCGAGCACGCGCGGGTCGGCAGCCACCTCCGCATAGCTTCCCTCTGCCAGCACCTCTCCGCGACATAACACGGTGACGGTATCGGACAGCCGCTCGACCACCTTGAGGTTGTGCTCCACCATCACGATGGTCCGCGCGCCGGCTTGCGCGGCGATGAGGTCAGTGACGCGCGCCACGTCTTCCGTGCCCAGGCCGGCCATCGGTTCGTCCAACAGCGCGAGCTCCGGCTCCAGCGCGAAGGTCGTCGCCAGCTCAAGCGCGCGCTTGCGGCCGTACGGCAGTTCGCCCGCGAGGGTATCGGCCCAATCGCTGAGGCCGAACTGGTGCAGCAGCCCATGGACTTTGTCGTCCAAGGCGCTCAGGCATGAGGTAGAGCGCCAGAACACCTTTTGCAAGCCCGATAGCCGCTGCAGCGGCACGCAGACGTTCTGCGCCACCGTGAGATGCGGAAACACCGCGGAAATCTGGAACGAGCGCACCACGCCGAGGCGCGCCAACATCGCGGGCGGCATTCGCGTGACGTCCGCGCCGCGGTAGACGATGCTGCCCGCATCTGGCTCCAGGAAGCGTGTGAGCAGATTGAACAGCGTACTCTTGCCAGCGCCGTTGGGGCCGATCACGGAATGCACAGTGTTGTGCTTCACGGTAAGGTCCACGTTCTTGACAGCCGTGAAGCCCGAAAAGCTACGCGTGAGGCCGCGCGCAACGAGAACGGTCGATCCACCGATGGCGGACTGCATCACTTCGCCTTGGCGGCCACGACCAGCGGGCAGTCGCTCTGGGCCAGAGGGATGTAGGCCTCGCTCGCAGGAATGACGGCGGAGATCTTGTAGTAGTCCCATGCGGCTTTGGATTCAGTCTTGGACTTCACCGTGACCAGGAGGAAGTCGTGCGCCAATTTGCCATCGTCACGCAATGTGGCGTTTTTCGCGTACATGTCGTTCACCGGCGTCTTGCGCATCTGCGCGGCCACCGCATCGGTCGCATCGGTCTTGATGGCGAGCACGGACTTGAGGTAGTGCGTAGTGGCGGAGTACATGCCAGCTTGCGACTCGGTGGGCATGGCCTTGTGCCGCTCGAAGAATCGGCGCGCGAACGCGCGCGTGTCGTCGTTGCGATCCCAGTACCAAGCGGAGGTGCCGGACAGGCCCTGCATCACATCGATACCGGCCGCGTGAACATCGGTGATCGACAGCAACAGCGAGACGGGGCGCTGCTTGCCGTCCTGCATGCCGAACTCCTTCCATTGCTTCATCGAGTTCACCAACTGCGCGCCGGCATTGGCAAAGGCGACGACCTTCGCACTGGATGCCTGGGCCTGCAGTAGAAAGGAGCTGTAGTCCGAGGTGCCCATGGGATGGAAGACCTCGCCCACGACCTTACCGCCGCTGGCGTTAACGAAATTCTTGGCTTCCTGCACCATGTTCTTGCCGAATGCGAAATCGGCCGCCACGAAGTACCAGCTGTCGTGCCCGGCCTTGGTCAGGGTGCGGGCGGGACCGGAAACCAGCGCGTAGGAGTCGTGCACCCATGAGAAGCCTGTCTTGGCACACTGCTTGCCGGTCAGTTCGGTCGTGCCAACGATGCCGTACAGCGCAATCTTGTTCTTTTCCTTGATGACGGACTGTACGCCCAGCGCCACTGCAGAATTGGCGATGTCGAGCACGGCATCCACCTTGTCCACGTCAAACCAGCGCTTGACGATGGTCAGCCCTACGTCGGGCTTGTTTTGGTGGTCGGCGACCAGCACTTCGACCTTCGTGTCGCCAAGCTGTGCCTTCATGTCCTCCACGGCCATGCGCACCGCAAGCGCGGAACCCGGGCCAGTCAGCGCGGCGTAGGGACCGGACTGGTCGTTGATGACCCCCAAGCGGACGACGCCGTCCGAGATCTGTGCAAAGGATGGCAGCGCTGTGAGCAATGCGGCCGCGAGGGTGCAGGTACGGAGTGTCATGGGGCTTCCTTCGAGATGTGGGTTCGAGATCAGGGAATAGTGGCGAGCCGGCGCGCGGCCTGTGCAATCTGCGGTTCAGCCACGTCCCGCAGCCATGCCGCCGGCACCGCACGCGCCCGTGCGACGCGATCGGCCCCGGCCTTTTCCGGTGAGCCGCTGTCCAGCGGTGGCTGAGGGTCGTACTCGAGGCCCAACTGAATCATTCGCGCTGCTTCTTCCCCGGCCAGTTCGGTGGCCAAGGTAAAAGCGAAATCGATGCCAGAGGTCACCCCGGCGCCTGAAAGGCGGTTACGGTCACGCACCACGCGCGCAGCCACAGGCTCGGCGCCGAACTGCGTCAGGTAATGCCGCCACATCCAGTGGCAGGTTGACCGGTAACCCTGCAGCAGCCCCGCCGCGCCCAGCAGCAGTGAGCCGTTGCAGACAGATGTGACGTAGCGCGCGCTGGCGCCCTGCTGGCGCAGGAAGGCCAGCGTCTCTGCATCATTGATCTGCCCGACAACGCCCATACCACCAGGCACGCACAGCACGTCCAGGGGCGGGCAATCCGCAAAGCTGGTGGTCGGGTTGAGGCTGAAGCCCACGTCTGTCTTCAGGGGTTCGAGCGTCTTCCACGCCAGGTGGACCCGGGCACCCGGCACGCGGCTGAGCACCTGCGCAGGGCCGGTGAGGTCGAGCTGCGTGACATCGGGGAAGACCAGAAATCCAATTTGCAGAGGGTTTGTCATGAATCTGTTGTAGGCGTCGTGTTGATGGCGAATTGTTGGAGCCGTCAGCTTTGGCGTAAATGACAAACGCAGGCTAATATCCGCCAAATGTCTGACCCGCTGAACGTTGCGATCCTGACCTTTCCGGGCTGCCAAGTGCTGGACGTGACGGGTCCGGCGATGGTGTTCGAGGCGGGCAACGACGCGCTGGGCAAGGCCCACTACAAGGTGCACATCCTTTCGGCCGACGGCGGAACCGTGCAGACCAGCAGCGCCGTGGCCATGGTGACCCGGCCGGTCCAGGAGCTGCCCGCCAGTGAGGTCGACACCTTGCTGATCGCCGGCGGCGATGATTCGGGCCTGCAGCAGTTAGTGGCCATCGATGCCGTGCGCAGATGGGCCGTCAAGGCAAGCAGGAGCGCGCGCCGCTACGGTTCCATCTGCACCGGCACTTTCGCGCTGGCACATTTCGGCCTGCTAGAGGGAAAGCGCGTGGCCACCCATTGGTCGGCCTGTGGCAACCTTGCCGAGCGCTGCCCTGGGGTATCCGTTGACACCAACGCGCTGTTCGTCAACGATGGGCGCCTGTGGACCTCCGCTGGCGTTACCACGGGCATCGACATGAGCCTGGAAATGGTGGCCGCAGACCTGGGCAATGCCGTCGCCCACGTGATCGCCAAGCGCTTGGTGCTTTATGCGCGCCGGCCCGGCTACCAATCGCAGTTCAGTCCGGTGCTGACAGCGCAGTCGCATGCCGATGCACCCTTCGCAGCTCTGATCGACTGGATGCGCGAGAACCTCACGCAGCAGCTCGACGTGCCGCGCCTGGCCGAGAGAGTGGCGATGTCCGAGCGGACCTTTTTACGCCGCTTCACCAAAAGTACGGGCGAGACGCCCGCGCATTTCGTCGAGACGCTGCGGCTGGACCAGACACGCAACCTGCTCGCGGCCGGCATGTCACTGAAAGAGATCGCGGCGCGCACAGGCTACCTCACGGGCGCACAGCTGTCCAAAGCCTTCGAGCGGCGCTTCGGCATGACACCGCTGCTGTTCCGCGAACTGCATTGCCGCACGCAAGCGGCGTCGCGGCCGGATGGCAAAAGTACGAACTACGCGCAGGATCCCGCGGCACAAGGAGTGCTGGCAAGCCAGCGTGTTGTTTGAAGGTGTCCACCAGCAGTGCCGTTCTGAGTTGGGTAGGCGGAGGGCCCCTGATGCTTCGTCGAGGGAGGCTGGTGACCAGGAGCTTGCTTAAGAAGGCTGCTCGCTAGCCTGAAAAGCTTGTCCAAAGTCGCAAGATTCGCGGGCTGTTTCAACGAGCATGTGGATGACGGTAGCGTGGCAATCAGCCTTGCGAGCCGCCGCGAACCCTGCATCAGGCACAGGTGGCAAGACCTGCAGACCCTCCAGCATCCGTAGATCGAGCATTGACTGCAGGCAGGCTTGCGGAAGATACGCGACGCCGAGGCCAGAGACCGTACTTCCAACAACGGGTGTCAGGCTGTTGCTCACGATGCGGTTGGTGGAGCTGATGCTTGCATCGCGAAACCACTCTTCGTAGAGCGATCCGGTGGCAGAACGTCCGCCCGGATTAAGGACGCGCTGGACTGAAATGTCATGCACACCCATCAGCGTATCTTCGCTGCGTCAGCGCGATACCCCGATTGAAATCCACCCAAGTTGTCGGGTAGCGTAGGAGGCTTGGGACGACGGACTTGTTGTCGGTAGGAGCGGTTTCTTAAGCGTTTTGCCTCCGGCCTCAAACGCGGCGATTTCGGCGTTCACCTATGCATCCAACAACGCTTTCGGGTGCGAGTTTTGACTGCCCGCTGCCAGCATGGACATTGTGCGCAGCAGGTGGTTGAATGTTTGGGAGCAGTCCTTTGGTCTTCGCCTCCGGCGACCATGATCGTCCCGTCATACAAGTTCGGGAGACACAAGGGGAAGACACGAGAAACAGCAGTGCATCAGGCTAGATCTCCCCCGGCAAGGCCGCAATCTCATTGGCAGGCAACTCGACGTCATGATCAGCGGGCTTTCGCATTGACATCACGCGCTATGTCACTCGCCAGCCTCCTCGTCACACGGTCAACTGACCAAGTACCGCCTTCACCTCCAAAAAGGTCTCTAAGCCGAACACTCCCCATTCACGCCCGTTTCCGGACTGCTTGTATCCGCCGAAGGGCGCCCTGGGGTTCGTCGGCGACCCGTTCAAGAAAATGCGCCCGGCTTTAAGCCGCGTTGCTACCCGCGCGGCAGAGCGTAGATCCGCCGAGAAAACATAGCCCGCCAAACCGTAGGTCGTTCCATTGGCAATGCAGATCGCGTCATCTTCGTCGCGATAGCTCATTATGGAGAGAACCGGTCCGAAAATTTCCTGCTGTGCGATGCGCATGCGAGGCGTGACATCGCTGAAGACAGTAGGCCGCACGAAGTAACCGCGTTCAATACCCTGCGGCCGACCAAGTCCACCGCACACGAGCGTCGCGCCGTCATCGATACCGGCTTGGATCATTGTCTGGACGCGTTCGTACTGAGCTGCGTTCGCTACCGGTCCCAAGCGCGTCTTGGGGTCGAATGGGTCACCCACCGTCACGTTCATGGCCGTTTCACGCGCGATCCCAACCGCGTCGGCCATTCTGCTCTCATGCACGAGCATACGCGTCGGAGCGATACAGCTTTGACCTGAATTGATGAAGGATCGGTGGACGCCATCTGCAACGGCCGCCGCAAGATCCGCATCTGGCAAGATGATGTTGGCCGACTTGCCACCAAGCTCCAGATGCACGGCTTTGACGGTCTCAGCGGCCGCACGCGTAATCGCCACTCCTGCCGGTTTTGAACCCGTGAAAGAGATCAGGTCAATGCGCGGATGCGCGGAAATTGCCGCGCCGACGCCGGGCCCGTCGCCAAGCACCAGATTGAACACGCCCCTCGGCACACCTGCCGCATGCAGAATTTCGGCCAGCAACACGGCTGTGTTCGGAGCGAACTCGCTCGGTTTGAGCACGATGCAGCAGCCAGCGGCAAGGGCTGGCGCGACCTTGGACGTGATGAGCTGGCCAGGCCAGTTCCAGGCCGTGATAAGCCCGCACACGCCGAAGGCTTCGCGACGGATGACGTTACCGTCGAGATGGAACTCAAAGGGGTAGGTCTCAAGCAGTCGACGTGCTTCGATGAAATGGTCCAGCGACATGCTTGTCTGGTAGCCACTGGCAAACCAGGTGGGCGTTCCAAGGTCGCGCGTTACCGCCCGGCCTACATCTTCCTGTCTGGCGCGAAACGCCGTGATGATGCGATCGAACAGGGCCAAGCGCTCTTCGCGCGAAGTGTTCTGAAAGGACTCAAACGCTGCCGTGGCAGCATCGACCGCACGATCCACATCCTGGGCCGACCCGAGAGCTACTCGGCCCTTAAGCTTTTCCGTCGCCGGATCCAAAAGGTCCATCACGCGCGGGACCGCCGGCGCGACCCATTCACCATCAATATAGAACTTGAGGCAGTGTTCCATTGCATTTCTTTCAAACAGGGGATATGTGTTTCTTGGTACGCAGCCGCTCGCGCGGTGCGCTTCAGCCGGACAGGATGTCAGCTGCGGCCTTCTCAGCCATCATGATCACGGGTCCGTTGATAGGCCCACGCGTAATCTCTGGCATGCCCGATGCGTCGATCACGCGCAGTCCGTCGATGCCGCGCACGCGCATTCGTGCGTCCAGCACTGCGCCTTCATCGCCCTCGCTTCCCATGCGACAGGTGCCCACGGGGTGGTGCAAAGTCGAGACGGTCGATCGGAGATAGGCCTCCATTGAGTCGGCTGAGATCACGCTCGGACCTGGTGCGAGTTCTCTCGCGATGTGACGCTGCAGTGCAGGTTGCGATCCCAGTGCGCGAATCATTTCGAGCAAAACCCGGGAGCTCCGCAGATCCGGCGCGGCGCTGAGCAGACGCTGCTCGATCATGGGCGCCTGCGTTGGATCGGCGCTGCGCAGCCGTACGCGGCCGCGGCTTTCGGGCTTCACGAGCATGCCTTTCACAGTGAAGGCATTTACGTAAGGTCGCACGAACGGGTTTAGGTAGGGCTTCGCAGTCAACGGTGCCGTCCCCAGTAGCAGTTGTGCATCGGGGTGCTCCAGTTCGGGGCGGCTGCGCACCAGCCCGATCGCCCCAAGAGGCATGGTGCTTGCGATGCCGTTGCCAAAGAAGTAGGCCTGCAACACGGCGCGGGCGGCGCGGTCGATACGCAGCGCGCGCCGCAACGGGCTCTCATCGCGTCGCTCCCATCGCACCTCGAGCGCCAGATGATCGTGAAGGTTCTGGCCCACACCCGAGAGAGCGGCGTGGACGGGGATGCTATGCCGTGCCAACTCGTCGGCCGGGCCGACGCCGGACAGCATGAGCAGTTGAGGCGAATTGAAAACACCCGCACTGAGGATCACTTCCTTGCGCGCCCGCAGCAATTGACGCTTTCCCCGAACAATGCACTCGACGCCCACCGCACGTCCTCTTTCGATGACGACTCGCATCGCAAGCGCGCGGGTCCTCAGACGCAAATTGGGTCGGCAAAGCGCCGGTCTCAAATAGGCCGCTGCAGTGCTCCAGCGCCGCCCTTGATAGATGGTGGCTTGGATGGCCCCAAATCCCACGGCGTCGCTGCCGTTGTAGTCATCCGTACGACCGAACCCGGCTTCACGCACGGCCTCGAGGAAGGATGGAACGAGCGGATCGGTAGGCTGTAGCTCCGTAAGGTGCAAGGGACCGTGGTTGCCCCGCCCGCCATGTCCGGCCTTCGGCCAGCTTTCGGATTTCTGGAAGTACGGCAGCACGCCATTGAAGTCCCAGCCTTCCAGCCCCCATCGCTCCCGCCACCCGTCGTAGTCCTGCGCGATGCCACGCGCATAGACCATGCCGTTGACCGATGAGCTGCCGCCGATCACTCGGCCTCGCGCACACTCGATGCGTCGTCCGTTCAAAGCCTGTTCGGGCTCGGTCCAGTAGTCCCAATCGAATAGACGGTGTCGAAACACCAGGCCCCATGCGAGCGGGATGGAAATCAGTGGGTTTCTGTCCGATCCTCCGGCTTCGACGACCAGCACCGACGCGTGCCCATCTTCGGCCAGGCGGGCAGCCACCGTGCAGCCGGCCGAGCCGGAGCCGACGACAATGTAGTCGTACTCTTCGAGTTTCATGGGCAGGTGTGCTCGCGCTCGGTCAGGCTGCCGAAGGGGGGTCGGGGCGATGCTTGCACATCACGGCCAACAGCAAAGTCGGCCTTTTCGATGAACCGGAGCAATGCATCGTTGAACAATGCAGGGGTCTCCAGCGGCGGGAAGTGACCCGCGCCTGGGATCACGGTCAGGGCCGAGCCTGAAATGCGCGACGAGATCAGCTGGCCCGCTGCCAGCGGTGCATTCGCGTCTTCGGCCCCCACGATGACGTGGGTCGGCCGGTCGATGACAGTGATCGCGTTCTCCAAATCCAGACCAGCGATGATTTCCCAGATGGAGGCGTAGAACTCAGGGTCCTGCCGCTGCAAGGTCTGGGTTGTGCGGTCCATCACGTCGGGTCGTGCCTGGCGAAAAGCCGTTGGAAACCATCGTTCGTTCGAAAGACGCGCGATGGTGCTCATGCCGTCCTCGCGTGCGACGCGTGCCCGCTCCAGCAGCAATTGGCGAACCGGGCCCGCGAAGGTACACAGGGTCGCGACGAGGGTCAGCCAGCGCAGGAGGTCGGGACGTCGCACCGCGAAGGTCTGGGCGATCATGCCCCCCGAACGAAATCCCGACCAGATGGACCGGACCGACGCCGAGATGGACAACCAGACGCTCGACCACATCGGCGAGGACCTCAAACGACAACGGACGGTCGAGATTGGCGGACAGACCATGACCAGGCAGGTCCATGGCGATAAGGTCGTAGTCGGCACCAAGGGCGGCGAATTGATCACTCCACCACGTCAGATCCAGGGACACGCCGTGGAGCAGCAAAACCGGGGAGCCGCCACCGCCGATGCGTACGTAATTGATGTCGCAGAGATCGTTCTTCAGCAAGGGCATTCAGGGCTTTCGGGTCTTGGCTGCCAACGTTGGTTCTGGCGTGCGGCGGCGCGTATCGGACCACCGCGAAGGATCGACGTCTCTAACGTCGACGTGCCAGCGTCAATCGAGCGAGATGTCGAGTTCCTTGACCAGCGAAGACCAAAGCGCAGTCTCCTTTTCGATGGTCTTGAGCATCGGGGCCGGCCCTGTGTTGACTGGCTCTATGCTGAGGCTGCGAAACCTGTCCTTGACTTCGGGCATTGCCATGACCTTGCCGAGCGCTTCCAGGTATCTTTGCCGGATCGCTGTCGGTGTCTTGGCGGGAAGCCAGATCCCTAAGGCGCCGAGCACGTCGTAGCCAGGCGCCACCTCGGACATCGAAGGTACGTTCGGCCATTCGGGGGAGCGTTGCCGGGGGGTGACGCCCAGCGCCTTGAGCTTGCCAGCCTTGACGACCTCTAGCGCCTGCCCTCCGTACGGCTCGAGCATCAGTTGGACCTGTGCGGACATCACATCTGTCGTGGGCGTGGACTTGTAGGGGATGTGCTCCATCTGCAAGCCTGCCTGTTTGGCGAACAGCTCCATCGAAAGATGCGTGCCGGATCCGATCCCATAGGATGCGTAGCGCACACCCTTGGGATGGGCACGCACGTAGTCGACGAACTCCTTGAGGTTGGCGGCCGGAAAATCGTTGTTCACCACGAGCAAGTAGCCCAGGTAGCCGATGAATGAGACCGGCTGCAGATCAGCATTGCTGTACGGCAGCTTCTTGTACATGAGCGGCGTCATCGTCAACAACGCACTGGGCGCATAGAGCATCGTGTAGCCATCCGCCGGGGCCTTCGCCACGACGGCCGCGCCGATCGTTCCGCCAGCGCCCAGGCGGTTGTCAACGATCACTGCCTGACCCAGCACGTCGCCCAGCTTTGCCGCAAGCACACGAGCAGTGATGTCCGGAGTGACGCCCGGCGGATACGGAACCACCAGCTTGATGGTCTGGGTAGGGAACGTCTGCGCGCTGGCGCTGGCGAGCTGCACGCTGCCCAACAGCGCGCATATCAATGCTCTAAGGATTGGCCGTTTCATGAATGTCTCCATTGATTTATTAGACTTGACCGATCGGCTCACCGTCGCGAGTCTTCGTGGACCCGTCCAATGCACGCAGTCCCTTGGCCCGGTGCCTTCGGACCCATTCCGCCACCATGCCTTTGCTCCTTGCGTCGTCGATGAACCCGGAAAGGAACGCGACCGACTCGAGGCTGGCGGCCGTGCATGCGACGGCTTGCTGTACCGTCATGAACGGGCCATCCAGCACATGGCACCCGGGCCAGGCCAGGAGATCTTCCTGCAGCTTCGGCACCAGACTGGCAAGCACATCAACCTCCGCAGATCTCAACCGCATGAAGGCTTCATCGAAGCTCGCGCAGCCGATAAAGTCGGCGTGAAGCAGGTTGCGCTCCAGCCAGATGCCATAGGCGCTGCCCTGAAAGGCCGCGACGCGATGCCCCGGTTGGTCGACATCCTCCATTCGCTGTATGGGCGAGCCGGGTGCGACCATGTACGCCGCCTCGATCTGTGCATAAGGCGGGCTGAACGCGATGCGGCCGCTGCGTGCCGGGTCTGACGCGATCAAGGCAATAGTCCATTCACCTCGCCCGAATGCGTCCACCACCATTGAAGGCGTTGGGTAGGGAGCGAAGTTCACGCGAACGCCCAACGCATTGGCGATCGCACGTGCGAGATCAGGCGCCACTCCTTGCCACTCCCCCGCGTTGTCCTGGCCTCTATTCAAGAGGCTGTTGCTGAGATTCAGCGCCGCAGTGATCGCTCCGCCAGGAGCCAGCGTCGCCGTGACTGCATCGAGTTCTTGCGTCATGCGTGCGTACCGCTCACATGTGCACGAGCGAAGCCCGCGACCAATTCGACATAGCGCTCTGGCTGGTCCGATTCGACGTGATGCGCTGCATCGTCGACCGTCTCAAGCCGCGCTGATTGCACCGAGCCTTCAATCCACTCCATGCCGGAACGTCGGACCAAACCATCATTGCCGCCATACACCACGAGAACCGGCAACTCGACCGCAGTCATTCTTTGCATCAGTTCCGCATCCTCGGTGACAGCACGCCCAACGCGCGCGGCCAGCGCGCGGTTGCGCGACAACAGCGCTTCCGATTTCGTTTCCTTCACGCATTTCTCCGGATGGGTGTACGTGCGGGCCAGAAGCTCGGCGGGCGTAGCGTTCGGCGCGGGCGCGAGCAGCGGCCCGAAGCCCAGGGGACATTGGAGGACAAGGTGCCGCACCAACTCCGGGTGTTCCACCGCCAGCCAACAAGCCACCCATCCTCCGAAAGAGTGGCCAGCCACCATCGCTGGTGCGCCCACCACCGTATCGATGAACTCCGCCATCCACCGCGCAAGATCCACGACGCCAATCTCGTTCGGTGGAAGTGGGGTGTCATCGAAGCCGGGAAACGTTGGCTGGAACACTTCGAAGCTCGCCTCGAGTGCCCTCACGGCGCGGGTCACCCGCACACCGCTCGACGGGTGAAGAAGGACTAACGGCTCGCCATGCCCCGCCTGGCGGTAGCGCACCGTGGTGTCACTCAACTGCGCAGATTGGAAGTCAACGCCGGTCATGGCAGTACAGCGTCGAACACGCGCTGCAGGTTGCCGCCAAGCAGCTTCGCCGTTGCGACTTCGTCAAAGCGCGCGCGCAAAGCGACGTCGAGGTTGCCGGGAGCTAGCACCTTGGGACCCAGCTGGTCCTCCATGCGATAGATCCGGTAATCGTTGCCCAGCTCGCGCTTGTTCTTTCCGGCGACCGAATCGTAGCCCGGCAGGTAAGGTTGGATGCGGTGCACATCTTTGCTGGAACGGTGCCAGTCGTCCTGTGCACAGACCGCCACGTGATCGATGCCAACGAGTTCCACCATGTACTCGATATGCGCGAGCAGGTTCTCGACGCTGCCGGCGATACGTGCATCGGGGCAGATCACGCCGCCCTTTCTGGCCGCCGCCTCAATCAGTTCGTTCGGCGCTGCGCGCAGCACGGCATTGTTCTTGATGCCCGCCCATTCGACTTTGGGTCCGCGCTTCATGAGCTCCCGCGACATGGAGTGCGAAAAGATGACCGGGTGATCCGACGCCGCAATGGCGTCCGCCGCCGTCCGGTCGCCGGCGTGGGAGAGGTCGATCACCACGCCGCGACGATCGAGGGTCCGCACCGCCAATGCGCCAATTGCACTCAATCCTGAATCGTTCGGCGATGAGAAGCCGCATCCGTAATAGCTGTTGTCGCGGAACGCGAGCGAACAGCAGCGCAGCCCCATGTCGATGAATGCTTCCAGGAAGTTCAGGCTGTCGCTCAAGGGCTTGGGGTTTTGTAAGCCTAGGAACACGCCAACCTCGCCGTTCCCACAGCGCTGTAAGTCCCCGCGGCACGTGACGATGAAAGCCTTGCCGTGCGACTCGACCACCCGCTTCACCGTCTGCAAGTGCTCCATCGACTCGAGCGTGTCGTCCCAAGTGTCGTTGCTGGTGCAACCCACTAGGCCCGCGCCCATGGCAACGGCTTCATCGAGGAAATCGGCAGAAAGGTCCTCGAACCAGGAGGCACCGACCGGATTGACGATCGTCGGCCTTGATTGCTCACGTACAGCTTGCATGTTGTTTCCGTGTCTCTGTCTTAAATGGCAGTGAAGCGTACGGCTAGCCCTAGTTTTCTGGTAGACAATACTTTTCTTGATCGATTAGTTTTTCCTTTCACTCACCTGCCGCTTAAGAATGAAACTGCAGCAGCTTTCTGCTCTCATTGCGCTCGTCGACGCGGGCAGCCTTCGCGGCGCAGCGCGGGAGCTGGGCGTCACTCAACCAGCACTCGGCGCTCGCATCGCCGAACTCGAGCGGGTGGTCGGTGCTTCGCTTGTGCAACGCAACGCGCGCGGCACCACATTGACGAACGTCGGGCACGCCTTGCTGGGTCATGCACGAATCATCTTCAATCAGATGGACAAGGCGCAGGCCGATATCGCTCAAATCACGAACAGTGGCGCACCGACGGTTGCATTGGGTGCCTCTCCCGTGGCCGCACGAGAGCTGATCGCCCCGCTATTCCACGCATTTCAATCGAAGGCCGCCGGTGCCCTTTTGAGGATCAAGGAAGGACAGTTCCACGATCTGGCCACCGAGCTGCGTGAAGGTGGCCTGGAAATGATCCTGGCGCCGATCCCTCCGGGCGCGAAGGACTCCAAGGCGTTCCGTTTCGAGCAGCTTGTGACCTATCCCATGCATGTAGTTGCGCGTGCTGGTCACCCGTTGGCGGATTGCCGCCGGCTGGCCGATCTCTTTGATGCCGCGTGGGTGGTTGGCGCCGCGACGAGCGCGCGCCGCTCCACGATCGAAGAGGTGTACGCGTCGCATGGATTGCCGCGTCCGACGATCGAGCTGCACAGCGACGCGATAACGGTGGTCCAAGCTTGCTTGCTCCAGACCGACCTTCTGGGCTTGCTACCTGCCCCGCTGTTTGCACCCTTGGGCGACGGCGTGGTCGCTCTGCCGATTGAGGACCCTATACGACCTCTTCAGTTCGGCGTGATCACACTGGCTGGCGTCCCGCTTTCACCAGCAGCGAAGCTTTTCACCGGTCTCGTTCGTCAGCGATCGGAGGAAATTGCTGCGAGATTGGCAAAAAAGAGACGCACGGCGACCGTCAGCTCGAACATCTAGTCTGAAGTGACGTACCAATGAGCGGGAGGCGTCGAAAGCTTTCATTTCGACAGCTAGTCATATCCCGGGAATGCACGCCCATGCTCGCCAGAGGTGCGTTGCCTGAAATCAACGTGCCCAGGCTCGCCGCGCGCGGCAGCTTAGAGGCTCATACGTAACAAGAAACAAACACCGGCTTGAAGACCTGTTGCGTAGCAGAAAAGGTCGATTTCGACACTAAGCGTCCGGTACTGGGACCTCTATCTACACACCCCGCTTGCCAGCCACCAGACGCATTCCGGGCATGAGCTCCGCCGCCAGTTCGGGTCTAGCCAGGGCGTAGTCCAGGTTCATTCGCGCGATTTCCACGTGTTCCTCTCCCAAGGCCTGCGCTCGAGAACCCTGTCCTCGCTCGATGGCTTGCACCATCGCATGGTGCGACAGATGGGCGATCCTCATCCATTGATGGCCCTCCTCCATCGAAGATTGCATGGGGAGCATCGCACTAGGAGATGCAAAGGGTTGACGGTCCAGCATCTCCATCACGCGCTGCAACGCGATGTTCGAGCAGCCTCGCATGATGACGGAGTGGAAGCGGTCGTTCATCTGCACGTAGGCGGCGTAGTGATCGAGCTCCATCACTGGCTTGTTGACGGCACGATCTCCTTCTTCGAGACACTCGTGGAGCTCGCGCAGAAGCTGCCGAGGCGCCCCGTCCTCCGCCTCGACAACCACGATGCCGTGGACCTCACGATCGCCATGGGCCTGTTGCCTGAGTACCTGCACCTGCTGACGCCTTCGGAGCCGGACACGGCCGCGTCTGAGGTGCAGCGAGAGCACACCGTGCACCCAGTGGGCCGACTCCACTTCTGCGAGAACGGCGATGCGATCGTCCTGAAGCGGGTGCACACAAACGCAGAATCATGAACAATCGGCGGAGTGGAAGACAAACAACATCCGCCAAGAATGACATCAAGTACTACTCGACGATTCTTCACTCGATTTGCCCTTCTAGCCTCAGTATTGCTTCTAGCTGGTTGCGCAACTTCGCACTCAGACTTGGTGGCTAAGGATGGCCCGCTGGTAAATGAGAGCACCGGCCTAGTAATTGCCTCTTTTGGTTCCGACTCTTCGGTACAAGGGGTGCCGGCCATGGACTTTGAAGCATTGCCAATCAATGGCGGGACACGACAGCAACGCCGATTCACAACCCTTGCCCATATGCAGGACTTCGGCGCTTGGCAGGTCGAAAAGGCAGTAAGGTCCTCCGAAACCGGCCAGCGGGTGCTGGTGGGCTATGCATTAAAGCCAGGCACCTACGAGGTGTCGCAGATCGGCGTTCTGTTTCGGGGAAAGTTTGGTATCTATCACGGTGGTGTGCGTTTGCCTTTCGTCTATCGCTTCGACGTGGTGGCCGGCGAGGTCCTCTACCTCGGAACATTTGAGGCGAGCGTGACCACTCGGCCAAATGCTGCATCAGCTCTAGGGATCGCGGCGCTGAGTGATTCAGTGCCTGTTGCAGCGCGCGTTCGCATCCTCAACGAGATTGAACAGGACAGAAAGATCTTGGTGCGGCTACGCCCCGAACTCGCTTCCACTACAGTGAATGCCGCTTCCCCGCTTAGATGAGCCGGGGGCGAAATTCGTTCTCTGAGGTCGTACTCGGGCTGTATCGCATCGGGACAAGTCAAAAGCAAGTCGCCCCGAAGGCCCCACAGGACGCGTCGAAGCTCGACTCCTGAGCGACTGCTTTCGAGTTTCGCATACGACGGCTTTGGGCCCGTATGCGACACTCGAGCCACCGATCGTAATGCCCGAAGCCGGACACTCGTGACAGTCAGCTGCTGCCGACTGAGGATACCGCTCAAGAACTCCGCAGTGTTGCGTTTGGAATTGGCGCGTGCATCAATCTGGCCCGGGCAGGCCCGAGATGGCGGCCGGGCCGCGCTGCACGATAGGCGTGTTCTCGCGATGCGCCAGCACCCAGCGGGCGATCTCGTCCTTGCGCGCGAACCACACGTCCGGCTTGGAACGCGCGTAGGTGAAGAACCGATCCAGCACTCGGATGCGGTTGGCGTGTCCGTTAATGCGGTCGTGGAATCCCACAAGCATCATGCGCCGCCCATTCGCGCCTTCTTCGTAGAGCTGGTCGAATTCGTCCTTTAACGCCTGCTCGTAAGCGATCGGGTTGTAGCCCTCGAACGGGTAGGCCGAGATGTCGTTCAGGTGGAACGTATACGGCACCGTCACGAAGTCCTTGCCGTTGACCGGAATGATGAACGGCTCATCACGGCTCGGCTCGTCGATGTGATACACGAAGCCGAGTTCCTGCAGCGTCTCGAGGATGTGCACCGAGTTGCGCAAGAAGAACGCGTTCCAGCCTACCGGCTGCTGGCCCGTGACCTTGTGGATGATCTCGGCCGATTCCGCGATGAAGCGCCTCTCGTCGCTGCGCGAAAGGTTGTACGAATTGCTCCAGGTGGGCCCGTGAGCGGCCGCCTCGTGGCCGCGGCGCACGATCTCCTGGGCCAAGTCGGGGGCGTTCTTTATGGCCTCGCCGATCATGAACGACGACACCTTGATGCGGTGCTTGTCGAACAGGTCCAGCGCGCGCGGGATGCCTTCATAGCGGCCATAGGCGAAGAAGGCGTTGGTCGGCAGGTCGGGCACGCCTTTGTCGATCGGAATCGGGATCGGCCCCGCGGCACCCGAGATGGGCTGGCCGCCGCCCTCGAACATCATCGAGACGCTCACCGCCAGGCGAGCACCGTTCGGCCAGAGGCCCTTACCGCCGCGGGAGGCGGCCGGTGTCGCGCCGTCGGGCGCGCGGCCCGTGGGCGTGCCGGCGGACTGCGCGTGCGCATCGCCCAACAGCGCGCCCGTGGCGTATGCGTCCGGCCAAGTCATCTTGAACTGAAGAGAAACGGCGGCAACGATCGCGTCCACGTAACTTAGGTGGACGCGATGACAAGCGAGAAGACACAGTCCCGGCGACACTACAGCGCTGCGGCAAAGGCCCAGGTGGTAGCCGAATGCAATGAACCCGGCGCGTCGGTGGCCAAGGTAGCGATGGCGCACGGCATCAACGCCAACGTCGTGCACCGCTGGCGGCAATTGGCCCGCGAAGGCCAAGTGAGACCCGTCAAGGCTGGCGAGTTCATCGCACTGCCGCTGATGGCGTCACCCGAGGCTGCTGCCTCGTCGGCAGACATCCGCGTCGAACTGCGCCGCGGCCCGATCACGATGATCATCACATGGCCGGCCAGTGCCGCAACGAACTTCGCGATCTGGACACGCGAGTTGCTGCGGTGATCCGTGTGGAGGCGGTGTGGCTGGCCTGCGAGCCGCTGGATATGCGCTCTGGCACCGAGTCGGCGTTGGCCCGCGTGGTCAAGGTCTTCGGCGAGGCCAGGCCCCACCACGCCTACCTGTTTGCCAACCGACGGGCCAACCGCATGAAGCTGCTGGTACACGACGGCATCGGTGTGTGGCTGGCAGCGCGGCGGCTGAACAGCGGCCGCTTTGTCTGGCCCAGGGATGGCAGCACGCTGTCGCTGACCCACTCGCAGCTGAACGCCTTGGTGCTCGGACTGCCCTGGCAGCGTGTTGGCGAGGCCGGCGTGATCAAGGTGGTGTGAGCCCGTCCATTGCGGAATGTGCCGATGGCGGCCGGCTAAGCCTGCTGGCACCATCACCGCCCTGATGGACAGCAGCAGCGCCAACGCCCTTGATGCAATCCCTGATCCGGCGTTCTCGGGCATGAGCTTCGCACAGGTGTGCGCCTTGGCCAGCCGGCTGCAGAGCGAGGTACGGCACGCTCAGGCGCTGAACGCCAAGATGGCCCATGAGATGGCCGTGCTCAAGCGGCTGAAGTTCGCCGCCAGCGCCGAACGCTTCAGTCCCGAGCAGAGGAGCCTGCTGCAAGAGGTCATCGACGAGGACCTGCAAGCCCTGGAACGCGAGGTAGGGAAGCTGCAGTCGCCAGCCAAGGCCGCAGGGGAGAAGCAGACCCCGAAGCGCCAGGCGCTGCCGGCCCACCTGCCGCGCCACGACATCCACCACGAACCCGACGACACCATCTGCACCACACCGGGCTGCGGCTGCCAGATGAAGCGCATCGGCCAGGACGTGGCCGAGAAGCTCGACTATGAGCCTGGACGCTTCAGCGTGCAGCGCCATGTGCGTGGCAAGTGGGCCTGCACCCAATGCCAGACGCTGATCCAGGCACCGGTGCCTGCCTGCGTGATCGACAAGGGCATCGCCACCGCCGGCCTGATGGCGCATGTGGCGGTGGCCAAGTACATCGACCACCAACCGCTGTACCGCCAGGAGGCTAGCCTGGGCCGCGCAGGCTTCGCAGTGCCGCGCTCCACCCAGGCCGAATGGATCGGCGCCATCGGCGTGGAACTGGCGCCGTTGGTGCAGGCCATGCGCGAGGACCTGCTTGGGCGCCACGTGCTGCACGCCGACGAGACCCCGGTGGCGATGCTCAAGCCAGGTCATGGCAAGACGCACAGAGCCTACTTGTGGAGCTACTGCACCACGGTCTGGGACGAGGTCAACGCCGTGGTCTTCGACTTCGCCGAAAGCCGTGCCGGGCACAACGCACGGCGCTTCCTGGGCATCGCCGAAGACGGCAGCGGCGGCTGGCGAGGTACGCTGATCTGCGACGACTACGCGGGCTACAAGCAGGTGATGAGCGCCGGCGTGACCGAGGCCGGCTGCCTGGCGCACGCACGGCGCAAGTTCCATGAGCTGTGGGCCAACCACAGCAGCATGCTTGCCGAGGGCGCGCTCAAGCTGTTCGCCAACCTCTACGACATCGAACGCGAGGCCAAGGACCTCGGGCCGAGCGAGCGATTGCACTTGCGGCAAGCCAAGTCCAGGCCGGCGGCCGACTTGCTGCACGCCTGGTTGATGGCCAACCGTCAGAAAGTGCCAGACGGCAGTGCGACGGCCAAGGCCATCGACTACAGCCTCAAGCGCTGGGCTGCGCTGACGCGCTTCATCGACGACGCCGACCTTACCGCGGACAACAACCGCATCGAGAACCTGATCCGTCCCATCGCGTTGGGCAGGAAGAACTGGCTGTTCGCCGGTAGCCTGCGCGCGGGCCAGCGCGCCGCCGCCATCATGAGCCTGCTGCACACCGCCAGGCTCAATGGCCATAAGCCCTACGCTTACCTCAAGGACGTACTGCAGCGGCTGCCGACCCAGCCAGCATCTGCACTGCGCGATCTCCTGCCGTACCGCTGGACGCCGCTGACCTGAGCTGCGGCATCTCCGGCGTCAAGATGACTTCGCCTGGCGCATACGTCGCAGTAGCCGGCCAGCAAGATCGGGAAGTTGATGCCGCACTACTGAATTGAACCCACGAGCTCAGCCAATAGAGCGGCGCGCCGCAGCCGTTAAGCTTTCGCCCGCGGCTTCATGCGGAAGCTGATGCCCATGCGGTTAATGGCGTTCATCGCGGCGATGGTGAGGGTCAGGTTGACCAAGTCCTTCTCGCCGAACACTGCCAACGCCGCCTCGTAGGCTTCATCGGAAGCGTGTGTTTCGCTGACGCGGGTGACTTCCTCGGACCAGGCGAGGGCCGCACGCTCTTGCTCCGAGAACAGGTACTCCGCTTCGTGCCACACCGGCACGAGGACTACTTTCTCAACCGACATTCCGCCAGTCATCAGGTCACGGGTATGGATGTCGATGCAGTGGGCACAGCCATTGATCTGCGAGACTCGCAGGAACACCAGATGGATAAGCTGGCTGGGCAAGGACGTGCCAGAGGTGACGAAGTGATGCAGGCCACCGATGGCCTTGGCGCCCTCCGGGGATACTTGGAACCAAACTGCGCGGGTCATGAAACGCTTTCTTCAAGTTGAGACTGGATGCGGCTGCAGGAGCAACCTGGTCTCAAGACGTTTGACGTGATCGCGTTGTGACAGTCGCAGGGGAAAGAAATGTCGCCCCAGGCCTCAGGTTCCTGGTGGCAGCGGGTTTGGCCGGGAGCTCAGGAGACGAGTGGCTTATCCTTCAACGTTGCCAACTTCACCGGATTCCGCTGGATGCGAACCCGAGAGACCTGGACATTGGTGAACTCAAATGTCTGTACGGAGTCAAGCGCACCATCGATGTAGCGCAGGAGGGACCATTCGCCATTCAGTATGGCCAGCTCAAGTCGCATAGCGTCACCGTGGCGAAGGTGCATCGCGTAGTAAAGCTGAGCGATGCGTTGAGCGCCAAACAAAGGCCTCGCCAAGCTTGGCCTGACGTCGCCAAAGTCGCCCAGCATCTCCGCTTCCTCTGCGAGCAGCCTCTTAATGCCCTCAAGGTGACCGCTCGAAATTGCTTGAACGAGTCGTCGCAACAGTTCCAGCTGAGCCACTGCTGGCATTGGCGGCGCCTTCATGCCCGCTGATTCGCGTGCGTTCTCCAGCCTTCGCTTGGCTCTATGGACAATCTGCCGGGCGGAGGCTTTGCTTCGGCCAATGGCCTCGGCTACTTGCTCGTACTCAGCGTCAAACACCTCACGCAGCAAAAACGCGGCCCGCGCTTCCGGCGACAGGCAGTCCAGAAGTAGCAAGAAGGCGATGGACACATTGTCGGCGGTCTCACACGCTTGCTCAGGCGTGGTCGGCGCCTGTTCCAGTAGCGGCTCGGGGAACCACGCGCCCGCGTACGTCGCTCTCCGCAGTTTGGCCGCCCGAAGACGGTCAATCGCCATCCGCGTGGTCACGGTCACGAGCCAAGCTTCAGCATTCAAGACTTGGGCCTGGGACGACTTCGTCTCCTCATGCCAGCGCAACCATGCGTCCTGCACCAAGTCCTCCGCCTCCTGTACGGAGGAAAGCATGCGATAGCCAATAGCCATCAACCTGGGACGCACGTTCGAGAACAGTTCGGTAGACGCGGACGACATGGCGAGCAAGTCTAGTACGAAGGTCAAGCTCCTTGGTGGGCGTGGCCATCTCTTCGGCGCGGGCTAGTTTCGGCCATCGGTCTACGACGTAGGGGGTGATGCCATACTTCATCGCTACCCTGCTCCTGTAATCAAGTCCACCTAAGTTGGGTGGACGCGATCCTTTCTGCCGTCAGCCCCGATTTCAAGATGACTTGGCCGGACGGATACCCCGTGGCGATCGCGCCGGCCACGGCGCCGCCGGCCTGGGCCAGGAAGGAGCGGCGGCCCGTTCGCCACCCGTCGGCGCCGCGTAAGGAAAGATCGAATTCAGTCATGTCGTGCCTCTCGTCGGTGAGATTCAGGAAACGCTGGCGACCAAGTTCTCCCCGCCGGCCACCTCGAGCACGGTGCCGGTCACATACGGATTGGTCATGAGGAAGACTGCGGCATGGCCCACGTCCTCAGGCTTTCCCGCGCGCCGCGCGGGGAAGGTCTCTTCCACCTTCTTGCGCAGGCCGTCGCGATGTTCGGCCGGCAGGAAGGCCCACATGTCGGTGTCGATGAAGCCGGGGCGAATCGTGTTCACGCGGGTGGGTGCGAGCTCGATCGCGAGCGAGCCCGACAGCGCCTCCACCGCGGCGAACGCCGATGTGACGGCGGTGAAGCCGACCTTCGGCCGCACGGCCATGCCGCCGGTCAGGAATGTGATCGTGCCGCCGGCATTCAGGTGCGGCGAGCCATGGCGGGCGCAGGCCCAGCTGCCCAGGTACTTGCCCTCCATGTAGCTGCGCGCGCCGCTCATTTCCGCGTCCATGAACGCGCCCCAGGTGCCGAGATCGGGCGCGGCGGTGACGACCAGGTGGTCGAACACGCCGATGGCGTCGAACGCCGCTCGCACGCTCGACTCGTCGCGGATATCCAGGCTCACCTGCTGGAAGCCGGCGAGATCCGGACGCTCCTGCGGCGACGAGAGGCGGCGGCTGGCGACGACTGCCGTCGCGCCCGCTGCCCGCGCGGCCTGCGCCACGCCGAAGCCGATGCCGGACTTGCCGCCGACGACGACGACCGTCTTACCTGCCAGGGAGGTGGATGCGGCGGGTGCCGCGGCTTGCGGGTGGGTTGTTGAAGTCATGTTGGATTCCTTGGTTCGCTGATCACGGGGTAAGCCGGCGCTGCGGCGTCGGCCTTTACGGTTGCAATGCCATCCAGAGGCATTGCAGTCATGCTAATTAGCTTCCAAGTCGGTGATAATCTGGCTCGTCGTGATTACACTTAGTCCGGTTCGGAATAAATCCGTCGCGCAGCGTCGGTCACGGCTGCCACCTCCCGGCCGCACGCAACAGAGCACACCCCATGGATCGATTCCAGGAGCTGACCGCCTTCGCGGCGGTTGTCGAGGCCGGCGGTTTCTCGGCCGCCGCCCGCCGCATCGGCGAATCCCAGTCGGCGGTCAGCAAGTCCGTCGGCGCGCTGGAGCGGCGGCTGGGCGCGCAGCTGCTCAACCGCACCACGCGCAGCGTGACCCCGACGGAGGCCGGGAGGCGGTACCACGAGCGCATCAAGCCGCTGCTGGACGAGATGTCGCAGGTGGACGGCGAGCTCATGAGCAGCATGGGGGAGCTTTCGGGACTGGTGCGGATCGCGGCGTCGACCACCTTCGGCCGCCTCCACGTGCTGCCCATCGTGCCGCGACTGCTGGCGCTGCATCCGAAGCTCCGCTTGGAGCTCAAGCTCACGGATGGCGTGCAGGACCTGCTGACCGAGGGCATCGACCTAGCCATCCGCATCAGCCCGCTGCGCAGCCCTGACGCCGTGGTCAAGCGCGTGGCCACCACGTCGCTGGTCTGTGTGGGGTCGCGCCACTACTTCGAGCGGCACGGGGTGCCGAGGACGCCCGAGGACCTCGTGCACCACAACTGCATCGTCTATAACGGCATCGACCAGTGGACGTTCAGCCGGCCCGAGGGGCCGTTCAGCGTGCGCGTAGGCGGAAACCTCGCCTCCAACACCGTCGACACGATCCTGTCGGCGGTGCAGGCCGGCGTGGGCATCGGGATGTTCTACCGGGCTTCGTTGACCGACGAGCTGCGCGCGGCGGGCGTCGTGACAGTGCTAGATCAGTTCATCGGCGAAACCCGAGATGTCAGCCTCATCTGGCCCAACCGAAAGTTCATTCCGGCACGCGTGCGCCAGGTGACCGACTACTTCGCGGCCGGCCTAGCGGAACGCGTCTGAAAAGCGCTCGACAGTCGACTTCCGGTCGTAAGCGCTACAGCCCAATGACTGGGTCAACCCACGGCGCGGCCGGAAGCTTGGCGACTCGATCGCTGTTCGACGTCAGTCACGCAGCGCGCGCGGGGTGGCCTCTAACGCGTCGAGCGCGATCGCCCGGCTCACCGCGTCCGTATGCCCGGGGGCCAGAGGATGTTCAACGTGGCCGGTGGCCGACAGCGGCGCAATCGATTGTCTCGAACGTCACGCCGTGGCTGGCCGGCGCCGCTTGGAACGCGTGCCACCGCACGGCGTCCCGTAGGCGCAGCACGAGATGGACGGCGCCGTCGCCGCCCTGCAAGATCAGGGCATCTTGGAAGTGCGCCAGACGCCGGCGGATCTCGGACGCTAGCGCCCGGCCGTGGTCGCGTGCGCGGCGATCAAGCACTCACACATGTGGCCTCCGAGCTCTAGAACCATTGATTTTGGATCGAGGCGCCAAATTTCACTGCCCTGAAGCGGCCGTTGCCGGGAGTCTGCTCCTGGCCGAATGCCGTCAACGTATCTGAGGCTCCATCGGTACAAAGCCGAAGTTCAATACCCCGCAAAGTCGTCGTCGGTCAGATGATCCGAGAGGCGTTCATAAGCTACCCCATAGATACAGCGACTTCTGTTCAGCAATCGCCTGTTTAGCGAGTCTTTGAAGATCCAGCACCACAGGTCGCAGTTCCGCCACATCCACTTGAAGCTCCTCGGTGTCGGCCCATCGGGGGAGTGCAGCATCAAGCGCCGAGTGTTCGACGTGAGCAAGAAGTTGGACTAGCCGATCTGGGAACCGGAAGAGCCAGGAGTCCCCTTCATCGCCGCCCTCGTCACTTTCCAACGCGTGCAGGTCAGCATCCCATTCCTTCCCTTCTAGGATTGCCCACAAAGTGCCTACTTCAAGGTCGGTGAAGCCTTTGTACTCAGCCGGGCGCAATTGCAATGCAATGGCCTTGCCCTGGTCATCTTCGCTCATCCGGTCCGCGTAGCGCGCGGCTTCTCCTTCATTCGCGACGAAGAAGTCGGAAAGTAATCCCATTGCATTCCTCCTATGTTTCTATGCTGCCACTGAGCTGCGTAACGCGGATTTAGATGACTAGACCGCTTCCGAGGGTGTCTGGCTCCGACGCCAAGTGACCGGTCCTGGCCGTATGCCGCCTCGTTCAGCGAATTTCGATGCGGCCATCTGCACAACGTACTACCTCAGCACGCCATTCGGGCTTGTCTATTCCATCGTTGCTCTGGATACCAAAGGTCTCGACTTCGCCAGTTTCCGAAAGTGGGTCGCAGGTCCACCAAGCCGACTCATAGGGCGTGTCGCCACGTTCGTGCTCGTATTCGATCGCGACCGGTTCGGAAACTGCGACGGCAATTTGTCGAAGCCATGTAAGGAAATCCAGATTCCACTTTCCGAGGTAGCCCTCCTTTTCGTCATCGCGGAGGTCGGCTTCGTGCAATACAGGACGAGCGTTCTCCGTACGCCAAAGTAGTTCATCAGAATCCGGTGGTTTATGTGTATGCCCGTAGACGTCTTCGAGCAACAAGGCGGACTTCGCGTCGATGAGCAGAAGTTGCTCACTCACCTTCGCAACGCTCAAGGCGTCGCGAAGCGATGCGCAAAGCAAGAGATACTGCGCGGTCTTTCCGCCGGCGGGAACCGAGAGCAGAACGTCAATTGGCATGAAGTAGATGCATGGGAGGAACGACCGCCTTGGAGCAAATTTGAGGGCCCGAATGACTGGTCTTGGCCGACTGTAGCCGGTCGCGCGGCCGCCGCAGTGGGGCCCGAAGCGGCGATTGGGCCGAGACCTGTCAGGCTGTCGCATCACGCCAGAGCAGTTGAAGATCTTCAGGCATACCTGAATACGGCGTTGTCATATCCAGATCGTTAAGAGCCGACGGCGGCTCGCCAGCCACGATGCTGCTATGCATTCGCAACAAATGCAGGAGGTTTTCCGCCGCCCACGCGTTATTCGGCATCGCGTCGCCACCGTATTTCGCTCGGATGATCACGCCAGCACGAGCGGCGGCAGTCCAAAACGTCTGTCGATGTTCGTCCGACAGCCCGCGTATGTCGAACTCACAGAAGGGTGCAGTTCGGTCGGAGAGGTCCTCCAACCATGTGCGTAGCCTCTTGTGCTGTTCGGGAATTTCGCGAGCGATTAGGACCAGCATGCCGCAGTAGCCTAGATTGGAACGGTTCAGTGCCCGCCCATCTTCGAGATACATCAAGGATGACAAATTGCCCCTCCAAACTTCTGCTCTTGGCCGATTCAAGACTTGAAGATCATCGCTTCAAAGTCGTGAAGTCTTTGGGCCGCCCGAACTATCTCTCCGTTTCGATACAGGCCGAGCGCCTCGTCGAGCACGCTCTCCAAATCGTTGATGCGCGGCAAGTCGGGAGCGTCAGCCATGACCAACTTGACTCCGTGGCGCAGTTCAGCAAACGCCCGATCCAGCGTCATTTGCTGATCGGCCGTAAGGTAGTCCCTGACCGGAAAATTGTCCGGTGCGCAAAGCACGACATAGCCGATGAAGTTGTAGAGACCGTTGATGTCTCGAATCCAAGCCATCGATTTCCTTCAAGCCGTGAGTGTGAATGTCCGGTTCTGGCCGGATTCAGACTCACGCCGACAGGCCCCGGCAGGCCCCGGCAGGCCCCGGCAGGCCCAAATCCGATCCGCGAAAATTGATTCAGAAGTCAAGGCGATCCTCGGCCCTCCTTGAGGGCGCAAAGCGCTCCTTGTGCGTTCGCATAAGCGTCGCACAGGGTAGCACTACCGCCAGATAGGCTCTCTCCTTTTCAACCTGCGGACTCAGCAACGATGCAACATCGTAGAGGGAGCAGAAGTCGACCCCATCGCAGGAGAAGTGGTGGCAGATCATCTCGCGCAAGGCGAACTCACGCAGCGATCGAGGCTGGCGGTGCGAATCGATCACCGTGCCTTCGGCAAGTGCCGGCAGTTGCAAGCCGTGTGATTGGTAGTAGTAGTCGATGATGTGCGTCACCGCCCTGAGCTTGGCCACGACGACAGCCTTCGCCTGTTCAAACTGTGGGGTACCTAGCTCTAGGTACTCGTTCCAAGGGGAATAGCACGGCATGTGGGTGATTGGTGTGGTGAAGAACTTCTGAAGGCATTCGCCGAATTCCTTCGATGTCCTCTTGTGGCCGAAAGTGGCTTGTGGCTGTATTTTGCCGCTCTAGCGGCGAAGCAGGCGAGAGAGGCCACGGCCGCGTCGGCGGGGATCCTTGCGTTTAGTTCGACGATCGATCGCAAGCTGCGCATTCTGCGTGGCCGCGTTCTCGAATGTTCCATGGCGTTCCGCACAGGCAGCCGGACATGACCCTTTAAGGAGCGCAGCTGTTTCGATAAGTCGTCTTATCGCAACAGCAGCTTGGACGCGCTCGATCTTTCAATCTGGAGACGAGCCGCGAAGTCGGCGGCTGAAAATGGTTTCCACTGGAAATCCTTCAGCAAATCAACAATTTAGAACAGCTTTTCGCCCATCAGCTTGAGCTCACGTGAAGTCGGGAACACATTCCTGAACTTTCCGGGACAGTTCTGCGCATAGACGGCGGGGGCTGCTCGACACCGCCATGATCGATGCCGGCACGCGACTCAGATCGTACTGAAGGCCGATGCCGTGCGCATCCGCACTCAGGCCGCCGCGGATGGCGTGGGCCACAGCGTACTGCCGTGTTCGGCGCCGTCGAAAATGATTGACGCCGGAACGATCGACGTGCGCAAGGTGCAGGACCTGACGGTCACCTGGTCACTGCTGCACGTGCGCAACGTCGCACCGCCCCCCAGCGTCGTCGCGCCCGTCGACATCACTGCCGGCGCCGCAAGATGCGCACCGGATGACGGCCGCTGGCCCTGCGTCACCGTCCTGCATGGCCGGGGCCGGGTCGAATCGAAATGAGGTCACCGTTCTGCCGGATGTCGCTGTCCAGATCCGCCAGCCAGTGAATCCGCTTCACATAGGCCAGGAAGCGGGCAAACGCAGCTTCATCTGACGCGGGAATCGGCACCGGCTGGCCCTTCGTGTTGATCATGCACGGCGTCAGTTCGACGACCGGGTCGTGACCCGCCCGAAGCCCGACATGGGCCACCACCGTCATCCGCGACTCCTCATGGAAGGGCACGGTCGGGTAACCCTCGCGCGAGAAAATGCCGTACTCGCCGTAAATCTCGATGGTCTCGCGCACCGCGGCGGGCGACGCGATCTTCTCGATGTCTACGAGGTCGAATGCGAAGTTGCCGAGCCCGTGCAGGATGGGCTTGCCCTTGTGGAAGTCCACGCCCTTGAGAATGTGCTGGTGGTGCCCCAACACGACGTCCGCCCCATGGTCGATGGCGAGCCGCGCCAGAATCCCTTCGTACTCCGCCAAGCTGGCGGGAAAGCAGTGCACGCCCCAGTGAAAACTTGCCACAACGAAGTCCGCGTCCATCTTCGCGGCCTCGAAGCTGCGGGCTACACGCGCAGCGGCCGCTTCGGTCGGCCGTGACCGCACATGCGGCGGGCTGCCGGGTTGCCGGTGCAGGTCGTGGTACTCCGTCGCGATCTCCAGCATGGCAACGCCGTCGCCATCGGCCGTGGCCGCGGCGTTCCACGAACCGATCATTGATGCGGCGACGAACGCCACCCGCTTGCCGTCGGATGTCACATGGACCGGGGCAAAGGCTTTGTCCAGGTTGCGTCCATAACCGACGGGCTGGATGCCCTCGCGGCGCAGCCTTTCGACGCTGGACTGCATGCCCGCGCGGCCCCAGTCGTTGATGTGGTTGTTAGCTACCGACATGACGTCGAACCCGGTCTGCGCCAGCGCGTTGATGTTGTCGGGCGACGCGATGATCGCGGCCATCATGTGCGCGTCAGGTGTCTCGTTGACCGCGTAGGTGCCTTCCGAATTGCCGAAGGTGATGTCTCCTGCCTTCAGGAGCTCGCCGACGTGGACGAACGACTCCGCCGGGTTGTCGCGGTTCAGGAAGACATCGCCGACGGCAACGAGGCAAACCAGCCCCGGGGTCTGCTGCGGGCCGTCCGTCATGCGTCCGCCCGTTGCGCCCAAGGGCGGGCCATCCGGTCACCCTGCTCGAAGCGGCGGATGTCATCTTCGGCCTGTAGTGTGAGCGCCACCTCGTCCGTCCCGTCGATCAGCCGCTGCCTGTGCGCCGGGTCGATCTCGAAGGGAAACCACAGGCCCGTGCTGAGGGCAATCCGCTGCGCCTGCAGGTCGATGGCGGCGTCAACCGGCTCCTGAGAGCCTGCGATGGCCTCGTGGACACTGTCCAGGTCGGCTTGGGAAAGCATGATGGGCAGGATGCCGTTCTTCAAACAGTTGCTGTAGAAGATGTCGCCATATGAACTTGCGACCATGACGCGCACACCGAGGCCGGCCAGCGCATAGACCGCACCTTCGCGCGAGCTGCCGCAGCCGAAGTTGCGGCCGGCCACGATCACGCTGGCGCCGCGCCCTTTGGTGGTGTTCAGCGGGAAATCCCCGCGCTGATTGCCTTGTTCGTCGTAGCGCAGCGCATTGAAGGCGCAGCGCCCGAGCTCGCTGCGCGGCACGCTGAGCAACTGCTGCATCGGGATGATCACGTCGGTGTCGATGTTGTCCAGCGGCAGGCTGGCCGCGCGGCCGAAATGGCGAAGGAATGGGACGGTCATGGCAGTGCATCCATCAGGGGTCGGGGATCGGCGATCTTCCCGGCCAGCGCCGAGGCGGCGGCCGTCGCCGGGCTGGCCAAGTGGGTCCGCGCGCCGGGGCCCTGTCGGCCCACGAAGTTGCGGTTGGAGGTGGACACGCAGCGCTCGCCCGCAGGCACGGTGTCGCCGTTGGTGCCCACGCACATGGAACAGCCGGGCTTGCGCCACTGGAACCCGGCCTCGCGAAAGATCGCGTCGAGCCCCTCCGCCTCGGCCTGCCGCTGCACCGCCTGCGATCCCGGCACCACCCAGGCCCTCACACCGCTGGCCACCTTGCCCTTGCGGGCAATGCCGGCGGCGATGCGCAGGTCCTCGATGCGGCTGTTCGTGCATGAGCCGATGAAGACGTGCTGGATCGGCGTGGCCTCCAGCTTCTGGCCCGGCTTGACGTCCATGTAAGCGCGCGACGCCTCCAGTTCGCTGCCGCCGGGGACGGCTGCGTCGATCGCCATCCCATGCTGGACGCTGGTTCCCCACGTGATCTGCGGCAGCAGGCCGGACACGTCGAACTCGACTTCCTTGTTGTAGACCGCGCCCTCGTCGGGCCGCAGCGCGCGCCATGCCTCGACGGCGGCGTCCCACATGTCGCCCACTGGCGCCGACCTCGCCCCCGCGAGGTAGCTGAAGGTGGTCTCGTCGGGCACGACGTAGCCGATGCGGGCGCCAAGTTCAACCGCCATGTTGCAAAGCGTCGCGCGCTCCTCGATGGACATGCGGTCCACAGCCTCGCCCTCGAAGGCCAGCGCATGCTCGCGGCCGAAGTCTGCCTGTAGGCTGGCGATCAGAGCCAGCGCGATGTCCTTTGCAAATACGCCCGCGCCGGTTCGCCCGATCAGGCGGACCCTGGCCTGGTGCGGCTTTTTCACCCAGATCGCCTGCGTGGCCAGCACGTGCGCCACCTCGGTGGAGCCGATGCCCAACGCCAGCGCGCCGACCGCGCCGTGGGTCGTCGTGTGGCTGTCACCGCAGACCACCAGCAGCCCGGGCAAGGTCAGGCCGTCTTCCAGCGCGGTGACATGGACGATGCCCTGCCGTCCCGACTCGCGGCCGAGATGCTGGATCGAGGCCTGCGCGGACAGCTGCTTCAGCGGTTCCACGAACCGGCGGTTGGCCGGCAGCGTTGCCGCCTCGCCGTTGGGCTCGGTCTCAATCATGTGATCGGGAATGGCCACGCTCAGGTCGGGTCGCCGGATGGGGCGGCGCGCCGCCTGCAGGTCCTCCAGGCCGAGCGTGCCGCTCAGGTCTGTCAGATAGTGGCGGTCCACGAAGAGCAGGTCCAGGCCATCGGCCGAGGACTTGATTCTGTGCGCGTTCCAAATCTTGTCCAGTGTGGTGGATGGCATGTGGCTATCCATTGGTTGTGGTGGCCGCCGTCACATCCGGCAACCGGTAGTCCCTGAGCTGCTCGCGCAGCCTCGTCTTGAGCATCTTCCCGGTCGCGCCGAGCGGGATCGACTCGACGAACACCACGTCGTCGGGCACCTGCCACTTCGCCACCGTCTTGCCGCGGTAGAAGTCCAGCAGTTCCTCCTTTGCGAGCTGCGCGCCGGGGCGCACCACGACCGCGATGATCGGCCGCTCGTCCCACTTGGGGTGGGACACGCCGATGCAGGCGGCCATGGCCACGGCAGGGTGCGCCACGGCGATGTTCTCGATGTCGATGGAGCTGATCCATTCGCCGCCGGACTTGATCACGTCCTTGCTGCGATCGGTGATCTGAAGGTAGCCGTCGGCGTCGATGGCGGCCACGTCACCCGTGGGAAACCAGCCGGCGCCGTCCGCGTCCCTGACCAGCGGGTTACCGCCCTCACCCTTGAAGTATTCGCGCACGATCCACGGGCCGCGCACCAGCAGGTCGCCGCAGGCCTTGCCGTCCCAGGGCAAGTCCTCGCCCTGTTCGCCGACGATCTTCATCTGCACGCCGAACAGCGCACGCCCCTGCTTTTGCAGGACCGCCAGTTGTTGCTCGGCCGGCCACGCGAGGTGCTTCTTCTTCAGCGTGCACACCGTGCCCAGCGGGCTCATCTCGGTCATCCCCCAGCCGTGCAACACCTCGACGCCGTAGCGCTCCCTGAAGGCGCGCAGCATGCTCGGCGGGCAGGCCGCGCCGCCGATCACGGTGCGGTTCAGCGCGGTGAAGCGCAGTCCGCCGGCCTCCATGTGGGCCAGCAGCATCTGCCACACGGTCGGCACGCCGGCGGCAAAGGTAACGCCTTCGCCCTCGATCAGGTCATGGACGGACTTGCCGTCCAGCGCCGGGCCCGGAAACACGAGCTTGCAGCCGGTCAGCGCGCCCGCATAGGGAATGCCCCAGGCGTTGACATGGAACATCGGAACGACCGGCAGGACCGAGTCGCACGACGAGATGCCCATGGCGTCAGGCAGCGCCGCGGCGTACGCGTGCAGCACGGTGGAGCGGTGGCTGTACAGCGCCGCCTTCGGGTTGCCGGTGGTGCCGCTGGTGTAACACATGCTCGACGCCGTGTTCTCGTCGAACACGGGCCAGTCATAGCGGTCGCTGCATGCGTCGATCCAGGCTTCATAGCTGAGGAGGCCGGGTATGCCGCTGTCCTGGGGCAGCCTGTCCGCATCGCACAGAGCGATCCACTGCCGCACCGAGGGGCAACGCGCATGCACCGCCTGTACCAGCGGCAGGAAGCTCAGATCGAAGCACAGCACGTCGTCTTCGGCATGGTTGATGATCCAGGCCACCTGGTCGGGATGCAGCCTTGGGTTGAGCGTGTGCAGCACCCGGCCCGCGCCGCTGACGCCGTAATACAGCTCCAGGTGGCGGTAGCCGTTCCAGGCGATGGTGCCGACGCGGCCGGAGGGCGCGACACCGGCCGCGTCCAGCGCGTTGGCGACCTGCCGCGAGCGGCGGGCGATTTCGGCCCAGCTGGTCCTGTGGATGTCGCCCTCCACCCGTCGCGAGACGATCTCGCCGTCTCCGTGATGCCGCTCGGCAAACACGATCAGGCTTGATATCAGCAGGGGCTGTTCCTGCATCAGCCCAAGAAGCGCCGGCCCGCTCATTCCACGCCTTTCAGGCCAAACTCGTTCAGGTGCCCCGAGGGCAGCTGCTCGAAGCCAGGATCAGGTGGCAGCTCGAGGCCGAACCAGCGCCTGAGCACGCCGGAGATCAGCTCGTAGCAGGCGCCGATGCGCACGACCTGCAGGGTGTCGAAGTTGATCAGCGTCCCGGCGCGCCGGTAGGTGTGGTAGCGGCGCAGGCCGTAGTCGATCGTGATGTCGGCAATGGCCTTGATCTCCGGCGGAATTTCGTCGACCGAAAAGCGCGGCCCGGTGCCGGTCAGGTTGGCGGACGAGCCGAACAACGGCACCACCTCCTCGCGGCTCAGGCGCGACAGTTCCTTGTGGAACGGGCCCGCATTCAGCAGGATGCCGATGGTGCCGACGGCCGAGCTGGCGCGCATGCCTTCGTCGCCGAGCTTCTGCAGCAGCGGATGGCCGGCGCGGAAGCTGCCGATCACGCCCACGGGCAGGTCGTGGTCGGCCACCAGCGCCTCGACCATCTGCTGCGCGCGCGGGCTCAGCCGCTGCAGCTCACGCTGGGTCTCGAGGTCCGCGCCCATGGCATTGCGCTTGTGGCTGCCGCGCTGCTTGGTGTCGTAGATCCTCTGCAGCGGGTCCATCGACGAGCCGCAGCAGGCATAGCCGGTGTCGTTCGGCACAATGGCGATGCCGCCGGCCTTGATGATGTCCATGGTGCGCCGGGCGTCTCCGGCGATATCGATGCTGTTCATGTCGCCTGCCCTTTCAGCTGTAGCTGACTTCCTTGAATGCGAACTCCTGCAGGTGGCCCGACGCATTGACCTCGCGCCCCGGGTCCTTTGCCAGGGTGACGTTGAAATGCCGCTGCAGCACGTCGCAGATCAGCTCGTAGCAGGAGCCGATGCGCAGGCACTCGACCTCGCCGGTCGCAAAGCTGAGCGTGGTGGCCGAGCGCTGGTAGTGGTGGTACTTGCGCAGGCCGTAGTCGATGATGACGTCGGCAATCGCGCGCAACTCGGGCTGGATGTCTTCCACCCGGAACTTCGGGCCGGTGCCGGTCAGATTGGCCGACGAGCCGAACACGGGCAGCTCGGCTTCGCGGCAGAGCCGGCAGACTTCCTCGAACAGCGGCCCGGCATTGAGCAGCAGGCCCACCGTGCCGTGGCCGGTGCTGGCCTCGATGAGGCGCGGATCGACCTTGGCCATGAGCGGATGGTCCTTGCGGTAAGGCGCGGCCACGCCGACGGTCAGGTTGTAGTCCTGCGTCAGCATCTCGACCATGTCCTGCGAGCGCTGGTCGAGCACGTGCAGTTCGCGCTGCGTTGCCATGGAAGCCAGCATCGCGTTGCGCTTATGCCCGCCGCGCTTCTTAGCAAGGAAGATGCGGTGCACGGCGTCATACGTTCCGCCCATCAGCGCATAGCCCGCGTCGTTGGGGATGATGGCGATGCCGCCACTCCTGAGGGTGTCGAAGATGCGACGGGCATCGCCCTTGATGTCAAGTCTGGTCATGGTGATTCCTTGGGTTATTCGAGGGGGTGGCGTTTGACGAGCGCGCCGAGGCGGTCGCCCTCGGCCTTGACTTGGGCGGCGAATTCGTCGGACGTGCTGACCAGCGGCTCGGCGCCCGCGGCAACGATGGCGGTGCGCACGTCCGGCGCCTTTACCGCCTCGCGAAGGGCCGCCACCAGGCCCTGCGCCGCGTCGGGCGGCAGGCCCCGCGGCGCGAACAGGCCGAACCAGTTGACGGACCGGTACTGGGCAAAGCCCGCCTCAGCCGTGGTGGCGACGTCGGGCAAAGCACTCGCGCGCCTGTCCCCTGTCGTGGCGATGAAGCGCAAGGCACCCGTCTTGTGGTGGGGCAGCGCCGCGGTAATGCCGGTGAACGCCATGTCGACGTTGTTGGCGATCATGTCGGTCACGATGGCGGCCGTGCCCCGGTAGTTGACGATGACCGTGCTGTCCAGCTTCTCTTCCGAGACGAACTGGCGCGACATGATGCGCGACTGGTTGTCGGTCGTGGCGACCGAGCAGCGCTGGCCGGGTCGGCGGCAGTACTCGACGAATTCAGCGAGCGATTTCGCCGGCAGCTTGCCGCTGATCACCACCGCATTGGAAGCCTGCGCCACCGCCGTGATGGGCTGCAGCTGGCTGACAGGGTCGACGCCCTTCAGGCCCGGCGTGTACCGGGTCAGCACGATGGCCGGCACCTGCATCAGCAGCGTGGTGCCATCGGGCTTCGCGTCGATGACCTTGCGGGTGCCGATGAGGCCGTCCGCGCCCGGCAAGTTCTCGATGACCACCGGCTGGCCCCAGATCACCGAAAGCTGTTTGGAGACGGCACGCGCCACGCTGTCGGTGCCGCCTCCCGGCGTGTAGGGCACGACCAGGGTGACGGGGCGAGTTGGCTTCCAGGGCGTGGGCGTCGCCGCCACTGCGGCCAGGGACATGCACAGGAGCGCCAGTGCTGCCGAAGTCCGGAGGGTTCTGCGTGTCATCTCAGCGCCCCATCGTTTCGCCGGCGTTGAAGCGGGTGCGCAGCGCGTCCCACTCGTCGGCACCGAACCGCCGGAACGTCTCGGCGACGCCGCGGGTGATGGTGGGCGGCATCTGGGTCGCCTTGAGCTGGGCGAGCGCGGCGTCGGCCGCTTCCATGGCCGCGACGAGCACCAGCCCCGGCAGGATGGCCAGCTTGTAGCCCATGGCCCCGGCCTCGCGCAGGTCGATGTTGGGCGTGCGGCCGCCCGGCACCACATTCAGCAGACAGGGCCCCTGCACCCGCCTGGGCACCTCGGCCATTTCCTCCAGCGACTGCGTGGCTTCGACGAAGGCGATGTCGGCGCCGGCCTGCAGCGCGGCATTGGCCCGCCAGATCGCCTCGTCCAGATCCATCATGGCGCGTGCGTCGGTGCGGGCAATGATCACGAAGTCGGGCGTGCGCCGCGCCTCGACCGCGGCGCGAATCTTGGAGACGAATTCCTCGCGCGAAATGACCTGCTTGCCGTCCAGGTGGCCGCAGCGCTTGGGGCTGACCTGGTCCTCGATGTGGATCGCCGCCACGCCGCGCGACTCGTACTCGCGCACCGTGCGGGTCACGTTCAGCTCGTTGCCGTAGCCGGTGTCGGCATCGGCGATCAGCGGGATGTTGATCGAGCGAGCCATCACGGCCGCGTTCTCCACCATCTCGCTCATCGTGAGCAGGCCGAAATCAGGGTAACCGCGGGCCGCAGACGTGCCGGCGCCGGTCATGTAGACGGCGCCGAAGCCGGCCTGTTCGATCTGCCGCGCGCCGATGCCGTCGTAGGCGCCGGGGGCGATGACGAGGCCGGGCGCGGCAAGCTGCTGGCGCAATGTTGGGTTGGTCTTCAAAGGTTTTCTCCGTTTGGCGGTACGCCGGTTATTCGCTCAGGTGCAGGCCATTGGCCACGATCAGCGCCTTCCACTTCTGCAGCTCGTTTTTGAAGACCAACTTCGTCGCGGCGGGCGGCTGGTACGCCACGTTGAAGCCGCCGGTCTCCAGCAGCGTGATGGTTGCGGGGTCCTGCGTGACCTGCTGCAGGGCGGCGGTCAGCTGCGCCTCGATGGCAGCCGGCAGGCCGGGCGGCGCGACAATGGCCGAGCGGTAGATCGAGTTGATCTGCGGGTAGCCCGCTTCCGCCATGGTGGGCACGTTGGGCATCAGCGCGATCCGCTTGGGCGACGTGATCGCCAGCGCGCGGACACTGCCGGCCTTGACGTGGCTCAGCACGCCCGTGGTCGCGGGGAAAGCGAAGGCCACGCGGCCCGACATGAGGTCGGGCAGCAGCGCGCCGGTGCCCTTGTACGGAACGTCGGTCAGGTCCGCGGCGATGAGGCTCTTGAACTGCTCGCCGAGCAGGTGGGGCAGGCTGCCCACGCCGCTGGTGGCATAGCTCACCGTGCCCGGATGGGCCTTGATGTGGCTGACCAGTTCGGCGACCGTGTTGATTGGAAGGCTGGGCGGCGTGCACAGCACCAGCGGCAGGCCGCCCGGGCTTCCGATGAAAGTGAATGCCTGCGGGTCGTAGTTGATCTTGCGGGTGGCCGGCCCGATGGACAACGCACCGTCGTCGGTCAGGTGGAGGGTGTACCCGTCGGCAGGCGACTTCGCCACCAAGTCGGCCGCGAGCATGCCGCTGGCGCCGGGCCTGTAGTCCATGATCACCGGCTGCTTGAGCAGTTTCTGCATGCCCTCGGCCAGCAGCCGCGCCGTGGTGTCGCCGGCGCCGCCGGGGCCGTAGCCGATCAACAGCTTGATGGGCCTGCTGGGCCAGGCGGCCGGTTGTGCGAAGGCCGGCAGGGCCAGCGCTGACAGCGCCGCCTGGGCCAGGAAGTCACGGCGGCCC